>Ga0105239_10004345_pt1 | contig 16982 bp, 15 predicted proteins | sample KBSC44metaG_FD_92761 | JGI IMG/M metagenome (GOLD analysis project Ga0105239, IMG submission 92761) | Corn rhizosphere microbial communities from Kellogg Biological Station, Michigan, USA - KBS C4-4 metaG | ecosystem: Host-associated > Plants > Roots > Rhizosphere > Soil | place: Michigan, USA...
AGTCTGAATTATTTACTGCTGCAATTTGATTGAAATAAAAAAACCTGATCCCCAAATTTGGCGTTTTTGACAGATTTTCACCACTCTTTTCTATCAGGATCACCTCCTCACAGAAAGCACGACAAGGAACCCTTTGACAATGGAAGAAACAAACAGCAACCCCAGCAATCCTTCCGCTGATATTATCGCGGCATTAGAAGCCATCCGTAAAGAACTCGCAGGCATTAAAAGCGAACTCAGCGAAATCAAACAAAAAGCTGGCGAAAGAAGTGCAGCACCTCCTCGCAGAGACAATGCCGGTTCTGACAGACCCGCTTACGGCGGCAATAGAGATCGTGGCGGCTTTAGCGGCGACAGACGCCCAAGCTTCGGTGGTGACAGAGACCGCGGTGGTTTCGGTGGTGGTGACAGACGCCCAGGAGGCTTCGGTCCTAAAAGACAAGATCGCCCTTCCTACGGTGGCGGCGGATTCAGTGAGAACAAAGGCGAAGGCGGCAGCGACGAAGGTCGTCCAGGCGGTTTCAAATTCTCCAAAAGACCTGCAGCTGGCGGTGGCGGATTCAAGAAAAAATTCGGTGCTGGCGGTAGCGGTGGCGGATTCAAACCCAGCTTCAAAAAGCGCCCTTAATTAATCGATTTATCGGTTAAATCAATTCCAAAAGAAGTCCAGATTTTAAAGTCTGGACTTCTTTTTGCCGTAAAGATCAGATGTGCACCAAAGGTTCTTCAAATTGTCATGCTGCGCTTTAGTCGCAGCATCCAGAAAGCCCGATTTTATTCTGGATTCCGCGACTAAAGCGCGGAATGACTGTACAGAATAGGAACTTTTCTGAAGAGCCTACACCAAAAACCCGAGGGCAAAAGCAGCGATCTGGGTCATAATACGCTTCGATAAGCCGAAAGAAAGTAGTTTTAGAATGTTTGACGAAAATTATTACGGTACCGAGGAAGCGCTCCCTTATAACAAAGAAATGCCGGATTTTTGTCACAAGTGTGGACGCTGTTGCCGTTCCGCCACAACGTTCTATCCCCATTCCAAAGTTCTGGAGTTAGCCGCCAATGGTGAAAAGCAGGCTGTTGACTTCCTTGAAGTCTTCATCCCCTATGAATCCATTGAAGCAGCTCGCGCGGTCGTTCCAGAACAGGTTGATCAGGTTATGAAGGTCGTTAAAGCCCGTAATGATATGGACGAAAACGATATCACCTTCTACCACTGTCCTCACGTGACGGAAGAAGGCCTATGCGGTATTTATGAGCGCCGCCCTGACTGCTGCAAAGATGCCCCCGGAAACGGATGGTCCGTAATGCCGCCAGGATGCGGCTTTGAAGGTTGGCAATTCCAACAACGAGAATCACAAAAACGCATGGTGAGAGACCTTAAAAGTAGTCGCTATATGATGGAACAGCTTTCCCCCGATGGCATTCATCACCCGGCCCGTCCCGGCACCACGTTAAAAGAACTGAGAGAAACGCTGGACATCAAAATCAAACCCTGGGGTCGCTACGGCGCCGATAAATGGTAGGGGTTCAATACCTTGAGTAACTCGAACGACTCCTCAATAAATACTCCCGAGACTTTAGAATCACCTCAGGACTCTTCCAGTAAAGGGAATGGCTTAGGATACGTTGAGAAAGTTCAACAACTGCTTAAGTTACCTCAGCACCTATGCAAGCAACGTGGTATTTGCTGCAAGGTAGCCACCTATAAAGGCTCGCTATCCTGGGAAGAGATTCAAGCCCTGGCAGCCGATCCTGAGGCCGAGGGCCATGAGTCAGCACGTGATTTTGCCTCTATATTTATTCCTTACCCGAGCCAGGCAGCCGTTCGGGAAATCGCTGACGAATTTGTCAATCGAGTGCGCCAGCATGTTGAAAAGCGTGGCGACGATCCCGATACAATCACTTTCGCTCATTGCAAATACGTTCTGGAAGACGGGCGCTGTGGGGTTCACGAAGACAGGCCTTTAGGCTGTCGGATGTATCCCTTCCCTCATAAAAACACGATTTTTCACCCTGGCTGTGGCTTCGAGGCACAGGGTGTCGAAAATTGGCGCAAAATTGAAGACATTTTGGCCGAATTAAGTACATTAGAAGAAACGCTCCGACCTACGAAACAGCCGGATGCCTAATAACGCACGTTGTATTAAAAACGTTATTTAAATGTTCTCAAAAGAACGACGTTCCTCTTCAATGCATTTGACTCTCAAGAGCAATACAAACAAGACGTCAAAAATCCAAGCGTCGAATAGCCAGCTTTATTCCCTGTCAAAACCAGGGGTTAACCCATAATTTTGAAGCTGGTTTCAATGTTTTTCTGCAATACTTTTTGCACGGTTTCCATCTCGGTTTGTACCGCTTCGTGCTGAGTATCGAGACGTTTCATTTCCATCTCTAAACGCTTATCCGCTTCCTGAATAGCTGAAATTCTCATTTGCAACTGTTGCGTTTGAGGACTATTCGGATCCAAGTTTTGCGTCGCACCCTGGTTATATAGTGCAGACGTTGCATTCGAAAGAGCCATCCGGGACTGCGATACAAACTGTATCATCAATTCCAGGTCACTCTTACGTGCCGTAAGCATTAATAAACGTGCTTGACTAGCTGCCATCCCCATTGGTGAATTCCCCCTACTAATGTCTTAAATTGTAGTATTAGCCCTATTAAGTCCCGTATCTTCGTTAAACCCAACCTGGAATAAGATGTCCCATGCCTGCTTAAAATAATCCAAACCCAATTGACTCTTTATTCGTGAATCGAATATAGAAGTCGGTTAAATCCCCATTGTTATTAAAATAAAAACAAAGAATTATCGCTTTGTGCCTTAATTTCCAATTTCCCACTAAATTTTATCTATTTTGTAACATTATTGTTTGGTTTTTAAGTAAGCTTCCATCTTCCGAATATGCTGAACCGCCTGCTGAAGCTGCGTTTCCAATTGTGTAATTTTAGCTTGAGCAGCAGCATCGGAAGTTCCCGTTCCGGAAGCAGCTCCTCCAATGGCCAAGTGAGCCAATTCTTTCGGGAAGTGTTTTTTACTATCTTCCTTTAAGTACAAAATGGCTTCGCTATCTTCTTTTTTAATATAATTCAAATTAATAAGAACATTGGCAATCCCAACCCGCTCTCCCATCGTCGCTTCAATGCTTTTTTGGGTCCTGAGCGCTTGATCCAATTGCTCAATTGTTAAGCGATTAATTTGGAGCAGGTATTCCCCTAAGCGAGTGCGTCCCGCTAAATAATGGATAGTGGCCAATATGGTTGCGGAAGCAGGCGGAATCAGAACGTCCTTATCCAAAGCAGAGCAAATGACTTCAGCACATTGAGCCAAACTCCATTGGTTTAAGATTGCAATAGAAACAATATTTTTTTTATAAATCGCCAATTTTAAAATTCGTTGAATCGGTCCGTCTATTAATTCCCGACGTTTCTCAAGATCCGATACCATTTGACGATTGATTTCAGGGACCCAAAGCTGCAGGGTGTGTTCCGGAGCAAAAGATAGCAGGGTGCTTTGAGAAAAGAATCCTTTGAGCTCCTGCTGAAGCGTAGAATAAAGGACCAGCTTAGCCCAAAAAGGCAGCAAATCGACTTGTTGCATCAACACATCGATAGGAGAAATAACCGGATTTTGAGGTGTCGGTGTTTTTTCCATTGCAGAACGCTTCCACTAATCTGTGCATCCTCATCTATTATCCCAGACTATTAAAGAATCAACCTACAGCAACGGTTGTATAATTGGAACATCTTAGCCTTAAGATCAGTCTTTCATGATCACAAATCGTTTAAACCGAAGGAGCCGTAACGCCAATGTCGCGTCGCAAATTTTTTCCTCTCATGCTTTCCGCAGCAGTAAGCATGGTCTCTTTGAGCGTTTTATCAGGGAGTACAATCGGGTTTGCGCAGAATTTGCCTCCTTTGAACGACGGATCTTCAAACTCATCTTTTTATAGCCCCGGCAATAACAATTCCGGTAACGGCAGTTTTACCACTTACGGACAAAACAACAATAACGGGTATGGGGCCAATAATAATTACGGCAGTTACGGTGGATACGGACAAAACTCCAATACTGGAAATTACGGCAATTCCAACTTACAAGGATATGTTGCTACCGCTCCAGCCGGAACAGCGGTAAGCGCTACCATTGGCAGCCCTGTTTCCAGTGAGTTTGCCCATGTTGGCGACCATTTTACAGCCACCTTGAACGCCCCCTTATCAGCAAACGGAAGTATCCTTCTTCCAGCCGGAAGTCAAATGGATGGTCAGGTTGTTATGGCTAAATCAGCCGGTAGAACCGGCCGGAATGGGGAGCTGGAAGTTCGATTTAATTCTGCTACCCTGCCTAACGGCCAACGTATTCCATTGATGGCCCATATCCAAACGGATGACAACTCCGGTATTATCCGTGGCGGCACCAATAAAGGGCGTCTGGGACGCGCGGCTATGGGTACCGGCCTGGGTGCGGGACTTGGGGCCGCGTTAGGTACGGCAATGGGACCTTTATCCGGAGGCGGTGTTGGCCGTGGTGCTATTTTTGGTACCGCATTGGGAGCGGGAGCCGGTGCTTTAGGTTCCGCTTGGCAAAAGGGTAAACCTGCAGTCATTGATAATTCCCAGCCCCTGAATATTGTGCTTGATCAACCCTTAACCGCATCTCCATCCTCGGGTGGTAACAACTACAACGGTGGCTACAATAATAATTACAATTCAAACTATTAGGACACTCAAAATTCATTTTCAGCAATTTAAGTGCATTTTTGCCGTTAATAAGGTTGGACAAGTATCCATTGCATCACCAGTGGAAATACTTTGAAAACCTTCGTTAAGAGGCTCCTCATGCCCAGTCACACGGATGAAATCAAATTTCCTGCCTCTCCAGAGCAATCCGGCTCCGGGGATAAAGTGGCTGCGGATACTCATGCCAAATTGCCAGTTCTAACGCCTTATATTCACCACAAAAATCACGGTGAAATGCATTTATCCAAGGCGTTATCCGCTTCGATTGGTTTCCATTTTATTGCCCCTGTCGCGCTTTTGGCATCGATTTTGCTGATTGCCTGGGTTTTCCATTGGGACATTTGGCATGCCAAGGTCCCGGAAAACAACGACGTTGCTTTTACGCTTGTTTTAGATACCCGCGCCCCAAAGCCGAAAAAAGCCTTGTATAAAGGACCTCATAACCAGCTGGCGGGCGGACACTCAAAACCTCAATCCACGCCGAAGCCAAAAACGGTAGAGGTTGCCAGAGCCAATCCGGTTGCATCTCACCCCAAAGCGGCATCAAAAGCTCAAACGATACCGAAAGAAGTCTCACCTACGCCTCCTAAAAAAACTGAGGCAGAACCTCACACACAATCGGTTACGATTAAAAAGCCGGAAGAGGTCAAACCCCAGCCCGAGCCCACAAAATCCGAAACGGCAACACAACCTGAAACGCCAAATAATCAGGCGGCTCAGGATACACAAAGCATGGCTCAGAACGGAACGAACAGCACTGATGGTGTTAATGTCAGCCAGGACGTTGACTTTGGACCCTTTATGGCCGACCTAGAAAAGCGAATTAAGCTTCACTGGGTCCCGCCTCGGGGAAGTGAAAGTCGTAAAGTCAGATTAATGCTTTTTCTACAACGCGATGGACGTTTGTTAAAAGTTGAAACACTGGTCAGTTCAGGAGACCAAAATGCAGACTTGGCAGCTGTTGCAGCCGCTGAGGCATCCGCTCCATTTATGACTTTTCCTGAGCAAATTCACGAAGATGTGCTTCCGGTAGAATTTACGTTTGATTATAATGTACTAAATTCGCCCAAGCGCAAACAGCTTTAAAGGGCTTCGTCAAGGAGTGAGACGAAGATAGCGAGTTCTCAATAGCCAACAACCACTATTTTACGCCGCAAGCAACCAGACTTATCTTCTACAGGAATGGACGTTCAACTGTCCCCCACGTAGAATGGAAAATAAGCTTTATTTTTCGTAAAGAGGAGATTCCATGGATCTTATACAATTTGCAATCGTCAATGACTGGGCTGTACTGCTCCCGATCGTCCTTTGTTCCATTCTCACCATTGGTGTAGCCATTGAAAGAATCGTGTTTTACAACAAAAACAAACGCGATGTCGTTCAGTTTATCCACCGCCTTCAACGCGAACTCCAACGGGGCAGCCTGGAAAATGCTCAACTCGTTAATACTCAGCTTGGTGGCTTGATTGGCGAAGTCTCTGAAGAAGGCATTCGTATTTTAAGTGAGAGCCCTGAAAACTTTGAGCGTTCTTACGATATTACGGTAGCACTTGCCGCTCGTAAACTTGAGAAAAACCTCCCTGTATTGGGTACTATTGCTACCATTTCTCCTTACTTGGGTCTTTTCGGTACGGTTTTCCGTATTCTGTTAACCTTTGGCGAGATGGCAAAAACCACCAGCCAGGCAGGCGCTCCAGCCATTATGTTTGGTATCGGTTCCGCTCTAATCGCTACCGCTGTGGGTCTGGGTGTAGCTATCGCCTCGGTAGCACTGAACAACTACTTCCAAACCATTGCGAACCGTTTTGAAGATGACTTCCAACTGTTAAAACTGTTATTCCTCAGTTTTGCAAGCGATCGTCGTCCAGCATCCGCCGGTGGCAGTGCCCGCCCTTCCGCAGGCGCTTACTAAGGTAACTCTCTATCATTCATTCTCTATTCTTCCTCCTCCCGACTATCACTTTTAATAAGCCCGTAGTAGGGAGGAAAGAATAGAAAACTTTTTTGAAATTCGAAAGGACGCCTCCTGATGAAAACTGGTGGCAAGCAAGTTTTTAACGACATCAACATTACGCCGCTCACAGACATCTTTCTCGTATTGCTGATTATTATGATGGTTGTCGCTCCAATGATGCAGCAACAGCGTCAAGATATTAAGCCGCCTTCTATCAATGCGGGCACACAGGTAGAACAAGGCAAATTGACACTTGAAGTGACCCAGGACGGTCATATGTATCTTCAAGGCAAAGAAACACCTATCGCGCAGCTCACGTCAGCACTACAAAATCAGGAAATAGCGCTGACCGCTAAATCGGGTGGATCGATGGCGGTTGCGGAATCAGGGGCAGAGTCTCCTGAATCAAGAACCAAGGCTCAGGAAAAAACGCTCGTCATTCGGGCAGACAAGCAAACCAAAAGTGGTGAAGTTCTTAAAATATTTGATGCTGCGCGTGATGCCGGCTTTCAAAAAATCATTGTAGCGGGTGAATCCTTAGACAATAAGCGGCAGAATGAACTCCAGAACTCCTCATCAGCCCCACCTGCAGAAGAAGGAAACTAAGTTATGAAAGCTGGTGGTAAACGTGAGCTTTTTGCGGAAATTAACATTACGCCGCTCACAGACATCTTTTTAGTACTGCTGATTATCATGATGGTTGTCGCACCCATGCTCGATACCAAGGGCTTGAAGGTAGCGGTGCCTTCCGTGGGTCCGTCGTCTGATACAAAAACAGAACCCAAAATCATCAAAGTTGATATTGATGCCGAGGGCAAATACAGCATTGATAATAAGTCGGTCGGTCGCATGAGCCTGGTTGCTCAAATGAAGTCCCTGAAAGCGGATCATCCCGATGGTGTTGTGATCAATACCAATCCGGAAGCCAGACATGAGTCTTTAACTTTCGCGATGGATGCGGCCCAATTAGCCGGTATTTCCAAGCTTGCCGTCACCGCCAGCGAAGCAAAGTAAATTTAATCCTAACAGTTTTATCTGTCATGCTGCGCGGAGTCGCAGCATCCAGTGCTCTTGCCCATAGGCAGTTACGGGTTTGTTTGTTCTCCGACGATAGCGCAATATTGATCTTTCGATAACGATTTTCTGGATTCTGCGACTATGCGCAGAATGACAATGTCTATACATATAGCTTATATAGACAGAGCTATTGTCGATGTAATCGGCAATAATTGTAACGAATCATTAGGGGTTGTGGCGTGAAAATTTGACGTGCTGGTGAAAAATTGATATTCATGAGTTATAGGGATTTCTGTCCAAAATTCAATCGGGGTTAATTCACCAGGTATAACGGATACAAACGGGTTTTCACGCTTTTTTCATCGTCAGAGAAAAGGGGATTTTTTGCATGCCACCATTAAAAGTTTCCAATCAAAAAGTAAAAAACGCCACCGTCATAATTCACCATGCACCCGAAGTCCGTATGCTTGCCACGACCGCTTCCGCACGACTCCAAAAACTGCTCTCTCTTTGCGATCGTCAAATCGAGAAGCTTGATACAGAATCGAAGACCGATGAAACCGCTTCCAACAAAGAAGCAAAAAGCTTAATCCGATTGGTGCTCAGCCTTCACAAAAACCTGGATCACTATACGGAAATACTTCACCCGTCCACTTTTAGTACGCTTTCCCCCTCCCTACCCGTCCCTACGGACATCCTCATCCGTAATCTCTCACGAGAAACGGCTGGAGAATCCCCCGCAGAGGGGGGAGGGGATTACCAGTGCCCCAAAAAAGAGAATCAAACTCAATTCGGCAACACAATGCCAGTCCCCGAAAAAGCGGTTGAAGAAAAAGTGGCAGACGTTAGCGATAGCATTCCACCAGAACACTCCATGAGCGTTGAGCAAGGGCTTATCGATCGGTCTTCAACAGAAAAAGTTGGTGAAATGACAACGGGAGAATGGGAAGAAACTGAGATTGCCAAAATTGAAGAGAGTCGTCAAGCCATACTCAAAGATATCGAAGCCGGGAAACTCACGCAACGCCATGGCCTGGAAATCATCGGCAATATGGAATGGCGTTTTAAAAGGGAACTGGAGGAAAAACAGGCCGCAGATCGGAATCGAAAATCAGGAACCCGATGGGCTACCGGCTAAAGCAACCGGCATCATGACAGCATCTTTCATTCCGTGAATCAGTTTTTTATTAGCCGGACAGGCTGTTGCAAGCGCCCCTGCCAAGCGCATTTCCCCTTTGATATCAAAGTAATACGGACAGAGTCGAATCCGGGCTTTAAACTCTTTCACGTTACCACTTCGGGAATCCAACTGGTAAGCCGTTTGCACATCAGCCGCCCGAAATTTTTGAAGAATATAAGGTGTCTTCGGAAAAGCCGCTAAAGCCTCATCCAATCGCTCCGCCCATATCTCCGCAGGGTGATCGTGTCCGATGGTCACCCCTCGACTCCCCCAGCCCAAGGGTGAGAAGCCGGAGGGTTTTAGAACCAGCTCTCGTTCCTTTTGGCTCAAAGATTTTAGAGCTTCAAAACTTTGAACCGCTTTTCCGGCAGGGTTCAGGTTGGGAATCACTGCTTGGGCAGGAAGCGGCGCAGGATCAACAACCCAGCCTTCCGGAACGCCAGCCTTCAGCCATAGAAAGTCATCTTCTCCTAAAGCCTTTCGCCAGTAATCCACCAAAACAGGATGATGAAGAAGCGCCAAGGAGAGTTTCTCTTCAAGTTGAGGTTTAAACGGGGCGGTACAAACCAGATTTCCCCGTTTAATAGCGTATTGAATCAGCTCTATTTTAGGGATATTCGGCAGATCAAAGAGCTCGAAGAAACGGTAGAGCACATCAATGGGCTTATCGTCATCCGTCTCTGAATCATGATAAACGAGTCTGTCTTTAACCAAATCCAAATCTCGCGGATGCAGCAGCGTGATATTGGGATAGGCCGCTTGACCCTCGGAGCCCCTTTGAATCTCATTCACAAGCCAAGCCATCTCCGAGCGGTAATCCACCGATTCATCGGATAGAACAATGGCAATAACCGGTTTCTCTCCAGCGCCAGGCAGCGCGATCGCTTGCAACATCTCCAAAAACAAACCCGGAAGGCTTGTTACAGTTCCAACGTCAGAATCGTGCTGCCCTTCAATCACAGGCATACCATTGAGACGGTAAAAACGATTCATCGCAGCCGTAAAGCCCAGACCACCCGGCACCGCATCAATTTCACAGAGCGTCCAGGAACCATCGTTATGCAGAAGCAGGTCCGGACGTAGAATCAAGGGGATTTGATTTTTAAATCGTTTCATCCGGGCAAACTGGACGAGGGATTCCGGCTTGCCTTGATCGTACAAAGTCGCAATCCAGGCCGGAACACCCGTCTTCGCATCGCTGCCCTCATCCCTGCTTTTTGCGGATAAACGATACAATTCATCAACAGCACCCAGAAAGCGCTTCAGGATAGGACCCAAACGCTGTACGACAGCTGCATGCCGGGAGGAAAGCTCATAGGGTTTCGGTGAAAGCAACCAACCCGGACCGTTTGCATCAGTTCCGTATAAGGCTTCCGTAGGAAGATGGGCTAAATTCAGAGTCGAGGTGATAGATGAAGACATGGTTAATTCAATGACTCAACGTTGGATCTCAAAAACAATCGGATAATTTTGAGGTCATCATAAGCTACTACGCATTAAAAAGAAATAGACTGATGCGTATAAAAGCATCAGTCTATTTCTTTTAAAACCCACACATAAATCTTTAAAAGCACACGTTTTGTGGTACTTGAACAATTCATCCCAGCCCTAAGCAGCATTCTCTAGGGATTTTGCCAGGTATACCCAATGAGACTTTGATAGTCACTGTTACCGTCATAGCTTGTATCACCATAGCTCTCTTTAAAATCCTGCTTTCTCAGATGAGACGGTAATAAATTTTGAGACTTTAAATTCGCAAAATTGTCGCTCAGCTCCTGGCGAGCAACATCAAAAAGATTCACTCTGTAATCGTTGGGATCGTTTTTATCGATTGGAACAGTTTCATAATCGTGAACGCGTTTTCCGTTCAGTATTTTATATTCATCCCTTATAACCCTGACTTTTTGCCCCTTACCATTGAGAATATGGTCATTGGCATCCAAGTAGTCCTTGTAATTCTTATCTTTTTTATATGGATCATTAATATTTTTGATACCGGTGGTTGTAATATCTGACAGTGTCCGGGCACCGGGATCGCCCTTTGCCTCAAAAACCTTATGGCCATAGTCAAAACAGTAATTAACACCAGTCGGTGTGAATGATACGCCTTCTAAAGGAATCCCAGCTCTAATTAAAGTTCTGATTTCCAAGTATTGATCGGTAATTTTATCAAGTTCCGCACGAAACTTTGCAGGATCTGTCTTTGCTAAAGCCTGTAATTCGTGATCCGGCATCTGTTCTAAAGCTTTGGGCGTTATGCCAAGCGTAGCGGATAGATGTTCTACTGGGGCATCATTATGACCTTGGGCTGCAGCACCGACACTATGTTGAGACTGCACGGCTTTATTCGTGAGATTGGCTCCTTCGGAGACATCAGGTTTTACGTAGTCCAGCATCGGCATTAAGTCATCATCTGCACTCGGGATAAACGTAGCGGTAGAGGGTTTTTCCGGCTCTAAGCTCGCATTAAAAGCTCGACTCGTACCATTCCGGAAAGGATTGGAACTTGTCGGATCAATGGATGGAAGGTTAGAGCTTGCTTGATGTGCCTGAGAAGCTTCATGCTCTTCAAGACTTAACCTTATGGCTTTTTCCAAGTCCGCGTCCTCAGAGTTATAGGCATGAACCTGAGGATTACGAGACTCTTGAAGGCTGAGTCGGACAGCTCTTTCGAAAGCTTCCTCGTCTTGAGTTTGTATCGGAGGGTGAGTGGGAGCCGCCACTGCTGACTGTACCGGATGTTCCGGTCTCAATACGGATGAATTAGCGGCTGCAGGAGTACGGAAACCATAGGTTACAGCCCTTTGTTCATCCGCAACCGTATACACCGGTGGAAACTCACCATGAAAGGGCGGATGAGTCGGAGCCTGGCTCAAAACTTGATGATGTGCTACCCCTTGCTGTCCGAAACCCATTGGCTGAGTTGTTGTATACATCGGGCGCGTTCCATACTGAGTAACGCCAAACCCTTGAGCAGGCATTGTTTGAGAATGAGCAATCGCAGTATATCCATTCGGATTTACAGGTACAGTCTGTGCCCGTTGAACAGAAAGTTTAGGCGCTTTTTTAGCAGTTTTAGCCGCACGCATTTCTTCCCATTTTTTTGCAATTTTGCTTAAACCCTTAGATAAGCTTGATTTTGGTTTAGCTGATTTAGCAACATACTGGTCGTTGATGGGCGCAAAGTTTTGCCCGTTGAAGGCCGGATGATACTGCGGATGAGGAGTAATCAGGTTCTGATGTGGCCCTCTGGACAAAAAACCTTCTTCAAGATTTCTAAGCACTTGTGTACTCATTAATTTATTTTCCTTTGCCTCTGACCAATAACCCACGGAAGAAGCTTCAAAAATCGCTATCAAGCGAATTAAGATTCTTCACAATTCCATCCATTCTCTTTAAACAAAGCTTAAAGAAACACACTTAATTTATAAAAACATTTTTATAAATTTCTGTGTTACCCGGTAAATAGAACTTTCCGAATTAATGAGTATCATTGGCTCATCAAGAGGAAAGCCCGCCAGGTCTGGCTATTGATTCTCAGCACTTCCCGCAACACATTCCTGCCTATCTAAAAATCACAAATTACTACAAAAATAGTAAAAACGACCCGACTCCTCTAAGCAGCCCAATTTTTAAATATTGTCGAAAATACGACGACATAATTCTTTAGAATAGATAGAAGATTATGCGCCGAGGTATTGTCTCCCCCAATGTTTCGCAAGATTGTATCTACTGTTTTTTCTTTACTCTATTTGAGTCTCTGGGCAAGGCTCTTCTTGATGATGTGGGATCCGTTCTGGAGTGGAACAGCTCTGGATAGGGGTCTGCCACTTTATCACGACTGGCGCTTCGTTCTGGATTGGCTTTACTACCTGACCAGTATTCCTATGACCCCTATCTGGACCATTTATGGCTGGATAGCCCCGTCCATACCAAAAACACCCTACCTTCCAGGCTTTTACACAGTCAGTTTATTCCAAGGGCTTGAACAAAAATCAGTTGAGCTCTCCGGCAGTATGCCTTGGCTTCGGCAGCTGGTAGATACTCCTTTTTTCCGACAAGTCATGATCGGGTATGTAGATACACTCATCCCGGTCGCCATGATCATTTATCGATTAATTGAACCGCTTCCGAACCTGCTCTTTAACTTTATCCGAAATATTGTTTGGACCATTTTTATCGAATTGTCTTTCACCAAACGGAAAGAAGCAACCTACAAAACAGCTTTAAGCAAACGTGCCGCTGATTTAATGAAGCTGAATGTAGAGTATAAAACCCTTTCCAACGAAAATAGCCAGCTTGCTGTTTCAGTCGTAACCGATGAACTTACTAAAGTCTACAACAAGCGCTTTTTTATTGAAAAAATGACCTATGAGTTCAAGCTGGCCAAAGAAAAAAAGAAAATAATAGCCATTTCCATGCTGGATATTGACCATTTTAAAAAGCTCAACGATACCTATGGTCATTTATTCGGAGACAAAGTACTCCAGGCTGTCGCACAAGTTGCCAAGAACAATACCCCTAAGGATTGCTTCTGTTGCCGCTTTGGAGGAGAAGAGTTCGCTATCATTATGCCCGAGAAAAAGCTTGAAGAAGCGCAGCGTATCGTGAGCGAAGTACACCGAAGTCTGCCACTCCTGCGTTTTGAGGATGATCCCAATTTAAGAACATCCGCCAGTTTCGGGCTCTGTTACGTTAATTTTGCAAGCCCGGAGGCGCAGGAAATCGAAAATTTTTCAGCGCTTCTAAAATTCGCGGATGATGAACTCTACCGAGCCAAGCTCAATGGACGGAATCGGGTGGAAACCAAGATCATCGACATCTAAGTCATAATATCAATTCGACCCGATAAAAAATAAACTAGCAAGAATTCTTTACTGTTCTTTTTCCTATACAAAAGAGTAGTAGTAAAGAGTTCGGATTTCTCCATGCTTTTAAACATAGCCTCGTCGACCAAACCCCATTCTGTCCAAAAATCGTCTTCTCCAATGCCCTCCCAGCCTTCCGGCAAAATACCCGCTGTTTTAACGGACTCCGTTAGCCTAAAACACAAACCTCTGTTTGGAAATCGGTTGCTTTTAAACCACGGGATTAAATTCCCGGATATAAAACTTTCTTTTGATCAAGCCGGACAAGCCCAGCATGCCCTCACCTTAAAAAGCATCGAAATGGCTGCTAAAAATGATAAAAGCCACCTGCTTTTTTCGATTAATCTGGGCGAACGAGATAAAAAAGCTCCTTGGACAGCACCCTTAAAGGGCTTAGCCGATTCTATACCCATGTTTTTCCATGCAATCGATACCCTTGTAGAAAAACATGCCAGTGTCGATGGTTTACGTTTACTGCAATCCGCCACCGGTAAACGTTATATGAACCAATATGCGCAGATAGGCTTATACCCTCCTGAAAGCCATTTTTATTGGTATACGAAAGATGCCAGAGCCCGTTTGCGCATGTTTAATGAGGATCAACGGGATTTAGAATGGCTCATTATGCAGCGAACGGGAAGCAAGGATAGAGAAGCTGTTTCTAAAGATATACTGAGCGACAAAACGCTCAATGCGCTCAGTAGTCTTGCCTACGCTAAAAAAGGCCTTGTGGATGCCATCATAGTGGGGAACGACCAGTTGCTCACCCGCCCCAGCCTGGAAAAATACTATAAAGCACACCAATTAGCAGGCGAGGAAAACCGCGAAAAACGTCAAGAATTTAACCAGGAATTTAAAAGCATGGCTCAGGTTGTTTCCTGGGCAAAACAAGAAGGCTTGTTAGAAACCTTTAGTCATTTTTCTCCAAATTCCATTTCCGAGAAACCAAAAGCCTTGCAGAAATCCGTGCTTGATAAAGACGAAAGCGAAACCCCGAAATCTGACTCAAACAAAACTGATTCCGGCAAGCCAAAACCCACCGAACAACAGAAAAAAATGACCGATCTCATTAAACAGCTTAACGAATTGGTTGGAAATACAATCACCAGCAAAGATAAAAAGACCGAAACCCAAACCCGCTTCCACTTCCATAATGAAAAATTTGATAAAAAAGGGGAAGAGGATTTATCACGTACTCTATCCCTGAGTAAAGATGCAAAACCCTCTGTGACCGAAATTCAACATGTTCCCGCATCCTTAAAAGCAAATACCTTTATACGGGACAGCATTATTTTCCCCGGCATCATCAATAATGAAACAGGAGAACAAATTTTAAGTTCTCTCGATAAACTGTACGAGAAAAAGGCCGCTTTATCGAAGCAGGAAAAACCGGTTTCCAACGCCCTCATTGTCGCAAACACCCCCGGTGGATCCAGTTGGGTTACGGATGCCATGAGAAGTAGAATTGAGTCCGCCAAAACTCCAACCGATGTTATTATTCAAGGCTGGGGCTCTAGTGGTGGCTCCAAACTAGTTTGCATGGCCACCGGAAATCGATTCGCAACACCCAGCTCCAGCATGCTTCTTCATGAATCTCGCACCGGCGAATTGGAAAAAGGCTATTTAGATAAACTCAATAACTCTTTTAAAAGTCTGGAATATGCGACTGAAAGTTATAGACGACTCATTTCAGAAAAAAGCGGAAGACCTTATGAAGAGCTCTGTAAAGACTTCAAGATAGATTTTGACATTAATGCTGTCGAATCCATTTTGTACGGATCCAAAGGCTTGATTGACGCCATCTTAGTAGGACCAGACAAAGTATTAACTCGCGATGCGGTCATGGATTTTGTCATTGAGAAAAAAGGCAGTCCTGAAGCGGCTCAACGCTACATTGATGACAAATTCATCCAGCGTCGTGAAGGCAAGTATACTGCGGATCTCGACCAACACAAATCCATTGATGAGGATCCCTTAGCCAATCCTTTGCAACTGATTCATGAGCTGATTCAGCAGGGAAAAGCCGTTCCTATGAGTTCCATTGATCGCTTTAAAGCGTCCTTATCCGATGTTGCAGGGCAGTCAGATCGCAGCATGCATCTTTACAAAGTAGCGGAGAAGCCAGCCGAAGCAGCCAAAAAATAGTAAAACAGGCTTGTCAAAACAATTAAAAAGAACGGCACCGACCATAAATCGTCTTAAGATTCAATCAGACACAAGCATGACTAAAGCTTTAAATAGGAAACACCGTTAATAAAAGGCTGAACACGTTAAGATAGAGTAATGACAGCATCCCCTTTAAGGACACCTACTCTCATGGAACAAACATCGTCTGTTCGTGATTCCGAAAGCCTTTTAGTCGACCTGATTCCCACGGAACAAAATAATCCCAGAACACAGGATATTGACTTATTGCCCACGGAAAGCATGCTGGAGCGATTGAATCAGGAAGATCAAAGCGTTGCTCTTGCCGTTCAGACAGTTATCCCCATGATTACGCCGGTCGTCGATGCCATCGTTAAATCCATTCAACAAGGCGGACGACTTTTCTACTTTGGAGCGGGGACCAGCGGACGACTCGGGGTTTTGGATGCCTCGGAATGCCCGCCTACTTATGGCGTAAAGCCTGACTTAGTTCAAGCTTTCATAGCTGGCGGAGAAAAAGCCCTGCGGTTTGCGGTTGAAGGCGCTGAAGATTCAGCGGAACTGGGCAAAGAAGACACCGAAAAAGCAGTCTTAAAAGCGGGTGATGTTGTGGTTGGGCTTTCCGCAAGCGGCGGTGCCCCCTATGTGCTTGCAGCCATGGAAAGCGCCCAACAAAAAGGGTGTATCACCGCCTGCATTACATGTAATCCAAAATCCCAACTGGCTGCCGTAGTGAATTTACCCATTGTGGTGGAAGTCGGCCCTGAACCCATCGCCGGATCGACCCGGATGAAATCCGGAACCGCTCAGAAACTCATTCTCAATATGCTCACCACCGGTGCCATGATTCAGTTGGGTAAAACATATCGCAATTTTATGGTTGATGTTCAAACCACGAATCAAAAATTAAAACTCAGGGCCAAACGCATTGTTTCCCAACTGGGTGGCGTTTCATCGGAACAGGCGGAAAAGCTTCTGGAACAAACCCATTCTCAGGTGAAACCTGCCATCGTGCTGGCGTGCTATCAGCAGATGGGACGACCCATTTCCATTGAACAAGCCAACGAACTTCTAAAAAATG
>Ga0105239_10004346_pt1 | contig 16981 bp, 9 predicted proteins | sample KBSC44metaG_FD_92761 | JGI IMG/M metagenome (GOLD analysis project Ga0105239, IMG submission 92761) | Corn rhizosphere microbial communities from Kellogg Biological Station, Michigan, USA - KBS C4-4 metaG | ecosystem: Host-associated > Plants > Roots > Rhizosphere > Soil | place: Michigan, USA...
CAGCGCGACGGCCTCACCGGCAATCTCGGCGAGATCAGCATCTGGCTTTCTAAAACCAACAACGCCTGGCTCAACAAAGAAGGTAAAGGCGAATATGGCTGGGAGGAGTTGCCATACTGGCTAAAAGGCTATGCGGATATCGGTTATATGCTGAAGGATCAGAAAATGATAGCCGAAGCTAAGTTCTGGATAGATGCGGTGCTGAACAATCAGCGGGATGACGGCGATTTCGGTCCGGCGAGGTTGAATAAGGGTAACCGTGACCTGTGGACAAACATGCCGATGCTTTGGTGCCTGCAATCGTATTATGAATACAGTAAAGATCCGCGGGTTATCCCATTCATGACCAAATATTTTAAGTACGAATTATCTATACCCGATGATCATTTTTTAGAGGATTATTGGGAAAACAGTCGCGGCGGCGATAATATGCTCAGCGTATACTGGCTGTACAACCGCACCGGCGATAAGTTCCTGCTTGACCTGGCTGCCAAGCTCGACCGGAATACCGCCAACTGGCGCCAGGCCAACACCCTGCCCAATTGGCATAATGTAAATGTGGCCCAGTGTTTCCGCGAGCCAGCAACTTATTACCTGCAAAGCCACGATCCAAAAGACCTGGCTGCTACTTATAACGATTTTAAGCTGATCCGCACCATCTACGGACAAGTGCCTGGTGGAATGTTCGGCGCTGATGAAAATGCCCGCAAAGGCTATGACGATCCACGGCAGGCCGTTGAAACCTGCGGTATGGTAGAGCAAATGACATCAGACCAAATGTTGCTGGGCTCAACTGGTGATACTTTCTGGGCAGAGAATTGCGAAGATGTAGCTTTTAATACTTTCTCGGCAGCTTTTATGCCCGATTACCGTTCGCTGCGCTATCTCACCGCACCAAATATGGTGGTGAGTGACAGTAAAGATCATCACCCGGGTATCTCCAACGAGGGACCGTTTTTAATGATGAACCCCTTCAGCAGCCGCTGCTGCCAGCATAATCATGCCGCCGGCTGGGTTTACTATGCCGAAAATAGCTGGATGGCCACGCCGGATAATGGCCTCGCCCTACAGCTTTATACGCAAGGGCAGGTAAACGCCAAGGTTGGTAACGGTACAGAGGTCAATCTCACAGAAACTACTAAATATCCTTTTGAAGATCAGGTAAATTTCACAGTAAATACGGCAAAATCTGTAAACTTTCCATTATACCTGCGGATCCCTGAATGGTGTAAAGGAGCCACGGTAAAAGTAAACGGGAATGCCGTACAGATAAACACGTCCAAAGGTAATTATATCAAGCTCGCTAAAGCCTGGAAAAATGGTGATAAAATAACCCTGCATTTACCTATGCAACTAAAAGTGCGTCAGTGGGCTGCCAATAAGAACAGTGTGAGTGTAAATTACGGTCCGCTTACTTATTCGTTAAAGATTGAGGAGCAATATACCAAGCAAGACGGCCGCAAATCAACCCAGGGCGATTCGCACTGGCAAGCCACTGCCGATCCGCAGAAATGGCCATCGTATGAGATCCACCCGGCATCTGCCTGGAACTATGGTTTAGTGATAGACGAACAGCATCCTGAAAAGTCTATCGAGATCATCCGTCGCAGCTGGCCAAAGGATGATAACCCTTTCACCAATGCCAACGCTCCAATTGAATTAAAAGCAAAAGGCAAACAAATTCCAGGCTGGACGATAGATCAATATGGACTTTGTGGTGTATTGCCCCAAAGCCCTGTAAAAACGAATAAGCCGGTGTCGGAGCTAACATTGGTACCCATGGGAGGGGCAAGGTTAAGGATTTCGTCATTCCCGGTTGTGGAGTAATTAATTGAATATAGATTAATGAAATTGAAAGGTTTTATAACAATGTTAGTCCTGGTTTTGCTGTTTTATACACAGCTTAAAGCCCAAAGTTCGGCGGCTATAACACATCAGCCGCCATCGCCGCTTTATCGTGACCCGATCTATGACGGTGCGGCTGATCCGGTATTGGCTTATAACCATGCCGAAAAAGAATGGACAATGATGTACACCCAGCGTCGGGCCAATGTGCAATCGCCGGGGGTGGCATATTGTTATGGTTCAGCAATAGGGGTAGCCACTTCTAAAGATCACGGTCATACCTGGGTTTACAAAGGCGCGCTGAAGTTGGAATTTGAACAGGGGCAGAATACCTTTTGGGCACCCGATATTATTTATGAAAATGGCATCTATCACATGTTTGTGGTTTACATCCGCGGGGTCTATAGTCAATGGGGTGGCGACGCGCACCTGATACACTATACCAGCAAGAATTTATGGGATTGGAAATATGTCGGGTTGCTAAATCTTCCCGATCATAACATCATCGACCCTACACTCACCAAACTACCTGATGGCAAATGGCATATGTGGTACAAGGATCAGAAATTGGGTAGTATCACCATGACTGCCGAAAGTAACGACCTGATCAACTGGAAAGTTGCTGATAAGCCGGCCATTGATGGCAAGGCGCATGAGGGTCCCAAAATATTCAGGTTCAGAAATTATTACTGGATGATCACCGACGAATGGCACGGCCAGCGGGTTTATCGTTCTAATGACGCCAAAACTTGGGAACGCCAGGGACTGGTACTGGATACGCCGGGTCATCGCAAGGAGGATACGCCAACAGGAGCCCATGCAGATGTGGTTATATCTAATGATCATGCCTATATTATTTACTTTACCCACCCAGGTCGTAAAACACACCAGGATGATGGTGGTTTAGATAAAGATGGCGTATATTCCTATTCCACCAGACGAACTTCTATACATGCCGCCGAGCTGGAATTTAGTAACGGTACACTTGTTTGCGACAGAGACAAGCCATTTAACTTTTGGCTTGATGATATTAAATAATTGATCATGAAACAAACATTTACCTGGTTGATACTTCTGCTTGTTCCATTGATGTCGATAGCGCAGGTAGCCATTATTTGGGATCAATCATCACTAAAACAGGTGGCGCCACTATCCGGGAGCAGGGACGCCAACTATGCCCGTATGATACAGCTGCATAATGGCAAATTGTTATGTGTATATGAAAGCAATGGTGGGGTGGAGTGTACGCAAAGTCTTGACCAGGGTAAAACCTGGCTTAAGCCGGTTATTATGGCTTCTGCCACCGACGGGGTAAATATGAGTGTGCCCGAAATTCTGGAGCTAAAAGATCAATCCCTGCTGGTATCTTATAATCCGCGACCTCATAAAATAAATGGCAGCTGGGATACCACTAAACATTTTGCCATCCGAACCAAAAAGAGTTATGACCAAGGCAAAACATGGCGCGATGAACGGTTGATATATGAAGCAAGCTATCAGTTTGAAGATGGCTGCTGGGAACCATCACAAATACAGCTACCCAACGGCGAAATACAGTTATACTTCTCTAACGAAGGGGTTTATACCCACTCCAACGAGCAAAATATATCCATTTTTAGATCGTATGATGATGGGTTAACATGGACTACAAAGCCCGAAATAATTTCTTTTACACTGGGTCATCGCGATGGCATGCCTGTACCTATTATCCTGAAAGGGACAAAAGAGATCTTGTTTTCTATTGAAGATAATGCCAGTGGGCAGTTTAAGCCGTCTATCATTCGTAATAGCTTTATTCAAAACTGGCAAAAAACGATAGGCGCCAAGGATCCTGAACGCACTTATGCACTAACACCCAAACTCCCGGATACTGTTTACGCTGGCGCGCCCTACTTACGCCAGTTACCAGGTGGGGAAACGGTTTTATCTTATCAAAGTACTTTTGGCAGGAGCGGCAACTGGGAATTGGCCTGCATGCAGGTAGCGGTAGGTAATAGTAAGGGCGAGGACTTTGTAAATACGGCCACGCCTTTTAATGTTCCGCTAAATAAACACGGCTTGTGGAATTCACTGTGCGTACTTCAAGATGGTACCATCATAGCCCTCAGCTCAACCGATGCTTATAACAGTTATACAGCCATCTGGATGATAAAGGGACATTTAGTCAATAAAAAATAACTTATTAAATAACCATATTACATATGCAAAATAAACTAAAATTACTGGTCACCGCATTCCTCGTCCTGTTTAGTGCGATGGCATCGGCACAACAAAAAGCGCAAGCACCCGTATGGTCGGCGCAAAAGGCAAAAATGTGGTATGCCAAACATCAATGGTTGGTGGGGAGCGATTTTATACCCAGCACGGCTATCAACCAATTAGAGATGTGGCAGGCCGATACCTTCGATCCTAATACGATAGATAAAGAGTTGGGTTATGCGCAGGGCATAGGCATGAATGTAATGCGTGTGTTTTTGCACCACCTCGCCTGGCAGCAGGATCCCGAAGGTTTTAAAAAACGGGTTGATCAATACCTGGCTATATCCAGTAAACACGGCATCCAAACCATGTTTGTGTTTTTTGATGATTGCTGGAACAAGGAACCCAAAACAGGGAGGCAACCCGAGCCCAAACCGGGTATCCATAATTCGGGCTGGATGCAGGATCCTGGTCAGCCGGCTTCTGAGGATGCTGCCAATTTCCCAGCCCTCGAAAAATACGTAAAAGATGTATTGAAACGCTTTGCTGCTGATAAGCGCATATTGCTGTGGGATCTGTATAATGAGCCGGGTAATTCAGGCAAAGGCGATAAATCCCTGCCCTTATTAAAATCTGTTTTTAAATGGGCAAGAGCTATAAATCCAAGCCAGCCGGTAAGTGCAGGTGTTTGGAGCTGGAGTTTAGAAACCCTGAACCAGTACCAGATCGCCAATTCGGATGTAATCACTTACCATGATTATTCGCCCGAGCCAGATCATTTAAAAACCGTTCAGTTCCTGAAAATGATCGGTCGCCCCTTGATCTGTACCGAGTACATGGCCCGCCCACGCAACAGTTTGTTCAGCACAGTATTGCCTATGCTAAAGAAAGAGAACGTAGGCGCTATTAACTGGGGCTTTGTATCGGGTAAAACTAATACCATTTACGCCTGGGATACCCCAATACCTGATGGCAGCGAACCGAAACTATGGTTTCATGATATTTTTCGCAAGGATGGTACGCCTTATAAAACCGAAGAAACTGAGCTGATCAAAAACTTGACCGGTAGAGGGAAGTAGATAGACCTCACCCTGCCCTCTCCAAAGGAGAGGGTTCTAAAATCAGATTTTAAAGGGCGAGGAATTGTGCGATTCCTTCCTTGGGGAAGGGGAGGAAGGGGTTTCAACGTTTGCTAAATCACTCTATGGACCCGTGGTGGGGCAATAAAAAGAGACGCAAATATGCGTCTCTACGGTTTTGTTTTGTACAGACACATCACATGTGTCTCTCTTATGATTCCTTAAAAAGTATAAACAACCTTTCCTGATAAAAACCTGCCGTTAAACCCAAATTGTGATACCGCACGGCTGTATACAAAGTGACCGTTGGAAGTATTATCGCGGTTGGTAGTGTAATTATTGGCTGGGTTCCCGCTCAGGTTATTTTCGTTATTACGAGGGTCCATGTAGTTTTTATCCGGGTAAACATCAAACAGGTTGCTGGCGCTGATGGTAACACCTAATTGTTTGATCACTTTATAACTTATCGCCAGATCGGTTATCCACTTGCCAGAGTAAGTCTGATCAAGTTCCAGTGGCAGGTTGTTGGCCGGAATGGTTGGATCAACCGAATTGAGGTAAGTCACCTTGCCGAAATAAACGGATCTTAACGAAAAGTCGAATTTCTTGATGTTGTACAGGGCGCTTAAATTAATCTTACTGGCTGGTACTGATGATTCAAAACGCGAACGTTCTGTACGGTCGAACAGTTTGGCTTTTAATGCAGCACTGCCTTCTATAATATCAGATCCCTGTATAGAGCGTACCTTGGTCTGGTTAAAATTAGCCGCTGCGGAAAGCGTTAAACTGCTGGCCGAATTGATGCTGATCCTGTCGGCCAATACAATGTCCAGGCCTTTGGTACGGGTAGAGATAGCATTGGTGAAGAATTGCACGCTATTGATTTGGCCGTTGGGGTCAACCGTATTCAATATGTCGGCCACTGCGGGAATAGCCCGGGTAAACTGGCTCGAAAACACGATACGGTCTTTGATATCTATTTGGTAAGCATCTATTGTAAATGTTAATGCTGATGTTATTTTACCGGCCAATCCTAAACTATATGATTTTGATTTCTCCGGTTTTAATGATCCTACGCCAAATTTCCTCACAATGGGATTGTCGTTATTAACGGTTAATACCTGGGTAGGGTTTCCGCTTACAAATTGCGTACTCTCATTATTAAAATACCGTTGAGCTAAGGAGGGCGCCCTAAAGCCTGTGGCAATGGCCCCGCGGATAGCCAGTTGATCGATCACTTTTACTTTGCCTGTAAATTTATAAGAGAAGTTGGAGCCAAAATCGCTGAAATGTTCGTATCGCCCAGCAGCTTCTAACAATACACGCGGGCCAAATTCAGCTTCGTAATCGGCATATAGGCTCTGATTGTTTCTTGATTTGTCAATAGCATTGCTCGGTTTAAAACCCGGGAATACCTGTGAACCTGCCGCGGCAGGTGTGGTACCTACTAATCTGCCGGGAATATTTTTTGAAGGCTGGCCATAAGAGTATGATAATTCCTCGCCGGGTTTTATTTCGTAATTATCAATACGGTATTCAGCACCATAAGCCATGTTCAATGAAGTAAGAAAACCCGTAAAATCATACTTGCGCGAAACATCAAGATTAACCGTGTTTTGTTTAAAGATGAGCTCGCCGGCCTTAAAAGAGGCCGGACTTGTACCTATCGGCAACGATGCATTCAGGGTATGATCAATGGTATAGCTCAGGTTATTTTCACCAAAGGTATTGCTCAGGTCGTAGGTCCAGTCGCTGATTTTTCCTTTAACACCACCACTTGCGGAGATATCATTGATAGAAGTATTGATAAAAGGTAAGAAACCATCAGGATAAATAGTGGCATCGATCTGGGTAAACTGGTTAGGCAGACGAATAAATCCTGCTGCCGAGCCGGTTTTATGCGTATAACCCGTGGCCAGGTAAACAGTGGCCCAATCAGCTACACTGTACTGAGCGTTACCAAAACTCCCGAAATTCTTGGAGTGGGAGTTACCAACCATCATATTATCACGCTTGAAACCATCAGCCTTGGCTTTGGCGTCATCAGCGGCTTTAATACCTGCAAAGCGAGTCTCAAAATCAGCTTCTGATTCATTTGCACCTTTGGTAGGCAATGCCGAATAGATCAAAGGGTGGGTATCCAAACCGCCACGGTTGGTTGCTCCGCGATCCAAATACTGTGCCGCTATATTCACAAAGCCTTTTCCGTTTAGGTCCCAGCCTTTGCTGCCGTCTATCTGGTAGGTTTTACCATCAGTATAAGTATTCCCGTTTGTTGATGTGGCAGATTGTCCGTAACTGGTAGATATCACCAGCGGGGTAACTTTCTTCAATACAATATTGATAACCCCGGCAATCGCGTCCGAGCCGTATTGGGCTGCCGCACCATCGCGTAGCACCTCAATATGATCAATAGCAGCGAGTGGTATCGAGTTCATATCCGTACCAACCGTGCCACGGCCAAATGTACCATTGATGTTCACCAGGGCAGTGGTGTGGCGTCTTTTACCGTTCACCAGAACCAAAACCTGGTCGGGCCCGAGGCCTCTTAATGATGCAGGGTCAATATGGTCGGTACCATCAGCTACAGTCTGTCGGTTTGAGCTGAAAGAGGGGGCTATATAATTTAATACCTGCGTAATATCTGTCTGCGGGAAACTGCGCATCTCTTTAGCCGAGATCACATCAACCGGCACCGGCGATTCGATATTGGTGCGTGGTTTGGTGGAGCGGGACCCAACTACTGCCACCTCATTAAGTGCGTTGCTCAGGGGTTTTAAGCTAAAATCAAGTATTTGGGTTCCGCTGCTAACGGTTACACTGGTAGTTTGGGTTTCGTACCCGATAAAGGAAACTTTAAGCTGATAACTGCCCTGCGATAACTTGAGCGAATATTCACCCTTTTCGTTTGATGAAGCTCCTTGTGAAGTGCCTACAACCGAAACACTTACACCAGGCATGGTTGCACCATTTGAGGTATCGGTTATTTTACCTTTTATTCCCTGGCCAAATAATATATTAGCGCTGGCCATAAACACTAATAATAACGAAGTTTTAATGTACAGAATTTTCATAGTTAATAAGATTTGGGTTTAATATAGCGATTTGTATCAAAAAAAATACCTTAGAATTAAGGTTAATTAATTATTAATCAAAATAATCAAGCGTATTGACAATAATTATTATTAAATAGTATCAATATGATAGATAAATAAGGATTGTTTAAACCTTGCCTCAAATCTTGATCGCTGTAAATGTTTTATAACCCGTTTATCCCCAAAATACCCCGCTCCTGTACTTTATTTTTTTGTTGCGGATAGATTTTGTTGCTTTGGATAATAAATAAAAAAGCCAAATTGAAAAAGAAGCTATCTCTATCCCTTTATTGGAAATGCCAGTTCATCGGCTGGTCGGTAGCTGCATTGTATTGGGGATACACGGGCATTACAGGCGATAGCTTTAATCCATTACTGGGTTTAGCGCAGTTCATAACCGATGTTGGTTTTTATATCCTCATTACGCATTTATACCGCAATTTTGCACTGCGCCACCAATGGCAATTGCTTGGACTTGATCAACTGCTTCAACGAATTATACCTGCTGCTTTCATATTAGGTTTAATTTATACCGCTGTTACCCTGTTTAAGATATACCTTTTAAAATATTGGTTAATCCCATCATTTCATCAACCTCTTCAGGAATTTACTCATCTGAATATGCAGGGGATCTTTGTAGCAGGGGTGCGGCTCATGTCCATCTGGTTACTGGCGTATCATTTATATCAATATGAGCAACGGGAGATCCGCACTGCCAAAGAAAATGCCCGTTTGGCCATCATTACCCGCGAGGCGCAGCTGAATAATCTGTCGGCCCAGCTTAACCCGCATTTTCTGTTCAATTCACTTAACAATATCAAAGCGCTGGTGATCGAAAACCCCGATTCGGCACGCCGGGGGATTGATCTGCTGTCAGATATCCTGCGTACCAGCTTGTACAGCGGCGATATGATGCTGACATCCTTAAATAATGAAATTGAACTGGTTAAAGATTACCTCGAACTGGAAAAACTGCGCTTTGAAGAACGTTTGCAGTTTGCCATTAAAGTTGATGATGAGCTTTTAAAAATAGCTATCCTGCGACTGAGCGTACAAACCCTGGTCGAAAATGCGATCAAACATGGTATCGCGAAGCAAAAGGATGGAGGCCTTGTCAGTATCCGGGTCGAGAAATTTCCTGAACATATTCATATCGGGGTTCAAAATCCGGGTCATCTGCATATGGAGGAGTCAGCAAGTGGTGTCGGTCTCAAAAACTTACAGGAACGCCTGGAGTTACAGTATAAAGGTAAAGCGACTTTTACCATAACCGGACGCATGCCTGGTATTGTTTTAGCAACTATAATGATCCCCAACTTATGAAAAAACTGCGTGTACTGATAGTTGATGACGAACGCATGGCCCGCCAGGAGGTGAAACGCCTATTGATGCCTTATCCCGAGATGGAGATCATCGGAGAAGCAGGAAACGCCGATGATGCGGCTATACAGATAGCAGAAAAACATCCCGACCTGCTTTTTCTGGATGTGCAAATGCCCGAACGTTCGGGGTTTGATCTACTGGAATCATTGAACGACGTACCGGAAGTGATATTTACCACGGCTTTTGATGAGTACGCTGTGAAAGCCTTTGATGTAAATGCGCTGGATTACTTAACAAAACCCATTCGCGAAGAACGCTTTGCCCAGGCTATGGAAAAGGCGCGGCAAAAACTGGCGCAACAAACCAACGACCCACAGATATTTGTGAAGGACAGACAGCAGTATCATTTCATCAAATGGAGCAAGGTGCATCTGATCGAATCGATGGATAATTATGCCCGGCTGTATTTTGAGGGAAAAAATGTATTCCTGAAAAGTTCGCTCAATCAACTGGAAGAAAAACTGGATGCCAATACATTCTTCAGGATCAACCGTTCGCAGATCATCAACCTGCAATTTATTCAAAACATCCATATCATTCCGAATGGCCGCCTACAGGTCAGTCTGAAAACAGGAGAGGTGCTCGAGGCCTCCGACCGCCAATCCGTAAAGCTGAAAAGTATGGGCCGTATATAAGCCTTGTCCGGCCTTCGGCCACCTTCTTCAAAGAAGAAGGGAAGCAGTGGGTTAGGCCGAATAACAAAATAGTCATCTTACCAATCAAAGTCCTCTCCTTTGGAGAGGATTTAGGAGAGGTCTAAACATTAAAATTATGAACAGAAAACACTGTATGGCATCGCTATGCCTTTTGATCAGCTTTTGTTGCCATGCGCAACGTATTCGTTTTCAAAAACTAAATGAAACAGACAGCGCTGGGATCCCCAGGCAAATGTCCGTTTTGGCTAATGAAGTACTGGCACAATATCAGCATACTGCTGATCAAAAAAACTATCTTGATGATGTATTCAGGCTGCAGATATTAGCCGGCAGGTACACAGATGCTTTTAAAAGTATTGCCAACTTACGCGGATTGTCAAAAAACGGCGATCAACTGTTATATAAACAATACGAACTGTTTGCCCAGACTAAGCTTAAGCAGGCATCAGGCTATGTTTCGTTTAGCGAGATTTATAGACCAATGTTCCGCAATATGTTCGCCGGGTTGAGCAATAAGGATGCGGTTCATTTTTCGCTCGCATTCATCACCCGCAGCGGAATAAATGAAGTAAAGAAAGATTTTACCCAATCATTGACCGATGCCAATAAAAACGATAGCCTGGATATAAAAGATGCTTTAATACTTTGCAAAAACTACTACCTGTTTAATTTTTATCAGCAGGTTGAGGCTATATCCAAAAAGTTATTAAATGAGGAATTTAACAAACGATATATCATCCGTAATGAACTCATTAAAACAAATGATGGCGCATCCATTGCGGCTGTTGTTGTTCGTTTAAAAGGGGTTACAGATCCGCAGCCGGTGGTTTTGCAGTATACTATTTATGCTGATAGTACGGCATGGTCATCTATATTGGAGCCTGCTCTTCATGGCTATACCGGTGTGATGGCTTATACCCGTGGTAAAGGTTTAAGTCCGGATCAGATTGTTCCTTATGAAAATGATGGTAAAGATGCCAATGAGGTAATCGACTGGATCAGCAAACAAAGTTGGTGCAATGGTAAAATAGGTATGTACGGGGGCAGCTATAATGGTTTTACGCAATGGGCCGCGGCCAAATATCATCACCCGGCGCTCAAAACCATTGTGCCCTATGTGGCGGCTATGTCGGGTTTGGGATTACCGATGGAAAACAATGTTTTTATCAACGCTAATTATGGCTGGTTCCTGTATGTAACCAATAATAAATACCTGGATAACGTGGTGTACTACAATCCGCAACGCTGGAGATCGATGAATGATAGATGGTATACCAGCGGCGTAGCCTATAATAAGCTCGACAGCATCGACGGGACACCCAATCCTCTGCTGCAGCGCTGGCTCAAACACCCCGGTTTTGATCGATACTGGCAGCAGCAGATACCCTATCAAAAGGACTATGCCAATATCAACATCCCCGTGCTTAGCGTTACAGGATATTATGACGACGGACAGATATCGGCCCTGCATTATCTGCAAGAGCATTTAAAATATAACCCCAGAGCCGAGCATTACCTGATCATTGGCCCTTATGATCACTTTGGCGCGCAACGTGGTGGATATCCTGTACTGCGTGATTATGCTGTTGATTCCGTCGCTCTGATCAATACACGTGATATTACCTTTCAATGGCTGGATCACATCTTAAAAGGTGGCAAAAAGCCGACTATCTTACAGGGTAGAGTGAACTTTGAGGTAATGGGGGCCAATAAGTGGGAGCACGCGGCCTCCATACCAAAAATGGCCAATACTACACTTAACCTATACCTCACCAATAAAAAAGAAGGCGATCATTATATTCTCTCCGATAAAAAAACCGGCACACTGGTGGCGCTTAACCAGGAAGTAAACCTGGCTGATCATCAAACTTCAAACAATAACAATTACTACCCTTATCCCATCATTAAAAAAGAGCTTGACCATAGCACTGGTTTATTTTTCATGAGCCAGCCTTTTGATAAGCCAGTCGAGGTAAACGGTATGTTTGGCGGCAGTTTAAAGGCCATGATCAACAAAAAGGATATGGATATCGGGGTTTCCCTGTATGAGGTGATGCCTAATGGCGATCTTTTTGATCTGTCGTACTTTCTGGGGCGTGCTAGTTATGCGGAGGATATGAGTGTTAGGAGATTGCTGCAGCCAGGTAAAATAGAAACCATCCCCTTGCACCGTAGCCGTATGGTGAGCCGTCAACTGAGCAAAGGCAGCCGCCTGCTGGTGATATTGGATATTAATAAAAATTCATTCGCCCAGGTTAACTATGGAACGGGTAAGGACGTCAGCACCGAAACTGTCAGCGACGGAAAAATTCCGCTGCGTATCCATTGGTATAATGATAGTTTTATCAGTGTACCGGTTAAACAATAGTAAAAAAGTCTGAAATGTCATCTCGAACGAGGTACGAGGAGAGATCTTTTGCGTTGGGTTTATCGCGCGTAAAAGATCTCTCACCATAGCTCGAGATGACAATGTAATTATGAAAAATACATAAAAATGCCTCAAAATGGCTGTTTTTAGCTTATTTCCGTCAATATTACAGCTATAAATATTTCAAAAACAATTCCCTGCTAAATCTGATGATAACCCCTTGATTAGTAGGGGTAACTGACTTAGTGTATCGAATACAACTTGTTGATTATCAGTTATTATATATTTTGAATTGCGTTTTGGTAGTCTTAGTTTTGCCCCAAACCAATAACAAAATTTAATGTGATATGGGACAAGTCACTAATAAAAAAACAAGCTTACAAACGGAGTTTCCTGAGCTCAATAAGGCTCAGGAAATTCACTATCAATTATCGCCGGATGAACTAATAAAAGCCGCTCTGGAGCGTAAGGAAGGCTATTTGACAGATCATGACGTTTTAACTATCGACACTGGTGAGTTTACCGGCCGCTCGCCAAAAGACCGCTTTATTGTGCTGGACAGTGTGACAAAAGATACCGTTTGGTGGGGTGATATTAATATTGCTGTGGATACGGAAGTGTTTGATAGTCTGTACACTAAGGTGATGGCTTATCTTTATGGTAAGTCTATTTTTATACGTGATGCCATGGTATGCGCCGACAAAAACAGCCGTCTCACTTTGCGTGTGATCACCGAAACCGCCAGCCAGAACCTCTTTGCTTATAATCTGTTCCTGCGCCCAGATGGGGTTATTGATCCGGAGTGGACGATCATATCAGCCCCGAGCTTTAAAGCCGATTCTGCTGTGGATGGTACCCGTCAGCATAATTTTTCGATCATCAATTTTACCCGTAAAGTAATCTTAATAGGAGGGACAGGCTATACCGGCGAAATCAAAAAGGCTGTATTTACCGTACTGAACTTCCTTTTACCGCGCCAGGATATCCTGCCTATGCACTGTGCTGCTAATAAAGGGGCGGATGGGGATACGGCCATCTTTTTTGGTTTATCGGGCACAGGTAAAACCACACTCTCTGCCGATCCTGACCGACGACTGATCGGAGATGATGAACATGGCTGGGGTGAAAATTCGGTGTTTAATTTTGAAGGTGGCTGTTATGCCAAGATAGCCGGACTCACAGCTGAGAAAGAACCACAGATATACCATGCCATGCAGCCAGGCGCGCTTTTAGAAAATATTTGTTTTAAGCCCTGGTCAAAAACAGTTGATTTTGATAACCTGACTAAAACCGAAAATATCCGCTTATCATACCCGATGCATTTTATCAGCAATGCGATAGAGCCGGCGATTGGTGATGTTCCGAAGAATATATTTTTCCTTACGGCTGACGCCTTTGGTGTGCTGCCACCTATTTCTAAATTGAATAAGTCGCAGGCTATGTATTATTTTCTGTCGGGTTATACCGCGAAAATAGCCGGAACGGAATATGGTATTAACGAGCCTGAAGCTGCTTTCTCTGCCTGTTTTGGCAGGGCATTTCTACCGCTGCACCCAACTAAATACGCCGAAATGCTGGGCGAAAAATTGGATAAGTACCCGCTTAATGTATGGCTGGTAAATACCGGCTGGACGGGAGGATCATATGGTACAGGCGAGCGTATTAAGTTGAGCTATACCCGGGCCATGATCAAAGCCGCGCTTAAAGGGCAGCTGAATGATGTGCCTTATCAAAAGCTGCCCATTTTTGATCTGATGATACCTGCCTGGTGCCCGGATGTGCCATCGGAAATATTGAATCCGGTCAATACCTGGACCGACTCCTATAACTACGAAGAAACGGCCAATCACCTGGCGGAGCTTTTTCGCAAAAACTGCAGCCAGTACAAAGGGTTCTCTGATGGGATGTTATGCTCTGTTGGCCCAACTGTTGTAACGGCAGGATAATCGATAATAATTGTGTTTTGTTTTCAAATAAGAAGCCCCGGGCAATTTGCCGGGGCTTTTGTTTTTTTATGGAAGTGCATGAGGTAAAGGGCCTATCATCCTGAGCTCGTCGAAGGATCGCGCGCAGAGGCCTGCCCACCATGGTTCGACGGGCTCACCATGACACCCTTCTTTTATTTTTTACCCTGCCAAACCCATGCTCATTTCCTCTTCCACAGCTTCGGCCATAAACTCTTCGGCTTTAAGCACCATTTGTTCGGAGCCAATAAAAATAGGGGTACGTTGATGCAAGGAATTAACATCCAGTTCCATAATGCGGTTTTTACCGTCTGTGGCACGACCGCCAGCCTGCTCAATAACAAAGGACATGGGGTTGCATTCATAAACCAGTCGTAATTTACCACCAGGGGTGGCCGCGGTAACCGGGTAAATGAATATACCTCCCTTGATCATGCTGCGGTGCAGGTCGGCTATCATAGATCCTACGTATCGCGAGCTGTAAGGGCGATGAGTAGCTTCATCCTCTACCTGGCAATATTTGATATATGATTTTACCCCTTGCGGGAAATGTACATAGTAACCTTCGTTGATAGAATAGATAATGCCTGTCTTAGGTATTTTCATATCCGGGTGCGACAGGCAGAACTCACCTATTGATGGATCCAGCGTAAAGCCGTTAACTCCCTTGCCGGTAGTATAAACCAGCATGGTTGATGTACCGTAGATCACGTAACCGGCGGCAACCTGGTTCACTCCTTTTTGTAAAACATCGGTTAGGGTTGCGCGGCCCGAAGTGCTTTGCCTGCGGTATATAGAAAATATAGTACCTACCGATACATTCACATCAATATTGGATGATCCATCCAGCGGGTCAATAGCTACAATATATTTAGCATCCAGGGACACATCGGTATCCAGCATCACGATCTCTTCATTCTCTTCGGATGCAACGATACAGCATTCGCCACCGCTTTTAAGGGCTGTTATAAATTGTTCATTGGCATAAATATCCAGTTTTTGCTGGCTTTCGCCCTGGACATTGGTACTGCCAGCTTCTCCCTGCATATCCATCAAACCGGCTTTATTCACCTCACGATTAACAATTTTTGCCGCAATACCTATATCACGCAACAGGCGCGAAAGCTCACCTTTGGCGTAAGGAAAATCGGCTTGTTTTTCAATGATAAATTGTCCTAATGTTTTTGCTTGTGCCATAGGCTTAGTGTGTTTTTTACGTATTAATTGTCCTTGGTTTGCTGACAAGATAATTATAAAAAAGCCTAAAATGAAACAATTTGGCAATATTTATCGTCGATAACGATTGCGTAACTCAATTTGATAGTGTAAAAATGGCTACTAAAAGGTGTTAGCATGGCGAATTATTCACCGGCATATGTCCAGGCACTTTCGTAGGCATTCAGCCGTTCGGTGTAGTCAATCAGGTCGGCATAAAAAAGTAGTCTGCTGAGGGTGGAACTGTCGCCGATAACCACCAACTTCTTCCGGGCACGGGTCAGCGCTACGTTCATCCGGCGGATGTCAGATAGGAAACCGATCTCACCTTCGGTATTACTGCGCGTCATGCTGATATAAACCACGTCACGTTCCTGTCCCTGGAAACTGTCAACCGTGTTTACCGAAATATGCTCGCTGTAGGGCAGTAACTCCGGATGGGCAGCCAGTAGCTCATTCAACACCCGGATCTGTTCCTTATAAGGCGCGATAATGGCAATGCTGGGGAAATTGGTGGTATTAGTTAAATTGCCGACCAGCTTATTCAGGTGCTTTAATAAAAATACAGCCTCTTCCGGGTTGGCCACACTGGTGCCTTGCTGTTGCTCGTCAAAACCACAGCCCGCTGTATCCACAAATGATACCGGCACATCACCCGGAAATAATAGACGCCGCGCTACAGAGGCATGTGCTTTCAATTTACCCTGATAAAACTCTGCCGATGAAAAACCCATGATAGCTTCGTGCATGCGGTATTGTTCTTCCAGCAGCACCACGGCTTCGGGATGCAAAGCCGCGCATTTCTCCAGCAGGGTAGTGCTCAAGCCGTTCCTTGCCGCCTCGGCCGATTTAATGGTAGGGGGCAGCTGGCAATGGTCACCGGCCAGTATTACTTTTTGAGCTTTGAGTATGGGGATCCAACAAGCAGGCTCCAGCGCCTGGCCGGCCTCGTCGATCACTACGGTTTCAAATTTTACATCGCGTATAGTGTAATGATTAGCGCCCACCAGCGTAGCGGTGATCACCTGTGCTTTGCTCACCAGGTCATCAACAATATGTTGCTCGGTAGCGGCTACATCTTTCATGATCTTGTGGGCTTCGTTAAACAGGGCTTTGCGTTGGTCGCGTTCTGCTTTGCCAAAACTGCGTTTGTATTTATGGGCCATGTCTTTATAAG
>Ga0105239_10004347_pt1 | contig 16980 bp, 15 predicted proteins | sample KBSC44metaG_FD_92761 | JGI IMG/M metagenome (GOLD analysis project Ga0105239, IMG submission 92761) | Corn rhizosphere microbial communities from Kellogg Biological Station, Michigan, USA - KBS C4-4 metaG | ecosystem: Host-associated > Plants > Roots > Rhizosphere > Soil | place: Michigan, USA...
CAGCTTGGTGCCGTGCCGGAAGCGTCCCGCGGTGAAATGATCGTAGCGCACCTCGACCACCAGTTCGGGACGCAAGGGCTCCCATTCAGTGGACCGCTCTGAGCTCCAGCGGCTGGGACCGCCCGGCGCGCGGCCAGTGAATCCCGGAGGTTCGATCAGCGCCTTCAGCTTACGAGTAAGGGCCGGCCGACTGGCGGCCTCGATTGAGGAGGTGAAGCCCACATGATGCAAGAGGCCCTCGTTATCGTATAAACCAAGCAGCAAGGAGCCAACCACCTTGGTTTTCGAGCCGTAACGGAAGCCCCCCACCACGCAGTCCACCGTGCGAAGATTCTTGATCTTCAACATGGAGCGCTCGCCGGACGAGTAAGGCGCATCGAGCGGTTTGGCGATGAGGCCGTCGAGTTGGCCGCGCATCGTCTTCAACCATTCGCGGGCGACTTTGATATCGGGGGTAGCCGGTGATAACAAGAATCGCGCATTCCCTCGCAGATACTTGGCAGCGAATACCTCCAAAGTTTCTCTCCTCTGTTTTAACGGTTTTTCAATCAGAGACTGCCCCCGGGAGTCTACCAGTAGGTCGAATAGGACCAGCCGTGCGGGCGTTTCTTTCGATAGCTTCGCGACTCTGCTGGCAGCGGGATGGATCCGCTGCAGTAAGTCATCGAAAGACAGCTTGTCCCCCGACAGGACGATGATTTCGCCGTCAAGAACAAAGCTCTCGGCCTTCAGGCTGCTCAGCCCCTCTACTAATTCCGGAAAGTAGCGGGTGAGCAATTGGCCGGATTTCGATTGCAGTTCTACCGAGCTGCCGTCGCGGAACGAGACGCATCGGAAGCCGTCCCATTTAGGCTCGTATTGCCAGCCGGCACCCGTAGGAATCTCCGCCGCACTTTTCGCCTCCATCGGAAGGAAGGGCAGTTTGATGGGAAGTTTCATAGCGACCGGCTTAAGTTAAAACGGCCGCTTTGCAGAAGCAGCGGACGGAATAGATCGCCTGTGCGCTTCAGGCGCTCCAGCATATTGTCTATCCGGAAGTCCTGGATTTCGATGCCCCGTTCGATTTCCTCCCACGTGACAGGAGCCGACACGGGCGCGTGCGGCTTCGGACGTGCGGAATACACCGAGGCGAGCGTCCGTCCCCAGGCGTTTTGGTTGTAATCCACCAGAACTCGTTTGGGAGTTCGCTTCGCCACGCGATACTCAGACTCCAGCACTTTGGGATGCCTCTCGACTACGGCTACCGCGAAAGATTTGGCGAAGGTCCACACCTCTTTTTGCATGGGCCCCCGAACTATCGGCACGTAGATATGGATCCCGCGCGAGCCTGTGGTCTTCGCATAGCTCTTGATTTTGTGCGCGTCGAGCGCCTCCCGGAGCAGCAAGGCTGCTTCGAGCACTAGCGGGAACTTTGCACCCGGCGTGGGATCCAGATCGAAGTGCAGATAATCCGGGCGATCCACGTCATCACAAGTCGCGTACCACGGATTGAGATCGATGCAGCCTAGATTTACGACCCACAGTAATGCCGCGAGGTCATTAATCACAGGAAAATCGACAAGGTTCGCGGAGGGATGCTGGATTTCGCACACGGGAATCCATTCGGGTCGCGATTTTGGCGCGCGTTTTTGAAAGAAGAACTCGCCAGATGCACCGTCTGGATACCGCTTCATGACCATCGCTCGCGACTGGATGTGCGGCAGCAGGTAACTGGAGACGTCCGCATAATATTGGAGCAGGTCGCCCTTGGTGATGTGCGCTTCCGGCCAAAACACCTTGGTGAGGTTGGTCAGCGTGACAGTCTTCTTCCCCAAGCTCAGTGTTGCTTCGTTTTGACCGGATGGGATTTTGACGACTTGAGTTGTACGCCCCGAGCTGGACTCTCGCGCCGCGGTGCCGTTCTTAAACTCGCTTCGATGTGTCGGACGGACTATGCGTGTGGAGGCCATCGGGGATCACCTGTGTAGCGCGGGCGGTATTTTGTGTTCTTCTTCGCGATCGGCGATATCCACGCGCTCCCGCTTGATGTCGAGTCTCAGCCGGGCGAACAAGCTCATGTACAGATTCCCGATCCACACCAAAGACAAAATGGATACCACGTAGCCGCGCCACCCGGGGTACAGAAGATGGAAACCGGTTACGCCCGCGGCTAGCATGGACACGTAGAAACTGAAGCAGAACTCACACGTAAAAAGGTAGAAAAACTTCCGCTTCAAGAGCGTACCGCAAGTCTCGCTATGCCATTTGCACCACTCCCGTGGCTCGCGGAAAATCTCCTCATGCGTCACTGTCCAGGCTACAGTGGCGACCGGAATCGCCAAGACCATCAGTTCGAACAGTTGCGCTCCGATGGTTGGCACGTCTTTTTCTAACAGATGGGCTTACGCCTTTCCGACCCTTTCCTGCTTCGGAGCCTACTGAGAAGACCCCGCCAGCGTAGCAGCCGTTTCATTCGACGGTTGTGATTCGTAGGTTCTAGGCCTAGGGCGATCCCTAGTGGTGAATAGTCACGTCAGGCTCTTATTGCGGGGTAACGAAGTTGCTCACGTTACAATCTAGTGGGCGGTGAATGAAAGGAAAATCGCTGCAAGGACTGTCCAAAGTTCCGACTGGAATTAACGGACTCGACGAAATCACCCTGGGAGGTCTTCCCGGCGGCCGACCCACGCTCATCTGTGGCGGCGCAGGATGTGGCAAAACGCTGTTTGGCATCGAATTCCTGGTGCGCGGAGCTACCGAATTCGGCGAACCAGGAGTCTGCATCTCCTTTGAAGAGTCCGCGCACGATCTAGAGATGAATGTCGCCTCGCTTGGATTCGACCTGCAAAAACTCCAGCGGACTAAGAAGCTTGTCATCGATCACATCTATATCGACAAAAGCGAGATCTCCGAGACTGGCGAGTACGATCTGGAAGGCTTGTTTATAAGGTTGGGATCCGCCATCGATTCGATTGGAGCGAAACGCGTTCTGCTCGACACGCCCGAGGCCCTTTTTGCCGGTCTATCCGATGTGGGCGTCCTCCGTTCAGAATTGCGCCGCCTGTTCGGCTGGCTGAAAGACAAGCGCGTGACAGCCGTTATCACCGGTGAGCGTGGCGAGGGCACACTCACGCGGCATGGACTGGAAGAATACGTTTCCGATTGCGTGATTCTCCTGGATCATCGCGTGCAGAACGATGCCGTCACCCGCCGCCTGCGCATATTGAAATACCGCGGATCGACGCACGGGACCAATGAATATCCGTTCCTGATCGACGAGCAAGGCATATCGGTGCTGCCCGTGACGTCGCTGGGGCTCACCCATCGCGCGTCTAAAGAGAGGATATCAACGGGCATTGCGGCATTGGATAACATGCTCGATGGCCAAGGCTATTTTCGCGGCAGCAGCATTTTGGTGACGGGATCAGCCGGAACAGGAAAAACCACCATGGGAGCGCATTTCGTCGACGCAGCGTGCCGGCGCGGCGAAAATGCCATTCTGTTCTCATTCGAAGAGTCCCCGCAACAGCTCATCCGGAATATGCGTTCCATCGGCCTGGACCTCGGCCGCTGGGTGAAGAACGGTTTATTGCACATCGAAGCCGCTCGGCCGACCGCGTTCGGGCTGGAAATGCACCTGGTTCGGATGCATCACTTGCTGGCTGAGCATAAGGCCAGCGTGGTGGTGATCGATCCGATTTCCGCCCTGCTTCCGGGAGGATCCGCACACGACGTGCATGCCCTGGTGCTACGGGTTGTCGACTTCCTCAAGAACAACGGTTCAACCGGTTTTTTTACATCGGTCGCCGTTGAAGACGATTTGCAGGCCACGTCGCTCAGCATTTCGTCCCTGGTGGATACCTGGATCCTGCTGCGCAACATCGAAGTTAATGGCGAAAGAAACAGGGTCCTGTATGTTCTCAAGTCGCGTGGCATGGCGCATTCCAATCAGATCCGTGAGTTTTTGCTGACGCCGCGAGGCGTGCAGTTGCGCGAGGTGTACCTAGGTCCGGGCGGAGTGCTTACCGGTTCGGCGCGGGTCGCGCGTGAAGCGGAAGAGCGGCGGGAATTACTTCGGCAACAGCAAACGAACAAGGATCGTCAGCTAGCGGTAAAGATTTCCCTCCGTTCCCTGGAAGCCAAGATTGCGGCGCTCCAGGCGGAAAAAGAAGCGCGTGAAAGCGAACTGGCCGCTGCGATCGGAGAAAGCGAGGAGCAGAAAACAGCGCGGCTCGCCGACCGCGATTCCCTCCGCCGCAGCCGCGGTATGATCGACAGTTTGGGCAGAGGTCCGCGACCCAACGGTCGAGAAAGAAAATCATGAAGCCCGCGAAGCAGACCAAGGCGAAACCTGCCACCAAGACCAAGCCCGCCGAGCCCCGCTACGATCTCCGGTTGTATGTTGCCGGCCAGACCCCACGGTCGTTACAGGCACTAAGCAATCTGAAGAAGATCTGCGAGGAGCATCTGGCGGGCGACTACCGCGTGGAGATCATCGATCTGCTTAAGAAACCCCAGCTCGCGGCAGGCGACCAGATCCTGGCGATTCCGACTTTGGTGCGCACCCTTCCCAAGCCGGCGCGCAAGATCATCGGCGACCTTTCTAATACGGAGCGCGTCCTGGTAGGGTTGGACTTAAGATTGCATCGCTAAAATGCGATGGGCACGAGGAGCATGTGGTGGGAACGAATTCAATATCCGACCGGCGGTCGACGTTGCGAACCGGACCACATGAGCTCCGATTGTATGTGGCGGGGTCCAGCCCGCGTTCTCTTCGGGCAGTCCAAAACGTGAAGCGCATCTGTGAAGCAGAGCTAGCTGGCAAGTATCACCTGGAGGTGGTCGACATTTACCAGGCGCCGCGCCGCGCTACTGAAGATCAAGTAATAGCGATTCCCACTCTTATCAAGGAGGCCCCGGGCGTGATCCGGCGGTTGATTGGCGATTTGTCGGACACCTCTCTGTTGCGTAAAAACCTGGGGCTATTAGACGCAGGTCCGGCATGACCCAAGCATCCGACTGGGAAAATCCGACGCTTGCGTCGGAGCAATATAAGATCGGAGATCTGCTGTCCCGCCTTTGGGAGGCCGAGGAAACGATCCGTGCGATCTATGCCGGCGAGGCTGACGCCGTAGTCGTCAACAGCCCGTCCGGACCGCGCGTTTATACGCTCGAGGGCGCCGATCATCCTTTTAGGGTGATGGTCGAGCAGATGCATGAGGGAACCGTGACCCTCGACCCAAACCGCCTGGTCCTATATAGCAATCCCCAGTTCGCGGCCTTGATAGGGGCGGCATCAGAATCGGTGGCGGGCTCCGACTTCGACCGCTTTCTGGCCCCAGCCGATGCCACTCTCTTCGCGGGGCTGATCGAAGCCGCGGTGGCGGGCGGTCATAGTTCCGGGGAGCTTCATTTGTGTGATGCGAACGATGCCACGATTCCTGTCCGCCTCTCGGTGACGCTGTTGGATGTTGCCGGGATGCAAAATCTGTGCGTCATCGCCAGTGATCTGCGAGAACAGCGCCGCAACGAGGCCATTCTCAAGGAAGAGCGGCTTTCCCGGCTCATTCTGGAACAGGCCGCCGAAGCGATCGTGGTGATCGATCCGCAGGGAGTCATAGTGCGCCGCAGCGAGTCCGCCAACCTCCTGGCGCGGAAACCCGTACTGATGGAGCTGTTTGACACAGCATTCCCCTTAACCGCCGCCGGGATCCGGCTGGATACGGACCGTATCCTGGCTGCCATGCGTGCAGGAGAAAAAATTACCGGGGTTGAGGCGCAGATGGCCCGGCCAGAGGGAGAAACCTTCGCGTTGCTGTTAAGCGCAAGTCCCTTGTCTTCGGATGGAAACGAGTTGGTGGGCCTCGTTATCACATTGACAGATATTACCGAGCGCAAACGCGCGGAGGAAGCCTTGGCCACTCAAGCGGATCAGCTTGCCCGATCCAACAGCGATCTGCAACAGTTCGCCTATTCCGCTAGCCACGACCTTCGCGAGCCCCTGCGCCAACTGGCCGTATTTACCGAGCTTTTGCAGACCAGATATCAGGACAAGCTGGCGGCCGAAGCGGGGCTCCTCATTGAGCACGCAGTGAATTCGGCCCATCGAATGGAAGGACTGATCAAGGACTTGCTGGCCTACACCCAAGCTGCGGATGCGCCCCAAGGTCCCACGGCGTGTACCGACGCAAACGAGATTTGGCGCAAGACCATTGCCACATTTGAAACGAAGATAACCCAAAGCGGCGCCCGCGTGGATTGTGATCCGCTGCCGGTACTGGCCGTTCACGAAGTGCATTTGACTCAGCTGTTCCAGAATCTGATTGGCAACGCGCTGAAGTATCGCAGCCAGGAGCCGCCGCGGATCCATATTTCAGCCGAACGCAACACTTCGGCCGAACGCAACGAGGGATTATGGAAAATCACGGTTGCCGATAATGGAATCGGGATCGATCCGGCCTATAAGAATCAGGTGTTCGGCATTTTTCAGCGGCTGCATGGCGGCGGAAGATATTCGGGAAGCGGAATTGGGCTGGCCATCTGCCAGAAGATCGTGCAGCGTTATGGTGGCCGCATTTGGGTCGAGTCTGAGCTCGGGCGCGGTTCGCGATTTATGTTTACGTTACCGGAGAAGAAGAATGAAGCGCGATAGCCTTGAGCAGCTCTCTCTGCTCGTGGTGGAAGACAGCCCAGCAGACGTTTTCCTGGTGAGAGAAGCGCTAAAAGAAGAAGGATTGAGTTGCCATATCAAGATCGCCGACGATGGTGAAAAGGCCATTCTTATGTTGGACGACGTGGATGCAGGAGACCAGGATGCGCCCAACCTTCTGTTGGTGGATTTGAACGTTCCGCGCCAAAATGGAGAGCAAGTATTGGAACGCTTGCGGCGGAGTCCCCGGTGTGGAACGACGCCCGTGGTCATGATGAGCACTTCCGATACGGCGGTCGAACGCAAACGCGCTTTTGAGCTGGGCGCGACCGAATACTTCTGCAAACCGTCCACCGTGGCGGAATTCATGCAACTGGGTAGGCTTGTCCGCACCTTGCTCGAAGAGCGCTACGGCACCGCGGCGTGACATTCCCTCCCAAATCTGACGCCTAGAATTGTGCTTGCATCTCGGCCGATGCGCCTTGGGCATTGGTCAGGGATACAGAAATAGCATTCAAGCCGCTGGCAGGCTGACCTTGCCACGTGAACGACTGAACCAATCCAAACTGCCCGCCGAATTTATCTGACGTGGTGCTCTGAAACCAAGCGGCACTGGTGCTACTCAAAGGCACCGTAACCACGATCGGAGAGGCGGAGGCGGCCCCGGAGAATCGGAATGTGCCTTGCGTTACCTCGCGCGTGGTCGCGTATCCGGTGAGCTGAACGTCGAACCCCGCGGATGTCGGGACCACTTTGACCTTTACAATCCGCGGGGCCAACCGATCTACCCGGATGGTCCGCGAGGCTCCTGATGGCGTGATATCCGTTCCACTCGATTCGAGTTTGAGGTTCAACTGAATGTTTCCGGATACGGTTCCGGACTGAAATGCGACCACCGGAGCCGACCATGCTGTCTGGGTTGAATTAGCCGGCACTGTGAATGTCATCACTCGCCCACCCGTCGCGAATTGAACCGCTGGGTCGTCGACGCCAATCGCCGGATCCGGCGTGAATACCAGAGAGAGCGTACCGTTGATTGGAGCGGGATATCCGGAATCCAGTTGTAGCGCAAACGTCGGCTGCTGGGCAGGATCTACGATGTCAGGAAGTCCTGTAATCGTGACATTGGGAGGATTCCCGGCGAGTATCGCCAAGGTGACGATCTGGCGCGCGACATTGTTGTCCTGATCTGTAACCTGGACCGTGAAGGTAAACGTTCCCACAGCGCCCGGGAGCCCGTTGAGTACACCCGTGCCATCGAGCGCGATGCCGCTGGGGGCGCCGGCGGTTGTAATCGACCACAAATAGGGCGTGCGGCCGCCTGTTGCCGTCAGCGTTTGGCTGTATGGCGTCCCGACTAAGGCGTTCGGAAGGGTGGAGGGCGATGTAATAGATAGTCCCGGAGGATTTATCTGGATCGAGCACAAGCGAGTCGTGCTTTTTGCGCTCGCGTCATCCACGCGCAGGACGTAGGTGGACAATCCTGATTGCGTCGGCGTCCCGCCAATAGCGGCATTCTCCGAGCTCAAGACCAGGCCCTGAGGAAGCGCGCCGCTATCGATTCTCCACTGGTAAGGAATGGTCCCGCCGACGGCCGTCAGAAGCGCCGTGTAACTCACACCCAGGCTACCGGCCGGAGTGGGGCAATCCGTGATCGTGAGCCCTTGCGTGACGGCGATCGAGAGACTTTTGGTTGCCTGTCCGCCGATCCCATCGACAACTTTGGCGGTGAAAGCGAAGGTTCCGACGATAACCGGCGTGCCGGTAATATGCCCGCTCACGGAGTTTAGAGAAAGACCTGGGGGCAGCGCTCCGGCCGTAGTCGACCATACGTAAGGCGCGACGCCTCCGCTCGTGGCGATCGCATCGGAGTAGCTCGAACTGCTGGATGCAGAGCTGAGAGTTGAAGTGGATATCGACAGGGCCGCGGCTACATCGATGGAGCATTGCCGGCTGGCCCCATGGTTTGTGATATCCCGCACATCCACGGAGAACTGGACCGAACCCATTTGGGACGGCGTACCGAAAATGTTGCCCGTCACCGGATCGAGCGTCAGACCCGGCGGAAGAGAACCCGCAGATATGCTCCACGCATAGGGTGGTGAGCCACCGGAGGCGAGCACCGGTGAGTTGAAGACTAAGCCGACTTCAGCCGTGGTGGCAGAACAGCTGCTCACATTTATTCCCGATACGACTCTGATCGACAGCGCTCGCTGCGCACTGGCGCCATTGCTGTCCGTAACGCCGGCCGTGAAATTGAAAGTCCCTAGGGGTATCGCAATACCCGAGATCGCCCCCGCCGGGCTGAGTGCCAATCCGCCGGGAAGACTGCCGGAAGCGATAGACCACGTGTAGGGTCCTTTCCCTCCGCTCGCCGAAAGGGTCTGGGTGTACGACGAAGACTGGGACGCGTCCGGCAGCGACGTGGTACCGATGATCAGGCTGGAAGTGACGATCAACTGGCAATCGCGCGTCGCCGTCGCGCCCGCTTTGTCGGTGAGCAGCAACGTATAAGGATAGGTCCCGCTGTCCCCAGGCGTCCCAGTGAGGCTGCCCGATGAGCTATTGAACACCATTCCGGCCGGCAAAGGTCCGCCAGCCAGAGTCCAAGTATATGGCGTCTGTCCGCCGGAAGCCGCAGCCGCCGATGCATAAGACTGGCCCTGCGTTGCGCTGATGGCAGGACACGTATTTATCGAGAGCGAGGCCGAGACGGCCAGGGTAAACGCTCGAGTAGCCGAAGCAGCGCTGCTATCCGAGACCCGGATCGTGAAACTAAAGCTCCCCGGAACGGTCGGCGTGCCACTGAGCGAACCGGATGACGACAATGTCAGCCCTGGCGGCAGGGAGCCGGACACCACCGCCCACGAATAGGGCGGAACACCGCCGGATGCGGTCAACTGCTGAGTCGTGGCGACTCCAGTCTGGAGAGATGCAAGTGAACTGGTAACAAGCGTTAGAGCCGCACCGATGCGGATGGAAAGATCTTTCGTCGCCGCCTTGCCGGAGGCATCCGATACGAGCAGGGTGAACGGAAAAGTGGCTGCCGTGGTCGGTGTGCCGGATATTTGGGCGCCGTTAAGGCTCAAGCCCGGAGGCAAAAATCCGCCCGAGACAGACCAAGCATAGGGGGGCTGTCCGCCGCTAGCCGAAAGTGCCTGGGCATAGGAACTTCCTGCCACGCCGTCCGGCAGGGACACGGTACTGATAGTCAGCGTCGACGCCGGCGCGCCGATGACCACGGTACAGTTTGAAGTCACCGAGGCCAGCATTTGATCGGTCACTTTTATTCCGAAGTTAAAGGTGCCAGCCGTGGACGGCGTGCCCGAGATTTGGCCGGATGCGCTGAGCGCCAGTCCTGCCGGAAGTTGCCCGCTGGCGATTGTCCATACATAGGGAGGAGATCCGCCGGATGCGCTAAGTGTCGCGCTGTAAGTCCCCCCGGCAACCCCAGTAGCCGTCGGACAGCCTCCAGAGGTCAAAGCTGCGGCGATGGTGATCGAAAGAGCTCGTGTCGTCGAAGCCGAGGCTGTGTCAGTTACCTTGGCGGTGATGCTCGCGGTTCCTGGGGCCGTCGGCGTCCCGCTAATGTGACCGGAAGAACTAAGAGTCAGTCCCGCAGGCATGGAGCCTGCACTGATCGACCACGTATAGGTTCCGGAACCTCCGCTAGCCTGTAAGGTCTGTGAGTATGCCACAGCGACCTGTCCGCTTGCGAGCGACGCCGTCGTGATACTCAGAGGCGCGGGCGCCACCGTGATGCTGAGCGCTTTCGTAATCGAAGCCGAGTTGGCATCCAATACCTTTACCGTGAAGTTAGAGTTTCCGGAAACCGCTGGGGTTCCGCTGATTTGAGAACCCAATAAACTTAGGCCGGACGGCAGAGTTCCGGTAGCAATCGACCATGTATAAGGCGCGGTTCCCCCGCTGGCCTGCAAAGTCTGCGAATATGGCACGGCCACTTGGCCGGCGGGCAGGCTTCCGGTCGATATCACAAGAGCGGGAGCGACAACCACACTAAGTGCCTGTGTATCGGATTCGGCGTTCTTTCCGGAACTGGTGGCTTTGACTGTGAAATTAAAGGTCCCGGAAGAAGTCGGCGTTCCGCTCAGCGTACCGCTGCTCGCGAGCGAGATTCCCGGGGGTAAATTCCCGGCCGAGACGCTCCAGCTATAGGGCGCTGAGCCTCCGCTCGCGCTTAGAGACGCGGAGTACGTTTGTCCTACTGTCCCGCCTGGAAGTGACGTAGTCACGACTTGCGTCGCGGCGTTTAGAACTGGGGCGACACTTGATACGAATAGCAGCCCTAGACAGAAACTCGCTCGCCCCGGCCATCTCATTGCGAGTCACCCGTGAGCGGAGGAATGGGCACAAACAACAAACGTGGGTCCTGCGTAAGGTCTATGATCCAGATCAAGCCGCTGGAAGGATCAGTAAGCTGGTAAACCAACCCGCTTAAAGGCGCCAGCTGACTGGGAGAACACGCGCACGGCAGGAACACTGGATTAGAGCCGTCGCGGTCTAACAATGCGATGGTGCTATTCTTTGTGCTGCCGACAAGGATCCGCTGTCCATCCAGGCTGACCCGCGCCACGCTGGGAGCAGGAAGGCGGTCATCCACAAATATCCATTGGAGCGTTGCCGCGCCACCAGCATCTTGGAGAGCCGTGATGGAGTTCGCGTTCTCATCGGTTATCAGCGCGTCATGCGAGTTTCCGATAAAGCTCACGTCGGATGCTGTCTGACCAGCTATGAAGCGAGGTCCGCTCTCGCCACGATTAAGGGCGAAGACACCACCGGGAGACGAACTCTGCAGATCGCCGGGGATCGATACCAGGAGGACTGCGCCATCATCAGCGACGGCAAGTGCCGAAGGCGCGCCGGGCAGCGCCGACATGTCGATATCCGCCACTTGATCCAGCGAGCCCGGCAACCCAGTCAGAACCTTCACGGAAGTGCCGTAAGCCACGGCAGCCGCACGCCCCGTTGGACTGATGACAATGCGGTCGGGCGCGGACGGCAGTGCTGGCACAATCCGCGTCGTAACGGTGGGCCCGCCAAAAAGAATCAGATGAACCGACCCATCTCCTCCCGTAGCCAGCGCGTAATCCTGCGATGGCGAGAAAGCTGCATTTGTGATGGAAAACCCGAGCGCCAGACTTTCGCCCGCTACAGCTGACCCTGGGATGCCCTGAAGATTACGTATCGCTTGCGCCTGAGGATCGAAAAGGAGACCCAGGGACGGTCCGGAGAGCGAACCTTGCGCCGACGACAACGACAAGGCCGCGAAGAAAACGAGGTAACGTCGCCACATGGTTGCGCCCGCCTTCGTCATTGTGGAGGTCCGAAGGTGGACGTACCCGCGGATAACGTTGAAGTACTAGGTACCGACAATGCTCCGGTGGGACTGCTATGACCATGAGTGGCGGCAAGTACGCCGCCGGCAGCGGCTCCCGCCGCCAAGCCAATCCACAAAACTTTTCTGTTGGACCGCGATTCCGCGGGAGATGCATTGATCTGCCTGATAGACGCGCTGACGACCTTCGAGTTGAAAGCTGCGGTTACACGTATCTCAAATGGCCCCGTCACACCGTTAGGCACTAAGCCTCGACCGGTAGCACGGCCCTCGGAATCAGTCTGTGTCAGCAGGGCACGCTCGGAGCCGAAAGTCGCCCCGGGGCCGGTGAACGGAGCCTGAAATGTTACCGAAGCGCCTGCGACAGGCTTGTTTTGGTCATCGCGCAATTCGACTATAGGGGCCCGAGCCGAGTGAGTTCGCACGTTGTTGATGGACCCTTGACCCTCAATGATTCGAAGGCTCAGTCCATCCGCATCCGCGGCAGCCGCTGGGAAAACTACGGCCAGAGCAACGATCCAAATAAGACCAAGTTTTCGCCAGAGCGGCTCGATCTGCACAGACTGGGGATTCTGCGCTCGCAGAAACGTTTCGATTAAACGCAAAAATCGTGTCACGCTTGGCCACTCCAGGTATCTCCGTTCGTAGCGGGAGTATAGGACGCGTGACACGGGCTGAGCCCACAACAGAGCTGCGATGGCCTTGTGAACCGGGCGAAATTGAATGGACCGCGGCTGCGTTTGAGACCATCTGCCAAGACGCGGAACTAGGACTGCGGAAGCTCGCCAAAGGCGGCTTGGAAATAGGCGGCCTCCTCTACGGCAAACGAAGCGACGGCTTAACTCGAGTCTTGGCCGTTCGCCCTATTGAATGCGAACACCGGTTCGGTCCCTCTTTCGTCCTATCCGATACAGACGAGGCAATACTAAAAGAGACGCTGGTGGCCCCCAGCACCGATTCGGAACTGGCGTCTTTTGAAATCCTTGGATGCTTTTTCTCTCATACCCGGCATGGAATAACCCTAACCGACCGCGACGCCGCACTCTGCAATCGATACTTTGCATGCGACGGCCAGGTTGCGCTGGTACTGATCCCCAGTTTGAACGGAACCGTCCAGGGAGCACTCTATGTTCGCGATTCGCAGGGAAACTACAGTTCGGGTCACCAATTTGAACACTCGGTGATTGGCCGGTCGAAGCGCGAAACGGCGACAAGAGAGGTTCCTGCTCCGCTAGACAACTCAGTAAACCGGCTGAAAACGGCCGCGAAGCTCAATTCCGGATTCGCGCCTGCAGCAATACAAACACCGGTTGAGGCAGTGGTGACTCTGATCGATATTCCGGTACACGCCGCGAACCCCCGGCCGGCGCAACCAGCTCCGATGCCACGTCGCCACGAAGCCCGCGTCCGTCTGCGCATGAATCGCTCCAGGTTACTTCTAGCGGCCTTGGTTGTACTGATGTGCTGGCCGAACCGGGCTAATCCGGCTTCGCAAATACCGTTGAGTTTCTCCGATCGCGGTGGAAATCTCATCATTCAATGGGATTCCTCCCCGGTGACGATTCGGGGGGCGGTTCTGGGCATTATCGATATTCGCGATGGCGAGCAGGAACCTGTGAGAATGGCGATCGGGCAGAATCTTCTGCGGAGAGGATGGATTCCTTTTGAGAGAAAATCCGATATCGTTCGGATATCGTTCACCGTGGCGGCTCGCGGCATAACGATTTCGGATAACGCGATCTACTTTGCCCCCGGGCGCGAGACCGTGCTAGCTCCGCCACTGGCATCCAAGATTCCGACAGTAAACACAGACACGCCAAGTACGATTGCTCCGCAGGCCCGGGAAGTCGAGGTGAAGACGGTGAGATTGCCGACACCAACGGCGCGTCCTAACCGGGACAACGTCGTGCTATCTAAGCCTGACTCGCGCGCGCCGCTGCGATCGTTCCGCGCCCCGCTCCTGACGGTGGCAAAATCGACCAGCTTGACAAATATCCGGCCCACGCTTTTACCGGATGCGCCTTCCTTGCGATTGGATGGCGGAACGGCTCCCCCCCCGCTGCAGCCTGCTCTGAATCTTTCGTTTCCGGCGCCTCGCCCACCGTCAGTTTCGCCCGCTTCCGGTTGGCTGATCTGGACTGGCCAGCTGCCCAAGCGCTCCATGCTGTCCCTATCGGCGCAGGGTGCATCGTTAGGCTATCTAAGCGGCTGGATTCCACAGACTTCCGTTCACGTCGAAGTGCATTCGGGAGAATTGATCGAAGGCGGAATCGTCGTTTTTACCAAAGATCGGAGCTTACACTCGGAAGCGCCCAGCGCACAAAATGGATGGAACACCGTGGTCTATAGACAGGATGACGCGCGGGCTTCAGAACTAGAGGTCATAGATCCCCCCGGACCCGCCAATAACTGGAGCCACTTGACCCTTCGTAACGGAAGCCGGCCCTTATCGCTCATCGTATTGGATTGGCGCGCACAATAGCCGCGGTGGCGATTGGCGCGGATTTCGATGCGTAACAGCATTCATAACATTGCGTTAACCCTTTGCGTCGCTGGGTTCATTTCGTTCCCGTTGCGGTCTCAACAACCCCCGGGGCAAGCGGCGGATAATCCGCAGACCGAGCCGGAGGCAAATATTCAAGACCGGGACTCCAGGGATCGCGTCTTGTACTCGACGGAAACCGAACACTTCAAGCCCCTGACTCGAAAATTGGCTCAGAACATCTGGATGGACCAGAAAGACATGTGGACCAGTCCGTTTCGTGTCCGCAACCTCGAGGATGCCCTCCCTTGGGTCCTGGTAGCGGGCGGCACTGCGGCGCTGATCGCCAGCGACCACTGGAGTTCCAGGCAATTGCCGAATACGGTAGATCAAGTGTCCATCAGCCACGATGTCTCGCAGCTAGGAGCCGGATACACCGTGCTCCCGATCACCGCCGGCCTCTATATCGGCGGAGCCATCGCGCATAACGAAAAGGCCCGGGAAACCGGGATCCTGGGGGGTGAAGCGATTCTCGATTCGCTGATCGTCGCGGAAGTTCTTAAAGTCACCATTCGTCGACAAAGACCACTGGACGCAGACGGCAACGGACGGTTCTTCCAAGGCGGCTCCTCTTTTCCATCCGGTCATGCCGCGGAAAGCTGGGCACTAGCTTCGGTGGTTGCCCACGAATACAACAGCAACATACTTTACCCGATCACCGCCTATGGATTGGCCTCACTAGTCAGTTTTTCGCGGCTCAGCGGACAGAATCATTACCTGTCCGACGTGTTTGCAGGCAGCGCGCTGGGGTGGTTCACCGGCCGTTACGTTTTCAAGACTCACGTCGATCATTCCATTCACCGGCGGCCCGAGTCCAAGCTCAGCAGCCTGCGTCCTCGAATCATGCCGGAGCTCGACGGCAACACGCGAGGTCTCGTGCTCGCATGGGGACAGTAACCACCTGATCCCGGGGCTCTTCAACGGTTCTCAGGAGGGAAGCCGAAGGCAGATGCTGGCGTTGCCAGCGCTGCCGCACTTGCAACCCAGCTCGGCACATCGTAAGCTGCGACTGGGCCACTAGCCTGAAGGTAACGCTGCATCTCTTCTTGGGCTGAGTCAGTTTCCCCGCGACGAGTGTAATAGACCGCCAAGGCCAGATGCGCACGGCTTATTTCGTTGGCCAACAAGAGGTGTTCCCTTGCTTCTGAAGTTAACTTGTCGAGAAGAATCACGCCCAACACGAAATGAGTTTTGGCTGCACTTCCATCCATTTTTAGCGCTTGGCGCAGTTCATTCTCACCGCTTGCACGACTGCCTATCCGGCAGAGTGCATAGCCCAAAATCGGAATGATTCGCTGCCAGCGATGGAAGTAAAGCCACCGCAGCCGTTAAGTGGGTGATGGCTGAATGAAACTCTTCCAGTTTCAAATATTCAACGCCAAGAAAGCTGCGAGTGTAAGCGGTCGAGGAACTCTCCTGCAGTGTTTCCTTTAACGTCGCGATGGCTTTGGCATGGTTTCCTGCCAAAGCATAACGTTGAGCGCGCTCGAGCAGATTGGCCTCCATCCGAGAGGGTCGATTTCGCAGCTCCGCCACTGAGATTTTTCCGGGGGCAAAAGCCACTTCAGAATGTGATGGAGCAGAAGCCGTCGGCATATTCTTTTCCTGGCGCTCAAATGGCGTATGAGGCCTCTCTGCACTATCATCATCCGGTGTGGGAGGGAATAGACCGCCTGAGTGGGCGAGATTGAGATCCACAGGGCGATTCCATTGGGATGGAATTTGTCCGGATGCATACGCAACATAGACAACAGGCAACAATACTTGGGCTGCGATGCTCTTCACTGTCATCAACTTTCTCCACTTCTCAGCCCCGGCCCACCGATCTCCCATTTAGCAATTGACCTGCCAGATTTTTTCAGGATTCCCGGATAGTGCCCATTGCGTTGCGTTCGAAACAGTTAAGAAAGTATTGAGTCGAACTATCTTGTGGTGAACCGCTAAGCCTACGAAGCATCACTCAAACGGTTGTGATTCTCGGACTCATCCGTTCCTCAACGTGACGCGTGTCGTTTGTGTCGGCCTCAACCCTCGGCGACTCACTGGTTTTGCGGAGCTGGAACGCGTCTCTGCCAAAATTGCCAGCGACACGCAGAACCTGCATCCGCATCCGGACAATGAAATCGAGCGAACTAAATCGACAAGTCATCTGCCCCTTGATTCCAATCATTTTTTGCGACGCGCCAGAACAACCCAAGGTGAACACGGACTGGCCCTCGACATGCAAATCTGGGCGGAGTATTGAATTCTTTCGGGAGGATCTATGTTATCAAGTTCGTATTCACGGATAGCCGCATTTTTGGGAGTGGGCTTGTTTCTCGGAGCCACAGTCGGCTCAGCACAGCAGACTTGCCAGAGTTCCATCAATGGCTTTTATTCATACTCAGCAATTGGGAATGGCCTACCAGGGGCCTTGCTCACCACTAACACTGGAACGGGAACTGGCACGGGAAC
>Ga0105239_10004348_pt1 | contig 16980 bp, 11 predicted proteins | sample KBSC44metaG_FD_92761 | JGI IMG/M metagenome (GOLD analysis project Ga0105239, IMG submission 92761) | Corn rhizosphere microbial communities from Kellogg Biological Station, Michigan, USA - KBS C4-4 metaG | ecosystem: Host-associated > Plants > Roots > Rhizosphere > Soil | place: Michigan, USA...
ACTATGTGGAGAAGTTTGCAGGCATCAGCGGCAACCGGGACGGCATCCCCCACCTGCCCGACGGACAGTTTATGCCTCCCATGGAAATGACGGTTGTAGAAAAAGACGTTGCCGCCCGCATAAAAGAAATTTACAAGGGCCAGCGCCACATGATCATCGGTCGTACGGCTAATATTACAGAGCCCCTGCCCGGCCGTACCAATTGCCAGTACAGAGATAAATGCTGGCTGGGATGCCCGTTCGGCGCGTATTTCAGCACGCAGTCCTCCACACTGCCCGCAGCTATGCGTACGGGTAATCTAACGCTAAGACCTTGGAGCATTGTTACCAAAATTTTGTACGATAAGGACAAAAAACGCGCAACAGGCGTTGAAGTATTGGATGCGGAATCAAACAAGACATACGAATACAAGGCAAAAATTATTTTCCTGAACGCCTCCACGCTCAACAGCGCATGGGTGCTGATGAACTCCGCAACCGACATATGGCCCGATGGACTCGGCAGCAGCAGCGGACAGCTGGGGCACAACCTGATGGACCACCACATAGGCGGCGCTACCATGGGTGTAGTCGAAGGTTACGAAGACAAGTATACCTACGGCCGCCGGGCAAACGGCATTTATATTCCCAGGTTTCGGAATATGTTTGGTGAAAAACGCGATTATTTGCGGGGCTTTGGCTACCAGGGAGCAGGCATGAGAGGACGTGGCGCGCAACCAGCCGAAATGCTGGCCATCGGGCTGGACTTAAAAGAGGCTTTGACCGAAGCCGGCGCCTGGACAATGTTTGTGGGAGGTTTTGGAGAAACGCTTCCCTATCATGAGAACCAGGTAACGCTTGACAAGGTCAAAAAAGACAAATGGGGCCTGCCTGTGCTGGCCATCGACGCAGAGATAAAAGACAACGAAAAAAAGATGCGCGTAGACATGGTCAATGACGCAAAGGAAATGCTGGAAAAAACAGGGTTGAAGAATGTAACCAGCATACCTTTTGGCGAGCCTGTTCTGGGACGCGGCATCCACGAAATGGGTACGGCGCGGATGGGTGCAGACGCTAAAACGTCCGTACTGAACAAATGGAACCAGGTATGGGATGCACCGAACGTATTTGTGACCGATGGCTCCTTCATGGCCTCAGCCAATTGTGTCAACCCATCGCTCAGCTATATGGCCTTTACCGCCCGTGCAGCAGACCATGCCGTCAGCGAGCTGAAGAAACAGAATCTATAAAAATTCAGACCATGAACAGAAGACAAGCGTTATCCGCCGTAGGCGCCTTACTGGGCGGGAGCATCATAGGTGCCAATTACTTTTTATCAGGCTGCAAACCGGCAGGCAAAAAGACTGCGGCCGGTTTTAGCACCGACGACATCGCCCTGCTGGACGATGTTGGCGAGACCATTATTCCCACAACCTCGGATTCGCCAGGCGCAAGATCCGCAAAGATCGGCGAATTCATGAGAACGATCGTCAATGATTGCTATACGGAGAACCAGCAAAAGGTGTTTACAGAAGGCCTCGGCCAGCTGCAACAGGCCTGCCAGACGAAATATAAAAAAGACTTCGTCAGCCTCTCGGCCGACGAAAAGAAAGAATTCGTGACAGCCCTGGACAAAGAAGCGAAAGCGCTTACCAGTTCCGATGACTACAAAAAGAGAAAAATGGCCTTCGATAGCCTGCAGGCCAATTGGGTAAGGTCCGAAGAATCCAATAATGACTTTGGGGCATCCCACCTGAAAGACGAATACCCTCCGCACTATTTTACCATGATCAAACAGCTGACCATCTGGGGCTACTTTACTTCCGAAGTGGGCATGACCAAAGCCCTTCGCTACATCGAAACCCCCGGCAAATTCGACGGCGCCTACCCTTACAAAAAAGGCGATAAGGCCTGGGCGATCGGCGGATTCTTTGACTAGTATATCCTTTTCTATTGCGGAAATGAGGACTTGTCAAGTCCGGGAATGATGCGCAGGGCATTTTTATAGTATATTTTTTTCAATACCTCATCGGGGAGATCAAGCCCATACATCCGCCAAAAGGCATGGTACTTCTTATGATAGGGAAAATATTCATCGGCTGTTTCCAAAACCCTGAAATAGGTGGAATATTCCGACGGCACCCAGGAATCCTTTCCGAAAAGTATCCTGTCCTGATATTTAAGAAAGAAACTCCTTGCCTGCCTGGGTTGCCTTCCCAGCTCGGCAATGATGGCCGCTATTTCGACATATACATTTGGACACTCATCCAATAATTTTCCCAACGAAGCGAGATCATTAGCCAGCCAGCCAAAATGGGCGGCAATGAATTCGGTGTTTCGATGGGCCCTGAATACATGATGTTGCTCATCGATGATAGTCTTCCAGGAGGCAGGGTTGGCATTCCCCCTTTTACGGTCGGGATGGGTCTTCAATTCCAGCCAACGCTCGTTGTATTTGTCCATCGGGTCCCAAAAAGAAGGAGGGTCGGCGGAATGGATCAGTACCGGGATGTGAAGCGATCCGCATTTTTCCCAGATCGCGTCCAGCCGTGGGTCGTCCACAGCAATCCTTTTCCCCTGTTCATCCTTGAATTCCATGCCAAGGTCTTTGTATATCTTTAATCCTTTTGCCCCATTGCGCACATCTGCCTCCAACTCAGCCAGCGCATGCTCAGTCCAACCCTTTTGCCCAAAATGGGTGAAGGAAATATTGGTGAATTGAATGAAGCGGTTCGGATAATTTGCCCGGATATTTGCCTGCGCCCTTTTGAAGTACGTGGAATCCTGCACATCGAAGTAGCCATTCACGTCCTTGTATCCTCGCCCGCTTAAGTTATTCATGATCGTCATATTGAGTTTATCCATCTCGCTGACCAGTTCACGAAGATTTTGTGAAGGCATGTTCCACTGATGGTTATGGATGTCAATGAATGGATACTTCGCGCGGGTGATCATATGCACCGGGACGATCAGGGTAGATCTGGGATCATAGTCTTCGAAATCCATTTTTTGCGCTTCTGACAACAGGCTGGCACAACAGCTGAGCAAGATCACGACGACCAGATCTTTCTTTATGGAATTTGACATGGTGGGCTGATTTGACAATAAATGTAACAAAAAGCAGAACCTGGCCTAACCGCTTATCCTATTGATCCCGCTCCCCCACAACGCACCGTCAATCGATTCCCCATCCCCTCACTCCGAGGCGACACTCGAGGCGGACCAAAGGGCATTTGCCGCCGTAATGCGCTACTCACTTCGGCCTATGCTGCATAAGCCGATCGATCAGGTCGCGTACCTCTGTTGCAGGTCTATCCTCCACCAGGTAAAATTGCCCTTTCCCGTCCCCATCCCAGGTATTGCTGCCATCTTCCGCTACCACGATCCGCCCCTGACGGAGCGTGTAATAAGGCGCCGGCCCAACGATACCAACCAACACCGCCGTCTCATCCCAGCTCATCCTGCCGGCACTGTCCCCCGCCGCAAGGGGAATGCTTATCCGGAATACATCCTTGACAGGACTGTTCTGTATGGCTTCGTTCCGCACGATCGGCAAACCACACTTTATTTTCCTGCCGATCTCGAACCCGCTAAAGATAATATCCGTCGGCCAGTGGGAAAAGGTATACCTGGAAGCATCGGCGTCCCTGTGAACATTGAACTCCCTGCCCTCGGGAAAGCTGCCGGCCATACATACCAGCCGTTTTACCTTCCGCCGCACCAGCCCAGTTCCATCCAGCGGCGAATACTGATCAGGAGGAGATTGCAACAGATTGGACAGGTTGGTCAAAAATCCAACCGTTATAATTACGACGCTGTGATCGCCGCTCCCCGCCAGTACCTTTCTGTAAAGCGCCACCGCATCCGGCACCTCATCGTTGCGCTGTATCCGATGCGGATATTTTACGAGGACACTGTCTGTCCAATGCTGCGCATCCCGCTGATCGATCGCCTTGCCGCGGGGTACACCAATAGGAGTCCCCGGCCGACCAAAATAAGTATTAAAAACATCCAACACCCCCGCAATATGCTCATATTTATTGCTCGCGATAGTCCCTAATATCTCGGCCTTGCCACTGTCCGCAAAAGCATGCAGCAACGCAATAGCGCCCACGTCGTCATAGTCGGGCCCCATATCCGTATCGAAAACAACAGGTGTCTGGGCGCATACGCCCCCCTGACAAACTCCCCAGATCAAAAAGGACAGCACCAGTCTCATATAAGTATGCATATCCTAAGATAAACTAATTACTTGTTCAGCGGACACCCGGTGTCACGAAACCGTACAGGCCCCAATCCTTCCAACCAATTAATCCGATTGAAGATCAATCACCTGCACTACCGGCACCCGATTTGTGATCAAACTCCAAAAAATACCGTGTTAGCCAATTACCTGAAAACAGCTCTCCGGAATTTTCTTCGCAACAAAACATATTCCTCGATCAATACGCTTGGACTGGCCATCGGAATGGCTGTATTTCTCTTGATTGCCCAATACGTCAAATTCGAGAATAGCTACGAAGATTTTATCCCGGACCGGGCGAATATCTACCGGGTCAGTCTCACGAAACTGCGGAATAACGAAGTCATCTCCGCCAGCGCCGAGAACTATCCCGCGGCCGGTCCCGCCCTCAGACACGAACTCCCGGAAGTCACGGACTTCGCCCGGCTGTATAACCTGGGCTACAAGAACAATGTGATGATCACCAACGAACAGGCGAAGCCGGATCCAATCGTCCTCAAACAACACCATTTTCTATACGCCGACTCCTCTTTCCTGCCGATGATGGGCTACGCCATGCTCAACGGAAATGCCGAACAGGCCCTGAACCAGCCGTTCACCGCCGTCATTTCGGAAAAATATGCACGGCTTTGGTTCGGGTCCGCCGACCCGCTGGGAAAGACCCTGCATATGCATGATGATGATTTCAATGATGAGCAGGTGAAGGTCACCGGTGTATTCAAAGACCTCCCGGTCAATACACATCTGAAATTCGACGTCCTTTTTTCTTACTCTACCTTACTGGCGCGTTATCACGGCAACTCCTATGAGCGGTTCTCTAAGAGCTGGTATCGGGCCGACATGTATACCTTTGTCCGGCTTCGACCCGGCGCCGACCCAACAACTGTGGCGACCAAATTCCCGGCGATAGTCGATAAATATAAACCTGAGCTCCACGCAAGCAATCAAGGCGATCTGCTCCAATTGCAACCTCTCTCGTCGATCCACCTGCATTCCGATCTTGCAGAAGAGCCGGAGATAAATGGCAACGCCAACATCGTTTTCTTTCTGGGTATCATCGGGGTCTTCGTACTGGTGATCGCCTGGATCAATTTTATCAATCTCTCCACGGCCAGGGCCATGACCCGCGCCAGGGAAGTGGGAGTGCGCAAGGTCATCGGCGCTTCCCGGGGGCAGCTGTTTCTACGTTTCATAATGGAGGCCGCGCTGACCAATGGACTGGCTCTTTTAATTGCCTATGGCCTTCTTTTCCCTGTGCGCCCTGCCTTCAATGCGATCTCCGGCCTCAGCCTGGATGCTTCCTACCTGATACATTCCTGGTTCCTGGTGCTCCTGGCGCTGCTCTGGATTGGCGGCACACTCGCCGCGGGGTTCTATCCAGCCTGGGTGTTGTCGGCATTTCGCCCAGCCGCCGTGCTGAAAGGCAGACTCCGTGCAGGTACGGGCGGGGGTCTTTTACGGCAGGCCCTGGTCGTCAGTCAGTTCATCGCGTCGATTGCCCTGATCACCGGCACCATGATCATATATCGCCAGCTGCATTTTATGATGCACAGCGACCTGGGCATGAATATCGACCAGGTCGTCGTCATGGACAGACCGGGTATCCAGGCCAATGACCATACCAGCATGCATACCTTCCGGTCTGAGATCGATCTATTCCGCAACGAGATAAAGAGAACTCCCGACATGGAAGCTGTATCCAATACGACCACGGTCCCGGGTATGCTTCGTGAATGGCGCGCCACGGTGAAATTATGGGGCGGCCGGACCAACGACTCCGTCCTGATGCGTTCCGGTAGCATCGATTTCGATTTCCTGAAGGTCTTCAAAATGCAACTACTGGCCGGGCGCAATTTCTCCCTTGACTATCCCCACGATCCCGATACTTCGGCCATCCTCACCGCCTCCGCTGCCCGGCTGCTGGGCTTCAAAAGACCCCAGGACGCCATAGGCAGGACGATCGTCATCCCCGAATGGAACAACCAAAAGGAAGTCATAGTTGGAGTCGTGAATGACTTTCACCAGGTCTCGCTCCAACGACCACTGGAACCCACCATCTTCACCTGCGATCTTTACGGAAGCGAATATTATGCGGTACGCGTACACACCAGGGATATGCCGGGTACCCTCGGCCACATTCGCGCTGCCTGGGACAAGGCCTTCCCGGGGAACCCTTTTGAATATTTCTTTCTCGACGAGTATTTCAACCGGCAATATGCCAACGAGCGCAGATTCGGCCAGCTTTTCACCACCTTTGCCGTCCTTGCGATCATAATCAGCTGCCTCGGCCTCTTTGGCCTTTCCGCTTATATGGCTGGTCAGCGGGTCAAAGAGATCGGCGTCCGCAAAGTCCTCGGCGCATCCGTCAGCAATATCACCGCTATGCTGTCCTTCGATTTCCTCCGTCTTGTCCTGATCTCCATCCTGATCGCCACGCCCCTCACCTGGTTCATCATGCACGGCTGGCTCCAATCCTATGCCTACCGCACGCCGATCCAATGGTGGGTCTTTGCCGCAGCGGGCCTGATCGCCGTTTCCATCGCCCTGATCACTGTCAGCTTCCAGGCCGTCAAGGCAGCGCTGGCAAATCCTATCGATTCCCTTCGCTCGGAGTGATCCACCTTCAAATTGGATAAATCGACCGGGAACGATTGCGTAGATTCTTTCGCCCCAAACCCACGGGTTATTACTAAACTTTTTTACTTTAGCTCAGTTCTCAACACCTCAACCAACAACGATTGCGCCTATGAGATTTAGTGCCAGTTCAGGCCTTAACAGGCTTGCCATTATGCTTTTGGGAATAGGATTGCTCGCGACAGCCATTCCCCTCCATTCCATTGCCCAGAACAAATTGACGCTAAAAGGCGTTGTCCTGAACAGCAAGACCAGCCAGCCTCTATCGGACGTCAATGTCACCATCAAAGGTTCCGCCATCGGGACCCGCACTGGCCCTAAAGGCGAGTATTCCATCAACGTCAAACGCGGAGACGTCATTTCCTTCTCCTACTCAGGCTACGAGACCTACGATGTAAAGGTCACCAACCAGACCAACGCGGATATTCCCCTAAAAGAAACGGCCTCCAGCCTGGACGAAATAGTGGTGATCGGCTATGGAACGGCTAAAAGAAAAGACGTCACGGGCGCCGTGGCATCCATTTCAGGCAAAGACATTGCAGCGGTCCCGACCCCCAATGCTGCTCAGGCCCTGGCCGGGAAAATGCCCGGGGTCAGCGTGACAGCGCAGGATGGACGGCCCGATGCGACCGTCTCTATCCGGATTCGCGGCGGCGGCTCCGTCTCTCAAAGCAACGAGCCGCTCTATATCGTGGACGGCTTTCCGGTAGGCAACATCAATGATATCCCACCCGGCCAGATCGAAAGCATCGACGTCCTGAAAGACGCCGCTTCAACAGCCATCTATGGCGCCAGGGGGGCTAATGGCGTAGTCATAGTTACCACCAAAAGCGGCAAGGCGGGCAAACTGTCCATCACCTATGACGGTTATGTCCAGTACAACAAGCCAACGAAATACCTTCCCACGATGAACGCGTACAATTATGTCGCTTACAACTGGGCCTATGCCAAGGCCATCAGCGACAACTACGCCCATGCCTGGGAAGAGCTCTGGGCCATCGGGGACTCCGCAGCCAGCTATAACAATAAAAACGGCATCGAACATTATCGCAACGTCAATGCAATCGATTACGCCAGGCAGGCCTACAGCAGCTCGTACACCCATAGCCACAATCTGACGGTGACCAATGGCAATGCCAATACTAAATATATCCTCTCCGGCAGCTATTCCGACAACGACGGCATGAAAGTGAACTCCTGGTTCAAACGCGCCAACGCCCTGTTCAAGATCACCCAGCGCATCAATGACAACCTCAACATTTCCTTTGATACCCGCTACACCGATATAGAGAAAATGAGCGACGAGAGCACCACCAATGGCAAGGGCTCCATCCTGTCATCGGCCTATCAGTTCAGGCCCATCGCTACACAAGATGTGTTGGGCGTATTGGATGATACAAAGAACACCCAGCTCGGTCTGTATGACATCGTGCTGCAGGATCGCTACAATCCCGTCGCCCGGATGAAGGACTACCAACCCCTCAGCTCGAACAGGGACCTGCGCTCCAATGCATCCCTGTCACTCAATATTATCAAAGGACTGAACGCCCGGACAGAATTCGGGTACGACCTGTATTGGAACAGATCCAAGACCTGGTCCGGCGCCGTCTACAACAATTACCTGGACGCCCAGGGCAACGCCACCTATTCAGGTAACGCAGCTATCGCCACCAGCGAAGGCTGGGCCCTCCGCTGGGTCAATACGCTGAACTACCAGGTACAGGGTCTCGGCGATGCGCACAACCTGAACCTCATCGTTGGACAGGAAGTGAACAATACCCATTCCGAAGGCATCAGCATGTATGGCAACAAATATCCCTCCTCCTTCACGTCGGACAGAGCCTTCGCCATGATGAACCAATACCTGGCCAGCACCACTACCGTCAACTCCGGGATCACCTCCAGTGTCGGCACCCCCAGCCGGCTCACCTCTTATTTTGGCCGGCTGAACTATACCCTGCTGGATAAATATCTTCTCACCGGTACGTTCAGAGCCGATGGCTCCTCCCGTTTTTCCCCTGCCCATCGGTGGGGCTATTTCCCCGCGGGAGCCGTAGCCTGGCGCGTCAATGAGGAAGAGTTCCTGAAGAACGTCCGCTGGCTGACCAACCTGAAACTACGCGTCTCCTATGGAGAAGTAGGCAATGACGGCATCAGCGCCAATCTTTGGAAGACCCAATGGACCTCCGATGGATTGACAAAGTACTCTATCAATGAAGTACAGCAGGTTTCCTACTCGCCGGCATCCACCATCGCCAATCCTGGCCTCAAATGGGAAACCACCATCACGCAGAACGTGGGCGTCGATTTCGCCCTCTTCGACAGCCGGCTGTACGGCACCATCGACCTGTACAAAAATCGTACAAAAGACCTGCTGATGCTCACTTCCATCTCCGCTATCAGCGGATTTTCCTCCACCTACGACAACGTAGGCAGCACCAGCAACCGCGGGATAGAGATCTCCCTGGGAGGACAGCTCGTTCGCTCAAAGGATCTCCGGCTGAACGCCAACTTTAATATCGCCTTTAACAAGGGCAGGGTGGATGAACTGGCGCCAGGCGTCAATGGACTGTATAAGACCAACTGGGGCTCGACAATGACCCAGCCGAACACCGGGGATTATATCCTGCAGGTAGGTAAGCCCGTTGGCCAGGTCCGTGGCTATACTTACGCAGGATGGTATACCACCGACGACTTCGATTACAGCAATGGGGTCTACACGCTTAAAAAAGGGGTCGCCGACATCAGCTCGGGCGTCCTGGGAACTATTTATGGCACTAACGCGCACAAACCGGGCGGACAAACTGCCTATCCCGGCGTCGTCAAATTCAAAGATGTCAATGGGGATGGAGTTATCAATGAGAATGACGTCAGCATCATCGGGGACATGACACCCAAATTCACCGGCGGGTTCAACCTTAACGGTTCTTATAAGAACTTTGATCTTGCCTTCAATTTCAATTTCACGTACGGTAATAAAATCTATGACGCAGAATACCTGGCCGCTTTTTATGGCAGCAAGGAAGACGGTCTGTACAGAAATCGTCTCGACTATCTGTCCACCGCTTATAAAATATACGATATCCAGAACGGACAGCTGGTCAGCGTGACGGACCCGGCTGCGCTCAAGGCGCTGAATGCCCACGCCACCACCTTCATGCCCTTCCATGAGAACCCCGTCGTTTCCAGCATGGGTATTAAGAATGGCTCCTTCCTTCGCCTGAACACCGTAACGCTGGGCTATAGTCTGCCCGAACAATGGGTGCACAAGGCAGGCATCAGCCGCGTGCGCATATATGGCTCCGTCTACAACGCATTGCTCATTACCGGCTATCCGGGTCTGGACCCCGAAGTGAATACCAATACCAGCCAGGGCAGCGCACAGTATCCGACCGTTGGACTGGACTGGGGCGCTTATCCCCGCGCCAGATCGTTTACAGCAGGCCTGAATGTCGGATTTTAATTACTTCAAACGTCTTAACATGCAAAAGAATAAACACCTCATATTGATCCTGGCTGGCATCCTCGTGATGGTCGGCGTCGGTATTTCCTGCAGGAAATCTTTCCTGGACGTTCAGTCGCCTTCCTCGGTCGACCAGGACTTTGTCTTCTCTTCTCCCAGCGAGGCCTATAAAGTAATGATCGGCATGTACGACCTGTGGAGAGGCGCCAATAATGGCTTATTCTACGACCTGGACGTCGTCGGTTCAGACGCCGAATGTCACCCGGAAGCGTATGACGCCCAGACAAGACATATCCCCGAAGGGCTATACGCCACTGAGCTCTCCATCGATTTTTCCGACGCAGTCTCCGCCTGGGCCGCCTGGTACAAGATCGCAAACCGGGCCAATATCATCATGGAAGCCATCGCCCAAAAGGCAGACTACAAAAGCGCCGTTGCAGCAGGCAAGACAAATGACTGGACACATCTCTATGGCGAAGCTGCGGTATTCCGCGCTTTCTCCTATTTTCAGCTCATCCGCTATTTTGGCGATGTCCCTTATTTCACCAGCTCCATTCGCAGCACCAGCCAGACAGACAGTGCTAAGCTGGTCTCACGCGATGTCATCTATGATGGAGAGCTGCAAAGCCTGGAGAACACGGAAAAATTAATGTACCGGCTGGGCGAATCCGGTATCACCGCGGAAAGGTTTTCAAGGAGCTTTGCAGAGGCATTCATTGGTAAGATGGCCTTATTCGCCGGCGGCTATAGCCTGCGCCGTACAGATTTTAACTATGGCGCCGTTACATTTACCCAGAAAGGCATCGAAAAATGGAGCGCCAAATACGAACGCAGAACCGACTATATAAAATACTATCAGATCGCCAAGACCTACCTGGAAGAGCTGATCAACAATCCGGGCAGCGCTACGCTGATCACATCGGATAATCGTGGGGCCGGGTATGACAATCCGTTCCAGCTGAATTTCCAGTATAACATGAACCTGACCGTCAGCCCTGAATCGCTGTACGAGATAGGTGAGACCCAGGGACAGTTCTCCGAACGCCCCTATGCTTTCGGACGCCCTTCCGGCGGCGGCAGCGCCAATGCCTATCCCTGCAAAGCCTATGGACAGAGCAGGATGTACGCCTCCTATTACTATGGGGAGTTCGATCCGAAAGACCTGCGGAGAGATGTCACCGTTGGTGTCACCGTCAACTCCGGCAGCTGCTCGGAAACGATCATCGACTTCACCCCCGGCTCAAGAAATGCCGGCGGGTTGTGCAACAACAAATGGGATGAAAGCCGGATGCCCAATCCGTGGACCGCAGCACAACGCTCGTCCGGCGTCAACTGGACGATGATGCGCATGCCCGAAGCCATCCTCATGCTGGCGGAAGTATACGCAGAACTGGGCGACGAGGGATCAGCCAAAACCCAACTGACCAAAGTCCGCAGCCGCGCCTTCTCCACAGCGGATCAGACGGTTAAAGTATACAATTATGCAGGCGCCCTCACCGGCGACGCACTAAAAGCCGCGATCCAGCAGGAAAGGGAATTTGAATTTGCCGGTGAAGGCATCCTGCGCTATGACTATATACGCACGGGCACCTTCCTCGACAAGCTCGTCCAGCGACGTAACATCCAAAAGGCCATGGTGAATGGTTTACAAACCAATGGATACTATACCTTCCCCAACGGGAACACTATCTCAAAATACATTTACGTAAAAAAGGTCAACGTGTCGGACCTGGGTATGACCAAAATGCTGACCACAAATTGCGAAGTGCCTTCCACCGATGCCACCTACCCGGTAAGATTCCCCGGATGGCGGGGCAACTGCGACCTGTGGTCCTCCAAAGGTTATGTTTACAATTCGGGCACCCGCAACCTCGCCATTCAGGGCTTGTTCAACTATATTGATCCCAGTGGTCCGGCCGCAGCTGCCCTCGTAGCAGCGGGCTATGTCAAAACCGCCTGGGGCTCCAATATCGTCACCTACACGGATCAATATTCCACCAATATTGCCAGGGGCTACTCCGATGGGGACTATGCAGCCGGAACACCCCCCAGGTATTTATTGCCCCTGTCCTCCGAAACGATCTCCAAATCCAACGGTCGGATCACCAACGGATATGGATTCGCGCAAAAATAGAGCAACATACATCTCACCATTACACCAGGCCGGGACGATCATTGAGGAACAACAAGAGCCCTCTTCCATATATCAATGGCCGCAGCCATTTCTGTTTCATCTAAAGAACAGTAACCTATTCGTATGAAATCATGTGGCCTCGAACTATTCGGTTGAAAAAAATAATTACGGCCATCACTGATCTTTAATCCCAATTTTCCGGCATTAAGGGCAACGGCACTGGCGCTTATATTCTTTCTGTAGGCTGCCCAGATGGCCAATCCACCGTTCGGCCGCTCAAACGCTAAATATTCTCCCAGTTGCTCCCGAAGCAATCGGCAGGTATTATCCAGCCGCTCTTGATAGACTTTGTGCGACTTTTTGATGTGCCGGGAAATATCACCTGCACTCAAAAGTTCTGCGGTAGCTTCTTCCAGCAACTGCTCGCCTTGCCGGTCTATAAGTCTACGGATTGCAGCGGCTTCGCCTATTACCGCTTGTGGGGCCACCATAAAACCGATTCGGATACCCGGTGCAATGCTTTTGCAAAAGGAACCTACATAAATAATGTGGCCACCCGTATCGATGCTTGCCAAAGGCAAAAGAGGGTTGCTTGTAAAGTGATAATCAAAATCATAATCATCTTCAAGCAGTGCAAATCCGTATTTGCGTGCCAGATCCATAAGACGCATGCGTCGCTCTGCGCTCAGCGTGACAGTGGTGGGCCGGTGGTGGTGCGGGATAACATAGATCATCTTAGGCGCCTTCTTTTTGCACAACTGCTCGATCCGGTCCACGTCCATACCCTCTTTATCTACCGGGATAAATACCAGGTTAGCACCGGCCAGCTTAAAAGTCTGATTCGCGGCCCAATAACCTGGTTCCGGTACAAATACACCGTCACCTGGGCGGATGAGTAGCTGGGCAGTTAAATAGATCGCCATCTGCGTCCCCTTAGTTATCAGTATTTCTTCTACACTGACCTGCATCCCCCTGGTCCGGTTTAAAAAATTAGCAAGCTCGACCCGAAGACGGTAAGACCCTTGCTCCGGGCCATACATGAGCAATCGATTAGTGAAGCGGCTTTTCCCCAGTCTTCTGTATTCTCGAACCAGCTGCTCAATGGGTGCGATCCTGGGATCGGGGAAGCCGTCATCGATTGTATACAAAACTGCTGGTGTTTTCAGAGCATTGATTTCCATAGCAGCGTCTGTCCTGGTTGCTCCATTGGAAAGTCGTTTTATTATCGGATAAGCGGGTTGCCGGCTTCGTATCCATTTTTTGCTGGTTTGTTTAATTGCACGGACCGAAGTATCAGGGAGATGGCTGGAAATATAAACGCCACTCCTGTCTCTGGTTTCTACCCAGCCTTGCGCACTCAGCTCCTCGTAGGTCGCCACCACTGTTTTACGATTGAGTTGCAGGCTCTGCGCCAGTTCCCGTGAAGAGGGAAGCGCTTGCCCAGGTTTCAGGATGCCCCGACAGATCAACTGAATAATTTCCGATTCCAATTGGAGGTATAAAGGACTATGCTCGTCACCTTTTTTAAATGAAATTTCAAGCAATCTCTCAATCATAACTGGACCCCCCGATATTTTAAAATTGGACCATAAAGGTAGCCAATTTATGATCTAATTTTGCCCAAAAGGAGATACGTTATGAAGGCAATAGTTGTAACCGACCAGGCTGCGGGAACAGCCGGAATGAAACTGGCGGAGCGGCCGGAGCCGCACGCAGCAATCAACGATGTCGTGGTTCAGGTACACGCGTCGGGTACCACCGGGGATGAATTGTCCTGGCCCTCCACCTGGACCGATCGTCACGACCGTGACCGGACGCCGTCGATCCCTGGCCACGAACTGGCCGGAGTGGTCACCGCCCTCGGCTATGGCACTACGGGGCTGTCGGTAGGACAGCGGGTGTTCGGCCTTACGGACTGGTATCGCGATGGGACCCTGGCGGAGTATGTGGCCGTCGAGGCACGCAACCTCGCGCCCCTGCCGGCCGACGTTGACTTCACAGTGGGCGCGGCCCTCGTGATGCCGGGCCTGACCGCATGGCAGGGGCTGTTCGACCACGGCCGCCTTCGGGCGGGGCAGAGTGTCCTCGTCCATGGTGCGGCCGGCATAGTCGGTTCGATGGCGGCCCAGCTCGCACGTGCGGCCGGCGCCTACGTCATCGGCACCGGGCGTGCTGACAGCCGTCAGATGGCGCTCGACTTCGGCGCGCAGGAGTTCGTCGACCTCGACAATGACGTCTTGGAAGATGTTGGCGCGGTCGATCTGGTTTTTGACGTCCTCGGAGGCGACATCGCGACGCGGTCAGCGGGCTTGATTCGCACCGGAGGAACGCTGGTGACCATCACCGGCCCGACCGGGGCGCGGCCCGCTGGCGGTCTGACGATTGACTTCGTCGTCGAACCTGATCGCGCCCAACTGAGTGAGATCGTTCAGCGCTTCCGGGAGGGACGCTTGCAGGCGAACATCGGCACCATTGCTTCCCTCGACGACGCCCTTGCTGCCTTGAACCCGACCAGGAAGACCAAGGGGAAGACGATCATCCGCGTTCGTCCGTAAAAACCATTTTATGATAAGAAAAAAGCAAACTATACGTCTGTTCGCAAAGGACATTACAGGTGATCTCGTCAAAGATCGCCAGGAACTTATCGTTAACTGGCGCCTGGGGCAACTGGTACTCGATGAACCTTCGTTCAATGGCGGTAAAGATCTTGGTCCCGATCCGTTTTCAACGGTATTATCCGGTTTGGTAGGCTGCACATTGACTACCTTAAGGATGTATATAAAAAAGAAAGAATGGGATATCACAGACATCCATTGCTCCGTTAATATGTTCCAGGAAACGGAACCTTTCAAAACTTCGATATTCAGGACAGTTTCGTTTGGCCAACCCGTAACTGATGAACAGAAAGAACGGCTGCTTTGGATTGCAAAGAACTGCCCGGTTGCCAGGCTGTTGCAAGGAGAGATCAACATAGATACACGGCTGTCTGACGATCCAACTGTTCCTGCAGGTACCGGCAACTATCCATCGGATAACGTTTTTTCCGACAACCTATAATCTTATTTGCTCTAAAAGCCCCAGTGCGTGGATCTACTTGTTCGAACTATCAGGAGCTATATCCCTTTTTCACCGGCCGACGAAGCCGTAGTACATAGGCTGTTTCATCGAAAAGAATATAAAAAAGGCGAGCATTTGCTCATCGCGGGGGAGATATGCCGCTATGTCATCTTTATCGAATCCGGCCTGGTTCGGTATTATATAACAAAAGACGGCGAGGACCAAACCAATTATTTCAACAAGGAAGGGGATTTTGTATGTTACTATCCGAGTTTTTTGCCACAGAAGCCTTCCGGGGTCAGCATACAGGCGTTGGAAGACTGCGTGGTATGGCAGGTCAGCTTCGACGGCCTCCAACAGTTTTATAAGGAGGTGGAATACGGGGAGCGATTCGGCCGCCTGGGCATCGAAGCGGTTTATGTAAATGTTAGTGCCCAGCTAGGCTCAATTTACACCGATCCGCCTGAGTTGCGTTACAAGAACTTTTTACATAATTATCACGCTATCGCACAGCGCATCCCCCAATACTATATTGCCTCGTATGTGGGCGTAAAGCCGCAATCGTTGAGCCGAATTCGAAAGCGCCTTTCCGGGGACCATTAATTAACCTGGGTGCATGAAAAAGACAAGGGGTTTGTAGAATTTTGTGTTGTCAAAAAAATGACTGCACATTATGAATATTCTCCGACTCTTACAAGTCTTGCTGGTTATCCACCTCTCCGGACTTACGCTAATGGTGGGAACGGACGCCGTCAGCTTCCTCGCCTTTAAAAAACTTTCCAACACTCTGCATGAAGACCAGACCGCCGTCAAATTTTATCTTAACAAGCTATTGGGCTTATCCAGCCTCCTGCCGTTGGGCGGGATACTATTGATCTCATCGGGCGTGGGTCTCCTTATCATCACCCACACCTATGGCCAGCTATGGTTCCAGCTCAAAATGGGGGTGGTCGTGGCGCTGATCTCGAATGGCTTCCTGTTCGGCGCCCGGCAGGAGAAAAAAATAACGCAGCTTCTGAATGCACCGGACAGCCAGATCCACCTGCAGCTGCGGCAAGCCCTTGCCAACCTTCGCATCTTTTATGCCATTCAGCTGGCGATGTATGGCCTCGCCGTCATATTGGCCGTAACAAAGCCCGGTTGATCCTTCCAGCTCTCGCCACCAACCATTTTTTGGACGATCTTGGTTTCCGATCTAACAGTCGTACCTTCGTACCTGCAGGAAATTATTAGTATTTTATTCGAGGTCGATGAGTCAACCCAACACCAAAATACCTTTTTTTCGCAAACTGCTCTTCGGTCGCCCGGAAGACAATATCCGGTCCTCGTATTCGGTCATACGGCGTCAACGACTCAATCTTTACAAGGTCTGGAACAACGAAACGCACAACGACATCGGGCTGGAGAAGATCCTGCGGCTCTTTCTGATCGTGCAGCAGTTTCTCTATCCCGGCATCTATATCCGCAATC
>Ga0105239_10004349_pt1 | contig 16979 bp, 19 predicted proteins | sample KBSC44metaG_FD_92761 | JGI IMG/M metagenome (GOLD analysis project Ga0105239, IMG submission 92761) | Corn rhizosphere microbial communities from Kellogg Biological Station, Michigan, USA - KBS C4-4 metaG | ecosystem: Host-associated > Plants > Roots > Rhizosphere > Soil | place: Michigan, USA...
GATCTGCTGGTCTTTTGCAACTTTGAATTGCTGTCCGGCTATACTTACTATTGCGTACATGTTTGTTAATTATTGTTTTAAAATTCGAGGTGCAAATATAGGGATTGATTATTAAATAAACAACACCATCTATTTTATTTTTTCAGTCTTTCTTCTGCTGTATATAAACTTTGCTGAATTTCTTTGATCAATGTTTTGTTGGCATCAATCAATCTGATGTCGCCTACAAAGCCACTGTCATATACTACCCGCTTGCTTTTTTTCTTATACTTAAATTCAATAATATAGCGTATCGATCTGTTTTTCCCCTTAGTGCTATCTGCCAGTTCTTTTACAGGAAAGTCCCAAAAACCCAGATCAGCAGCCTTGTGGTGCAAATAAAGCAAGTCATCGCTGGTTAAACGCAGGTGCATTTTTACTAAGGAGTCTTGTTTATTTACATATTGATAATCGCCTGTTTTGGAGTCATACTTATTGATCAGGCTATCCACAGGCCCAAATTGTATGGTCATGGAATCAAAATCAGAGAAACGATATGGCGCGTTTTTGATCATCATGCCATAATAATAAAAGCAGTATGCCAAAAACGGCACTATAATAGTAAGCGCGAAAAATATTTTCTTGGAACGATCAGACATGGATTAATTTTGAATTACTGAATTATTGAGTTATTGAATTATTTGGAGTTTTTATTTTGACACTGTTTTTCTTGACGATGATGCAATTTTAAGAATTTGATTTGCTTCATCCATTAAAATCGCTAAATCAGCCTTTGCAACTATTTTCGCTTCTATTAATACTTCCATCCAAAAAAACCGACTCATCAGCTTCTTCAACTACGATGGAAAGCTTTGAATGAAACTCAGCTTGTGATCTGGCTCTACATACAGCCCGATAATTAGCGCCAACTGAGGACGAAGATCGTAATAATTGTCGTCCGATGATCTTAGCTTCTTCAGTTTTAGGTAATGTTTTAAAAAAATTAATACTGTCTACCACGAATTTTTTGGTGCGACTCTTAAATACCTCCGCAAATTCAATCCTTTCGTTATTTGCCATGCGATACTTTTTAAAAATCAATAATTCGATAATTCAGTAATTCAATAATTAACTTAATTATCCAGTTCCCCTTCCCATTTACTTACTACCGCGGCAGCCATGGCATTACCTAACACGTTAGTTGCCGACCGGCCCATGTCTAACAGCGGGTCTATACCAATTAGTAAAAACAAACCAGCCTCAGGGATATTGAACATGGATAACGTTGCAGCAATAACCACCAGCGATGCTCTTGGAACCCCAGCTACACCCTTACTGGTAAGCATAAGCACTAACAGCATAGATAACTGGTGACCGAAAGATAAATGAATATCGTATGATTGTGCCAGAAACAAAGAGGCGAAAGTCATGTACATCATGGAGCCATCCAGGTTAAATGAGTAGCCCAGTGGCAGCACAAAGCTTACAATTTTGTTGCTGCAGCCAAAATTCTCCAGTTCAAGTAATACTTTAGGATAAGCAGCTTCACTAGTTGATGTACTGAAAGCTATAAGCATAGCATCTTTTATACGGCCTATCAGTTTAAACACCGGCTTCTTCAATACTATAAAACCAACCAGTATAATAATGAGCCAAAGCATTACCAATGAAAAGTAAAATTCACTTATAAAAATACCATAGGTTGATAACACGCCCAGGCCCTGCTTGGCTATTACCGCGGTGATTGCTCCAAAAACAGCCAAAGGGGCTACTTTCATCACATAGCCTGTAATTTTTAAGATCACATGGGCTATGGCATCCATGGCTTTGATCACGATCTTTCCCTGCTCGCCGATGGCAGCTGTTGCTACACCAAAAAACATGGCAAACACTACGATCTGTAAGATCTCATTATTGGCCATAGCCTCAAAAATGCTTCTGGGGAAAACATGGCCTACAAAGTCAATAAACGACAAAGCCGTTTTTTTGATACCCGTACTTAAATGACTATCGGGCAACGGCAGGTGCATGGCTTTGCCTGGCTGAAACAGGTTAACCAACAACATCCCTAATAATAAAGACACTAATGTAGCGCTCACAAACCATAACATGGTTTTGCCTCCAATGCGTCCAACCGCTTTGATATCGCCTACTTTGGCTACACCGACCACCAATGTGGTAAAAACCAGCGGAGCCACGATCATTTTGATGAGCCTTAAAAATATTTCACTTAAAATGGAAAAGCCTTCCAGTTTATCCTCGCGGATAGAATTGTTATCTTTACTGATCTTTAATTGTTGTACTTTTTGTGCCTGTAGCGTAATGTGCTCAGCAGCAGTAGTATCGTTTAATAAAACCAGTTTTGTGTTAATGGTTTTAATATTAGCATCGGCCGTATTAATTTTTATATTGATGGCATTAATTACGCTTACATTATAAATGTAGCCGGTTATTACACCTAATATAAGGGCGATAAAGATGTAGAGTGTCAGGTTATTTTTTGGCATAAAACTTATTGCAGGGCGCTAAACTACAAAAATTAATAATTTTAATAGTAGTTAGGTTAGTATCAAGTAGCTAGTATCAGGTATCAATATCTAATATAGGCTTATCGCCATCTTAGTTTTACGTATCTTATAATCAAAGTCTTGATACTAGCTACTTGATACTAAATAAACTAAAACTTGATACCAAATTATCACAAGCATGAGTATTACCACTTACGGTTTACAGCATATAAAAAAAGAAACCCAGCACCTGTCGCAAGAGCAGTTATCGGAGTTATTGCTCCGCCTGGCACGTTATAAAAAGGAGAATAAGGAATTGCTGGCCTATTTATTATTTGAAGCCCATGACGAGACTGCTTTTGTTGAAAAGGTAAAGGGCGAAGCGGGTTTTATGTTCAGCCAGTTATCGGCTCTAAGTTACCATGCCGCAAAAGGCATGCGTAAAATTTTAAGGTTATTGAGCAAGTACACTAAATTTGCAGGCTCCAAAGAAGTGGAGATTGAATTACTATTGAATTTTTGTGTTAACTACCTGGAATATGCCGACAGGCGCACCACATATAAACCTATCAGACTAATATTAACGCGGCAAGTAGAAAAGATAAGGGGCTTGATAGGAAAACTGCATGAAGACCTGCAATTTGACTACCTGGAGGGTTATAATACCTTACTTGATGATGCCGAAAAAAAGCTGGTTTGGTTTAAAAAGAATGATTATGAGTTGTAACATATAGCCTTTACATTAATCTAACAATAAAAAATCTATTAACGCGTGGCCAATAAAGAAGCAGCATTCAAGCAAATATATGAAGCTAATTCTAAAAAGATATTCCATTTATGCTATGGTTATACCGGCGATGATGATGCCGCGAATGACCTGCTACAGGAAACTTTTTTAAAAGTTTGGCAAAATTTAGAGAAGTTTCGCAACCAGGCCATGATTTCAACCTGGATATACCGCATTGCCGTAAACACTTGTTTAACCTATTTACGATCAGAAAAAAGACAGGCTAAAGATGAGCTAACCCCTCTCATAGCCGAAACCAAAAGAGAAGAACTATCGGATAAAAACGAGCAGGTAGCTTTGCTGTACAAATGTATTTCAAAGTTGGAGGAGTCAGAAAGAATTATTATAACCATGGTGCTTGATGAAGTATCATACCCCGAAATAGCGGATATTTCGGGCATATCAGAAGGAAACCTGAGGGTGAAGATTTATCGTATAAAACAAAAATTAACAGAATTATTTAACCAGTATGAAAGACTTTGATCATTTGATGTCGGTTTGGCAGGGACAGCCAAAACCAGATCAGCTTTCAGTGGATGATGTGCTGAAACAGGTAAAGAAGGGGATCCGAAGCATAACTACCAAGTTATACTGGACAATTGTGGCCATGGTAGCAATAGCAGCGTTTGCATTTATTGTTACTTTTTTCCTGGCCTTTAAATCATGGATTACCACCGTTGGTATTTTAATAGTGCTGGTCACTATGCTCATGTACCTGTCGCTGGTAGTAAGGCACTACCATATTTTGAGTAAGCGCGATGCAACTCAAAATCCCTCGGAGTACCTTGACAGCCTGAAGGCCTACCAGAAAACAAGAACAAAAATTATCGGCTGGTTCTACTACATTTACATACTGCTTATCAGCGCCGGCCTGGCACTCTACTTTGCCGAAGTATTATCAACCTCCTCCCTCCTTTTTAAATTGATCACTTACGGTTCCATAATTATCTGGTTTTTATTCACCACCTTTTATTTAAAACCGCGTATGTTTAAAAATGAGGAAGAGAAACTTAACCTAATGATTGATCGCCTGGTACGTTTGAAGGAACAATTTGATTAAACCCACATTGAATTTGATGTCAGACCAAAATATTATTATACAAAAAGCTACTATAGCCGATGCTGATACCCTGTTAACCTTTGGCAGGAAAACATTTTTTGATTTCTTCGCGCATTTGAACACGCCTGAAAATATGGAGGCTTATGCCGCGAATGCTTTTACTCTGCCACGTATACAGGCCGAACTGAATAATCCTGGCTCCCATTTTTACTTTGCCATGCTTAACGGACATATCACCGGGTATATCAAAATAAACCTTGATGCCGCGCAAACCGAGCTACAGGACGGCAATGCCCTTGAAGTAGAGCGCATTTATGTTTCGGCCGAATACCACGGTAAAAAGATCGGTCACGAATTATTAGACTTTGCTTTTCAAATGGCAAAGGATAAAGGCCTGCAATATGTTTGGCTGGGCGTTTGGGAACACAATCAAAAAGCTTTAAGTTTTTATGAAAAACATGGCTTTAAAGTATTTGGCAGTCACCCCTTTATGTTAGGCAGTGACAAGCAAACCGACCTGTTAATGAAGAAGGAGCTATAACCTCATCTTTGATTAACCAACGAAAACATCACCTGCTCTCTTAATTGTCTGCTTATAGGTACCTGGTGATGATTGATATGCAGCATATTACCTTCAATAGCCGTAATTTTCGGGATGGATACAATAAACGATTTATGGGTTTGTAAAAAAACGTGCTGAGGTAGTTTTTCCATCAATGCTTTTAGTGTGCTATGGGTAATGATCCTTCGGCCGGGGAAATGTATTTCTACATAGTTCTCCAGCCCCTTGATATACAATATATCATTAAATACTACTTTCTCTAGTTTACCCTCGCTTTTTACAAACAGGTAATCAGCTTTCTTGATATTATTATTACGCAGTTCAAAATAATCCTTAGCCTTGAAAGCGGCTTTCATAAACCGTTCAAATGGTATTGGCTTAAGCAAATAGTCCAACACATCCAGATCAAACCCATCCGTAGCGTACTCTTTAAACGCCGTAGTGAAGATCACCTTTGGAGGATCGGGTAACGACTTGATAAAATCAACCCCGCTTAGGTGCGGCATCTGTATATCCAGAAATAAAAGATCCACCGGTTGCTGGGTCAATATTGCCCCCAACTCCATGGCATCCTCACATTGAGCTTTCAGGTCAAAAAAGCCTGCCTTTTTCACATAACCTTCCAATCCTTTCCTGGCAAAGGGTTCATCATCGGTAATAATACAACTGATCTGGCTCATGTTCTAAAATTCTAACTCTAATTGTGCAATATAACTATCGGCTTCGCCACCGGCTATCAGGCGGTGTTTATCCGGATAAAGCAACTCTAAACGTCTTTTTAAATTTTCGTGCCCAATACCACTGTAATTATCCGTTATCTTCATTATCGCAGGTACATCATTATATACTTTAAACAACATGCCTTTTTCATTGATACAGGCCGAAATGTCAATTTTATATTTGCCGCCAACATATTTAAAAGCATTCTCCACCAAGGGAAGCAAAAGTAAAGGATACACCTGCTGATCGGCAAGGCTCTCATCAAAAGCCACTGTCAAACGCATTTTTTGACTGGCTCTTATTTTTTGAAGCTCAATATAATTTTGCAGGTATTCCAGCTCCTGCTTTATGGGCACCTGTTGTTGCTGATCATAAAGCTGGTACCGCAACAGGCTCGAAAGTAGTTCGGTGCTTTTTTTAGCGCCATTCACATCCTCATCCATCTGAAAATAAATAGTATTCAGGGCGTTAAACAAAAAATGCGGATGATATTGTGCTTTCAGAAACTTCAGCTCAGTTTCGAGGTGATCATTAGTCAGTTTTTCCAGTTGCATTTTATTATTTACATAGGCTTTTAACCAGGTTCTGCTACGTGCAATACCGTAATAAACAATAGCGTATAAGGTGGGTATCATATTAATATCGGCTACATCTGCCCAGGGAATTAGCTCAATGCCCTGCTTTATGTGCAGGATTATAACCATTGGAACAAATACAACGTTTACCAATACCAGGTCTGCACATACTAATATGATGAGTTCCCGTACTACGCCCCGATAGGATAACTGCATTGGCCAGCGCCTGTCATAGTATCTGAAAAGCCATTCAAAAAGATTGATAGCCGAATAGCCTACTAATATCGAACAGACCATTTCAATGCCATTGATATAAAAATCCCTTTCCCAAAAACGCTGGCCAATATCAGTATCATGCAATAGCCTGACCGTAAAGTATACTAACAGACCATACAAAGCGGGGAAAATATATCTCCTGAAAAATTTCATATGGTTAAGTTATAAATTTCAAGCAGAAAGTGTTACAACAGGTCTTATTTCTTCCGTAGGCACTTCTGCTACCGGCTTTGGTTTATCCTTAGGTTTCATGCCAAACAAGAACCGGGTTAAAGCATAGGGACGTATCAGTAAATGATAGGTTAACACGGTTACAAAAAAGGTGATCCCAACGGTATAAATATATTTGGACAGGATACTTTCATTAGGCGTTTGTACTATATAATACACCACCAGCACGATCACCGTTTGGTGCAGTATATAAAATGGGTACACCGCTTGGTTCAGATAGTTTAACACCTTATGGCTGCGGTTAAAGTAATGTTTACCATAACCTACCAGGGCTAAAACCCATCCCCATGCTATGATAGGCCTCAACGCTGTAAAAACATATGAAAATAGTATATGATGGAAGGGCCAATTTTCATGCTGCGGCTCTATTTTATTCCACCTCATAACTTCCCACATCATCAGGCTTAAAAAACCTATAGTTAAGGCAAACCGGCGGTTACGTTCAAGGCTATCCATCAATTTAGGCTGCGTAATACATATAAAACCCACTAAAACAAAAAACAGCCAGTAAACAAAGTAGCAACCATCGTGGATAAGGTCATTTGATTCGGGCAATTGCCAGCTGGTAAAAGTAAACCAAATGATGCCAGGTAACATTAACAGGTATACCCATTTTCCCTGAGCTAACGCAGCAAGCTTTTGTTTAAACACATTGCTTTTTGGCGATATCATCCAGGCAAACATGGGTGCAAATATCAGGTCGTAAATAAAAAGGTAAGCGATAAACCACAAATGATGCCAACTGAAACTACCGCCCTTTGGATATGGTACAAAATTAAACACACTCGGATACCAATCCCAAAAACTACCTTTGTAACCATGCGCCAGCCGCTCCATATAGATCTGCGGCGGCACAATGATGAACATGCCTACCAAAAGCGGAATAAACAAGCGCCGGAAACGCAAGCCAATAAAACTTAAGGTCGACCGGCGTTGCATCATATAATAACTCACCGTGCCTGATATAAAAAAGAGCAGCGGCATCCGGAAAAGGTGTAAAAAATGGTTCGACTCCATCAGGAGGTTGCTGGTTTGGGCGTTTTTAATATGCCAGTCATCTTCGGTAACAAAAGGCATAGCCGAGTGAAAAAACAATACGCCTACAATTGACAGTATCCTTAACCAGTCCAGGTAGCTTTGACGTTGTGTGGTTTCCATGATGATTTCTTTTTTATTCAAAAGAAGTCACCCCGCACAATCTAATAAAATCAGTTTGACCAATGGTATTTACCCTTTGACCAATGGTAAAAAAGACAGGGACATCTCAGGTCCCCGACGTTGATACCGCACGTATTTCGGGTAAAACTACTCACCATATCGCGTATAAATACTAACCTGATTCTTGTAGCCCGCACCTAATTTTACATCAGCCTAAGTGTATTAACATTTTATGAATAATAATACAACCGCGAGCGAATGCCGGCCCTAACAGCATCCCTGTCGCTTCAGTACCAATTAGTAATAAGCAGTGGAGTAAGCCGAAAATCCGAACCAAGAGTAAGCTCAATTAAAACCAATAGCTATGATAATTGCAATGCAAGGTAACTGGACAGTTACCGTAAAATCAAAAGGGGCCGCTTTTCCACAGCGTTTTGTGGTTCAGGGGGCTACATCAGCCAATGGCACTCATCCGGGCACACCCGGAACTTCTGTTTTTGTAACCGGGGCTCAATGGTCTATTGCCATTCAAAATGATCCGGGCACAGGGTTCCAGGCATCAGAAACCAAACTAACCTTTCCGCACCAGGTAGGGAGCAATTATGTTTTTGATATCCAATCAAACGATGCGGGTAATGATACCGACTTTGACGACCTGGTGCTCACCTGTTCTGCACCCGTAAACATCAACGATTTTATCGTTTATGGTAATGTAACACTTTACAGCGGCTCGTGCATCTTTAATCCTTGCCGCAGGTTCCCATATGTGATCGATACCTATCCGGGCTTGTTACAGGCATTAAAGAACCCGTTGCTCAAGGATTATATCAATAAGTATTATCCTGAACGCATACCCGGCCCAGTTAACCCACCCGATCCGGCGCCTTATTTTAAACCGATAGTTTTTGACCTCACCAACGAAGCCACACAAGCTAATACCGCGTTACAGTATACCCGGAGTGCTCCTGTGGAAACAAAAAGGAATCTAAAAGCGGCAGACGAAAGCGTTTCTGCATTCGCGGCGAGTAATTTTCAATTGGTATCCTCTACTCCTGCTGTAGCGTCAAAACAAATATTGGCGCAGTCGGCAGAAAACATTTCACTGGCTAAAAATATCGGTGGTTTGTACAGGTATTGCCTAAGCGGCCCGGGTTCCAATTTAACCCTCACCTTTGAGGAGTACGATCGTACCGGTTCCGAATTGCTCGGCGGTGCTTACACCGGTACCGGCGACAGGCGTTTACTTGGAGATACCATCACCGACATGAACGGAAATTATATCTTCCGCTTTAGTTTTGATATGACCTTCCCGGGTTTGGAAGATGCATCGGACGTTGGCCCGGGCGAAGATATCAACACCGTGTTGTATCCGGATGTTATCGTAAAAGTAACAGGGTATTCGCCTTTCCAGGTATTGTTTGAAAGCGCACCTTACTATAATATTCAAAACCTGCGAAGAATTGACCTATGTTTACCAGAATCCACCGTACATGTTTCCTCAGCTTGCTTTAATGGCAACCTCATCGGCAGCCTGGGTAATGTTTTCCTGGGTGGCAACCAGAACACTTTAGCTTCCACATCAGCTACCTCATTGCGCCGCTACGGCGATTCCAATTACCTGGAATCAAACGGGGTAATATCGGTAAATAGTTCACTTGCCGGCTTTCATGTAGAATGCGCCGCCTGGAATGGTACTATCGATATGCGGGGTTGTATGTATGATGCTTCCAAAACCGCTGTCGATAACAAGATCAGATGGTACACTATCCGTGTTAATCGTGCCGGAACATCAGGCTGGACTTATGTAAGTCAGAATTATAAGCATCCCAAATTCTCCAAACGCAACCTGCCTAATTATATCGGCGACGATGTAGGTCCGTTTTACCCAGCTGTAGGTGGAACCTTAAATGGTGTGGTTCCGGCTTATATGAACATCCAACGACAAATATTTGTAGATGGTATTGATTGGGAGTTTTCCAACTTCGACCGTTATATGCAGCTGAACACCGCGCTTTATGATGTAGTAGCGGGCATAACCACACCCGGTACGTTTTATGTGCGGGTAGATGGCTATGATGCCGCGGGCGCTCATGTAAGCAACGCTACCGATCTTATCGCGCTATATATCCATAACCGCGGACTTCAGTTCCAGATGACTGGTGCCATATTGAACGATCCTGCTATCGTAAGCGGAGGTTGCGGATTGTACCGTCTCACTGATGCTCAAATGAAAACACCAATCGTATTTTCATTTGAAGCCAATGATCCATATGGCTTTGTGAACGCTTATAGTCTGGGTATGGGAAGATGTCCTGGAACAGCGCTCGATCTGAATGCCAACATCGAGGGCGACTTTACCATTACCGGGTCGCATACATTTCCGGGAGGATCAAATCCGGCAAATGTTCATGATACCTGTCCTGGTTACAAAGGAACGCAGGATGATTACAGCAATCCAGGCCTGGTGAGCGTAGAGATACAACCTACCCTTGCTGGTGATGGATGGATCAAAACCGGCGAATACTTTACCATTTATTCTTTTGGTTTAACCGCCAGCCAGCGGGTTACCAATGGGTATAACACCGGTACCTCAAGTCCTAATCCTATCAGTTCACAAATCATGATGGAGCGTCTTAATCCATGACAGATGTTAACGTCACCGGTTTTATAATTTGCACGCTGGCCATTTGGCGCATCTCGCATTTATTTTCACAGGAAGATGGGCCATTTGATATCGTGATCAAATTCAGAAAGCTTTTCGGGCAGGGTTTCTTCGGAGACCTGCTCGACTGCTTTTATTGCCTCAGTATGTGGGTGGCCATACCTTTTGCCGTTTTGCTTTGCAGCCAATGGTTACAAGGTATCATCACCTGGCTGGCACTCTCGGGAGCGGCCTGCCTGCTATTTAAATTAACTGATAAAAAAGAATAACAATATGAATTGCTGCGGAAAAAAAAGACAAGCCTGGCTGGCGGAAGAAAAAAACACCAAAAGCCAACCAACTGTGGAAGTGCATGCACAAAAAGCACCTACAGACCAACCCACCCGTTGGTTCGAATACAGGGGTAATAACCAATTGACCATAAAAGGTATTGGCACCGGGACACCATACCACTTCAAATTTAAAGGCGACAAGTTACCCGTTGACTACCGCGATTCCTTCGCTTTTATGGCCGAAAGGGAGCTTAAAATTACAAGTGCGGATCAAGAATCAAGATATTAGAGTCAAGAATCAAGGCAAAAAATATTTATTGTTGATATGCCTAAATACCTCTTAACCTATCGCAGGTTATGATTTTCTTGATTCTTGACTCTAATATCTTGATTCTCATTATCAGCCTTTCATAAACGGGTTAAAATTCCGTGTACCTATTTCCATGCCGGCGGCGCGGCAAACTGTTTTATCGCCAAACTTAAAATTGATCTTATCCATAGCCTGATAAAGCCTGATCTGCTCTTCATTATCCTCAAATAAGTTGATCTGGTAACTGCCAGTACAAAGGTCACTCAGCCTTACGCCTATCAACCTGATAGGCCGGTACTGGTTCCAGGCTTTTTTGAGCAGATTTTTAACCCCTGGGATCAGGATGTGCTCGGCCGCGGTAAGCGGTATTTTTTGTTGCTGGGTATGGGTTTCAAAATTAGCATAACGGATCTTGATGGCCATACAGGAGGACAGCTTATTCTCCCGGCGCAATTTGCCCGATAGTTCTTCGGTCATGGATACCAGGATAGTTTCCAGTGTACGCTGATCGTTCACATTGCTGAAAAAAGTATGCTCGGTTGATATCGATTTACGGTCGCTGTGCGGCACGATCTCACTATGATCAATACCATGGGCCTTTTCCCATAAATATTTACCAGCCTTACCAAAAACAGCCTCCAGGAAGCGAATATTAGTTCGTTGCAGGTCGCCGATCCTTTCAATGCCATACTGATACATCTTTTGACAGGTACTTTCGCCCAGGCCCGGTATCTTACTAATTGGTAGCGGGGCTAAAAAGGCAAGCTCCTCCCCATGTTTAATATATAGCTGCCCGTTTGGTTTGGCATGGTTGGTGGCCATTTTTGCTACGGTTTTGCCCGATGCCATACCAAAGGAAATAGGCAGGCCAGTTTCGCGGATCACTTTCTGGCGTAGGTTGGTAGCTATCTGATAACAATCATGAAAGCGCTCCATACCCGTCAGGTCGATATAAAACTCATCTACAGATGTTTTTTGATAAAGCGGTACCGAATCATGGATGATCTGGGTAACCTCGTGTGAGGCCTCGGAATAGCGGCCATGGCTGCCATGAAGCACGATAGCATGCGGGCAAAGCTTTACCGCCTGCCGGGTGGGCATAGCCGAGTGTACGCCATACGCACGCGCCTCATAGCTGCAGGAAGATACCACTCCCCTGTCAACCGAGCCGCCAATGATCACCGCCTTGCCTATCAGACTGGGGTCAAACTTGCGCTCAACCGATACAAAGAAGGAATCAAGGTCGATATGTACAATATGCCGCTTAACATCCATGCACAAATATGAAAATAAATTTAGTATTTTACTAAAAATATTAGCATTTTTGTTTTATCAAAAACCAGCCGCTATGTATATGTACGAAGACTATTTATTCCTGCTTTCGCCCCCTGAAGCTATTAAGCAGGAAATTGCCCGTTATAAAAAGGCCTCGGCTAAATTAATTGGCAATTATAAAAGTGTGAATTCACCGGCACATATTTCTGTTCATCACCTGGAGCGGCAAAAACCCTTCATGGAAGAAACCAACCTGAACCGGGTGGAAAAAAGCCTGAATGAGCTGCCGCCTGCTTTATTACACGTGGATGGGTTTAAGTGCTTCCAGCACTTGCATAACCGGATGACCATTTACGCCCATATCAGGATAACCCCTGCAGTTGACGAATGGTTTACACAGCTTAAAAGGGTGCTCAAAATCCGCAAAACCATCATTCCGCATATTACAGTAACGCGGGATATTGCCGGATCTGATTTTGAACGCTTGTGGCCAAACTTCCGCCATAAAAAACTGGTGGAACCATTTTGGGTAAATGAGCTCATTATGCTTAAACGCGAAACATTTGCGCATGAACCGCAATGGCAGCCCTTTAATGTTTTTGAATTTAAGAACAAAAAAGCGATGGTCAATACAGCGGAGGCTATCCTTCACAAACAGGCCGCCGCCGATAACCATATTCAGGATCAGATAAACCTATTTTAAACCAACAGCATGAACAACAAAGATTATCTTACCGTTATTTCCGCGCCGGAGCACGTGGATAAAAAAGTTGGCTCGTTTAAACAGGAATGCGTAAAACGCATCGGAAAATTTCCGGGGATGTACGCGCAGGCACATATTACTATTGAATCATTCAGGGATGAGGTGCACCAGCTTACACTAAAGCCGTTGTTGCTTACCCCCTTTTATGAAATGGTGGGCTTTAAGGTCAAAACCATACCACAGCATAAACTCCGGATCAATGGGTTCGATTTTTTTAAGCACGGCCCCAATTTCAGGACGATATATGCCCGGGTTGATCTGGATAAAACCACCGAAGACTGGTTTAACCAGATTAAAAGTGCCTTAAGAATGAAAACCCGGAGAATTACGCCGCACCTCACTATTGCCCGGAATATACCGGTAGACTCATTTAATAAATTATGGCCCTATTTTCAGGAAATGGAATACCGGGATACCTTTTTGGCGGATTGCTTAACCATACTGGAAAAGGAAGTAGATAACAAAAACGACCGCTATAAAGTGCATAAAACGATCCCTTTTAGCAAAAAAACCTTGGCTGCTTAAGCCCTGTTTATATCAATTGACGGTACAATGAGGGCTAATTACCTAAACGATAATCAATTATCTTTTTTAACAATTTATTAACCATAAGCAAACCTTTTTCTATATTTGCGCTGGGGTAAGTCTTTTACGGCCAGCTCCTCTTGAACTCCCCCAGGGTGGGAACACAGCAAGGGTAGAGAGTTGAGCGGCGCGATAAAAGTAGCTTACCCTTTTTTATGCCTTTATTTTTGGTTAGGGCACCTATTCACGTCATCGTTTGATGAATATCGAACACCGAATGACCAATATCGAATAACGAAATTTACTTTGGCATCCACAACAACCACAACAAAACCACTTGTCATCCTGAGCGTAGCGAAGGATCTTCTTCAATATGCCTGATGTACAACAGATGCTTCAAGCGTTCAGCATGACAAAAGGCATTTAGCTAAAATAAAAACTGTCATCTCGAACGAGGTACGAGGAGAGATCTTTTGCGCGGGATATGTCGATTGTATAAGATATGGTGTGGTGATTACTCACTAAATGACCTACACATTTTCAATAAACTGTCTCCATTCAAATGATATTTGGCTAAAATCTTGTGTCGGAATTATCAAATCTGGCTGTAAATATGTTCCCACTCCATTAAAATCAACAAGCCTCGTTTTATCTAGTTGGATGTATACTGCAATACCAGACTGTGAACCAGCTTCTTCTTCAAGAATTGAGCCGTTCAACACAGCTTCAACCATATTCAATATATAGGTATCTATGTCTTGAACATTAACATAATCGTTCAAAAACATTACTAAGATATAATTTTCATCATTTGTTGTGTTTAAAATTGGAGTAATTGTATTAACTCCTGAAACTGGGTTTTTAAAGTTCTTTTTATAAAAATTTATCTTGTATTTCTTTAGTATTGCACTCATGTTTTTGCTTATAATTATTCGCCAGCTACTCCAATAATTTAACCATAGTGGGTGTTGTTACCAAAAGATTTGATAAAGCGCTATATAAAACTAACGTAAATAATCCAATCGCTCATCCGTCATTCAAAATTCATTTAGCCTATGGTCGGTGTTATCACCGCACCAGACACCGCAGGGTTGATAAAGCGCTATATAAAACTAACGTAAATAATTCAATCTGTCATCCGTCATTCAAAATTCATTATTCGATATTACTTCCCTCGAAACCCTAAACTGCCTATCTTCGCAACATGCTCGATATACTTATTATAGGTGGCGGCCCTATTGGCTTGGCTTGCGGTTTGGCGGCTCAGAAAGCCGGTTTAAGTTTTGTTATTATTGAAAAAGGCTGCCTGGTTAATTCATTGTATAACTACCCATCAACCATGACTTTCTTTTCTACATCAGAAAAGCTGGAGATTGGTGGGGTACCTTTTGTAACCGTGCACAACAAACCAACCCGTGCCGACGCTTTGGAGTATTATCGCCGTGTAGCGCTTTCCAATCATTTACCCATCAACCTGTTTGAGGAAGTAACTAATGTTGCTTCACAGAACGGAGCATACACCATAACCACCAGCAAGGCCACCTACCAGGCTAAAAGGGTGATCCTTTCCACCGGCTTTTATGATATCGCGGTTAACCTGGATATTCCCGGCGAAGATCTGCCCAAAGTAAAACACTATTACCAGGATCCGCATTTTTATACCCTGCAAAAGGTGGTGGTAGTAGGCTCCAGCAACTCGGCTATCGATGTAGCGTTAGAAACCTACCGCAAAGGCGCCGAAGTTACTTTGGTGATCCGCGGCAGCGAAGTAAGCAACCGGGTAAAATACTGGGTTCGGCCAGATATTATCAACCGGATTAAAGAAGGCAGCATCAAGGCCTATTTTAACTCCAACCTGCAGGCCATCCGCCAACATGAGGTAGATATCCAAACGCCTGATGGACTGGTAACTATCCCCAACGATTATGTAATGGCTATGACGGGCTATAAACCTAATTTTGATTTCCTCAGGAAGCTGGGCATCGTATTGTCTGAAGATAAATTCATTCCGCAATACAACCCCGAAACCATGGAGACCAATCTGCCAGGTCTGTACCTTGCCGGTGTAGTTTGCGGCGGCCTGGATACCCACCTATGGTTTATCGAAAACTCGCGCATCCACGCTGATATGATCATCAATGATATCGTAAATAAACGCTGATCAGACATCTATCTTCCCGAAATATATCTCATCTGAATAATTTACCTATTCATTATCAGGTAGTTATTGCATTTTATTTTATTAAATAGTACTATGTATTGCATATTACTATTTAAAACACTTATCTTTATGTAAGTTTTAAACCACATAAAGCAAAAACCATGAAATCAACCATTATTGCGCTGCTACTGTTATTGGCCGGCAGCACCGTGTGCCTGGCACAATGCGACAAAAAATTAAGCCTGGTAACCTCAAAAACAGAACATCTGGATGGTAGTAATAACCTGGAACGGGCTGTCGATGAGCAAACCGTTATTGAGATAATCGACAAGAAAATTTCGGTTAATATTGAAAACGGAAAGCAGACCCTTACGGGAACCATCAAATCAAACACTTGCGATTGGAAAACGCCATTTAAAGAAGGCAAATCGGTGATCAATACCACCATTAGCGATGAAGACGGGGGTGGTGAAAAAGATTACCTCCTCACCATTGAAGGTAAAGATGGGAAAGTTACCCTGACCGCCGAAAGCGTACAAGATCCTGACAGGAAGCTGAGATTTGTTCTGGATAAGTTTGAAGAAAAGAAATAACCCCCAATTTTAAAAGCTCTATTACCATCCCTACCTCCGCAGGGAAGCAAGCTTTGAAAAGACAAAAAATTTAAGTATATTTATATCATTAAGCAGCCCGGTTCTCTGGATAAAGGAGAACCGGGCTGTTTAGTTAAGGATAAAACAAGCCCAAAACAGACCGTTTTTTATATAGTTATTTGACAATCAATTATTTAATACTTTTTAAACCATTCAAAACACATCAAAAATTTGTTAAAAAGTGTTAAAACGGCGTTAAAATTTAGTTAAATGGGGTAAAAGTCACACGTTTTTACCCTGTTTTTGACTAAAAAAGTGTTAAAATTAAAGGTTTAAAAAGTCCGGTGTTATGTTATCAGATCATCGATAATTTATAACCCATAAAAAACGGAATATAATCTTATCGTTATTAAATCATTTTTTTCTTGCATAAGTAAAAATTTATGCAATAATTTGCACCCAAATTAAAAACACAGTAATACCACAAAAAAATGAATCTACAAAGCTTAAATAAGCCCGCAATAAGAGCAACATTTGCTCCGGCTGCCGCTGCTTTGGTTTCA
>Ga0105239_10004350_pt1 | contig 16975 bp, 13 predicted proteins | sample KBSC44metaG_FD_92761 | JGI IMG/M metagenome (GOLD analysis project Ga0105239, IMG submission 92761) | Corn rhizosphere microbial communities from Kellogg Biological Station, Michigan, USA - KBS C4-4 metaG | ecosystem: Host-associated > Plants > Roots > Rhizosphere > Soil | place: Michigan, USA...
ATTCGGTTCAAACGCACGATCGATCATCTTAAGCGTCGACCCAAACAAACTGCGCAGCTTCAACCTTACTCCCGACGAAGTTGTTGAAGCTTTATCAAAATTCAATGTTATGTCGCCATCGGGTAACCTTCGGCTTGACAATACCATGTATTTAACCACCATAAACTCGCTGATTAAAAGCTCTGAAAATTTCGGAAACATACCAGTTATTACCAAAAATGGTGTGCCGGTTTATGTCAAAGATATTGCACGGGTCACTGACGCAGCCGATGTTACAGTTGATTACGCCCTGATAAACGGCAAGCGATCAGTTTACATTCCCGTGGTAAAAACCGCCGACGCGTCTACATGGACAGTGGTACAAACTCTAAAAAAGAAACTGCCCGAAATGCAGAACCTTTTGCCCGATGATGTGAAAATATCATATGAGTTTGACCAGTCGGTATTTGTGGTAAATGCGGTAAAGAGCCTGATGACGGAAGGCGGATTGGGCGCATTACTCACTGGGTTAATGGTACTGCTGTTTTTGCGAGACCTGCGAAGCAGCCTTATTGTAGTAATAACCATACCGGTTTCCATATTGATTGGGGTGCTGCTGCTAAGCCTTTTTGGCCAAACCATAAACATCATGACGTTAAGCGGTCTGGCGCTGGCGATAGGTATTCTCGTCGACCAGGCTACGGTTACCATCGAAAACATACATCAGCACCTTGAAATGGGTAAACCAAAACGACTGGCCATTTATGATGCCTGCGAGGAAATTTCCTTTCCGCTTTTACTTATCCTTCTTTGTATCCTGGCGGTATTTGCACCGTCGTTTATGATGAGTGGTGTGCCCAAGGCTATGTTTTTGCCATTGTCGCTGTCCATTGGTTTAACAATGATCGTATCATATGTACTGGCCCAAACAATGGTGCCGATATTAAGTAACTGGATGATAAAAGCCGAACGCTATCAGCATTATCATCATGGCCAGGTACATGCGCATGCAGGCGAGGCGATGGATAAGCAGGAAGAAGAACAAGTAAACCGGCACCTTGCAATAGAAAAGGACGAACCCGAAAACAACGATTTTTTCGAGCGGGTAAAACTTAAATTTATGAGCATAATAACCCGCTGGATGCCACAACGGCGCATTATTATCCCGGTTTACCTGGTCGCCGTTATTGGGCTGGCAGGCTTATTTTTTGTGATTATTGGTAAGGATATGATGCCTAAGCTGAATAATGGTCAATTCCAGATCAGAATAAAAGAGCCGCAGGGAACCCGACTCGAGCGCACAGAGGATAAATTCAAAGAGGTTTTACAAATCATCAATAAAACGGTAAATAATCATGTGGAAATTTCCTCGGGCTACATTGGTTTGGTGCCCAGCAGTTTCGGCGCAAGTAACCTTTATGTATTTAATACCGGCACGCACGAAGCTGTTTTGCAGGTGAACCTCGATGAGCACTTTAAGGTAAATATGGACGAGTTGAAGGATGCGCTTCGCAAAAACATAGCATATCAGCTACCGGAGATGACCATCAGTTTTGAACCCATCGATATGACCGAGAAAATCATGAGCCAGGGTGCATCCACACCTATTGAGGTGCAGGTGGCAGGCAAAAGCATGCAGCAAATTGAGGGCTTCAGCAATAAGGTGTTGGCCAAACTAAAACGCATCCCTTACCTGCGGGATGTGCAAATTGACCAGCCTTTAAAATTCCCCGTTATATCCATAACACTCGACCGGCTAAAAGTGGCGCAACTTGGCTTAAACATAAAAGATATAGCCCGTTCGGTAACCGCAAGTACTTCATCCAGCCGGTTTACCGAGAAGAATTTATGGCCTGATGATAAATCAGCCTATACCTACCAGGTGCAGGTGCAGGTGCCCGAATATGTGATGAATACTATGGACGAGATAAGGGAAATCCCGTTAGTAAAAGGCCAGAGCAGCCCTACCCTTGCTGATGTTGCCACATTTAAAACCGACTACTCTCCGGGAGAATACGACCGCGAAGGGCCGCGTCGGTTCCTTACTATAAGTGCCAATATTTACAAAAAAGACCTCGGCACAGCATCATCCGATGTGCATAACGCGGTAAACTCCCTTGGCGCACCACCAAAAGGCCTTATAGCCAAACTTGGTGGCATGGCCGATTTATTGACAGAAACATTATCGAGCCTGCAAAACGGTTTGATGATGGCAATCCTGGTTATTTTCTTGTTACTGGCAGCAAATTATCAATCGTTTAAGGTTTCGCTTACCGTTCTTAGTACCATACCAGCGGTAATATTAGGCTCTTTAACGGCACTGTTGCTTTGTGGCTCCACGCTTAACCTGCAATCGTACATGGGTATGATTATGTCGACGGGAGTATCAGTTGCCAACGCTATCCTGATAGTTACCAATGCTGAAAACTTACGGCTTGAGTACCGCGACGCCACGCGGGCATCCATAACCAGCGCATCCATCAGGCTAAGGCCCATATTGATGACCAGCTTCGCCATGATTGCAGGAATGATCCCGATGGCATCGGGCCTGGGAGAGGCAGGCGAGCAAAGTGCTCCGCTTGGCCGTGCCGTTATTGGCGGGCTCGTAGCCTCTACCCTGGCGGCCTTATTTATTTTACCTATGGTATTTGCCTGGGTACAAGATAAGACCACTTACGATGCGCCAAGCCTGCTGCCCGAAAATTCAATTGAACCCCAACCCTCTAAAGCATAAAAAATATCATGAAATATCAATTTATAATAATGGCCGGTATATCTGTTGCATTTGCTGCCTGCTCAGACAACCAAAAACCAGTCGATCTTACCCAAAACAATAAAAAATCACAGGCAAATAAATATCAATTTGGTACTGTTGCCGAAAAGGCACTATCGAGTTCGGCACGTTTGCCGGGGCAGTTACACCCTTATAATGAGGTTAACCTTTTCCCTAAAGTAAACGGCTTTGTAAAAAAGGTGCTCGTCGATCGCGGCTCAATTGTAAAAAAAGGCCAGTTATTAATTACCCTGGAAGCCCCTGAAATGGAATCCCAGTTGCAATCAGCTAATTCGCGTTATTTACAGGCAAAGGAAAATGCCCAGGCCAGCAAGGAAAAATACCAACGGCTAAAAGAAGCAGCAGGTGAACCCGGTTCTGTATCCCCGCTCGATTTGGATAACGCCATCGCAAAAATGAAAGCCGACGATGCCATGGCCGAATCGGAACACTCAAACGTGGCATCGGTAAAAACCATGCAGGGCTATCTAAATATTTATGCGCCATTCGACGGTATGATTATCCAGCGCAACGTTTCGCCGGGCGCATTGGTGGCTCCGGGTAAGTCAACAGACCAGCCGATGCTTATTTTGCAGGACATCAGTAAGCTGCGGCTGGAAGTTTTTATCCCGGAAGATTACGTGGATAAAGTTGATTTAAAACAGCCTGTAGCATTTACCTTCAATGCAATGCCCGGCCAAACCCAAACCGCCCGGATAAGCCGCTCGGCTAATGCATTGAGCAGCATGCGAAGCGAAGCAATAGAGATCGATGTTATCAACAAAAACGGGCAACTTAAGCCCGGCATGTATGCTGAAGTTAAAATACCGATGTTATCGGGCGCCAAATCAATGCTGGTTCCCAATACCGCTATTGTGCGCTCTACGGAACGCGAGTATGTTGTGACAATGACCGGCGGAAAAGCAACGCTCATTGATATTAAAGAGGGCCTTTCAAGTCACGATTCAACCGAGGTTTTTGGAAAAATGAAACCGGGCGATAAAATCGTACTACATGCTTCTGACGAGATAAAACAGGGTGATGATATTCAATAAAATAAGAGGTTGTTTTATTGTTTTATGGCCGGCAGCTAATAAAAGCTGTCGGTTTTTTGTTTTATAATTATTTAATTATCAAATAATTATAAAATATTTTCATTAAATATTTGCGATATTAAATATTCACTATATCTTTACACTACTAAAAAGGTAGATATTATAGAATTAAAATCAACAATGAAAACTTTAAAGCATTATTTGCTAGCCATTATTTTCACTCGTCATTATCATTACACGTCTCAATATTGTATGTGTTGTTGCTGTTGATCCTAAGTCACTCCAACACATAACTAATATTTTTTAATCACAATTTTTCCGACCAAAACTTGAAATGAAATTACCTTACGTAATTGCAACGGCACTTGTATTGAGTGTACTTTTCGGCGCTGTTAATGTTAAAGCGCAGCAAAATGAAGACTTATTAAATCTCTTAATAAAAAAAAATGTACTTAGCCAGCAGGAAGCAGATTCCATTCGTGCCGACCAGGCCATAAAAGAACAGGCTAAAAAAGATAAAGCAGCTAATCAGCATGGGATATCTCTTGGCAAAGCGCTACAGATAAGTGGCCTGGTGCAGGCCCGTTACCAGGGCTTTGCTCAAAAAGGAGTTAACAATGCGTTCGACTTAAGGCGTGTACGTCTTGACCTAAGAGGCGAAGTTTCTCCCAATTGGTCGTATGATGTATATACGGAATTTGGTGGTACAGGCGTAAAACTGGTAGATGCATTGGTAGCTTACAAAGTCGGCGACTTTCTTAAATTTTCTGCAGGCCAGTTTAAAATACCATTTTCGGTTGAAAGCTTAACGTCAGACTCTCAACTGGAATTCTCCGACCGCTCCCAGGTTGTGGAAGCGCTGGTATCGCGTACCAAAGATGTTATTGGTAACTCAAACGGTCGCGACATCGGCATCCAGGTAAACGGCAGCTTTGCAAAAAACGACGACTTTTACCTTTTTGATTACTCATTGGGTGTGTTTAATGGCGCGGGCTACGACGTTACAACCGATAATAACAACCATAAAGATGTTGGCGGCAGGTTAACCGTTCACCCTGTTAAAAACCTCGCCGTATCTGCGGACTTCTACAGTGGCCTGGGTAATTACGGGACCCCGGCAGCCGACCACAAACGCAACCGCACCGGCTTCGATGCAAGGTATGTGCTTGACGGACTATCGCTGACTGCGGAATACGATAAAGGTGCCGATGGAAGTATTCAGAAAAGCGGCTGGTACGCACAGGCTGCGTACTATGTAATTCCTAAAAAATTACAGTTGGCAGCTAAATATGATACTTATGACCCAAACAAATCGGTATTAACCGACAAATCGAACTGGTACATAGGCGGTTTCAATTATTACTTTAACGATTGGACAAGATTAACCATTGACTACAGCATCCGCAGGGAGCAGGTAACACAAATTAAAAACGACTTACTTAACGCGCAGTTGCAAATAGTTTTCTAAAATAAATTATTATGAAAAACACATTATTCACAAGGCAGACACTGATAGTAGCCATTGCATTGCTATCGGTAGCCGTAGGCGGCTCATCTTTTATACCTGGCACTGCAAAACCGGCAGACGATCTGCAGGGCACAATCAGCATATCGGGGGCATTTGCCCTTTATCCCATCACGGTAAAATGGGCCGATGAATTTAAAAAACTGCACCCCAATGTGAAGTTTAATATTTCGGCGGGCGGTGCCGGCAAAGGCATTACCGATGCCCTATCAGGTTTGGTTGATATCGGCCTGGCATCAAGGGATATCGACCCGGCCGAAGTTAAAAAAGGTGCATACACCATTTACGTAACAAAAGATGCGGTGCTGCCGACCTTTAATACTGCAAACCCCAATGCTGCAGCATTGCTTGCCAAAGGCGTTAAACGCGACCAGTTTTTAAATATTTTTGTTACCGGTAACATCAAAAATTGGAACCAGCTTGCAGGCAAAGTACCTGTGCCAATCCATGTTTACAATCGCTCCGATGCTGCAGGTGCAGGCGAAACCTGGGCCAAGTACTTCGGTAAAAAGCAGGAAGACCTGCTTGGAGTAGGCGTTTATGGCGATCCGGGACTGGCCCAGGCAGTTAAAAAAGATGTAACCGCTATAGGCTACAACAACATTGCTTACCTGTACGATTTAAAAACGCGCAAACAGGTTGATGGTGTACATGCCCTGCCTATAGATGTAAACGGCAACGGTAAAATAGATGCCGACGAAAATTTTTACGACACCGTCGACCATTTGACCGATGCCATTGCCGCAGGCAAATACCCGTCGCCACCCGCACGCAACCTCGGCTTTTTATTTAAAGGCAAGCCAAAGAAAAAAGAACTGGTTGAGTTTGTAAAATTTGTATTAACCCAGGGCCAAAAAGATGTGGACGCCAACGGCTATATCGCACTTTCCAAGGCTAAAATACAGGATGAGCTAAAGAAGGTTGATTAAAACCGTTCATAGTTCATGGTTGATAGTTCATGGTAAAAAACTCTGACAAACTATTCTTCGGCTATGAACTATGAACCATCAACTATGAACTAAACCAAAATGAACTTTCGACTACTCAAAGATAAGATCCTTTCGAAACTGATGCTGGTATTTACACTGGCATCAGTTTCGCTATTATTGGTCATCGGTATCGGCTTATATTATAAATCCGTCCCGATAATCCAACGATTGGGCTGGACCGAACTGATAACCACAAGTGTATGGAAACCATTAAAAGGCCTGTTCGGCTTTTTCCCGTTTATAATGGGCACGTTGTGGGTAACGGCAATTGCCATTATCATCGCGCTGCCTCTATGCCTGCTTACGGCGCTGTATATTGTAGAATATGCCCCCGCCAGGATAAAACGCATCCTTATCCCTTTTGTAAATTTACTTTCGGGTATACCGCCGGTTATTTTTGGGGTTTGGGGGGTGTTGTTTATTATCCCGCTTATCCAGGCGCATATTGCCCCGCACTTTGTTGAATTTTCAACGGGCTATAGTGTGCTGGCAGGCGGTATTGTTTTGGCAGTAATGATATTTCCGTTGATAGTAAGCATTATCAGCGAAGTGTTGCGCACGATCCCGCAGGAACTGAAAGATGCATCACTTGCCCTTGGCGCCACAAAGTGGGAAACCATAAAAAAGGTGATACTGCGAAAGGCTTTGCCCGGTATTGTAGCAGCTACGGTGCTAGCCATATCACGTGCTTTTGGCGAAACCATTGCAGTTTTAATGGTTTGCGGTAATAATGCCGTCGTGCCGCATTCTGTTTTCGATACCGGTTATCCCTTACCGGCACTTATTGCCAATAACTATGGCGAGATGCTGTCCATTCCCTCGTACGATTCGGCGCTGATGTTTGCAGCGCTGCTGCTCTTCATTATTATATTATTATTTAACATTATCTCGAGGGTGATACTTGCCCGACTTGAAAGGAGGCTGGCCTCATGAGAAAACGAAAATTTGAAGAACTGTTTTTCCGCGTGCTGATGGTATTTGCAACCATCCTTGTATCAGGCAGTTTTTTCCTGATAGTTGGCACCATATTTTTTAAGGGGTTGCCTTATATGAATTGGGATATGATTACCAAAACACCGGGCGGCGGCTTTTATATTGGTAAAGAAGGTGGTATTTTAAATGCCATTATTGGCTCCTTTTATGTTGCCGGCGGCGCCACCATACTTGGGCTCATCATCAGCATCCCCGTTGCCATATTTATCAACTTATATATGGATGGCAAGCGTTTTCTGTCGAACACCATCCGTATGGCGTTTGATGTGTTGTTCGGCATCCCATCAATAGTTTACGGTGCGTTCGGCTTTTTAATAATGGTATACTTTGGCATCAGGGCTTCGTTGCTAGGTGGGATTATAGCAGTAACGTTGCTGGTCATCCCAATTTTGGTGCGCACCCTTGATGAAGTTATCCGTACTGTTCCGTTCGAACTAAGGGATGCTACCTTGTCTCTTGGAGCAACCCGCTGGGAAACCGCAAAGGTTGTTTTGCGGCAAATAAGGCCTGGTATATTTACTGCTATACTGCTGTCCTTTGGCCGTGCAATTGGCGATGTTGCGTCAGTATTGTTTACCGCGGGCTTTAGTGATAACATCCCGACATCCTTACATGAACCTGCTGCCACTCTTCCGCTGGCAATATTTTTCCAACTGGGCAGCCCGGTGGAAGAAGTACAGGGGCGTGGCTATGCCTCGGCCCTGATACTAACTATCATCGTACTGATCATCACAGTGCTGGCGGATATACTAATTAAAAAATTCTCGAAACATAAAATTTAAAATGACCAAGACCCCGCATATAAGCGTACAACATTTGGATGTTCACATTGGCGCCCAACATATTTTAAAGGATATTAATATCAATATTCCTGATAAAAAAGTGACTTCTATCATCGGCCCGTCGGGCTGCGGAAAAACCACGCTGTTAAAATCGTTTAACAGACTTTGGGACAATACGGCCGACGTAAAAATCACCGGCAAGGTATTGGTTGATGGCGAGGACATTTATGCCCCCGATGCCGAAGTAACCCACATCCGCAAAAAAATGGGTCTGCTTTCCCAGCGGCCTTATCCTCTGCCGATGTCTATTTATGATAATGTTGCTTACGGACCGCGTATTCACGGCATCCGCAAAAAACAGGTGCTCGACCAGTTGGTTGAAGAGCAACTAAAAGCAACCGGCCTTTGGAACGAAGTTAAGGACAGGCTGAATGCGTCGGCAACGCGGTTATCTATCGGCCAGCAGCAGCGCTTGTGCCTCGCACGTGGGCTCGCTGTAGGCCCTGAAATTATTTTAGGTGATGAATCCACCTCAGCCCTCGACCCGGTTTCAACCGCCATTATTGAAGATTTATTTATCAGCCTCAAAGAGAAATATTCTATTGTTTTGGTAACCCACATTCTGAGGCAGGCACGCAGGGTATCTGATTATATCATCTTTGTTTATATGGGTAAGATAATTGAGTTTGGCCCTACCGAAGAGGTATTGTTAAATCCGAAAGAAGAATTGACCAAAGAATATGTGAAGGGGTATATTAGTTGATAAAAATTCGCTTCGGTCAAATGTTTTCAGGCCAAAAAGTTGGCTAGATCAACCTTTTCAATGAAAAAATAGCAATTTGGTTGTGTGAAAAACCGCTCTAAAAACGGGCAAAATGCGTTTAGGTTATGTGAAAATAATTGAAAAAACGGGCAAAACGGGTTTTGGTCATTTGAAAAAAAGGCATTAAACGGGCAAAAACCAGTTAGGCTATTTGGTACAAAAACTGGCAGAGGAGTCTGTTTGTCAACAAAAAGATCCATTTTCGACTAAAAAATCAGGATTTTAAAGAACGATTTTGGCAGAAATTATTTCCAATTAAAAAAATGGGTAGCCGGCATAAAGTTTTTCGTTGGCGATTAGACCTCAACCAGGATAAAAAATATAATGAAATCCTGGCTGAAAAATAGATTTTAGCACCTTACAAATATCTCAAATTTCGCCGGTAATAATGCTGACACAATTTTGTCATTAGTGCGAAAAACCTTCAGCAAAAAGGTCAAATTTTTTTGCAACCCGGAGCTATGGAATATAGCCGGCAAATACAAATTGCCCGATTCCTCACCGTCGCTGGCGCCGCGATACATGCTGAAAACCATACAAAAAAACCACATTTTCATATCATTTTAAGCAAAAAAACTCAATAATTGGTGTATAACCTATTAAAACTACACAAATCACATTAAAACCACACTAAAACAACCATAAATCATATATTTTACCCGTATATTGCGCCATTTATTATCAAAATGGCTTACAATTACCAAAGAATCATTATAAAAATTGGCTCAAACGTATTAACCCAGCCAGATGGATTACCCGATTTAAATCGCATAAATCACCTGGTTGAGCAGATTGCAAAAATAAAACGGCAGGGAATCGAGGTGGTGCTGGTGTCGTCGGGCGCCGTTGCTTCCGGTAGAAGTTTAATCTCCATTTCTGAAAAATTTGACTCCATTGCTACCCGGCAATTGTTCGCCTCTATAGGCCAGGTTAAGCTGATTAACACCTACGCCCAGCAGTTTGAAAAATTCAACATTCTTTGTTCGCAAGTACTGGTAACCAAGGAAGACTTCCGCGACAGGCTGCATTACCTCAATATGAAAAACTGTCTGAAGATATTGCTGCAGCACCATGTCATCCCCGTTGTGAATGAAAATGATGTAGTATCAGTAACCGAATTAATGTTTACCGATAACGACGAACTCGCCGGACTAATTGCCTCAATGCTGAACGCAAACGCCCTAATTGTGTTAACCAATGTGGATGGCATTTACGATGGCAATCCCCACACTGAGGGTGCAAAGGTAATTGAGGAAGTTACCGGGAAGCATGTTGACTTCTCGTCGTTTGTAAGCTCCGGCAAGTCGCAGTTTGGCCGCGGGGGGATGATAACCAAATCAACCATGGCACAAAAGGTAGCGCAACTGGGTATTGCGGTACATATCGCAAATGGCACGCGCGAAAATATCCTGTTGGATGTTTTGGCTGATAAAATAGCACATACCTACTTTGTGCCGAATAAATCAGCGTCGGGGAAAAAGAAATGGATTGCCCATGCAGGTAATTACGCCAAAGGGATTGTACAGGTAAACGCAGGTGCAAAAGCAGCCCTGACGTCTGCAAAGGCATCCAGTTTGTTGCCTGTGGGGGTTATTAATATCATCTCACCGTTTAAAAAAGGTGAGATCATTAAGCTGATTGATGAAAACGATAAACCAATCGGTCTGGGTATTGCCGAATATGGCTCCGAACGTGCAGTTGAATTTATCGGCCAAAAAAATCAAAAAGCATTAATACATTATGACTACCTTTATTTAGAATGTTGAAGAACTACGCTACTTATTTCGAAAACGCAAAAGCAGCAGGCGGCAAAATCATAGCCCCAGCTGTTGTTAACCAGGTTTTAACCGATCTTGCAGCTGCGGCTATAGCCCAGACCGAGTACCTGCTAAAAGAAAATCAGAAGGATCTGGACCGAATGGACCGTAAAGATCCCAAATACGACCGTCTGGCACTCACTGCTGATCGGATTGCCGATATAGCCAAAGAAATAAAAAATGTAGCCTCGTTAGAGACACCGCTTGGCCATATATTTTCAGAAAAAACAATGCCCAATGGGCTGCATATTACAAAGGTGCGTGTACCACTAGGCGTTGTCGGTGTAATTTACGAGGCCCGGCCGAATGTGACGTTCGACGTGTTTTCACTTTGCTTTAAAACGGGCAATGTTTGTGTGTTAAAAGGCGGCAGTGATGCACACTATTCAAACAAGGCCATCATTAGTATTATTCAGGAGGTCTTATTGAGTCACGATATCGATGTTAATGTGGCTACCCTGCTGCCGGCCGAACGCGAAGCCGGCGACGCCCTATTAAACGCATCAGGTTACGTTGACGTACTGATACCGCGTGGCAGCCAGCAATTGATTGATCATGTACGAAATAACAGCAAAGTACCTGTAATTGAAACCGGTGCTGGTATAGTACACACCTACTTTGACGAATTTGGGGATCTGGAGAAAGCCGCCAATATTATATTCAACGCCAAAACCCGCCGGGTAAGCGTATGCAACGCGCTGGATTGCTTAATTGTTCACTATACCCGCCTGCGCGATTTGCCAAAACTGTTAAAGCAACTCGGCGAAAAAAATGTATCGATTTACGCCGACAAAACCGCGTTTACTATATTAAAGGGTCACTACCCCAATAGCTTTTTAAACCACGCTAAACCTGAACATTTCGGAACGGAGTTTTTAGCCATGCGGATGTCGCTAAAAGTGGTGGAGAGTTTTGAAGATGCCCTTGAGCATATAAAAAAGCACAGTTCCAAACATAGCGAAGCCATAATATCTGAAGATGCCGGGCGCGTTGAGCAATTTTTAAACGAAGTTGACGCTGCTGCCGTTTATGTAAATGCATCAACAGCCTTTACCGATGGCGCACAGTTTGGCCTCGGTGCTGAAATTGGTATCAGTACCCAAAAGCTGCATGCCCGCGGGCCAATGGGGCTGGAAGAATTAACCAGCTATAAATGGGTAGTACGGGGAACCGGGCAGGTAAGGCCCTGATTTTTCGTACAGACGCAATACTTTGCGTCTTATAAAAGCGGCAGGTTTGGGTTACCTATTGCCTGATAGGTGTATAAACAGAAAATGCGTGCTACCCGTCAGTGGGGACACGCGCAGTATTGCGCCTCTACGAAAACCAATAATCTATTCACATGAACTTCAAAAAAATCTTCAAAATCATCGGTCGCATATTGTTGGGTCTCATTGCCTTTATTGCGTTATATGCACTGGCCGCTTATACCCTACCCAAAATAGGTGTCGATAAAGAAGCTAATAGCTCGGCCGATATTACCATTTACATCCATACTAATGGAGTGCACACCGATGTGGTTTTGCCTATCACAAACAACCTTTGCGACTGGCGCAAGGATATTAAGTTCGAGAATACTATCAGTAAAGATACCACCGAAACATTTGTCGCCTTTGGCTGGGGCGATAAAGGTTTTTATTTGAATACCCCAACCTGGGCGCAGTTAAAATTCAGCGTTGCTTTTAAAGCTGCCTTTGCGCTCAGCACATCAGCCATGCATACCACATTTTACAAAAACCTGCAGGAGGGCGATGATTGTAAAAAGATGCTCATTAGCAACGAACAATACGGCAGACTGATAAAATATATCCGCTCCAGCTTTAAAACCGATTCGAATAATAATTTTATCAACATAAAAACCAACGCTAATTACAATAAATACGATGCATTTTATGAAGCCAAAGGCAAGTATAACCTGTTTTACACCTGTAATACCTGGGCAAACAACGCATTGAAAGCCTGCGGTCAAAAAGCTTGTTTATGGACACCTTTTGATAAAGGGATTTTTAACCAGTATAAGTAATTTTTTTCTCCTTCCCGATGCAGCGATCTCCGCCTTTGCTACCTGTCGGCGGGATACACAAAGTACCACGTCTCTGCAAGAAAGTTATTTTGCAATCTTTACGCTTTTTTGAAACTTCTAACAGCAATAACAGTACTTATCAGCATTAAAATTGATGCCAGCAGATACGGGGCTCCTGGAAAATGAATGGTTTTAGGGCTTTTGGTAAAGAAGAAAAACACATAGCTTAATAACAGCGGCCCAACTATAAGGCTAATGCTGTTTAATATAGCGAAGGCGCCTTGTAATTCGCCCTGTTCATTTTTGGCCACTTCATCGGTGGCTATTCCCTGCAATGCAGGCCCGGAGAGCCCGCCAAGGCAATAAGGCACCATAAACACATAAAGCATCCAACCCTGGGATGCAAATGCTATAAGTGCCAAACCTATCGCATAAAAAATCAATCCCCAGATAATATTTTTTTGCTGACCAAACCTGGGAACTGTATACCGGATCAAACCACCTTGTATCCCCACCAAAACCAACCCCACAAAAATCCCGAGCGTTCCAACGCTGGCTGGTGTCCAGTTAAACTTTTCGTAAAGATAGGTCGATAATAAGTACTCCACTGCCTTTTGCGCGATGTAAACAATTGCTGTGGCGCTTAACAGGCTGGCCAGTGCGGGCCTCTTTTTATATATCCGCCATAACGACAAAAATGGATTAGCCCTCGCCCATTCAAATTTGCGGCGATATTTTGGTGCCAGAGACTCTGGTAATACAAACAAGCCATAAAACCCGTTGGCGAAGGCAAAGGCAGCTGCTGCCATAAAAGGCAGTCTTAAGTTTATCCCGCTAAGGTACGCTCCCAATGCGATCCCAAATATTAACCCAACGGCAGATGCTGCACCCACGAGTCCAAAATTTGCGGCCCTTTTACTTCCCGTACTTACATCGGCAATATAGGCCGTAGCTGTCGACGTGCTTGCGCCGCAAATACCTGCAATAGTACGCCCGACAAACAACCACAATATCGTGGGCGAAAAAGCCATAACCAGGTAATCAATCCCGAAACCAAATAATGAAATAAGTAAAATCGGCCGTCGGCCGTACCTGTCGCTTAGGTTGCCCATGATAGATGCAAACACAAATTGCATTGATGCATAAACAAAAGTTAACCAGCCAATATAGGTCGATGCTTTGCTTACATCGATATGCCCCAGCACTTGCAGCAACTTTGGCAACACGGGTATAATGATGCCTAAACCCAGTACATCGATAAAAATGGTTATAAAAATAAATCCAAGCGCTGCTGACTGTTTGGGTTTTGCCATATTGTTAGTTCAATGTGAAAAGGATAAACCGGGTTAAAAGTTTTTTTTATTTAGAGATTTGAGAACAAAGGTTAGAGATTAGATAAAGCGTATTCAAAGTTTAATTTCCAATTAACTAACCTCTAATTAACTAATCTCTAGTCTCCGTTTCCCGAAACTACGTACTGCCAATATAGCACTTAAAAGCATCAAAATCGCCCCAATTATATACGGTGCACCAGGGAACTGGAAAAACGGGTTAGGTTTGGTGAAATAATAAAATGATTCCGTCATTAGCAGCGGCCCAAATATCGAGCTTACGCTCATCAGGCTGGTTAACCCCCCCTGCAGTTCGCCCTGCTCATTTGCAGGCACACTGGTGCTTATATAGCCTTGTATGGCAGGCCCGGCTATCCCACCTAAACAATAGGGTACCAGGAAAGCAAACATCATCCATCCTTTAGTGGCAAAAGCAAAAAGCGCCAGGCCACCGGCGTACAATAGCAAACCTATCCAAATACTTCGCTCATTGCCAAGCTTCGGCAATATTAACCTGATAAGCCCGCCCTGCACCGCTGCTATCATCAACCCCACAAAAGCAAGCGAGTAGCCAACCATATCATTATTCCAGTGGAACTTTTGAATGGTGTAATACGTCCACACGCTTTGCACGGCCTGCACAGCAAAATAAACCAGGAACAATGACATAGCAAGCCCGATAACCGATTTGTACTTTTTTAACTGCAAGAGGGTGCCCAACGGGTTGGCACGTTTTATTTCAAAAGGGCGCCTGTGTTCTGCGGATAACGACTCAGGCAAAATAAAATAGCCATAAATAGCATTCAGCAGGGCCAGCGCGGCAGCGGCAATAAAGGGATAATGCACATCATATTTTCCGAGCAAACCACCCAGCGCCGGACCGAATATAAATCCCAGCCCAAAGGCAACTCCAACCAATCCGAAATTGGCGGCTCTCTTTTCCGGTTCGCTTATATCAGCTATATAAGCATTTGCAGTTGTAAAGCTGGCGCCGGTAATCCCGGCAACTATCCGCCCCACAAACAACCATCCTATCGTTGGCGCAAATGCCGAAAACGCATAATCTACACTAAAACCCAGGAGCGAACAAAGCAATACCGGCCGGCGACCAAACCTGTCGCTTAAATTGCCTATAGCTGGTGCAAATAAAAACTGCATACCAGCATACGCAGCAGTAAGCCAGCCCCCATACCACGATGCATCACTTACATCGCCGTGAATTAAATTTTCTATCAGTTTGGGTATCACCGGTATAATAATACCCAGGCCCATAACATCAATAAATAGCGTGGCGAATATAAAACCGAGGGCCGCCTGCTTTTTAGGTTTGTGCATAGGGCGCAAAATAAATAATTATAACTGTATACCCTACAACAAAAGTCAGCACCGTTCTATGATTCTTAAAAATTCGGTTTCAGCACATATTTGTCATAAAAACGGAAAATATGTTCGGTAGCTTCTTCGGCCGTATCCACTACGCGGTAGAGCATCAAATCGTCAGGATGTATATTGTGTTCCTGGGCAAGCATCTTTTCTTCTACCCAGTTAAAAAGGCCTTTCCAGTAGTCAACCCCAACAAATATAATGGGGAAGCGGGCAATTTTACCGGTTTGTATCAGGGTTATTGCTTCGAATGATTCGTCCATGGTACCAAAGCCGCCGGGCAATACGATAAAGCCTTGCGAGTATTTCATAAACATTACTTTACGGATAAAAAAGTAATCAAACTCCAGTATCTTATCCCTGTCGATATATTTATTATGAAACTGTTCAAATGGTAATTCGATGTTTAACCCTACCGATTTACCGCCTGCTTCATAAGCCCCTTTGTTGGCCGCCTCCATAATACCCGGCCCGCCACCTGATATCACGCCGTATCCGCGTTCTGTTAAAATACGGGCGGCATCTTCAGCTATCTTATAGTATGGATTATCATTATGCGTACGCGCTGACCCAAATATCGATACACACGGCCCTATCTTTGCCAATTTTTCAAAGCCGTCGACAAACTCGGCCATTATTTTAAATATCTGCCACGAGTCGGTTACCTTAATTTCCTGCCAGTTTTTATTCTCGAATGCTTGTCTTATTTTTTCTTCACCTGTCATAGTAGTAGTTAGAAGTCCGGGAATTCGGTAAAAACCGAAAAGCCCGGAAGAAGTAATTAGTTATATAGTACAATAAATAGCATGGATAAGTTTTAGGCCGCTTATAATTTAAATTCACTTGAGCTTTCTTCGACGACGTCATCCATAAGCCAACAAACGTAATTAATCCGTTTACTATTATCAACTCGTTGTCAAAAACATAGCCGCCTAATAGTTGGGCCGAGTTCATGCTTAAATAATAGCAAATTGCCGGCGATATCAAACAGATAAAAGGCACCAGCTTATCAAACACCTGCCTTTTACCCAAAAACAAACCGAACGAGTAAAGCCCAAGCAATGGGCCGTAAGTATAGGAAGCTACCTTAAATATGGCGTTAACAACTGCGGTATTAGTGATGGCGTTAAATATAATGATCGTCAGCAGCATCAAACCCGAAAAGGCAATGTGCACATAGTGGCGCGTACTTACCATTTTTTTGCCGTTTACATCGCCGCGTTTGTTAAACCCTAAAAAATCCACACAAAACGATGTGGTTAGCGCGGTTAAAGCAGAATCGGTTGTTGCAAAAGTGGCTGCGGTTAATCCCAGCATAAACACCATTGCCGGTACAAGACCCAGGTATTTCAGTGCGATTGTTGGGTACAGGTAATCCGTTTTTTCAACTTTGATACCATATTTAGCTGCATAGATATAAAGCAACGCCCCAACGCACAAAAAGAAAATATTAATAACCACGAAAACCGCAGTAAAACTGAACATGTTTTTTTTCGCTTCGC
>Ga0105239_10004351_pt1 | contig 16972 bp, 20 predicted proteins | sample KBSC44metaG_FD_92761 | JGI IMG/M metagenome (GOLD analysis project Ga0105239, IMG submission 92761) | Corn rhizosphere microbial communities from Kellogg Biological Station, Michigan, USA - KBS C4-4 metaG | ecosystem: Host-associated > Plants > Roots > Rhizosphere > Soil | place: Michigan, USA...
GGTAGTTAAAAATAATAAAAAAAAAAAAAATAAAATTTTTTTTTCACCCGTCCCCCCCCCCCCCCTTTTTTTTGGGGGAATCCCCCCCCCCCCCCCCCCCCTAGGTTAGAGAAAAGGTACCAGGCTCGCCCTCTGCAAACGGCATCGATGGACAGCGACTGGTCAGTGCACCCCCAAGGACCGGGTTCATCATGTCATTCTGACTTCGCGACGATTTGGACCCTTTGAGGATGTTTTGTACGACCAAAAAACAGCAGTCATATTGCTTCACAGAACACGTCTACGCTGGGAATTGGAATTTCAAGCTGTGTCACTGAGAACACGCCTTGCAACTTTTAAATCTCGTCCAGCCCAGCTTACTATCTTCAAAACCATTACTACCTAAATCTTCATGCGACATCAGTCAATTTCAATCCTCAGAACTCCTTATTCGCCTTTGTTCCAAGATCTTTACCAATATTAAAGACCCAACACCTCGAGTAGCCATGCCAGGCCCCAGGTCCAATACCGATGTATGTACCACCATCACCTCATGATTGCAAGAAATATACCTGACTCAGCACTCAGCCTGCAAATACTCGCCCTGCCTGGAGCTTTACGGTCGCTCAGTGTCCTGGGCACCGCTTTGGGAAGATCACGGCTCCGCCGAGTCCTATGTATTGGTCGTGCGGTCGCTGCGCCACAAAGACAACAATGGCACATCAGTGCATCCACTGCGGATGGAGTATTTGTAACTCTTGCAAACACTATAACGACAAGTTCGCAAATCTAAAGCCAGCGGAGAATCAACCAAGGTATCGGTGACGATCATTCTGTTGATGTGGATAGAGCTCGATTGGTAATCTGTACCATTCGCCTTTCGGAACGTCGTTTGCTAATACCCATTTTCAAGGGCGTTTTTTTACTTACATCGGCACACAACTTTCAAAGTTCGGTTTGCGTCGAAGCGTTGGGTGTTGCCTGAGCTATTCCTTCAGCTGTGAGCTTCTTATTTGCTCGCACTTCTCGGTGTGTTTTGGGTCGGTTGTTTCTGAGTTTACAAGTCTAGATGGTGCTAGGTTTCTTCTTATGTTGGGATGGCGGTCCGACGAGAGTCGTTTACAAATGCGCTGCATTATCACCCTGGGGGGGCTGGAGGAGGGATCATTCTTTGACTCTACATTTGATACAAGTTCAGTCAGTGCTTTGCAATGAGTACAATAAATCACGAATCTGAGGGATGGTCGTGCTGAAGGCAAGGCTGATTGGTGGAGATGTACAGTATACTCAACACTTGAAGACGCACTTTCAAATCCAGTTGACAGCAAGCGTCGGCCTGATTGGGCATCTCTCAACCCGTTCTGTTTCGGTCCCGCAGAATTCTCTGGGCATGGTTGCTTTCATTTCTAACAGATTTCTACTATCCCACTTACATCTCCATGGCCAGCGGTCTACTATTTTCTAGTTCTTGGTCTGAAGCCAGCGCAACTATCCCGCCTAACCCTCGCACCTTTCTGAGACTTCTCTCTCATCTACCTTCAGCCTGCGGTTATGTGAGGGGAGACTACCCAACCTGCCTTCGCTGGTGATTGTACATGATAACCCAGAGCGCTCCTGCCACCTGGCACTTGCCATTTACCATTTTTCCCTCCCTAGGAGTTGCTACAATACTATAGTCTATAGTCCCACTCAGCAATGCTCACAGTCGTTCTCTCCTATAACAGAAATACAATGGTGATAACTTGACTAACCCTGTCACTCACTAGAAAAAGTTCACCTTCGTTAGCCGTTACACCGTCCAGACTTCTCAAACCCAGGCTTACGCCGTTCATGAGAACCATACAAGTAGGCGAAGATTGGGCGAAGGTCCGGTGTTGAAGCCTAAAGGAGATAGGGTGGCAGTCTCAGTACATGTGATAGTTACTATCATACTAGGGTATTTCCGTCGTTTGATTTTATGACGTTATCTGTACACTAATAGAAATGGGTCGACAGCAGGAAACATTCCCAGAAAAAACAAGGCCTGGAGAGTCTGGAGCGCTCTCGCCCTGGGTGCCTAGCCGTGATCAGGATAGTAGGCCATGAGATCCCCCCAACCTGCTCCCTTGCTAGAGAGCCGGATGCAGTGTGGTATCATCCCGAGAGTAGGCCTAACGACTTCTTGTTTTGGCTGCAAAGTGACACTCTCAGTCCAGAATACTTACCGAATGGGGACCACATCCTAGGTTTTGGAACACAGATTCTGAAACAAGAAAACACTCACGGGATATTTGCCCCGCCTGACTGGCCTCTTCATTTGGTTATCATCAGGTAATATTGACTGGTTGCTCATCATCGGAGTTCACAGCCTTTCAAGCACAGAGCCTGGACCTGCATAGGCGAAGGAAAAAGACCTTGCAAAGCCCGACTGGGTTGAAGATGAGGTTTACCAATCGCCTGGGCCCTTCCCAGTTTTCCCCTGGTACATGCATTGGCCTGTGTGTCTAGCGAGGGGCTCTGCAGAAGCTGAACCCCATGTGACCCTGAACCTTACTTAGATGTATCCACCAAGTTATAAAGTTCAGCTTCCGAAATCCTCCTTCCGTATAACTAACTTGTACTTTTTCGACTCTCGACAGCGGATGCGGCAGTAAGTAGATACCTCTAGGCTCTCACACGTCTTAGCGCACACTGTTATCCGAACAAGGGCATAACATGCGCATCAAAAAGTAGCTACATGGGCTCATGAGTTTGCACTAAGGTATTAACTGACAGAAATAGCCCATCCCGAAGCGAAGCTCGCCCAGCATCCTGATGGTGGAGCCTAAGCTACCAACAAAAGGTCAGTCTACCCGTTGTTAGAAGAACCCAAGGGATGGCCAGTTTACCATTTCAACTTCCAATATAAAACTATCTGTCCTTTGTATCGACTACGAGGCATCGCTTACACTTTCCTTACTGGGGTCGGTGAGTACACAGGTTTTGGCGGAAAGGGTCAGCGAATTTGAATTCTCACACTGGCTCGCTTCGCTTGTGTGCCGAAAGCGACGATGACGATCTCGATCGTGCAGCCTCGCTTCAGCTTCAGGGGCCCGGCAAGGCAAGCGACGTGCCAAAATAAGCCTGAGCCAGCTCTTCGTCGGACCAAGCGAGTCAGCCATCGCTTGTGGATAAAAGGGAAGCGAGGGAACCACCTTCCAGTGCGCAAAGAGGCTGACGGTCCGGTTCCGACTCTGCCCGCACATAATTTTTTTTTAGCTTGCGATGCACACTTAATATTAGTCCAAAGGCCTTTTGTTCTCGCTTGTTCTAGTTCTGCTTCTAATTGGCTCGGGGATTGGACGCCTTTGCAAACGGTGCACATAAAATGGGCCCCGCCTTGCAAACATACATGAAGAGTCAAGACACCCCCTGATTCTATATAGGATCTAAAGATTCAACAATTGCGAAAAGTATGAATCGCTAGGTCTCCCGGCGGAACCGCACCCGCGTTGGTCTAGAGACGGGCCGCGAGCCTCCCAGCGATCTACAACCACTGTGATGTGGTCGGGCTTTTCCAAGATCAAAAATGGTGGATTGTGGAAGACGAATGATACATCGTCTCACGACAATGACCACCGGGAAACTTAGTTGCTGGAATTGCATTGCAAACCGCTGGTGATGTGGTGTGGGTCCCACAGCAGAACTATGTCCCCGTATGTTTCGTCCCGATCAGGTAGTTGGTCGATTCGACGTGGCACCGTATCCGTCTCAGCTGTGGGAGAAGAGTGGCAAAGCAAGGCTCCATGCGGGGACACCGAAAGATGGGTTCAACGGACCATTGTTGATCTTGCAGCCCTCCTCTCTACGTTGTTTCTTCAGTCGTTTTCAGTCTGCTCATCTCAGCTTCCCACTTGCTTCGCCACTCATACACGAGGTCTCTCCCCCACAGGAACTTCTGCACGACCTCCCGTAGCTTCGCCCAGTCACCCAGCCAGGCCTCCTCAGCCCTCGCCTCATTCCTGGCAGTTGGACCAAAGACCTGCTCCATCAACGGCTCGGTATATTTGCTTAGCGGCCGGCACTGGCACGCTTCGGCGGTCAACAGCACTGTCCAGACGAAATGCTCCTGCTCCTCTCGACTCGCCTCCCTTGCGCCACGCTCCCTGGCTAGCATCATTAGCTTCTTCGGAAACAGGTACTTCTGCGGACTGAAACGGTAGCAGAACGAGCGCATGCTGATGAGCATGACGCTGAGGCAGACGAGCGACTCCGTCAGACGCTGCGATATCGAGAGGCACCGTTTCGCGTGCATGATGATCGTCGCGGGACAGTAGTCTTTGAGCAGTATGATTTGGTCACTCGTACTGGAGAAGAGTTGCCTCTGTGCGAGATCGATCAGTGCAATCACCTGCACGCTCAGGTGCCCGTTCAGCGCCAGTTCGCGGAACCCTTGTGGGAGGTTGGCGATGATTCCACACACTTCTGGAGGGAATGGGTGTGTTGGGTACTCGAGCGGCGGTGCTGTAGTGGCTGCTGGCTGTCCAGGAGGCGGCGCTAGCTTCGCGTGCGATATTGAAGACTCAGAGGCCTCGAACTTAGGAATTTCATCGTCTTTGGACACCCCTGGCAGGTCGCCGACCGTTGACACACTGTCGAGATGTTAATTGAAAGAACACTCCATCATTGAGTGCAGGGCTTCCGCATTGGATCACTGACTATTCAATCATAGACTTGAGGAGTCCCTCCTGCCCGAGAGAGTCCAGGCCACCTCTTGAGATTATCATATTCTGCAACGCCGCGGCGTGGGCAGTCACCTCCGCAGAAGTGCCATATCTCGTCTAACGCAACTCACATCAGTCGAAACACTCACTGGGGGATAGGAACCAGAGCGAGGGACTCACGGCTAAATCCGCCAGAAAAATCGTCGTCATGATAGCGGCATCATTGACGTTGGTGGTCTTGGGACTTGCGAGCAATTTCCTCAGACATGCCATCGACCGACCATAGTGATGTGCGATCTCAGCGGTGAGTTTCGTTTCGCCATATCCGTGCCCGTAGATGTCGGTATTGCGGTATGATAGTGCCAGTGCAACGATGGATTCGAACAGGTATTCGTGTTGCAGCCCCAGCTGTAGGAAGGGGAGGAAGATCGTCGGGATTTCGGTGTGCTGTGAGTTGGATGTGGATCGTCCTGGCATCATGTGCTTGAGTACTGTGTGAAAGCGGAGAGGCGTTTGTTAGCCATTGATAGATGGAGGCTAGATCTCTATGCACATCGTCCTTGCCATAAGAGATCATATATGACTTTTGGACATCCACATGTATGGATACCCAATCATATTGGGGATGCTCGCATTCGTAGGTACAGGGTACTCCGGACTCACTCACCGAAATCAATAGCAATCCCCACGGTGCGAGAACTCTCTATCGGGAACGAATTTAGGTCGTCGGTTCCGGGGTTGCCTATCCTGCCTATCCCGGCCATCACGATACTCTCATTACTAACCGTCGATGATGATGATGGAAGATCTGCGGCTCGGCGACGGTGCTGGTGTGACACTTCCTCGTCGGCGCCTTGTGCCGTCGATTTCGATGTCGTGTTGGAGCTGGAGTTGAATTTGGATTTCGACTTCGCTGTGTTGCCTCGTCGCCGCGGCTTCCTCTCCTGCTTGACTGTAACGTGGTCCGTCATGATGACGAACCGGAGGGGCCGCCGGGCACTTGGACCACTAGTACTCGACGAGCATACTTTGGAAGTACTACTAGGTGCTATGCGCGGGGGGAAGGTTGTCACCATGACGCGCTGCTTGCCCGTCTGGTCGGTCGCTATGTAGTGCGATCTTGGTTGTTGACGAGGGAGACCTGGAAGTTCGTCGTCGGCCTGGGTGGATGATGCCGATGATGGTTGCATTGTGGTAACGTAGCTGGCGGAGGGGAAAGGCATGCTGGAATAAATACAGTACAAAAGTATTGGAATAGAAGGAGTCAAGGTCAAGGCTCAAGAAGTCGGGGGCTCATTTTTTTGTCAAGTTCAGGATTTTGTCGCCGTCGTCGTCGATATCAATAAGTTTTTAGGTCCTCGCTGGATAGTGAATGATGTTTGATGTGGACATCTATGAGATTCGCTTACTATACTGACACTCGTAGTTAGAATGTCGAGGTGCCTCGCTGGAAAATCGGTACTTCTGTTGTGCAAGGACCAACTACCCACCTAGTCAATGAGGGTTGGAAAGAGAAGGCAATCTGTTGAAATATATTCAGCCTTGCGGGTATCTATGTAATATTTCTGAAATTCGAGAATCTGATGTTCAGTTTGTTATACTAAGTCTGGAGTACTCTAGTTAGATAGGGATGTGCATCCCTATTTAGGGACGTACATACTTCGTTTGTAAGTAAGAGAGTCTGCAGCCAAGGCTGGCGGTGGAGGGTCGTAAGGCGTTCCATGAGCGCCCCAGCTGGGGGGGTCAAGGGCCAGTTAATTATAAAGCCCATGGGTCCAAGTCCTTAACTGGCTTGGTGGAGTAAGCAGCTTATATGTAGCAGGTATGTATTTTTATGAGTGAAAGAAATAAATCTATCACTAAGCAATATCCATTGAGCAAACTCAATGGTAGTTACCAGCTTCGCTAATCGCAGCAACGCCAAACCATTGACTCAAGACAAGGATACTGTATTGTACCCTTACACGCGGTGGAAGAACAACCTTATTCTTCGACACATCATGAGAACTCTCGTCCTTCGAGCACAATTGGCGCCACGAGGGTCCAACTGTAGATACCATAGCATACCCAAGCACTGATAATCTTGATCCAGCTAGCCCAGTAAGTACGTCCAACAGGAGTGAAGTCTGTCTTATGTTCTGGGTCCATCTGTTGGGTGAACAAAGTTGCAACCCAGCAGGTGGCAAGCAAGAAGATGATATGGAAAAGGGAGTAGTTGTACTGAGTTCCTTGTCGCTCGTCGTCCTTTCCACCTTTGGTATTGGCTTCTTCCTCCTCATCAGAATCCTCGTCAAGGGCAGAGGCCGGAAGAGCTCCACTTTCCACGGCAGCTCGCATTATCTCCCTACGGGATGCAGGCTGTTGAGTGACCAAACCATGCTCATTCTCGTCCTGTGTCAACTGAGCATAATTGTTCGCCGAGTTGTTTGTTCCGATGGCAAATCCTTGGGTGGCTGCTCGAGTAGTGGTATAGGCGATTGTGAGGATGGTAACAATAGCGCCAAGGACAATAGTGGTTGTTCTTGCGCCTCGAGCACGAACAAGAGGGTTGCAGTTCTTGTCATCGGGTTCCATGCATACGGCGGAGAATGTGAGATAGGTGCAATAGACGGCGACCATGGCAGACTGGGCTAGACCTGCTTTGGGATTGGCGTCCTGAATAGCTGGTTGAACACTGAGGACGGTGATAACGCAGAGGAAGACCAGATTGATAGTGATGGCAGAGATATTCATACTGCATCCACTTTTGGCAAAAAAGATATACATAATGATGGTCATGGCGATGGCGGCAATGTACATGCCAAGGCTTGACCCCATAAGTAAGACTTGCCAGAGACGGTAATTAGGACCGTCTCCCTGATCGATCTTTTCTTGACAGAGTTCTGCCCAAGTATGTGCCAGGTCAACCAGTAGGATCAGGCCGAGAAGGACAAACAGGATGGCACCAAAGTAGGCGATGTAGTTACCCCAGAAGAGGAAGAAACCTTCAGGAATGAAGAAACTGAGGACAACAAAGGCCAGCCAGACGAGGATTTTGGGACCCCAAAATCCGTTCTGTAGGCCCGACCTGGTGTCTCGTGTGCTCTTGACCCCGATGAGGAGAACGGAGAGCAAGAAATGGAAAAGCGCAAGGGCAAAGTTGATACGCTGAACAGCGAAATAACCATAGCAATTGGAGGAGCCGCATTTGAAAGTCATATAGTCCAAGGTAAGATGTTCAAGTTTCCGAATAGCCCAAGGAGTGAGCATAACCCAGGCAACAATACTGTTAACCAAAAGAATCATAGCATATGCAATTCGGGTAGCGATGGAGGATCGAAATTTCGACATGCCACATGGTCCACACAACATGGAACAAGAAGCTGCTCCACAACATGATGCTCCGACTGACCATAGTGTCGCTGCGGAGGGGAGGAGGAGGCCAGGAACAGCAAGGACAGCACCCATTTTGATGGGTTTAGACCAGGAGGTCTTAGGTCGCTAGGGAGGGTGAGGATCGAGACAATTCGAATTCGATATACGACTATGCTAGCTGACAGATGTTGTGAGAGGAGGAGTAACGGTAATGGAGATGGGAAAGGTTGTAGGTCGTTGTCGCCGGGAGGCGAAGAGTGAGTGGAGGTCGCAGGTCGCAACCTTTGAGGGAAGGAACGTGGTGGGTTGGCCGCGGCAGTGACGGCATGCCACGTGACATGACCCTGCTTGCGACGACCACTCACAAAACGGAAGGTTATCCGGACTGCCACTCTGCACCTGATTGGGGGTTCAATGCAGTCCCTATCCGCCTCGACGAAGTTCCAAACGAACCTGGAATTCCCCCAGTTGACGGTTAATGGAGGGGACGAAGTGTTGCGTGCTTCCGGCTCTCTCTGCTCTGCTCACTTTCTCATTCTCGACATAACCCACGATCTTCATGTATTCGTGGTGGGCAATCCTTGTTTCTTCAATGGACTGATACGCATCCACCTGCACTCACCATGATCCTCAATTCCCAGCCAGAAAAGGCGAGAGTCTTGACGGTCGTTTTCTGCACCGTGACCTCCTTAGCCTGCGGTACCAACGTGGGTACTTCGTCCTACCTTTATTCTATATACTGACGCGGGTCGCAGTATGGCTATTCCGTTTGGGGACCCAGTTTCGCGACCGATCTCAAACTCTCTGCCACCCAGAGTAACCTTATCGTACGTTTAATCGACCAAGATAAGAAACAATGGACGAACACGGCTGATCTCCGTCGCAGGGCACTTTTGGAAATCTGGGCATGTATGCTACAGGCATACCGGCTGGCATGATGATAGATGCAAAATCCCCCAGGTGGGGAATAATTCTGGGAATATTCTTTTTTGCTATCGGCTACTATCCCATTGCTCGAGGTACAGACGGAACGAAACCCGGTATTGATAATAAGAGGCTGACTCTCTCTAGTATACCTGGCTGGACCTGGTGCGTACAGCGTGGCGTCTATATGCTTGTTCTCCTTCTTCACCGGGGCGGGCAGTTGTTCGGCCTTTACGGCGTCCATCAAAGCAGGTAAGTCTTCTTGATATCAGCCGAGTACACACCCGATGGCTAACCATACCAGCCGCCTTGAGTTTCCCCGATGCCCGAGGATCCGCCACAGCCTTTCCTTTGGCAGCTTTTGGTCTCAGCGCCTTGTTCTTCGCGGGAATTGCCCTTCTCCTCCCTTCTGGGGTTTACAGCTTCCTTGTTCTCCTGGCCACCGGCACTGTTATACTTCCGCTGATATCACTTCCATTTATTCATGCTCCCACCAATCGAAAATATCAGCACCTACCACAACACGAGAATCAAGCACTTCGTCGGACCAGCTCCTCCACCAGCCGACCTGAAAACTCTCGTAATTCTGAAGAACCAGGTGCGCTCAATGAATCTCAAAATCACAAACTCCCAACGGCGAACAACAGCATAGATGCTTCTGGACCCCTGCCTACTCTTGAAGCATCCGGCACCGAGAATTCGTCATTACTCTCCACCACTTCTGAAGACCTTGAAGACCTTGAGAATTCCAAGCATTCCCACTCTGACAAGCCCTTTGATACCCCCCATCTAGACATCCGTGGCTTTGCCCTTCTACCTCTTCTTGAGTTTTGGCAGTTGTTCTGTATGCTTGGCCTTTTGACTGGCATTGGCCTCATGACAATCAAGTAAGTTCCAGCAAATTCATCCATTCTTAAATAAACGTATCGCCTAACAATATATTAGCAATATCGGCAACGACGCTCAAGCACTTTGGAAGCACTACGACCCGTCGACCACAAGCGAATACATCGAAAAACGGCAGGCCATGCACGTGTCGATCCTATCATTCTTCTCATTTTCTGGGCGCCTCCTCTCCGGCATCGGCAGCGACATCCTAGTCGCGAGACTCGGGCGCTCACGGTTCTGGTGTCTCTTCGTCTCCGCCCTGATTTTCTGCGTGGCGCAAATCACAGGCACGGCGGTGGAAGACCCGCACTACCTAGTGCTTGTCTCGGGGCTCACAGGCTTGGCCTACGGCATCCTGTTCGGCGTGTACCCGAGCCTGGTGGCGCACTGTTTCGGCGTGCATGGCCTAAGCCAGAACTGGGGTACCATGACCCTCGCGCCGGTCATCTCGGGAAATATCTTCAACCTGCTCTACGGCTGGATATACGACTCCCACAGCGAGATCAACAGCGAGAAGGGCAACATGGAGTGTCTTGTCGGCCGCAAGTGCTATGCCCAGGCGTACTGGGTCGCGTTTGGCGCCGCTCTCATCGGTGTCGGCACCTGTCTGGGGACCATCCGCCATGAGTATCTGGTGCACAGTAAACAAAACACCGCGAAAGACCGCGGTCGAGGTTTCAGTCGAAGGTCTGATCATGATCATGGGAGACTGGCCTGAACATGCGATCCTTGGATTTCGTTTGAGATCTATACCTGCATACCCCGTCAACTCCCCCTTGGTCTCGGCTCGTGTTTGCAAGTAGGATTTCCCCCTTCCAAATCCCCAAATATAGATATTTCATTCCCCTTTTTTCAAACTTTACTTACCATGAGAAGTATCAGCAACACAAAATAAGCGCTCATATAGATAGCGAACTGGGAACTGGGCTGTTCTGCATAGATAGCGCGAGCGATGGTGTACGTTCGCTTCTGGGGAGGATATCAATTGTTTGTTTCTGCTGCTGGGGTTTGCATTTTTACAGTTTGAAATGCAAGCCTTGCAAATTGGTAGATTTGAAATCTGGCCGTGCCCGAAAAAGCCATTGGATTGAGGAAGTCTCTTTATCTATCTGTGCCCTTAGTCCTTGGACAGGAGACAGGACATTTGCTCGAGGAGTGCCATTGCAATAGCGCCTTGTGTTTATCCCGATTCCATAAGCCCACCCATGATGAGAGATGATTTTGATCCATTCAGTCCAGTCTGCTTCCCTCATACCCCATCCGAACGCCAAACCTACTCTCATGGCGATGATTGTCGAGAAACAATAATGTTAACATTAATAATACATAGAAAATCCTCCTGATAAAGTTGTACTGTTGTCCTCGTAGTTAGGTCTTGTCTGAATCAGCAGTGATTCGTGCCACTTCCGCTGCTGCAGTAGATGCTTCCTCGTCGGCTTCAACGGGAGGGCTGGTAACTAGATTGCTAGGAATGGCAGGTGTGTTGGCAGGGGCTGAGCTCAGGTCACTGATCTGTTTCTCCAGTTCTCGAATCCTCATACGGAGCATCTGGTTCTCTCTCGTCAGATTGGCCGTCTCGGCCTGATAGAATGCGCTTTCATCGCGGAAGCTATTTCTCCGACCAATGGTATCGATCGGGGAGGGCGGAGAGATAAATTCGGAATTCCGGCTCTCCCCAGAATCGGCCATGGCGCGGAGGTGGGGGGATCTGCTTGCGCTTGAATGCCGGTGGGTATGAGAGACCCGTCGTGGCAATGGCGTGCCGGCGGGGACAGCAGGGTGGACGGAAGGGAAGGACAACGAGCGCTCGGAAGCGGGCGTCAGATCGTCTATAATGGCGGTGTTATTGCCTGGTTGTGAAGACCGTCTGGATTGTTCCGCCTGTGTACGTATGGCATCGAGTTGCAATTGTTGTTCCCTAATCATTTGCAGCATGCGATTGACCTGTGCCTCTTGCTCCTGTTCTAGGGCATTGTGGACCTCTCCGAGGCTGGGTTGACGTTGATGGTGGGGGTCACCAGTTGCGACCGTTGGCCGACCCGCTAAGGTGGGTGGACTTGCAGAGACATAGCTGTGCGGCAATCGATCCAGGAGATTGGCACGCGGGTCACTACTGGACAGTTCTCCGGGACTGGGGATGGAGGGGTCGTTTAGGTTGAGGTTCATAGCGACCTGTGAGCGGCGACGATCGCTAGGCATGCGCCCAAGCCTTGGGGAGCCTCGATTGCTCATGGACGACCTTCTAGACTCGTTGGCAGCATTGATGCTGGCAGCAGAGGCGAGGGATATGGAGGTGCTGCGAGGGGAGGGAGTCTCCTGTCGATTTGGAGGAGAGGTGACTGTGTGCATAGATCTCGGTTGCATTGGGGAGGATGACATGGAACGTGAAGGTGGTAAGGAATTCAGGTCTGGAGGGGCCATGGTGGAAGGGGAAGTAAACGGAATTTGGAAGTTGGAGGGAAGGATACGGATACTAGTACTTGTGAATTATGTTAGGCTCAAACGAGTGAGCGAATACCTGATAGCATGAGGAATCAGCAGTGGTTCCGATATGAGCGGCGAAGTTGAGGGATGTGCGGGTTTGTGTGAAGGCACAGGCAGAGAGCAGAGCACATGATGTGAGGGAGGAAATCTTGGCGGGTGGCATGCGAGAAGGAGCGAGTCTACGGACTCCAAGGCAACCGTGCTGCCAGTGTGCATAAGCTGATGAGGTTGGACAGAGATGAGCCACAATTTTCATTATTCGTGTTGGTCTTCGCCATGGTCATGTTTGCGATGAGAGGGATTAGGAAAATACGAAAACCTTAGTAGGTGATTAATGTAGGTACAGGTACCCAGCTTATCCGGAGTGCCAGTGAGGCGAATCGAGATACGTCAGAGCCCTATTACTTAGAGGTGGCTTTCGTACGCACTCGCCCCTAAGCGGGCTTCCATGGTCGGTGTGGGTGGAGGTTGAGTTGTTTTGCGAGCTGAGGGGCACTTCAAGATCACGTGATTGTGACGTCGACTTCCGGTCATGTGACGGCTGTGCCTGCTTAGTATTGCCCTAGTCCTGAATAGGTATAGAAGCAAAATTTCACCTCGCCCTTTCCCACGCAGCCTGATCCGGCACGGTGCAAGGCTGGCCTACAGCTTTCACAGCTCACGGCTCCAATCCATGTAGAAAGCTAACAATCGCATCTGCCAGCTGCTTCAACCCCGGATCCTCCAAAGGATAATGGCCCGCCTTGTCCAGCACCACGACATTCACCTTCACCTTCTTGATCCTCTCCAGAAACACCTCACTAACCCACCTGGGCGTCCATAGGTCCTCCGCCGGCTGCGTGAGCAGAATGGGACAGATGTCGAACACCTCTGGCTCCATCGCCGGCGTATATGACGCATGAGACGCCAAGAACCGCATGGTGTTCCAGCGATTCGCGGACGAATCGTCCAGCATCAGGATCTTCAGCGCGTCGGGGTCGTTGCATAGGGTGTCCATCTTGCTTGCGAGCCACATCGGCATCGACATGCTGCCCACCAGCGGGAGACTGCCCTGTAACCGAGCCATTGGGATGCCGACGCGGCTCATGAAGGTGTTGCGAGATACTTGGTCGCGGACCTGCCAGTTGCGCATCTCGATGAAGGTCATGCCGACGACGCCCTTGACTTTTTTGTTGAGCGCCGCCACGTGGTAGGCTTCCATCCCACCAGCACTCAGTCCATATAGGGCAATTGGCCTTGTGTCTCTTTGCAGTTCATGATTCACAAAGTCATTCCCTATGTTCACCCAGTCCGCGTATGTGTGCACCGACGACGTATTGACTTTCGTCCGTCCGTAGCCCGGCATGTCGATGGCGACGAGCTCGAACCCGGCCTCGTGCAGCGGACGTCCCAGAATCATGGACATTTGTCGGCCATTGGTGCCCACGCCGTGCAGCAGAACCAATCTGACTTTCGCTTGAGGGTTCGGCCAACGGTCGAGATGGATGAGGTGGCCTCGGTTCTCCCAAAAATCCTCCTCTGGATGGTGGTCGGGCGTGAAGTGAAGACGCTCAGGTAAGAAGCTTTGCACAGCCTTCCAGAGCCCTGTCTTACCGTATGTTGCCATTGCTGGTTATCGCGGTGCAATTTGAAAAAAAAAAGGAAATGTGGCTCAGCTACGTATACCTCCCTCCTGGGTCTTCGGGGCAAGGAGAAAACGGGCCCCCGCCTCATGGTGATGCCACCATAGTTATATGATCTGCATTTGAAAATATCTAGGCGGCTTGGATGGTCTGGACGTTCTCTCCAGCCCTCATACACCGGCCGTAGATCTTAAAGGGCCGTTTAGCACTCTAATAGGTTTAGTTTACCATTATTGACTACTGCCTGCAAAATCGAAATAGTTGGGCTAGGGTATATTAGTCATTTGCAGATCTAACACGACCTATTAGGTGCGCATCTGTCCAGCTTACACGGTCCTTTTGCCACTTTCTAATTCCATATATATTTACCCTGTTCCAGTGTAGCTTGTTCAAGTGTATTCCTGCCGACACTGCAGTAGTGTTGATCCCTAATCCAGCCTAGCCTCATCTTAATTATCTCTGCAGTATTATTAGTTGCTTATGGTGACGAGTCCGGGATCAATGAGGAAGGGCACAATACCCAGAACCGACGCAGTGCCAAGGACTTGGTACGGAAGGAGCATGCCTACCTGGGTATATTCATTCTCCATTAATTAGCACTTCTCTCGATCCGTAGCAATTAGCGTAGACATCGATTTGAGACAAGTTCATACCACCCCGCTTCCTAGCATAATGTTGACCGGTTTCGCTCTTCAATCCCCCGAGGGTGGCGGTGTTAGAACGGCAGTGTTATCCAGCTTCCCAACGACCCAGATGGGTACGTTTTCTGATTTTGCAACGGATGTGTTCCCGATCACGTTAGGTTGTCTAAACCTGCGTGATCGGGTGGATAGGGAGGCCTTGTGGGAAAGGAACAGGCAGCTTCAATATCTAGTATCCAAGGAGATGTCTTGTTCAGCCTGGAATCTCATCAGCCCGGTGGTCCTCTTCATATAAAATATAGCAAATCAGTGTCATATCACATGCAATGGGGAAACAACGGCAGCGGAAACTCTTGTCTTGTCTGCCATGTCGACAGCTGAAGGCGTCGTGTGATCGCAAGAAGCCTTGCAGTCGCTGTGGTTGGCGCCGGAAACCAGGGGATTGCGTCTATCGCACGTTTTCTTGGGAAACTCCTGACGACTATGGGAACAATGGTTGCTGGTGGGCTGAAAAGAATTCGGAAGCCACACCTTATACAGGGTTGGCAGCCCAGTTTCCACCAGTCGACACAAGAGTTACCCTTGACGAATTGCACGGATCGGCCTCGGGGGCGTTTTATGTACAAGGTCCAGAAAAGCCTCGAGATGGGAGAGAGTTATTGGATGAGTGGGAGTTTCTGCACAGAAGAAGTACTCCAAGGCCGCTCTGGAGTTCTTCCAGGCGGTGCCAAACCCATTGGAAATCGTTATTGCAAAAGGTACGGTTGAGGCTGATGGCCACGTCATTAGATTACCATGCAGAGCCGCTGCTGACAACTAACTAGTGTCCGATATTGATACCGACAGAGCAGGATATCATAGCCTTCGACCCTGAAGCGTATACTAGGCACGCGAGCCTCGATGGCTCCTCTCCTCCCGCTCTGCTACCACGTGCTATCTTAACATTGCTATATCAAGACGCGCGTGATGAGGCAACACCCTCACACGCAGAAATTATATTATACGTACCATCTCGTGCGGATAGCTCCATCCTTATACAGCGATATTTGGAAACTGTCGAGGGCACCCATCGACTTTTCCACATACCCAGTCTCCACCGAGAGTTGACCAACTTCTGGTCTGATCAGAGCAGTGTAGGCTGTGACTGGCTTGCTTATTGTTTTCTGATTTTAGCCCTTGGGTTTCAAGCCAGTGGTGGCGACGGAATACAGAAAAGCCTCTCTACATCAGGGAATACCTCTGCTTCGTGGCTAAGTCGCTTCATCTTCGCCGCGCAGGTATGTCTAGAGAAAGCTGAATATATACTCACAGTGAAGAGTCAAGACCACTATAATCAGAGCCTTAGCCCTTATGACCCTTGTCATTCAGACGAGTGGCTACTCTTGCCGCAATTATGATGCGTGTGGTCCTTGGCTAGACACATCGGTTCGTCATTATATAAGGCTCGGCCATCATAAAGTCTCAAACCGCTTATCAAAGGCTCCAAGATTTGACGAATATCTGGCACAGCGTATCTGGATCACCATGACTTACCTTCAACTTCAACAGTCCACGAATAGTGGTACGCCGTTACTGCTTCAGCCATTAGACTTCGAGGATAAGGACCTAGCAGACACTAATGACAAAGATATATATACCTAGACTCCTCTTGTCACTCTCCTGCGCCAGTACCACGAAGCTCTTCTGGTACAGCGCTATGGAGTGAAGCGACGGGCCAAATATTCCTGGCCAAATATTCCTGGCTAAATCCATATGTGTGGCTGTTCATGTGGTGTCGCAAGCCAACTCGCCACTCGATGATGGTGCCGAGATCAGTTTTGAATGTATAATGAGATATAATACTTTTTTCCGACCCATCTTGCGAGATACTGTCAATATCTTCAATGGCATTGCATCGTCAATGGATAACTTTCGCGATTCCTGGCGAAAATACCAACGATTGAGCATCGAAACCTTTTTGCGACGGATTCTTCTGATTCTCCACCAGCCATTCGGCCAGAGGCCAAAAGCGCATGATAACCTTATAGCTCACAACAACAAAGCGTCTCCGCCACGCCTAGCTTCCCACTGGTCACTACTGGAATGTTCTCTCGCAATCCTAGTTGCTCAGAGACAAATGCTCGAGGATGCTCCAAGTGGTGGCCCACTGAGCACCTCCCGGCAGTTATATGAGGGCCTTTTGAAGCAAGATTTTTTCATTGCTGTCCTGTTCGCCGGCACGAGTATCGCCTTATGCAATATCGACAGCACTACCAACCTCAAGGGACGGTCTCAAGGGAGTTTCTGCATGATCCGGAAAGCAAGGGTGGTCACCTTCAAAATTCTGTACGCTCCACGTTGTTTGCGAAGACTCCACCCAGAGAAACAATCACCGAAACACTCCGATGTTGCTAGTCGA
>Ga0105239_10004352_pt1 | contig 16971 bp, 10 predicted proteins | sample KBSC44metaG_FD_92761 | JGI IMG/M metagenome (GOLD analysis project Ga0105239, IMG submission 92761) | Corn rhizosphere microbial communities from Kellogg Biological Station, Michigan, USA - KBS C4-4 metaG | ecosystem: Host-associated > Plants > Roots > Rhizosphere > Soil | place: Michigan, USA...
AACGGCTCGCGATCGACGCTTCGATATGGATATATCAATTCCTTAAAGCAGTCCGAGATAAGGAGGGGAACGCCTTGCGCAACAGCCATGTCGTTGGGTTCTTCAGGCGGATATGTAAACTTCTTTACTACGGTATCAAACCTGTCTTTGTATTCGACGGCGGAGCCCCCGTTCTCAAGCGCGAAACGATCCGAAAGCGAGCGAGGAGACGTGAGGGGAGAAAAGAGGATGCCGCACGCACAGCGGGAAAATTACTCGCCGTGCAGGTTGCGCGGGCAGCCGAAGAGGAGAAGAAGAGGCGGCGGCCCGCAAGAGATCGCACACCTCAGGAGGAAGAGCTACCGCCTGACCAAGAGCTGGTTTACGTGGAGGAAATCGGAATGACGGCGAAAGAAAGGCAAGCAGGTAGAGGTTTCAAACGCAAAGATCAGTACCACTTGCCGGATCTAGATGTTAGTATCGAGTCCATGGGTGCCCCCAATGACCCACGTATCATGTCCCAGGCGGAGCTTGAAGACTATGCACGGCAGTTTCATAGTGGGGAGGACATCAATGTCTACGACTTCAGCAAAATTGATTTCGAGAGTCCATTCTTCCTGTCACTACCAGCTGGCGATCGGTACAACATTCTCAACGCAGCCCGGCTGAGATCACGGTTGAGGATGGGTTATTCAAAGGAGCAGCTTGACGGCATGTTCCCGGATCGCATGGCGTTCTCCAAATTCCAGATCGAGCGAGTTAAGGAGAGGAATGAGCTGACTCAGAGACTCATGCATATCAATGGAATGGCGGAGGACTTCTTGAATCAGGGCGGCAGAATTGCGGGTGAGAAGGGGAAAGAGTATATCTTGGTCAAAAATGATGGCGTTGACGGCGGCTGGGCTCTCGGCGTTGTCTCCAACAAGAAAGGCAATCGCAAGGACAATGCAATCGATTTAGAGGAGGAGGAGAACTCCGATGAACTTGCTGAAGATTCAGAAGATGCTGAAGAGTTTGAGGACATTGCCATCGAAGGTCTCAATCGATTACCGAAGAATTTGCAGCGCAAGCGCAAGGCTGCGGACTACAACATGTCGTATGAAGAGGCTGCAGAGGAGATAGCACGGAAACGAAGAGCTGTCTACGAGGCACGAAAAGATGCGGCAGCCTCGCGACTACTGGCTCCCCCTGCCCCCCGACCAACTGCCGTCGAAGCATCAACAGGAGCTGGGGACTCATTGTTTGTACCGGAGGAGAATCCTGATAATGAGGAGGAGGAGTGTGATGATAATTTATTTGAGGATGTTCTCCCACTTCCTGTTCAGGCCGAGGAAGAGGATGATGACCTGCAACGAGCGATTGCAATGTCCCTGGAACGGCCGGATCACGACGAAACTGCTGGTGGATTTCTATTTGAGAATGCCCCAACTTCAGCCGGACTGAACGTTGCGGATGATGATGATGATGACGACGACGACGACGACGGTTTTGACCTACAGGTCGCACTTGCAGAATCAAGGCGAGCAAAGCACACTTCGAAGACGGATGTGCGAATCAAAAGTCCCAAACAGGAAGCAGTGGTTCCAACTCCCAAGTTCGATGGGCCTTTGCCGTTTGAGTCTCTGAACCTCGGACAGTCGCTTCTAGGCAAGAAAAAATCCAAGAGGGTAGAAGAAGAGTTGTCAGGGGGATTCGATCGAGCTCTCGGCGACGATGTGTACCGTAAGCAGAGACCTCCACAGCCGATGCCGGATTGGTTCAGTGCCGCTCCAACAACGAAGGACCTGAAGCACCCCACGACGACGGACGAAGCCAATGACCTTCCTCAAATATATCAGGGTCGAGAAGATGTCCTCATGCTAGATACAATTCGACGTCAAGAACCATGCGAGGTTATTGACTTAGAGGCGGAAGATAAGGAGGGTACAAGTCAAGCTCCGATCAATTTAGACGAAGACGTCGAGACCGACACTCAGGACGACTCTCCAGACCTGACTCAACTCTCCCAAGCTGCTCATACCGAGCATCTCTCCCTTACCCAACTGGACGAGCTTCCTGACCCGAATAATGACTTTGAGGATGCCGAGCGGCGCAAAAGGGACACGGAACGCGACCAGCGATATCAATTGGGACGAGAGATCGCAGCGGAGAATGGGCCGCATGACATTTCGATGTCTCAGGTAGCAGAAATAGTTCAGGCTGAGCCGCCGAGGCGAACGAACATATCGAACGTTGTGCGGGAAGCAGCTCCACTATCCATTGACGATGGGGCTCTAGACGCTGCTGAGAGCGATAATGATGGAATAGACTGGAGCGAATCCGAGCATGGTGATATCGGAAGTCCTGGCTCACTAGGGACTGTTGAAGACGACCCATCGATAAATCCTGCGCAAGTGAGATCCGAAGCCACAATAGAGCATGACGATGAAGACGATGTATTTGAAGATGTCGATGTCCAACCTGTCGTGACGATAAGGCAAGGGGACAACTATATGCATAGTCAGAGCCCGCAACAAGACAACCTGGAGGACGCTGTTGATGATTTTCCTTCCGCTATTGTAGAGGACGATCAACCCCCTGCCGCCATTTCAGCTACAAACCGCCAGTCTCCCGCCGTGGAAAACGAGTTTGAGTTCGATTATATGTCTGAGTCCGAAGAAGAGCTGATCCGACAACTCGAAATCGAAGCAAATGAACACGCACGATTTGCATCTGCAATCAACAACCGGAAGACGAATGAGCAAGTCATGCGAGACTATGAGATGGAACTAAAGCAACTTCGGTCCCAGCAGAAAAAAGACCGACGCGACGCCGACGAAGTCACGCAAGTTATGGTACAGGAGTGCCAGGCTTTACTGCGACACTTTGGACTTCCCTACATCACGGCACCAATGGAGGCCGAGGCACAATGTGCCGAGCTGGTAAACCTGGGTCTCGTAGATGGTATTGTAACCGACGACTCCGACATCTTTCTATTCGGTGGCACAAGAATCTACAAGAACATGTTCAATGCTGCTAAGTTTGTCGAGTGTTACCTCGCAAATGAACTTGAGAAGGAATTCTCACTGGATCGCAGACGATTAATTCGCTTTGCACACCTTCTGGGGAGTGATTACACTGAGGGTATCCCTGGAGTCGGGCCCGTGACTGCACTCGAAATCTTGACGGATTTCGATACCTTGACTGATTTCAGGGAGTGGTGTGGGAAAGTCCAGCTCGGTCGTCCAAAGGATCTTGAGGACCAATTGACGACACCATTCCGGCGCAAGTTTCGCAACACCGTCCAAAAACGCCTTTTCTTGCCCCCTGGGTTTCCCGATATGCGTGTCGACGAGGCATACTTGAATCCGGAAGTCGATTCCAACACTGAGCCGTTCCAGTGGGGCGTGCCGGACTTGGATAAATTGCGAGGCTTTCTCATGGCAACAGTTGGGTGGAATCAAGACCGCACGGATGAAGTACTTGTTCCAGTGATTAGGGATATGAACAAAAGGGAGGCGGAGGGCACGCAGAGTAATATCACGAGATTCTTCTCTGGTGGTGTTGGCGTTGGCGGTCGAGGTATTGGAGGGAGAAACTCCGGGTTGGCTGTTGGAGGCGAGAGCATACCCGCGGATGGCAGGACTCTTCAGGAACCAACAGCGCCACGAAATCGCACAGGCAAGGAATCAGGCCGTATGAGAAATGCATACAAAAGGCTACGAGGTGAGGCGAAAAAGAAGCGAAAATGCCTTAGCGGCGCGGAGGACGACAACGAAATAGGTGATGTTGGGGGTTTGGCTGAACCCGCATTCGTGGAGGACTTACTTGATGAAGATGGCTCATCTCATGTTAGCACCGACAACGAGCGTGCCAAGGCCAAGTCGGCTTCTCGACTGGAACGAAATGGGCAAGCATCCTCTCGGACAGACGAAACGCCCAACAATGATGACCATCACCATGACCATGATTCCCTCGCGGACGGTGAATACGGTTCTTCCGCCGACAATGATGATGATGACGATGAGGCTAGAAGTCCTAAATTCCAGGCGAAGGTCAAATCGAGGAAGGCTTCTGGTGGGCGGAGAAGGAAAACGAGAGCATGAACACACTTTACATAGCAAGACTACGGCAACCTAGTGAACGAATGAACGAATAATGGAATAAACGGCCACCATTTAGCTATTTTATTGAGCGATTTCTCCGTACGACAGGATGCATACATTGATATAGACATGATCCGTCTGCCTGATCACTCAATGTCTAGTAGTAAGCCTCTTGTGCAGTATGTGCAACATTGACTACCTCGCGGAGAAGCAAGAGAATCGGATTTAGATCGGAAACAGGACGGTGTCTCAAGGGGAGTACAGCCTTGTCGAAGAATCCCCTATCGTGCGTGATGTGTCATTTATTATGTAATTATTTCTCCGATCCGAATATCCACGTCCATCATGTGCCTCGTTTGCCTGGCCAACCTTCGATATATTCATCCACTCCTCTCCATCATAGCTAGCAAAATGTAGCCTCCTGCTCCATCCACACCATCAATTAGGCCATGTCCCTGCCTCGACAAGTGCCTCCACAATCATCGTCACCGACCAAGTCCTCCCTACGGCGGCCTGGCAGTATCGGTGGTCCCCCTCAACCACAACCTCCTGCCCGCACCCTTCTTCCATCTCCACAATTTGAAGGCAACCCCAGCCTCGTTTCCCATCAGGTCCCCGGCCCGAGTGCTACCTTTACAGAAGACGGTGGAATAGAATATTCGGAACACGCCCTTGGGGACGACCCTGACGAGTCACTGATTCAATATGCGGACGAGACCACGCGTGATGATCATGTCCCGGTGTTGCCTGCAACATTCCAGCCTTTCTTCACCCTGATCGAGGATAACGTGAGCAGCGAACATTACCACCCAACGGTATACTACGTCTTCGAGGACGATGACTCGGATATCATTGCTGAAGCTGCCTGTCGCAGTCTAGAAGTCCTTGATCCTTCTCAGCAAGGCGAGCTGTCGCAGACACACCAGGAGGACCACGAGCCGCATTCACGACTCCCGCCCGCTGTCCCCAATGTCCAAGAACACTACCTCATCCTTGATATCCATCCTCGCGTGACTCCCCAACAAAGCGCCTCGCAACAGGCGCATGTCCCCATCCCAAGCTCGTCCCCCGGGGCACCTACTTCGCTCATTCCTTTCCATGTAACCTCCGCACACAGCCTGAGCGCCGAATGGCAAGTCCTACAGACCAAAGTCACGGCTGCACCGACGATCGGTGATGGAGGTGGTGACGAGGATGAGGGCTTGATGCTTAGAATCGAGGGCCGTGGCAACACCCCTATCGGGGCCGCGTCAGGTGACAAAGAAAAGGAGAAGCAAACGAGCAAGGAGACCATGGAGGACATGATTGAGAAGTTTCAACGACGCATGGATGAGATTCGTCAGGTTTTGGAAACTGGTGTAGCAGAGGAATAGGATCATGAATACATGACTGGTCGGCAGGGGCCGTTGAATCCCCTACGCCACGTAGTACAGAAGCCCTGGTCGGCTCGCGCTAAAGGAAAAGGCCTAGGACATCTCTGGAACAGTGGCCATGACGAATGGCGTTTTTGGTGGTTTTACCTCCCAGTTGCAATATCTTTGAAGAGTTTCTGACCCATCTGGTTGGTGGTTTGGTTAAGCAAATATATACCCAGCATGGTGCAAATAACAATGCGAGCCATGATTGAGAGACCTTCAGTTCTACGTTCGAGTGATTTCTGCATCTCTCCCATCCTTCCCAAAGGACATGAAGCTTCACCAGACCTTGAATGTGAACATTTTGCGCGTATTCCCTTGTGGAAGCAAAGAGTCATCTTGTGCAATTGGATATCTACTACCTGTATTATCAAAAGCGAAAACCCACCGCGCCCAAGAAAGAACGCCCATGTGCCTCGAAAGAACCACTGTCTGCTCCAAGAGTTAGCCTGCTAATATGTTTGACAACCTTCTTTTAATTCCCAATTGTATAGTCTCATGATTGCTCAATGCCAACTCTACCACGCACTGCTAATTGCGGCCGTGAATGCCGGCGCGATCAGGATGCTGATCGTCTGCACGATGTATGCCGTCAGCTGGTAGTTTGGTGCTTCAGACCATGCCTTGATCCGGCAGATATACCCTGCTAGCTCACCCATGCCGCCCACGATGAGGGGGATCATGTAGTAGTAGGCTTGGGTTCGTCCGCATTGATAGATGTGGATTGTCGTTGAGAATCCCAAGATAGCCGAGAAAGCGGTCGCTGACGCTAAAGATGGTGTGTAGTTGTAAGCAGTGAAGCCTGCGTCAGGACTAGACATGTTGGAATTTTTTGGGTTTTCCCCCCTTGAAGATGTGTGAAATGTCCTTGGATGCTTCTGTTGTGACTTTTGGGAGAAATTGGCCTTGTTCCCAACGCGAAGAAGCTTACCATTTTATACATCGAGCGACATGGTAAATAACACCTGAAGTCGACCTACCGTACACCTTTCCATTGTAAGAAGCATATATCTGATAATTTAGAAAAGGCTCAGATGAGGCTGTGTTTGTCGAGGCTGAAAGCTGATGAGGATAACTCTGGCGAGCATTCCTACATCTCCTCCGGAGCCGCGACTCGCTCGCTCTCCTCATTTTCGCTTATTACGGTGCTGCGCTGCACGAGTTTAGCGACACTTGGTGGCTCGACAGCCTAGGTAAGCGGGCTGTTGAGGCCGTGTCTTGTGGAGCTACGCCGGAACATGCGCCGCTGTTGTGCTGGCCGCTGGCAAGGGTTGGGCTTGCTGGTGAGGTAAAGAGGAAGTGTTCCCATGATGCTACTTAGGCTGTGTATATATGATGGACACCGTCGTCTGTCTCGGTCCGTTATCTAACTTTTGGATATCTTATGTGTATTCCTCAGGTGCTCTATTTTTTACGACCCGTATACGCTGCGCTGGGGGTATCTTGATCACACTTCTCCACTCGAATCACTCTGAGCATGAAAAGAAAACGAAACATCACTCCATCACCCCCCTCTTATTGATCGGCTATCTAATATATACTCTTCCATTCTATACCAAACGCATCCTCCCCGAGCCGCTTGAATATCATGACTTACTAAAGTATGTTCGTTAATAAAGTCCCAGTTATGAAATGACAAACATGCCTGACAGAATACACCACTCGAGTGTCTTCTGTAATATTAGGGTATGGATCAACACCGAACTCGATGATAATAAGAACAATAGCTGATTTCCCTGTTGATCCACAACGCCTCGCCTAGAGTAACAAGTCTTAAAAGAAAATTTTTGGGGTGCAACAATTTATTTCGTAAACACACTCTCAACCAACCCGACACCGACTGACTTGTCATTTTTCTCACCTACTAATTCACTCTGGAGGACTACTCCTCAAACGCCTCCCGCTCGATAGCACGGGAGGCGGACCAACACTCTGACTGAAGTTTTCCACACCGGAAGCGGTAGCCATCGCTGCGACGGTGCTTTTCGACCTTGGCAGCTTCATAGGCAGCTTGCTCTCAACGACCGCGTTCGTTGTGGCATGTCGCTTCAGTGGAGGAGGCCCATGACCTCCCACCCCGCTGCTGCCGATGCTTTTGCTGAAGTCTATCAGCACCGGTCGCTCATCTGCGCCTATCGACGATGAAGTCGGTCGCGGAACGAGGTTAATGTCGATCTCCTTGAGCCCAGCCTTTATCTGGTCAATTGGGATGGAGATAGTGTGGCCATGATCTTGCATCCCTTTGGAAGATTTGCCCTTTTGAGGGTTTTGAATATCCGTGAAAACTTTGGTCTTACTTGGACTCGCTGGCCTTGAAGGCGAGGCAGTTGCTTTGCGTGGTGAGGTTTGCTGCTTCCGTGGTGATCGTCCTGGTGTTTTGGACCCAGATGGAGTCTTAGTCGTGGCTAGTGCTGGGTCCGGTAGACCTCTCCGCCTTGCTACGATGGATTCATGGTTCTCCGTGCGTGAAAGTTGGGTCGGATAGGTCCATTCTCTCTTCTGTGGGGTCTGTCCGGTTGGCATGTAATCTGTCATGGTACTTTCCATGATATTTGCTTGGAGTTCTTGCAAATGTGGCCTTGTGTCATCTTGTAGGGTGCTCACAAGTCGCTCAATCTCGGTCATTTGTTCAACTTGACTTTCGCTAAATCCACCAAATGTGGCTGTACATCCATTGGCGTCGATTTTAGCGCGAGTGAGTCCATCTTGGGCACTTGCTGTCAAATGACTTAAACTCACGACTCTTGCAGCATGATGACTGTCGTTTTGGGACCGTGCCCTTGTTACGAACTCATCAAGAGCCGCCATTTGAGTTGCCATTTCGGAGAGTTGAGCATCAACGATCTTCACGGTTTCTTCATGCACAGCTTTAGTTGATTTCTGGATAGCTGTGTTACGAGAGTTGATAGCCTGTAAATAGTTAGCGAGGCAAAACTGAATTGTTTCTTCAAACAGCTTACCGTCCAATCCCCTTTCATTTTCGTCTTCAATTCGTCCTTTGAATTGACAACATTGGCCATCAACTCCGTGTCCTGGACACACCATTTATCCATTCCTTCTTTATACGCTTTATCTGCTGCTTCAAAACTCTCAGTTGCTTCGACCAACTTGGTTTGCGTGCTGATCAGTCTCTCTGACAGTCTTTCTTGTTGCTGCGTAGCCGACGTCTCCAACAATTGGAAGATCTGTTCCTTAAGCTTCTCTCTTTCCTGTTGTGAGGTTTTGCGTTCCTCCTCCAAAACCGTTTGCAATTGAGTCGATGCGGCCAATGTGGCATCAAAATTTGCTCGATTTGCTATCTCTAGCCCTGATCGTAGCTCATCCGCTTCCTGGCGCTGTGCAGAGAGTTGGCGAGTCAAATCATCGAACAAAGTTTTGAAGTCCTTGCCCAAGGAACTATAAGATGTATGTAACTGAGCGTGGAACTGGTCGAGCTCCGAAATGACTTCTGCCGAGATCTTTGCTGCTGCTTTCGAGAGACCTTGCAAGCCCTCGCTGACCTTTTCCTTCACATCTTCTCGAAGGTCCTTGATTTCTTCAAGAACATTGTTCATCGCATCTCGCTCTTTACAAGACTGACTCTCTGCTTCCTTACAATTTTGATCTAGTTCAGAAATCTTTGTAAGGATGGCATTGGCCGACATCTCCAGCCGTGTTCTCTCTGTAGACAAGAACTTTTCGATAGAATTCGAGCTAGATGCAATCATTTCTGTATGAGAAGCTTGGAAGCTTTCGAGTCGAGCGTCTACCATGCTGGCAACATCCGTTACTCGGTCGACAGAAGTTTTCCAAGAGTCCCGATTTTGAGTATGAAGGTCCGACCGACGTCGCAACTTGGCCTCTAGCCCGTCGATATCATGTAGTGATTGTCCGATTGTGGAGACCAGTTGGGTGCCCTGACCAAAAAGTTCTTCCTCTGTTGCTTGATGTGCTTCGCGGAGAGCATTTTCATCCGCTAAAATTTCTTGCGTATTGGCAAGCACTGCTTCTGTTTTGACAAGGACATCCTTGGTGCTTTCCAATGTGGTTCGTGTTGCCTCATTGTCTCGTTTTAGAAGTGTGAAAGTATTTGTGAGACTAAACAATTCCTGGACCTTGTTTCGAAGACTTGCTTCCATGGTTTCGATTCTTGCCTTTTGTTCATCGCTGAGGATCCTTCGGGATTCGCTCTCTACGGTAATCTCTTCATACTGCTCATTGGTGAGATAGACGCCGTTTCTTTGTCGTGTGGCGATCAGCTCGCTTTTCAACTTCTCGATCTCCGCTGTGTATTCCTTTAGGAGTGTCTTCTTGGAAATCAGAGAATTGACCTGCGGTTTGTTCCGTATGTTTTTTGCGCGGAAGGCATAATCAAGGGTAGATATCGTCTCCTCAAGATTGCTCTTCGCTGGAGAGACTGTGGCAATGATGCATGTTTTGGTCCTCCCACCTAAAGAATCCTGAAGCAGCCTGGTCAATTTCGATTCCCGGTATGGAATATGTGAACTCCGGTCCACTAGAGCATTAATCACACGACCGAGAGTCAATAGACTTTTGTTGATCAAGCCTGCTTCGGCCGCCCTCTTGTTCTCGGCACCACTGCGTTGAATATTCTCGCTGCCGGCCAAATCGACGAGGTTAAGCTTTCCCGAGCAGATATAGTCCTCCCCAGCCTCATTCACTTTCTTCAAGTGCGTAGTAATGGTGAAGACAGTATGACTGCGAGAACTGAGATCATTACATTTTGTAGCTGCAACCTGACGTCGGTAGCTACCCGCCTGCAATAGTTTGATGCCAGCTGCTGCGGATTTGATGTGGGATTCCTCCATTCCTTGCACTGTAGTCGCAATATGGCTCTTTCTGCTTGCATCATCGTAAATCTTGAGTTTGACAGAGTCGTCGGCGGACAGTAAATCCCGCAATTCCTCATTGTAAAGTTCAATGAAAGAGCACTTGACCGAGCATTCGACCTCGTCTGATTCTAGTTTCTGGAACAACGAATATAAAACTCGTGGAATAATTCCTGCTGCGTCCGAAAGCAAGCCAAGAGTGTCAGTCATGTCACCGGACATGGTGTATGTCTTTCCAGTGCCAGTCTGACCATAGGCGAAAATGGTACAATTATATCCGGAGAGCATTTCGGTGAGAACTGGTGCGACCACATCTTCAAAAATGATGGCTTGGTCAGCCGCCGGCGAAAAGACCTTGTCAAACTGATAAGTTTTATTGCTGATGGCATTTGGTCCCATAGACAGCTCAACAGTCTTCCCCTTGACGCCGTTCGTGGATACAACCACACCACTGTTTTCCCGCACTTCACGCTCACTCCGCCCCCGACATCTCACAACAACATTGATATTGGTCTCCTCGCCATGATCGTGTTCAAAATCTCGTTCTTTTCTTTTAGTTCCTGCGCCGGATGTGGTACCTGATGTAGTCGATAAAGCCGGAGAGGGTGCGCGCCCAGTCAGGGAGGCATGATGGCTGTGTGTTGGTCTTGGAGGCGGGCGCATGGAATTACGCCCAGTGGAAGGGTTGGCGCGATGCCAGCTGGCCATATTAGAGGTCGCGCAGAGTATGTCGCACGCAATTGAGATGTGAAATTCTTTACAATGTGCAGTCAACCGCTCTTGTGATCGTGATACTCATGAAGGATACCTGGGTATGTAGGGCCAGGGTCGGTGATATGCAGCAGGGAATGTGGCTGCGGATATGATTCGGAAGTGCTCAAAACAGTTGAAAAGTAAACAATGCCAAGAAACTTTAACTGACCATCCGTGGCGGCTTCTGTGAATCACTGTGACTCGAGATGCATAATTTCGAGACGCTCTTATTGGTCCACTCAGACAACATCACCATTCTGACTCCCAGTATGTCATGTGGATGAGCACTACGTTGCAAACGAGGGTTTTGACATTGATTTGAATGGTCGTAGGTCAACCCTCCATGCTCAAATGTTATCAAATGCAATATGATAGATTCAAACCTCAAGCTTGCAATGGCACTCCAGGTCCAGCCAGAACGGGGCCTTGGGTGGATCAGTAAGGGATTCTCAGAGTTGAGTTGATTGTTGCTGACATAGCCCTATTGAAGATCTAGGATCGTCTCTTCATAGCATCGTCACGAGGCTGAAGGCTTCGCCAGAGCAATATCCTGGACTTGACATATTGTATACTCCATCGGCTCCGATAAACAACCCTGTCATTCTCAGTCTTGCTCACAATGGGCTGAGACTGCGATTTGATGGCCCTGATCAGAGACTACGCCTGATCGAAGTCCTAGACTTCTCGCTGAGTGCCGTTGCGTACAAGAATATTGATCTTGTTAGACGCAACAGACCCTCGGATGAAGTCCTACAGAGCGACGTCTCCTCCAGCGGACCAACGTTCAAGCACGTCTACAATCGGTTATTTGGGCCTACTTATGCTGGAGAATATATCCCTCCAGGATCGGGTGAAACAAATGGCACTTATGTCCTCTCATATCCTGGACTAGCTTTTACCTTTCCGATCAAGCATAAATCATGGTCGGACAAAATTGATTTCGTCTCGCTGTTGTCATCCAACGCCACGGGCCCTGCCATCTCCATGGCGATATTTTCGGGCAATTCTTGGACAGAAGCCCGGTCTAATCTTTACACAGAGGTGCCAATATTACCTCGTTCCCCATCGTTGATCGGGAAATCGACGGAAACGGTGCCTGACGAGGTGGAAGAGGTGAAGGTGTTTGGTGCAGGGAGATTGGAGTTTGTTCGAAGGAGCGCCCCGGCATTTGTAATGATGCTGAATGAGACCACGCCACAAGATGTAGTGGCAGAACTTGGACCCCCGGATGCGATATACCGCAAACATGATAGGCGGATTTCCATTCACGCAACAGGCAATACAACCAGCAGACGACGGCCGAGTATCTCGCCTGGGCTGGATCCACAGGCACTGGACACCGATCAATCATCGATTCAAAGCTATACGGAGGATTCTGATTTTGAAGCCGATGTGCAAGAAGGCCGACTTGACGATAGGAGCGAAGAATGTTTCTACAACTACTTCCAGCACGGGTTCGACATTCTGATATCTCTTCCAGGAAACAAGTCGCCACCATTCCCTGGATCGGCAAACAATGAGTTGCCAATGTCTTCAAATGCGCAGCTGGTAGTCAGTAAGATCTTCCTTCATGGCAATATTCCCGGATCCTTTTCGTTCAACCGACATCGAAGAAGTCGGTGGGTGATCAAAACTAGCGGGGAGAATCGAGGATTGAGTTTAACGTCGGAAATGGGGTTTGCAGAGATATCGTCGGCACTTAAAGAAGTCTGGCATGAGACTTACAAGGATGCAGAAGAAGAGAAACAAATGCAAAGAGGAATGGTGTTGAATCGAGGATGGGCAGAAAGTCCAGAGAGTTCAATTGAGTTGTTGGGTGACTTTGAAGAAGTCTCTGCTGAAGACCAAGGTGATGACAAAGGGCCATCAGATGGGATGGGTGGGTTGAACAATACTGAGTTATTTGGATTTCCGGGATTATTGTTCGAGGTTTTGAAGAATGATACGATCAGCTGTCTGACGGTGTTTTGAGATGGGTTGTTTTTGATGGTTCTCTACATAGGCACCCATAGGTATGCATGTTTGAATAAACAGGGCTCAAGAAGGTGTTGTTTAGGTATCTTACATACTGACCTGGTCGACTCTTATCCCGGGTTCCCGCTGTCAGTGTGTGGTGCCTCCCAGAGGATGAGATTATTACTCTCTGTCCGTTGGGCAAAACTCTAGTCGAGATGTCCTTGTACCAGGTAAGACTGTGGGAGGCAGGAGGGATTCGGGACCTTGTACCGCCTGATTGCCTCCCGCCCACCACTATTTTCAGGCCCAGCGCCCGAGCCTGTCCGCCATTTGCCTATCAATCACCCTCGAACCGCCCGAGGGCCAAGGAGGACTGAGGACTACTTATTGGAGTGACAGGGAATGCGCTTATCCACAAGCCCGTCGTGGTCTGATTAGGCTTAGTCTTGGATTTTTAGGTGGTGGCTTTGTGGCCTTGGTGCTTCCTTCTTCCAGGTGCTTGCCCTTGCTATTGCCGACCTCCCGTAAATGTGCACGCCTTTGCCCGCTGCCGACTAAATAGTTGGTAGTTACGGAGGACCGCCCTCAGCCCAGCACCCGCCAGCATCTGCACCTGCGCCTATGTACGCACCTGCGCTTGCTTGCGTGCTTGCGTGCGTGCACCCTGCACCCTCGCACCCACTCCCGCACCCGCATCTATTACTCACTCCTACTTACAGGCTGGAATCCACTTCCACCTCCACCACCACACAAACTCACCTCAACTGACAACCTCCTGTCACGTCGACTTGTGTGTTTGTGAGGGAGAGAGCAAACTCATCTTTCATGATTATATCAACCCTCCCAATCAATGCTGTGTCTTACTCATAGACCTGTCTCTTCTCACTCCTTGGCCTGCACCGGTATCTAGCGAAAATGCTCTCTATCCTGCGTCCGTGTCCCGCCTCACACAACTCGGGTACGGAGCCCTTCTATGCCTGGAAGTGCCCGGCCACAGTCACTTCACTCCCCTTCACCTTCACTGCCTGTACCTCTGACTTTGCGAATCAACTATAACTGCGCTAACATGCTACCTGTCTCTGCAGTCACGCCTTCCAGATATCGCGAGGTCCTATTCTCGCACACATGATTTTCTAGACTCTCTATCGTCAGCCCTCCCCACTCTCAACTCTTTGGAAAAGAGTTCATTATGCGACCGAAAATGTCGCCAAAACCAGCTATTCGCTGTCTGGTAGATGATACCATCCTCACCAGAAATATTTCCGAGATCGAACCATGGGTCTCGCAGGGCGCCCTCATTCTCGTGGTTCCTCTCTATAGTATGGCCGCCAAACCCGCCTTCACCAACTGGCAATCGCTAACATGCTAACCTCACGCAGCCCTTGAAAGACTCAATGTCCTCAAGAAAGACTCCTCGCAAATCGGTCAGGGTGCCCGTAGGGCCGTTAAATTCCTTGACAAAACTACCTCGTCGCGCGGTGACCTTCCTCACGATCCCGTCATCTTGCAAGGCCCTGATGACCAGTACCCAACCTGGGCTGAAGTTGAAGCGCACTACATTCATGACAACTTGAAGACCAACACCGTCGTCGGAGAAGATGACTCCATCTGCACTATGAATACAAAGCAGGAAAAGGACGCCGAGCTTCCACTCAAGGAAACCACCCCTGCTGGAGGGGACCTCTCTCAGCTCCTCCTTAGCAAGCTCAACTTTGCTCCCAAAGACCCAAACATGGCCTCTCCTACTTCCACTCCTCCTCTTTCGCCTTCATCTTCCGGTCTTCAGAGCTCAAAGACAAGTCCCGAGGTGAAGTCCGCAAGCATGGTGAGGCAGGATCAAGCACCAGTCCCGCCTTCTCTCAAGCCTCTTCTGAATCCCGTTGTCTGGTACATGCATGAAAATAAAGCAACCATTGGCGACCATTTCTTTCTGCTCACCAATTCCGCCGACACAATTCATCTGGCTCGTGATTTTGGAATTCCAACCAAGAATATTCATCAATTGAGAAGTGCCCTAGGGTTAGATGAATCCGCTGGGACCAAGAATGACCTGAAGAGTGAAGAGAAATCTAAGAAAGAGCCGCCTAAACCAGCCCCACGCCCAGAGTCCAAGACGTTGTTTAGCTATGACGACGTGGAAAGTGATGAGGAGGAAGTTGTCTTCAAGCCCCGCGGAAGAGGCTCTGGCTCTACTCCCACCATTGCAGCCCCTCGACCTACAGCTCCTGGCAAACCTCGCGGAAGAGGGAGGGACACTCGTTCACCGCGCACTTCGTTTAGCACCCCTGCCCAAGTTGCAGCCCCAGTCAAACCTCAGATTCCAATCGAAGAAATTGACCCAGACTCCTTCGATAGAGGTAGTTTTGGTCGCGGCAGTACTCCTCTTGCGAACGTTAGCAGCCACACCCAAGGTAACTACAATAACAACCGTGGCTCCGGATATCGTGGCAATCATGGCCAAGGTGGTCGAGGTGGCAATCATTCTCGTGGTGGCCGAGGCGGGGAACGTGGATCAGCTCGTGGCAAAGGTCGACTCTTCGTCCCGTAACCTCGTTTTGACTGTCGCGGTCTTCAACGTGTCCTGCGGCGTCCTTTTACCAATCCATGATCTCAAATGTATCTGATGATCTCAACCAGAAAGGTGCGATCGAATCGGAGACGAAGCAACTTCGCCCTTCGACGGTCTAAACTTTGACTTTCAGCATCCACCATCACCACCACAAGTTTGCGAGATTCACAGTTTCGAACTAAGAGTTTCTCCAGGCGTATTGTCCTCTTCAATTGGAGTCTGGCATGACGGTTCAGAAATTCCTACATGCAGAAGGTGTCCTGGTGTGTGGTAGCGACAATAACCTACGCGGACCAGCAAATTCAACTGCAACGTTCCCGGGGAACTGTTGCGGGTTGAGTACAACGAGATTGACTTTTTTTCTCTTTTCTTCTACTGCAGCGCAACCATGCCTGCTAGGCGATCACTCCAACACATGATGAGGTGAATCGGCGTCCATTCCTTTTCCTTGTGCTTTGTTATTATCTTTCTACAGTACACAGAATGTACGAAGCAGGACCGAGCAGCTTCGGTTTCTCGACTTTCGGCTTGTGTCATTTGGCGTGCGACTACTATCCTTAGTTCACGTCAACCATGACGGGGAAAGCATTCTTTCAACTTCCTTGTGCTTGGTGTGCTGCTTAACCAGACACTCTTACAGTCAGACACTCATTGAATAGCATGGTTTAGTTTAGTTGAGATCCAACTACTCACTGGTCAAATGGACTTTATTCTCATTCTTAAGTGTAGTCTTACGTATTCCATATATTTTCTCCTCTGCCTCGTTTCCTTTGCGCGCAAAGCTAGACATGAATGGAGCACACGTATCATTGCTCGGCTCACTATTCAAACGCTGAGGCAAGGAGTTAGCTGGCGATCCAGACTCAAGCAATGGTGATGGTCATGCAAACGAGGTCAACCAACTACCTAGGTATCTAGGCACAATTGCCTTTCCAAGCTTACTCAATACAGCGCCTGGTTATCACTCTGCTCAAGATTCAACCGTCAAATTGCAATTGACATGACACAAATACCTCACGACACGTCCCCTCATCGAGCTCTTTTGATATCTCCCGCGCACACATCCCTCCTCCCTCCCCCGGTATTAAGTTTACACCGCTGGATCCGGTGCTGTCTCGCTCGTGGTATCGGCAGAGGCGTTGGGCAAGGGTCTGATCCCGTTCTTGGTCAGGACAGGGCCTGGTTGTGCGATGTTCAGCGCGAAGGTGGCTATGATGATCATCCTGTTCGTTTGCAAAAAGAGATGAGTGACTTTAGCTCACTGGAACCGTTTCAAAGGAGAACGAAGCCTATATTTGAAGGGGGGGGGGGGGGGAAAAAACCACCCCTCTCCCCAGTGAAGGGGGGTTGGGGGGGGAAAAACCCCCCTTTTGTCCCCCCCCCCG
>Ga0105239_10004354_pt1 | contig 16963 bp, 12 predicted proteins | sample KBSC44metaG_FD_92761 | JGI IMG/M metagenome (GOLD analysis project Ga0105239, IMG submission 92761) | Corn rhizosphere microbial communities from Kellogg Biological Station, Michigan, USA - KBS C4-4 metaG | ecosystem: Host-associated > Plants > Roots > Rhizosphere > Soil | place: Michigan, USA...
CAATAAGCTGTTTCATATACAGTATTTTAATAAGTTTGGTACTATTCGTTGTTAATTACAGTTTAAAACTATGTACTATGTTTTGCATAGTACATAGTTTTAAAATGAACGGTAAATTACATTGATGAATGGTTGAGCCTGAGAAGCCCTGATTTATGCCATAGACAAAAAATGGTAACTCTTTGGAGTCCTGAAGAAGCCGCGATCCGAAATTGAACGGTTTATTGCCTTAAAAGTTACTACGCGTAAGTCAGTTTTATTTTCGTCAAATCTTATGGAATGACTTTATACTGAAACCTTTTTGTTCTAAACGAAGGGACCATTGCAAGGAAACGGCCTCTCAAAAATGTATGTGTGGCCATAAAAGAAATCACTTAAATATGTAGGAGCATTTGACATATTATTTGATATACGTAGGTTTGCTATATGACACATTTAACTATTAGCAAACGTGGCGAGCAAATGCCTGCTTCGCCTATTAGAAAGCTTGTTCCGTATGCAGAAGCAGCAAAAAAAAGAGGAACTAAAGTATATCATTTAAATATTGGTCAGCCTGATATAGAAACGCCTAAGTTAGTACTTGATGCAGTCAGGCATTCAGATTTTAAAATTCTTGAATACAGCCATAGCGCAGGTAATGAAAGCTACCGGCGAAAATTGGTAAACTATTATAAAAGTGTTGGTATTGATTTAGATTACCAGCAAATCATTATTACTACCGGTGGCTCCGAGGCTATTCTCTTTGGTTTTATGGCATGCTTTGATGAGGGAGACGAGGTAATAATACCTGAACCTTTTTATGCAAATTATAATGGCTTTGCTACTGAGGCCGGTGTAAAGGTTGTACCTATAACTTCTTACATAGAAACAGGTTTCGCGCTACCTCCTATTTCAGCTTTTGAAGAAGCTATTACTCCAAAAACAAAAGGTATTGTTATATGCAGCCCCAACAATCCAACAGGCTACTTATATAGCAAGGAAGAAATGGAAACCTTAAAGTCGATCGTTAAAAAACATAATCTCTATCTTTTTTCCGATGAGGCCTACCGTGAATTTTGTTATGAAGGAGAGCATTACAGTGCCATGCAACTGGAAGGCATTGACGACAATGTTGTATTGATGGATACCATTAGTAAAAGATATAGCGCCTGCGGAGGAAGAATAGGTGCATTTATTACAAGAAACAAATTACTGATAGATACGGTGATGAAATTTGCGCAGGCGCGTTTAAGCCCCCCGGGATTTGCACAAATTGCAGGTGAAGCTGCGATAGACTTACCAGCCGATTATTTTAATGAAACAAAAGCAGAATATAAGGCACGTAGAGATTTACTTGTTAAAAGACTCAATGAAATTCCCGGCGTTTTCTGTCCAAATCCAGGCGGCGCATTTTACGCAATAGCAAAATTGCCTGTTGATGATGCTGATAAATTTTGCCAATGGCTATTGGAAGAATTCTCCCACAAGGGACAAACCCTCATGCTTGCTCCTGCATCTGGGTTTTATGGTACTGACGGATTGGGTAAACAGGAAGTGCGTTTGGCATATGTTCTAAACCTTGAATCCATTGATAATGCAATAGATTGTCTACAGGAAGCCCTTAAAATTTACAAATAGTGGAAAAAATTACATTATAAATAAAAATATATTTTGTTTTATAAAAAACGAAACCTTATTTTTGTTCTACAATAAATGTAAAACACACATATATAAAAACATAATAAGAAATTTCAAGAATTTTCATATGGCAAGCAATCGAAGACGGCCTGTTGTTTTTACAACGGGCTTTTTCTTTTTTAAATGTGTTTGGAGATATGGTTGCAGCCTCTTATTTTTGCCGCCCATTTGGCGAGGTAGCTCAGTTGGTTAGAGCGCAGGATTCATAACCCTGAGGTGATGGGTTCAATTCCCATCCTCGCTACTCATACTTTTTTTAACAAAAAAGGTCGGTTTAAGTATCGACCTTTTTTGTTATTATTACTTCTATATCAACTATCTAAATTTCCGGGAAAGTTCAAAAGTATTTAAAACGTAGGCTTTGGATATGCCGGGCATAAAAAGCGTCACACGCATGTCGCAAAACCTTACACAAATTATTCCCAAAACAGGTGGCGTAGACTGGGAAGAAAAGGTCCTAATTCGGATATTGAATTTATTGGTCATTGCATCACCGCTTGCTTGGCTGGTAATGAATAACTGATTGCAGAATTATGCATATAAATTTCAATATCATGGTGGATGTTTATAATAGCAGGTATTGCAGCAATTGTAATCACATTGACCATAGTGAGCTTCCATGCAATAAAAACAACACTTGCAAATCCTGTAAGGAGTTTCAGAATGGAGTAGACGATTATAAAAGATAAATGAAAGATTTGATGTACTAAGGCGTTTTAATCCTTTGGCAAATCAGATAAATCCGGCGTTATATTGTTTGTTTGTCGCGTATAGACATCACCCTTCTTTGACGTATTGGCATACTTAAAGCCACCACTAAACATATAGAACCAGTTACCTGCTGCGCCACCGCCGTAATCAAACCGAGGATGCTTTACCGGGTCTGCCGTAGTGCTAAACTTTGCCTTGTTGAGTTCTACCCATTTGCCGTCTGTTAATCTTACCCATTGATTGCCGTACATGGCTTTAAAATATTCTTCGCCATCTTCTCCAAAATTCTCCACAAAAGAGTACAACCCATGCAACAAGTGGCCGCCCGTTTTAGGCTTATCCCACTGGCCTATCAACTTCCATTTGCCCTGCTCCGGCGCAAAGAAATAGCCAGTATAAATGGTATGATCTCCTGCCGCCTTTGCTTTAACCAGCAGTTTGTAGATTGTGTCTGCTTTCCAGTTATACCGCAAAAAGGTTTGTCCTCCGGAACCTTCGTTGCCAAATTCTCCACCATGAACATCCTCCCCTTTTCTCACGAGTTTCACTGTGAAGTCCGCAGGTATTTGCCTGGGGTCGTCGGTTTTATAAGCGCTCCATATAGAGAACAATACCCTTCGTTCCGTAGGTGAATTAATCTGTATGCCCATATATCCTCCATTAAAACCATTGGTCATATAATAGGAATGCATGGCCTGTGCATCTTTGGGTACTTTTATTTCAGTATAAAAACATTCGGCTTCAGTATCATCAGGTAAAGGATAAGATAGATGTGTTGCAGGTGCTCCCCTGTATTCACTGTTGTTGAATTGCAGGCCTTCTGCGGCCGGCCCTGAAAGTGTAAGACTTTCAATTACAGGAAAGCTTTGTGATTTTTTGGAAAGGCTTGTAATACCGATGTACTGGTAAGCAATGCTATCAAGCACAAATTCCCCTACCGATAACTGACCCGGCACATCACTCTTCTTAACTTTTACAATATAAGTTTTGCCTTTAGAGCCAAGTTGCACTTTGAGTTGATCATTTTTGGCTGATTGTAAATTGAGCACTACCCGGAGTTTACCGGTGTGTTGCGGAAGAAAGTAAGTACGGGTATAAGGTGGCGCTCCGTAAGTGGTTTCTTTGTACGGAACTGTTACCTGCTGCGCTTTTATTGATGTTGATATGGCTACGATACTTATTAGTAAAATAGAAAATAAGCCTGCTGGTACTTTCATACTGTTTGGTTAATAATGTAAAATCTGCGTTTATAATTGATGATAACAAAAGAGCCGCCTTTTGCAGGACAGCCCCTTCGATTCTCAGGAAAATTTTACCGGTGTGTTACATTGGGAACCTTTACCGTAATATTATAGGAACCCGGCACCCAAATGCGTAAAGCAAAACGCACATTGCAGGAATAGGTATCATCCGGGTAATTATCAATACGCACATATTGTGTAGGAATACGATAATACATGTTATACCCGTTACCTAATGACTGCAGTGGCATGGGTACTACTGCATAGGGAAACTTCATCTGGTCACTGGTGGCTTCATAACTGTTAGTATAGTATTGCAGGTTTTGAAGAAAAGGTGGTACAGGGTTTAAACCGGATGCAGGCCGCTTTGCAATTTCACCCGCCGCCGGGTTAAAAACAACACCATTCTTGTCTACTATTTTTACATTGATGATCCATGGTTCATCGGCTGTTTTTTCTACTGACATTACTGGTAATGCACCAAGACCGGTACTGGAAGATTCATTGCCCACTTTTATCAGTGCTTCAGAAGTTGCCGCCAAACCTGGCGAGCTTTCGTATGGGTCAGCATCTTCTATATGAATGGTGACAATTTTTTTTAATACCTGTGTGCCCACTGCATTGGATATTTGCAGGTCAAGCGTGTAAGCACCTGTGGGAAGGTTTACCGAAGCAGTGTTTGACTCAATCGCTCCATTGTTTTCATTAATTACAAGTGCTGGCAATTGCTCCACTTTTCTTTTTGAATTGAGGATATCAACCGTTGTATCTGTAGCATTGTTGTAAGATGAGGTCCAAATAGTAACAGGATATGTTTTAGTAAAAAGTTCATCCACGATATTGCCACTCTCATCATAAGCGTGAGAAAGCTTGACTTTAAACGGAATGGATGAGCCATCAGGGTTGATGGCATCAGAAGTAAAGGCTCTTCCTTTTGAAATGGTGTAATCACTGCTGGGATATTGAAAATAAGGACTTAAAAAACCATCTTCATACTTTGTACAGGAAGTAAAGAACAGCACTACAACGACCGGCAACATCTTTATCATTTTTGTTGCCCGCATATATTGAATTGTTTTTTTCATTGAATAAATTTTTAGACTACACAATTAGTTGGTACCATAGAAAAACAATGTGTGTGAACTTTCCAGCACATGTACTATACCCGTGGTTGTTTTTATGCCTGATGATGTACAGAGAGTATGCACGCCAATATCATCCGGAATTTCGCTGGCTACAAATGGCTCAGTCAATGGCTGCCATAGCTGCGTGAGGTAAACAACCTGTGGAACGTTTGATACTGTGGAATTATAGCCCAGGTTGCCGTTGGTGGTATATTCATAAGAAACCACTACAGTATCCCCGGTTAGAGCTGTAGCGTATTTGGCACCGTTATTCGTGAGCTTATCGTAAGTTAAACTCTGCGGGATAATATACATTTTAAGTGAATCCCTGATAGTTTGCAGGTCATACTTAAACAGGGAATCCAAAGTATATTTTGCGTAAGGGTCCACCTTTTGCGCCTTTACCGTTTTTGCAGAAAGATAATTGTAAATAGAGTAATCGTTGGGTGCAAAAAAAGTAACGCCCTGCTGGTTAACCAGCTCTTTTAAACCTGCCTTATCTATCAGTTGCAGCAGCGTATCAAATTGCTGCCATGCATTTGATTGCAAATAGTCGTAAGTACTTAAGTTTACAGAAGTGCTGTTTAAGCTTCCGCCTTTGAGGTAATCATCCTTTTTACAGGAAACCATCGCAGTGGAGAAAAACAAAAGACCTATTGTTGTTATAGTTAATATTTTCTTGTTCATCATTGCTTGATTTTTTTACCGGATTAATGAGATGCCCACCATGGGTTCTGTGTTAGCAAGGGATCTGTTTTAAATAATGTGCTCATATCAATGGGCCAGTAATAGCCTTTCTGTGTAACCCTGTCCTGTTGATAGCCAAGAAGCTCTGTAAGCCCGTTGGCAACTGCTTGTGTGCGTATCATATCATAAGCCCATTGCCCCTCGCCAATCAATTCTTTTCCACGCTCAGTTAATATTGTTTTTACCAGTGATGTTTTATCTGTCGGGCCCGAATAATTTTCCAGGCCCGCACGTTGCAACACTTCATTAAGCGGGGTTACGGCGGCTGCATTGTCCTGCATTGCCAATGCCTCAGCATCCAGTAAAAGAATGTCGGCCAGCCTGAAGAAGGACAGGTTATTGTCTACATAAGCATTGGCACTTAAGGATGGATTCTGGTAATTAAAATTGGTGTACTTCAACAACATGTATCCTTCTTTATCTCCGCCGGAAGCATCTACATGTTTAAGTATTTTGTTGAACCTGATATCATCAGAAGAAAAAATTGGTTCAATATTATCTACAGGTGCAAGCCAGCAATTGTTCTTAACACCGTCTACGTAGTCATCTTTCAAATAAGTGGCAAAAAAATTGAATTGCCCTTCCGTCCATTCGTTATAATCATTATAACCATCTGCCGAATTCAGGAAGTTATTGTCGTTGCTGTTGAACTTCATTGCTATTTCAAAAATGTTTTCAGCAGATGATTGTCCTTTCCAGATATTTTGATAGCTATCTGCGGGTTCAAGTGAATAACCTCCTTTGCTAATCACTTCCTGGCATGCTGCGTGTGCATTTACATAATCATGTTTCCAGGCATAGATATGCGCAAGTAATGCGTATATAGAACCTTTATTAGCGCGGAGTGTTTTTCCCGGATCACCGCCGGAGAAATCAAGATAACCAGCAGCCTTTTTTAAATCCGCTATACAGCTATCCAACACAGTGGCTTCGGCCGTTCTCCCGATAGGTGGAATGTTGCCATAATCAACGTCATTATAAGTTTTATCAACATATACCGGGTCGCCCCAGGCCCTGGTAATGTAGAAATAAGTAAGTGCCCGCATAAAAAGCGCTTCTCCTATAAAACTGTTTTTTACAGCAGTGCTGTTAAAGAGGTTATCAGCCATTGCCGGTACACGTTCAAGTACCAGGTTAGCTTGTGCAATGACTTTATAAAACCGGGTCCAGTTTTTTAAAGAGCCTTCCAGGTAAGGCACGTAAGAAAAATCAAACTGCCTGTCAATGGTAATTGTTACATAGTTCCATTGAGAAGAAGCAGGTACAAACATGCCACTTGCCAGGTCACCAAAAACAAAGTGTGAAGCATCGGCCCTCAGGCATGCCCTGAATTGTCCATACAAAGCATATACCGCCTGTTCTGCAGAAGTTTGAGATGCCCAGAACTTAGCATCATAAGTAGAAGTAATTGGCGCTTCGTTAATATATTTTTTGCACGACGTAACTGTTATGAACAGCACTGCCGCAATAAGATATAAGAAGGATTTATATTTCATATACTTGATTGTAGATTGATTAAAATTGAACATCAATACCAAAAGTGAATTTGCGCGGAATAGGAAATGCTCCACCGGTATATACACCCAACTCATTTACCAACTCAGGGTCTGGAATGTTAGAGCTCTTAAATGTGGCAAGGTTATCTATCACACCATAGATTCTTGCACCATTCAGTTTAAGCCTTTGGATAAAAGTTTGTGGAAGACGATAGCCAAGGATCAGGCTTTTAATTTTGAAGTAATCACCCTTCTCGTTAAACATGCTTGAAAATGGCAGGAACTGGTAGAAGTTGTTGCCAAAAGGATTCATGGCAGGAAATCCTGCTTTATAATTTTCATCTTTTGTTGCAGCAGTTGGTGTCCAGTAATTATACCTTGACAAATCCGGCAATCGCCTTTGAGCAAAGGTTTGGATTCCTCCGTTATTGAAGACACTGTATAGCTGCGACTGATCGAATGAATTAATGATATCTCTTTTAAATGCAAATACGCTAATGACAGTAAGTGTAAAATTGCCATAAGAGAAATCATTTACAAGGCCCCCGGTAATCATCGGATTTGGATTGCCGGTAGGCACCCTGTCACCAAACGCATCTCCATTGTCTTCATCACTCCATACATCGTAATCCCCGTTTACGTCTTTCCATATCGGATCGCCGGGTTGTACAACGTGGTTGCCCTTGAAGTAAGTAACTCTTTTACCGGTAACAGGGTTAAAAGGTATTTCGCTTACGTTATTGTATACTCCCATGTATTGCATCTGGAACATTTGATAGATTGGCTGGCCTACACTATAAATGCGTGTAATGCCGTAGTAGTCATCCTGTATAAACGTTCTGTTATTGTTAGGAAGCTTTGCGATGACGTTTTTATTGTATGCCAGATTCAACTGTGTATTCCACTGAAATTTGCTTTTCGGAGAAAAGTTATGTGTAGATAGTGTAAGTTCTACCCCGCGGTTATTCACCCAAAGGTCATTGGCATTAAAGCTTACCTGGTCGTAACCTGTATAGAAAGGAAGGTTGAAGTTGAAATAATCGCCCTTGGTTAATTTATCATAGCCATCCACTACAACAGAGATCCTGTTATTGAAGAGCTGCGCTTCCAGTGCCAGGTTCTTTTGTGTTGTTTTAGACCAGGTAAGATTATCCTTGGTAAGACCATTCGTGTAGCTTGGTTGTATTACCGGATTTCCATTGTAAGTGCCCGATAACTGATAGGAATTATAAGGCGCATAATAGTCTTGTGAGTTTTGACCGGACAGACCATAGCTTGCACGCAGTTTTAAAAAGTTAAGCCATCCTTGTGTGTGTGACATAAACTTTTCATCTGAGATCACCCACCCAATGCCTCCGGAAGGAAAATATCCCCACTTGCTGGAAGCACCAAAACGGGAAGAGGCATCTGCACGTTGAGCACCATAGAGAATATATTTTTTATCAAAATCATATTGTACCTGGCCCAGGTAAGAAAGGATAGCAGATGCACCGTAAGAAGAGCTTGCTTTAAGACCTTGCTGTGGCACACCGTCTACTACTTCAATATCATTAGAAGGTATATCATAGCCCGCAGCAAGGCTTGTTTTATACATATCCCTGGTAAACTGTTGCGAAGCCGTTATCGCCAGGTTATGGGTATGATCTTTACCTGCATTGAATGCTTTGCTATAATTAAGCGTGTTAGATAAAAAGTAGTTGTTATAAGTGCCTCTATTGGCCTCTGCATAAGAGCGTTGATTGTTGCCTACTGCGGCCTGTACCTGGTCTATATTGGCAGGTTGAAAATAATCCCTCTCAGAAATATTTGCAGTGGCTGCCCCCTGCGTAGTAAAACGCAATCCTTTAATAATGTCATAGTTTATAGTTAGAGAAGCTGAATAAAGATCATTTTCATTATCGTTACGCAACTTATCATACAAGCCCATATAGTTGAGCGAGTCAAAAGATGTGAGATGATAAAAAGAACTTGGTATAGCGTAACTGCTTACAGGAGTATTATCATCACTGCTACCATATTTTCGACCACGCTGGCGCTGGCTTTTTGAAAGCCCTATAATAAGTTGTGAAGTAAGCTTAGGATTGATTTTAAAATCAAAATTCCCCCTGATAGAATAACGTTTAAAGCCAAAAGCTTTGATAACACCATCTTCGTTATAGTAATTCCCGCTTAGCCTGTAATTAACAGCATCTGTTGCCGCACTCATAGAAAAATCAACATTCTTAATAGCACCATTGCGATAAAATAAACCCTGCCAGTCTGTAGCGTTATTAAAATAGGGATTCGTACTGTCTGTAAGCAACTGCGGCAGGTTATATAAACTTGCCGGTGTGCCGTATTCTTTTACAAGAGCCAGTTTTTGAGAGCGTTCCTCGGCGCCTGTAACAGTGGGTATCAGGTTTGGGCGTTGTGTGGCGCCCCCATACATGTTCACCCTGAACTCCGGTCTTTTTGAACGGCCCCTGCGTGTGGTGATGTAAATAACCCCGTTGGAACCACGGGAGCCCCAGGCCGCCGTTGCAGCGGCATCTTTTTGTACATCAATACTTTCAATATCATTCACATTAATACCGGCAAGATAGTTGGTGCCGGTAGCATCGATGCTGCTGCTGATATCTTCCGGGTTAAGCGGCACTCCATCGATAACATACAATGGCCCGCTTAATGCCCTTGCCTGGTCTATACCGCTAACATTCTGACTAACCCTGGTATTACCACGCACCACCATTGTGGGTGCAACGCCTGGCTCTCCTGATGTTATCTGTACGTTGAGGCCGGGTATGCGACCCTGCAAGAGTTGGTCCGGAGAGGCAACAGGAAGATTTTCAATTTGCTTGCCGCTAATAGAAGAGATAGCAGAAGTAGTCGTTCTTTTGGTTTGACGTTGTACACCCACTACAACTACATCATCAAGGCTTTTCTTGCCATTGTCTTCCAGAAGAATTACACTGATGTTTGTCTTTCCTTTGATACTTACTTTTTGCGCCTCATAGCCGACATAACTAAAATTGAGTGATGTACTGTTTGTCTTTAGGATTAAGGAAAAGGTTCCATCCTCATCAGTAACCGTTCCGTTCTTGGAATTTTCTGTAACCGATACACCAGCCAGTGGATGACCCTTTTCATCTATAACCTTTCCCGAAACAGTGTTTACCGGCGCACTCAACTCTTCCCTTTTAAAAGCAACAGCAGAATCATTTTCAAACTGCGCCTGTTGCATTCTTTTTTTTAAAATGATTTGATTCTCTGATACTTCATACACTACGTCAAAAGGTGATAAAAGTTGATTCAGCACTGTCTCCAGCGACTCATTTTCTGCGGACAGAGAAACTATTTCCGCAGCAGGAATTTTTTCAGCACTGTATACAAATTTTACCTCAGCCTTTTTACTTATTAACTGTAAAACATACTTGATTGTTTCTTTCTTTACCTCAATACTTATTTTTTTGCCCAGGATATTCTGTGCATCTCCCGGCCCTGCATGAGCAACGCCTGTAAATAAGACGATAAATAAAGAAGGGATTAATACAGTACGCATACAACTAAGAATTAGCCGGATACGGCGATTGAATTTTTGCATCATTCATGAAGTTTTGGTTTATTAATGCCTCTTAAATAAAAACGGTTTGCTTACTTTAAAAGAAATATGCTTTCGGTCGCTTCTGTTTTGTTATTTTTTAAGCTGTCAATTATTTATCCTGAAAAATATTTATGCAGGTAGTTTACTATTCCAAAGAATATGATGTTTTATATAGTGCTAATAAGTTTTTAAAGTAATGGCTATTAATTTTTATTATTAAAGAACAAAAAACTGTTACCCTAATTTTCAACATGCTGCTACTTGCAGGCAGTAGCCTCAATAAATATTTCAGAGTCTATCACTTCATACTTTGCATCAATAGCTGCACAAATAAGATCAAGTTTTCGGTAAAGTGACTCATCTGTAAGATCTGCAGTAATCGTACACCCTTTCAAAATGTCTGCATCGTACATAATGTTTATTCCATAAGCTTTTTTCAGCAATTCCAATACATCCAAGAGCTTGGCATCTGTAAAAACCATTGATTGCGGAATTATTTCAGGCGCTATAATCTGCGGTTTCTCCAGCAGCTCTTTTTCAAATTTTTTATCCTGCTTTATATAAGTAATCTGCTGATTAGGTGTTAGTATAATGCCTTCAAACTTCCTGCTGTTAGCAGTTTCTTTTTTATTGCTTTTGGTTGTCTGCGAATACACGTTCACCTTTCCTGTTCTTACAATAACTTTTATCGTTTTGTCCCGTTCAAAAGAGCGAACAGTAAAACTTGTTCCCAGCACTTTTGTAACTATTTCATTTGTAAAAACCCTGAATGGTTTTTGCGGATTTTTTTTCACCTCAAAAAAAGCTTCCCCGCTCAAATAAACATCACGGGTCATAGAATCATTAAGACCAATTGCATAGCTTATACGGCTGTTGGTACTTAAAACAACAGTGCTGCCGTCTGGCAAGGAAATATTCAGGGACTTGCCAGATGTATTTACCTGCTCAATTAATTTTTTCGCTCCGGTTTGTTGTGTGTATGTATAAGAATCAAACACTTCGTTCTTTGTATTATAATACCCGGTAACGCAAACACCTGCAAGCAGTACAACGCAGGCAGCGGCTAACAACCACGTCTTACGCCCAAAGTTTTTATGGCCGGTTATTTTTTTTTCAATACGAATGGCATTTAATACATTCATTACCTGTTCATCTATTTCTTCTTCAGCCGGAACGGGTACGGGCCTTATTTCACTGGCTTCCACAATAGAACGTGCTTCTGTTACAGTGAGTAATTTTTCCGGGTTTTTAGAAAGCCATTCATTCCAAAAAAGATTGTCTTCTTCATTGTTTTTATATACCCATCGTATAAAGTCACCATCTTCCACAAAATCCATTACTTCATATAAGCGATAGTCTTTCATTTTTTATCTCCATTTATATTAGTACCCTCTTACGGAAATATCTACTGTCTTAAAATATTATTTTTTTTGGAATTGCTGAATGCAGGGAGGAAGGTCTCTTTAACGGCTTAACCGATCTGCATTTCGCGGCAACCAGTTACAACTGCAACCGCACAGTAATATGGATATTTAAAACTAAAGTACGTATTACAATAACCGCGGCTGATATTTCATCACTAAGGGTTAATGAAACAGTGTACATTCAACCGGCCACAAATTCTTTAAACGCTGTAAGCTTTCATGCAGCAAATTGTAAACTGACTGGCGGCTAAGAGACATGATATCTGCAATTTGTACAGGATCTAACTGCAGGTAAAACTTGAGATAAATTATTTCTTTCTGGCGGGATGGCAACTGTGCTAATGTGTTTCTTAAACGATGTGAATTTTCTGCTGACATTTGTTCCTGAATAATTTTATCCTCCGCTGAAAATTCTGCGTTGAAATCATATTGCTGCGCTAATCTGTGTAGTGCTTCTTTCCTGTTTTCGCTGTGCAATGATTTCAATGTTCTGTTCTTTACTGCACGCAGAAGATAAAATTGCAGAGATACAATTGATCCTGTTGTTTCACGACGATTCCATAAACTGATAAAGACTTCCTGTATCGCGTCCTGTACCTGCGTTTTGGTTGCACCGAAGCGGCTTGCATAATCGTAAAGTCTGCAATAATAACGCTTCATCAGCAGGCCCAATGCTTCTTCATTATTTTGTTGTAGTTGCAGCAACAGCGTCTTATCTTCCTCGTCAGCAGATTTTATCATTGCAGTATAGTTTAGCAGGCAGTTTTTTATACAAGGCCTTAACCCTAAGGAAATATTACCTTGTGTTTTAAAAGTAAAGACTATTTATTAATGAAAAAAAGCTGTTGCAGGAACACTGTACAAAATAAAATAACGCAAACGTTTGATTAAGCTTAATCAAACGTTTGCGTTATTTAGAAACATTTCTGATCTAATTAAATTTTATCGTGCTGACTCTGCTAAACTACACTACAATTATAATTGATAACACGTCACAGTTCTCCACCTTTCAAATTTTCAAAGTGAATTGCTATTAAGTATTATGCAAAAAGCCCGTTCGAAAGTATATCCCGCGCCTGGCACTACAAACAAGGATAATTGGTTACTTTATTTACGATGATAAATGGCTTCTGGGAGAGCTACGAAATCAATCAACAGGTACAAAAATTCAGCACACTTAAAATCACCAATTTTAAATCTTATTTTAGTAGTGTTAACTGCTGTAGAAATGCCTGGAAATTCCCTTTCAGAAAACATTCTTTCCCTTATTTGCGGACTTGGCATTCTGCAAGGTATATTGCTTGCAGTGCTGATTTATTTTCATCCTAAAAGCGACAGGTCTGTAAATATCTTTTTGGCGTTTTATATATTTTGTATTTCAGCAGTTATGACAATGCCTGTTTTATTTAATATTATTGGCTGGAAAAGGAGTTATACAGTGCAGGCTATTCCTGTATTACCGCCAATCTTTTTATATTTCTACATATTGAGTTTTAAAAAAAGAATTACCTGGAAAAATGCATTGCCGCACTTCCTTATTGTTCCGGTAATTTTTGTTCTTTCCTACTTAAATCTTTCTGCACTTGCAGAAATATATCCCGATGCAAAACGTATTCCCACAGAAGGTTTGAAAAGGCCATTGACATTTACTGTTATCATTACAAGAACAGTACAACAATTCATTTATTATTTTCTTTCGCGTAAAGCTTTACAATCTTATCAAAAATCAATTCAACATTTATTTTCAGATACCAGCCGTATTGATCTGCATTGGGCAAGATTTCTTGTAAATGGTTTTATTGTGCTTATCGGGGCATTCCTTATCGTATTTCCATTGCTAATCAAGTATCCGGAATATTTTGATTCGTTATTATTGCTTAACATGGCTATTGCTACACCATATATTTATATGGCGACTTTTAAGGGAGTTATGCAACCGACTATCTGGCAAGTTCAACTGGGAATAAAAAAGGAAATAATTGAAGAAGAATTGCAGGAAGTTGAACTAATTCAAAACGAAACAAACGAAGAGCAGGCGGTTAAAACAGCAAAATTCAAATTAGCGCCAGGTATAATTGAAGAGATTAACAAAAACCTCATTCACCTGATGGAGCACGACAAGTTATTTCTTGAACCGGCATTAACCCTGCAGCAACTCGCAGATAAATTGCAATATCCCACCTACCAGGTATCGCAGGCAATTAATGATGGAATGAAAAAAAGTTTTTACGATATTATAAACGGCTATCGTGTAGAAGAAGCAAAAAGGTTACTGACCGATCCTAAAAATGATAATTATACAATTCTGTCAGTTGGCTTTGAAGCAGGCTTTAATTCAAAAACTACGTTTAATACGGTGTTTAAAAAATTTACCGGATTATCGCCAACAGAGTTTAGAGAAAACAAAAAAAGAGTTGCCATGCCTGCATAAATCTTCCTCTCTCCCCTACTCTATTGCATAAGTCCTCGTTGCGGAAAAAAATCTTTATTAACTAATTTTTGTTAGCGACAACTATTTGTCCTTTTCCTGTTAAATACAACGCCCAATGTTCGGATTTATAAATGCGAACGTCGTAACCACAGAATATACGTTTTGCTTATACTAACTGATTTTCATCTGCTTACTTAATCCGAACGTTTGAATTATCCATCCGAACCTGTACTTGTCGTTCGAATTAATCAACTGGAACATTATCGCTTTCCGGCGATCCCATTTTTGCCCTGTCAAAACAAATTTCCCATTTCAAAACAACATTTATGAATGCTAACTACAGGGTGCAAATAACGCTGAATAATCAACGTTCCGGTCAGCAAAAAAACACCAGGCAAATTTTACAATGGCTGCAAAATGCAACGCCATCCATTACAAAAAAACAAAAATTGATTACCGACGATCTGTTCCTCGCACCGCTTGGTCGCGCAGTAAGTCTTTGCCTCAATTAACAACAAAACCCAACAAATCAACATGACTAAAATGAAAAAACACAAATCCCTTTTGCTGATTCTTACATGTGCCATAACGGGCACTTGTTTTCAGCCGGCCAAAGCGCAGACAGAACCGGTAAACATTAAACAGGCAATTGATATTGCTTTTGCAAACAACTACGGCCTGCAGGCAGATAGTTTGAATATGGCTGTAACAAGCTATCAAAACAAACAATTGTTAAGCGGTTATTTGCCACAGGTAAGTTCGAGCAGCAAGTTCAATTACAACGTGAAACTTGCATCGCAAATGTTGCCCGGTGCTTTTGCCGGTCAGCCCGGGAAAGATTATGTTCCTGTGCAGTTTGGAACAAAATACGATGCAGGCAATGGCATACAGGTAACACAAAACCTTTACCGCAAAGATCTGCTGATTCGCCTGCGTGCACAGGATTTATACAACGGCATTGCCAGGACACAATATAATCTTACCAAAGAAGACCTTATCTACAAAGTTGCAGGCGCATTTTATGACCTGCAGAGCAGTGCAGAAAATATTCGCAGTACCCAGGCTGATTATAAAAACCTGAAGGATGTTCTTTCAATTGCCAAGGCACAATTTGAACATGGCACGTTGAAAAAAATTGATTATGAGTCCTTACAAATCAACGTTGCCAACAAGCAATCACAATTAAGCCGGTATCAGACCGATTATGATGCGCAGCTTTATTACTTCAGGTATCTGCTTGGTGTTCCTGCAGATGCAGCACTAAATATTAATGACAGTATTGTATTGTTACCGGAACTAACTGTTAGTATAGACATCTTATCATCGCAAAGAGAAGACATTCACTTAACAAGACAAATGATACAGTCAAAGCAGGTAGAAATGAACAGTATCAGGGCAGAAGGTCTTCCACAGGTAAGCACTTACCTGAAGTACAGCTACCAGACGCAATTTAGTAGTGCAGGCAAAATGTTTGACAGCTATTATGGCTCCGGCAGCTCAACAGTGGGATTATCTGTTACTGTTTCAATCTTTGATGGTAACAACAGGAAGAACCGCGTAAATGTTGCAAGAACACAATTGCAGCAGTTAAAATGGCAAAGCGATTATCTGCACCAACAGGCACGTACTGAACTGTTAAGCTCTATCCAAAAATTGAATACAAGTCGTGAGCAATTCAATATCAATGCACAGAATCTTGTACTCGCAGAAAAAGTTTTCAATTCAAGAAAAGCATTATATACAGAAGGCGTAACAACACTTGTGGAATTACTCGACGCCGAAAACGAATTAACCCAGGCAAGAAACCTTTATATACAATCACTCATCAGTGTACAAACAGGCACCCTTGATTTACACAAAGCAAACGGAACATTATTAACTGATTTTATTAAATCTCTCTGACAATGAATTACACTAAAAACAAAATCATCATCAAAACAATTTTATTTATTGTGTTGACAGCGCTTGTTGTTTCATGCAAGCCAACAGTTAAAGTAACAACAGATTATGACAGGCGTGCGGACTTTACAAATTACAAAACATTCAGTGTGTACAACCTTGTTACCTCACTTAATGTAAGTGAGCTGAATGCAGAACGTATCTGGAATTCGATCAGGACAGAATTGATTAAAAAAGGGTACGTCGAAAATGATCTCAAGCCTGATCTTATGATCAACGTTGCAAGCGTTTTAAAAGATAAAAAATATATGACTTCAACCGGCAATGGTTTTTACAGGCCTTACCTGGGAGCAGCCAACACAACTGTTCAGTCTTATGACTATAAAGATGGTTCTCTGCTGATACATGTTACAGATGCAAAAACAAACAGGCTTGTATGGGAAGGAAAAGGAAATGCAGAAATAACAAAACAGCCAAAGAATCCTGATGAAGCGATCAATAACGCAGTTGAAAAGATTATGACGGAATTCCCGCCAGCATTAACAAAATCAATAACAAAATAAAATACTAATAATGAAAAAGAAAATAATAACAATAGCATCAATATTATTTATAGCCGGATCATTTGCATTC
>Ga0105239_10004357_pt1 | contig 16959 bp, 11 predicted proteins | sample KBSC44metaG_FD_92761 | JGI IMG/M metagenome (GOLD analysis project Ga0105239, IMG submission 92761) | Corn rhizosphere microbial communities from Kellogg Biological Station, Michigan, USA - KBS C4-4 metaG | ecosystem: Host-associated > Plants > Roots > Rhizosphere > Soil | place: Michigan, USA...
CCAATAGTGTTGATCCAGATCTTAGAAAATTTTTTGAAGGATTTGACTTTGCTGTCGGGCAGGGAAAAAACGGCGATAATGGCAATGGAACCGCAACAGCTACCAGAGCAGCAACCGCAACAGGCGAAAGCTTCGACTGGCGAAAAGAAGTAGGCGCTTACCGGCTTATTCTGGGCTACCGGAACAAAGGCCATCTTATTGCCAAAACAAACCCGATTCGTGAGCGCAAAGACCGTGGCGCTAATTTAGACCTGGCATTTTTTGGATTTACCGAAGAAGACCTCGATAAAACCTTAAACGCCGGTAACATGATCGGTCTGGGTACAACTACCCTTCGCAATATTCTGAAACACCTGCAGCAGACCTATGCGGCGCATGTAGGTATCGAGTTCAAATATATCAGCGACCAGAAGAAGGTTGACTGGCTCACCAATGAAATGGAACGGAACTTTACCAAACCGTTTTCCATTGAGAAGCAAAAACGCATTCTGGAAAAGCTTAACCAGGGCGTGATCTTCGAAAAATTCCTGCACACCAAATACATTGGCCAGAAAAGATTTTCGCTCGAAGGTGGCGAAACAACTATTCCGGCTCTTGATGCCATTATTACCACTGCCGCCAACAGCGATGTGCAGGAAGTAGTGATCGGTATGGCTCACCGCGGCCGTTTGAATGTGCTGGCTAACATCATGGGTAAAACCTATGAGCAGATCTTCAGCGAGTTTGAAGGCACTGCCAAACTTGATCAAACCATGGGCAGTGGCGATGTAAAATATCACATGGGTTACGGCAGTGAAGTGCAAACAGCAGATGGTAAAACCATCCATCTGAAACTGATGCCGAATCCTTCGCATCTTGAAGCAGTAGACCCCGTGGTAGTTGGTTTTGCACGTGCAAAAGCCGATGTGTTATACAATAGCGACTTCGACAAAATATTACCGATCTTAATTCATGGTGATGCTTCTTTGGCCGGACAGGGCGTTGTATATGAAGTATTACAGATGAGCGAGCTCGACGGTTACTATACCGGCGGCACCATGCACTTTGTTATCAACAACCAGATCGGTTTCACCACCGACTTTGATGATGCCCGCAGTTCAGACTATTGTACTTCACTGGCATCGATGGTACAGGCTCCTGTACTACACGTAAATGGCGATGATGCCGAAGCTGTGATAAAGTGCGTTGAAATAGCTACCCGCTATCGTCAGGAGTTTAATTCTGATGTATTTATTGATATGGTATGTTATCGCCGCCATGGTCACAACGAAGGCGATGACCCCAAATTCACGCAACCGCATATGTATGCTTTAATTGAAAAGCATCCTAATCCGCGTGAAGTATATACTACCTATTTACTGGAAAACGGCGAAGCTGATGCAAAGGACCTGGCGAAAGAAATGGAGAAGAAGTTCTGGGGCGATCTGCAGGAAAGGCTGGATGACATAAAACAGAACCCTCTTCCCTATCATTATCAGCAACCCGAACTGGCGTGGAAGAGCTTACGCAAAGCAACTGAAGGCGATTTCGATAAATCACCATCTACCGCTATCAGTGAAGTTGATTTCAAAAAGGTGTTCGAGGCACTGATGAAATGGCCCAGTGATTTTAAACCTTTGAAAAAGGTAGAGAAGATCCTGCAGGACAAGATCAAATTATTTAATGAAGAAGGCAAGATAGACTGGGCAACAGGCGAATTACTGGGTTATGGTAGTTTGTTGCTGGAAGGAAAAGATGTGCGCATGAGCGGACAGGATGTACGCCGCGGTACTTTCTCGCATCGTCATGCTGTTCTGCGCGATGAAAACAGCGACAAATTTTACAGCAGACTGAACAATATACCCGATGCCAAAGGTCAGTTCAGAATATATAACTCTTTACTGAGCGAATACGGCGTACTGGGTTTTGAATATGGTTATGCCCTTGCCAATCCGAATGGACTGGTTTTATGGGAAGCACAGTTTGGCGACTTCTGTAATGGAGCCCAAACCATGATCGACCAGTTTATTTCAGCTGGTGAGCAGAAATGGAACCGTATGAGCGGTGTAACAATGCTGTTGCCGCATGGATATGAAGGACAGGGCCCTGAGCATAGCAGCGCCCGTATGGAACGCTTTTTACAAATGTGCGCTGAGTTGAATATGGTGATAACCAATATCACTACATCGGCAAATCTGTTCCATGCACTGCGCAGGCAACTGGCATGGCCTTTCCGCAAACCACTTATTAACTTTTCGCCCAAAGCGAATCTGCGTCACCCGGGAACGTATTCACCTACGCAGGAATTTTTAAGCGGTGGATTTAAAGAAGTACTGGACGATCCGTTTGCAAATGATCCCTCTAATATTAAAAAGGTATTATTCTGCGCCGGTAAAGTATATTTCGATTTAGCTGAACGCCAGCAAAAAGAAAATAAAAAAGATACCGCCATTGTACGGCTTGAGCAATTGTATCCTTTACCTTTAAAGCAACTGGAAGAACTGTATCGCAAATACAGCAAAGCAACCTGGTTCTGGGTACAGGAAGAGCCGCTGAACATGGGCGCCGCTTCTTATTTGCAAATGAACCTGAAGAGCATCAATTATGGAGTAATCAGCCGTCAGCCCAGCGCTGCTACAGCAACCGGTTACGCCAAAGTGCATGCACAGGAACAGGCGGAGATCATTGATACGGCCTTTTCAATTTGAAAAGGGAATAGAGAGCTATATAGGAAGTAAGAAGCAGAAAATACGATTTGCCGACTCACGATTGCCGATTGCCCATTCACTATTGACGACAAACAGAAAAGTTTTTTATGATAGATATAAAAGTTCCGACAGTTGGAGAATCCATTAGCGAGGTTACTTTATTAAGATGGGTAAAGAACAACGGTGATTATGTTGAACGGGATGAAGTGATCGCTGAGCTGGAAAGCGAAAAAGCCACCTTTGAAGTAAATGCCGAGCAGGCAGGCACCCTCACGCAATCAGCCAAAGAAGGCGATACCCTTAAAATTGGCGATGTGGTGGCAACAATTGATGAAACAGCTGCCAAACCCCAAAAGGCAGCAACCTCCAACGGAACACCCGCTAAAGAAGCGAAGCCGGAAGCAGCACCTCAAAAAACAGAAACTGCTTCTCAACCTTCACAAGCTTCTGTTACTACAATACCGAACGATATTAAAGCAACGCCTGTTGCCGCAGCTATTATTGCTGATAAAAAAGTAGATCCCAAATCTGTTACCCCCAGTGGTTACAGTGGCAAAATAGTAAAGAGCGATGTGCTGGCCGCTTTATCAGCACCCGGTAAAGTAACCGGCGGCAAACCGCTGTTTACCCGTGAAAAGAAGAGTGAAAAGATGAGCCAGTTGCGCAAAACGATCAGCCGCCGACTGGTAGAAGCAAAGAATACTACGGCCATGCTCACCACCTTTAACGAGGCCGACATGAGCAGTATCATGGAAATTCGCAGCAAATTCAAAGATAAATTCAAGGAAGCGCATGGTGTAGGCCTGGGCTTTATGAGCTTTTTTGCCAAAGCATGCGCTATTGCCTTACAGGAATGGCCTGCTGTAAATGCCTACATTGATGGCGATGCCCTGGTTTACCACGACTACTGCGATATTTCAATTGCCGTTTCAACGCCACGCGGTTTAACGGTGCCTGTAATTCGCAATGTTGAAAGCCTGAGCATGGCTGATGTTGAAAAGAAAGTAATTGAACTGGCCAACAAGGCAAGAGATAATAAATTAACCATGGAAGAACTGCAGGGCGGTACTTTCACCATTACCAATGGCGGTGTATTTGGTTCACTGATGAGCACACCGATCATTAACCTGCCACAAAGCGCTATACTGGGTATGCACAAAATACAGGAGCGCCCGATGGCTGTAAACGGACAGGTTGTAATTAAGCCCATGATGTATCTGGCTTTAAGCTACGACCACCGTATTATCGACGGCCGCGAAAGCGTAAGCTTCCTGGTTCGCGTAAAAGAACTGCTTGAAAATCCTGCGCAGTTATTATTTGGAAAAGATCCGGTGAAGACGTTACTCGAATTATAATTTCTGAATGACATATTTTTTTGAAAAGCGTCCCGGGAACGGGACGCTTTTTTACAACCGTCACACGATCCGTTCACTCAATGCTTTTGCAATCGCTTCCTTACCGCAGTTTACATGCAGCTTTTGGTAAATATTTTTCAGATGTGAGCGTACCGTATCGAACGCAAGGCTCATTTCAGCGGCAATGATCTTGATACTATACCCCTTGATCAGCCATTGCAGCACTTCTATTTCGCGGGGTGATAACTTGTATTTGTTAGAGGTTTCTTTAACCTGAAATGTGCTCAATACTTTCCGTGCAATCACCGGGCTCATGGGCGCACCACCTTCCACCACTTCGTGTATGGCATCGAATAAACGGGCTGGCGGCGTTTTCTTTAACAGATATCCGTTGGCGCCCGCACAAAGACATTGGAATAACTTTTCATCATCTTCAAAAACAGTATACATGATCACCGCAGTTTCAGGCCGTGCTTCCTTTATCATGCGTACGCCTTTTATTCCATTGTCGCCGGGCATATCGATATCCATAAGCACCACATCGGGTTCATATACTCTGGCGATATTGGATGCCTCTGTACACTGGCTATAATCTCCTGCTACTTCATACCCGTTCATCTGAAGTAAATATGCCAGTGATTCGCGCAGGCGGTCATTATCTTCGAATATCACAATCTTAATAGGCATAATGCAAAAGTATATACGTTAGGCATGGGAGTGAAATAGCTCATTAAGGGGATTTTAAACCGGCATGGTCAGTTCTGTCATGGAGCCCTCGCCTTCTTCTGAATTAATGGTAATGCTTCCATTCCATCGCTGAATGCGGTTACGGATATTTTTTATACCGTTGCGATGGGTAGCGGCCGTAATATCAAATCCCCTGCCATCATCTTTTATCATCATGTGCAATTGATTTTTGTCAATCCGCACATTAATGTGTACATGCTGCGCATTTGCATGTTTATAGATATTATTGATAGATTCTTTAAAGATCAGAAAACAATCACGCCGCTGTTCCATGTTCAGTTTATAATTCTCAAATTGTTCATCCAGCTGCAGTGAATATGAAATATTGGCCGCATCAAATATTTCAGCCACATAGCGGCGCATGCGGGCTACGGTTTGTTCAAGCGTATCGTTTTTGGTATTGATGCTCCATACAATATCATCCAAAGCCTGACTTGAATTGGCTACTTCTTCTTCGATGCGATCAAGAAAAACAGTGGCCTGTTCTTTTTGCAGCAGATACTTCTTACTGAGTTCTGAAAGAATGCTGATGTTGGTTAAAGTGGTGCCAATATCATCGTGCAGATCGGTAGCAATGCGATTACGCACCTGCTGCAATTGAATGAACTGATTAACACGATAGCGGTAAAAGGCAAATAACAAAGCAGCCAGCACCACAATACACAAAGTGATAAACCAGGCCGTTCGCCAAAGCTCAACAGCTGCTGTATGATTAGTGCCGGCAAAGGCAGCCGTTGTATCACCAGCCGCCAGCTTTTCAAGCGCCGTGTTGCTTATAGTGAACAGCTTTCCGGTTTTGGTATTTAGTAACCTGACGGAATCAGGCTGGCATAATGCGCACAAGTGTATCAGAAGCACACATGAAAGAAGCAGTCGTTTGCACATAGAAGAGAGCAATTGTACGATTAAGGTATTATATTTTTTCAATACTACTTCGCTACGCTCAGAGCTTTTTGCCACGGATTACACAGATGACACAGATAGGACAAGGATTCCCTGACCTTATGTATCTTGCACCCAATGAAATATTTCTCCCATCTTAATACGGCAGTGCAGTTACTGCAACAATACAACGGGAAGATGCCGTTTGGCATCTTTATTAAGCAATATTTCAGCGCACATAAAAAATATGGCTCCAAAGACCGCAGGAATATTACACACTTGTGCTATTGCGGTTTTAGAACCGGCAAAGCGTTACAGCACCTTTCTATTGAAGAACAGATCCAAACAGGCTTGTTTCTTTGCTCCGGTGAACCGAACGAATTATTGCAGTATCTGAAGCCTGATTGGAATGAGATGGCACATCTTTCTTTACATGAAAAATTTTCAATACTCAATATTCCGTCTTCAATACTCAGTGTATTTCCATGGAAAGATGAGCTGAGCGAAGGCATTGATCACGAACAATTCTGTGCATCATTTTTTACTCAACCTAATCTGTTCCTGAGAATAAGACCGGGAAAAGAACAAATAGTACAATCAAAACTGCAACAGGCGGGAATACACTTCAGTAAAATTTCAAAATCAGGTCTTGCATTGCCCAATGCGTCGAAAGTAGATACTGTAATTGAGATTGATAAAGAAGCGGTGATACAGGATTACAGTTCACAAAGGATTGGCGAGTTTATCGAAATGGCACGGGCTTTGGGCCCTTCGGTTCCCGCCTTCGCTAAAGCCTCCGGCCACGTGCAGACGGCGGGCAAGTTGCTCAGGGTATGGGATGCATGTGCCGCAAGTGGTGGCAAGTCTATTCTGGCTTATGACCTGCTGAGCCCTATTGATCTTACGGTTTCTGATGTGAGGGAATCTATCATTGTGAATCTGAAAAAACGATTTGAAGCTGCAGGCATACAACGCTATCATCAACTCATAGCTGATTTGTCTGCTACAGCATTAAACAGTCAGCATCTGATAGCTATCGGATCACCATTCGATATTATCATAACCGATGTTCCCTGTAGCGGATCAGGCACATGGGGCCGCACACCAGAACAATTATATTACTTCGATCCGAAAGAAATAAGCAGGTACAGTGCCCTGCAAAAAAAGATTGTAACCAACGTAATCCCACATATAAAACCAGGCGGTTGGTTACTGTATTGCACCTGTTCGGTATTTAAAAAAGAGAATGAAGAAATGGTTCAGTTCCTCACCACTGAACATCACCTGCAGTTACATAAAGCTGAGTTATTAAAAGGATATGACCAGAAAGCGGATACGTTGTTTGCCGCATTGTTTACCGCCTGAGTAACGACAGGGTTTGTTTATTGGAACCTTGTTTATACCGGATATAGTAAACGCCTTTGGCTAGTCCGCGTACACCTGGATAATCTATGATATACAACTCTCCTTCCTGTACATCTATTTCCCGGGTTTCGATTATTTGTCCCACGATATTTGTTAACTGCAGAGAGGCCCTGCCTGTACCGGGGGCTTTCAGTACTACTTTAAATCCGCTGTTAAACGGAACGGGGTAAGCTTTTATCCATTTATCGCCCAGTATGGCTTCTTTTGTACGGGCTTCACGCAAAGTCTGTAGCATGTTATATGCAATGCGGAAATTCGGAATACCATAACCAAAACGAAAATCGGGGCTACTGTATTTGCTGGAGCTTTGCTGCACAGCATTCATAATCTCCATATTGGTAAACTCAGGGAACGCCTGCCATAAACAGGCTACCAGTCCGGCCATATTCGGACATGCATACGAAGTACCGCTGCCTCCGCCTGCATTACCGGCCGGAGTAGCTATGACAGTACCAAGGCCTACCGAAACAACATTTGGTTTTAACAATCCGGCCCCGTTAGGACCCCAGCTACTGAAACCGGCAATATTTCCATTTTTATCAACAGCACCTATAGTGAGCACACTGTCAGCGTCTGCCGGACAACCTACATACTTTGCATCGGTTGTGCTGCTTCCGCTGTTACCGGCAGCCGTTACTACCAGTATTCCTTTTTTTACAGCCATATCAGCAGCTATGGAGATCATAGCCGTATGACCATCCCGCTGCGCATATGAAAGACTAAAAGCAGCATTATCAAAATCTGCATATCCCAGTGAAGTAGAGATCATATCAACGCCTGCACTGTCGGCAAATTCAGCAGCAGCTATCCAGTTCTGTTCTTCAACGGGGTATTCGCTGTTGGTGTCTTCGGTTTTTAATAACCAATAACTGGCATATGGCGCCGAGCCTACCATTACACCTGGCCGGTTGGATGCCAGTACTGAAAACACATAGGCGCCATGAATATAGTCTTCGTTAACACTGGCTTCGTTATTTACATAATCCCATGTTCCCAAAACACGTCCCTGCAGGCGAACGCTATCGAATACAGGATTGGAGAGATACATATAAAACCCGGCGTCTATAATGGCAATGGTCATTCCCTTACCATTGAACCCGAGGTTATGCAAATATTCTCCTTCGTGAATATGTATTTGGTTGTATGTGCTGCCGTAGTTCAGATCTTCAGTGCCTGTTACACCCATTTGGCGTTGATTGGCGGAAGAAGGAACAGGTGTTACATTATCTTCAATTTGATTTGATCTGCTACCGGCAGTGCTTATTCTTGGAGCAAGCGGACTTGTCTTTTTTACAAAGGGAAATGAATTGATTGTAGTCAATGCGCTGGCATCAGTGATTTTTATAAGAACCTGGTTCAGCCACTTTGAAACATTCAGGATAGTTACGTTGGGAACCTTTCTAATGCTGTCAAGATAAGCCGGTGTAAGGGGCAGATCGGTTGAATCGATACTGATATGATATCTTGTTCTGCGCGCAATGGCTTTATCGGAAAGATAGGCCGATGGTGTGGTGAAAGAATAAGGTGTGCCTTTTTTATCGGTAAGCTGAACTATATACCGGGTAAATTGCGCCTGTATGAAACCGGTGGTTGCTATGAACAATACAGCCAGCGCAAGTAGTTTTTTCATGTGATTTGTTTAACCTAATTATGGTCGAGGATGGTCAGCTTTATTCCAAATCCATGCCGGTATCCTGAGTTGGTATTGGTAGGCGGCTGATATTCCCACATCACTACCTCTTTATATATCAGTCCGATGTTCTTTGCATACTTTTCAATCCAGCGGGTTTGGGAGGCAGGTATGCCGGCAATGATAGGCACGTTGGTAGAATCGTCAATTTGGGTAACGGTTACCGTGCTATCATAGTTTTTACCATTAATCGTTTGAGAAGCACCCACATTGGAGTAGGTATAATCCCACGTTTGTATATCCTGGTCATTACTGAATTCGAACAAGTCCTGATAAGGGCTTTCTGGCAGATAGCCATTTCCCTTCCATGTATAGCCTTCTGTCATGGGGATTACCAGTTTTATATACCGGAAGCCCCATTCGAGCACTTCAATATTCTCGCGTGAAGGAATTACCTGATAAGTAAGGGCGGCGGTCCAGTCTGCATCATTGGTGCTGGCTGTATCGCGCAGGTAGCGCACGATTCTGAATCCATTACGGCCCAGATTATCTGTTATGGCTGCGTCTACCACATCTTTAGCCTGATAGGAAACTACAGTATCTGTTTGTCCGAAATTAACAAAGCTGGTAGAGTCCAGGCGATATATCACATATTTCCCAACCTGCAGATTCATGTAATCAGCTACGGCATCTGATTTAAAGTCCTCTTTTTTATTACAGGCGGCCAACAGAATGCTGCAAAACAGCAGGCCGGAGGTAACATAAGTAATACATTTCTTCATACAACAGTTTGTAAAACAGCGCTTTTTTACAGGACAAGAATCGATATGTTTTTGTTGCTTGCCTTTTCCCACGTTTACTTTTTCACAGACACCAAATAAAAAAACCGGGCGGTAATTCCCGGTTGGTAACGTTGGTTAACAATTATTTATTGCCTGAAAATCAGGCTATATATCCTCTCTGGATAATCCCACCGCCGATCACGTCGTCGCCTTCATAAAAAACAGCGCTCTGGCCGGGGGCAATACCTTTGGCAAAATGGTAAAACTTAACCTGTACGCCGTTTTCATGGTTATATAAATTGGAAAGAGCTCCTTTATCCTTATAACGGATTTTAGTAACTGCTTCCATACCATCGGTGATACCGTCGTATTTCATCCAGTTTATTTTACTTACCAGCATTTCCTGACGGTTCAGGTCATCTTCTTCGCCCAGCATTACAGTATTGGTTTCGGGAATGATGTTGGTAACATACACGGGTTTACCAAATGTAATGTCGAGGCCCTTGCGCTGTCCGATGGTATAAAACGGATAGCCTTTGTGTTTACCGAGCACTTTGCCTGTTTTATCGACAAAAAAGCCGCCTGTTACTTTTTCTTCCAGTCCGTCTACCCTTCTTTTTAAAAAACCACGATAGTCGTTATCTGGAACAAAGCATATTTCATAGCTCTCGCTTTTTTTAGCCAGTTCGGGATATCCGTAATCAAGCGCCATTTGACGGATCTCGGTTTTATGATACGTACCCAGCGGCAACAGGGTTCTGCTTAACAAGTCCTGTTGCAATCCCCACAACACATAGCTTTGATCTTTCAGTTCATCCACGCCCTTGCTGATATAAAACCTGCCATTTTCGTGCTGGTGAATATTGCCATAGTGACCAGTTGCGATATAATCGCATCCGAGTGCATCGGCACGTTTTAACAGAGCGCGCCATTTAATGTGTGTATTGCACATTACGCAGGGATTGGGTGTGCGGCCTGCGAGGTATTCATCTACAAAATTCTCGATAACAAAATCACCAAACTCGTCGCGAATATCGAGAATATAATGAGGGAACCCGTGCTGTACGGCAGCCATACGGGCATCGTTGAAAGAATCGATATTACAACAGCCGGTTTCCTTTTTACCGCCGCCGCTGGTAGCATAATCCCATGTTTTCATGGTAATGCCTACCACTTCGTACCCCTGATCATTGAGCATAAGGGCAGTAATGGTACTGTCGATACCGCCGCTCATTGCCACTAAAACTTTTCCTTTCCGGCTCATGAAACTAAAAAATTAAAGGGGCAAAGATACGATTTAAGAGGCAAGGGACAAGGAAAGAGGGGTTAAGAGGAAATGATTGAGGATGAGGTTGTTAGAGATCAGGAATTGTTCTCGGATCCTGAAGAATTTTAAATTAAGCTACCTGCTTTTTACGGGATAGTCTGAAAGAGTACCATTTTCTGACTTCAGTTACTATACGGTGTAGCGTATCATTATTCAAAATCTCTAATCCGTTATGCCAGTTATCATAAAGCAACCCGCCATCCGGCTCAGGTTGTGCGTTGACGTAATAAAAATACGGAACTTTTAAATATATTGATACGCTGTTAAAAACTAAACAAAGTCGGGCTGATCCATCTATATAGCAACACTTAACCATATTTTATCCCCATCCCTAAAACGGGTATTGCTGCTGTTGACGGAAACTGTAAATTGCCACACAAACAATTTTTAAGTACGACGCTAAATCTATTAAGTATGATCAAGTTACAAGTTATCGGCAACCTGGGTAAAGATTGCGTTACCAATAATGTGAATGGAAAAACGGTGATGAACTTTACTGTGGCGCATACCGAAAAGTTTCGCGATGCCCAGGGAAACCAGAAAGACAAAACCATATGGGTGGACTGTGCTTACTGGATTGACCGTACCGGTATTGCTCCTTACCTGCGTAAGGGTCAACAGGTGTACGTAGAAGGAAATCCAGATATCAGAACCTATACAAAAAACGATGGCTCTTTTGGCGCCACGCTTACATTACGTGTTCTTAGTATTCAATTACTGGGTGGTCGCCCTGAAAATGGTGGCGGTGGCGGATATGCCGGAGGTGAAACAAATTTTTCGGCTTCCACTCCCAAATCCACTAATGTTCCATCAGCCAGCGATGTTAACGAGCCGGTTGATGACCTGCCCTTCTAAAAGTCGTATCTAAATAAGAATATCAACGCCCCGTTCTGATCAGAACGGGGCGTTGGGTTTTGTAAGCATGCCAGAGTTCCATTACGTCGCAAGTGAACCGTGACATGCCTGAGCTGTATGCTTTATCGCAGATTGCCCGTTACAGATGGCCGCTTGCCGGTTGTTGCCGTAGATTCAAACGCATTCACCCATCGCTCCACTTCTCCCCTTGTTACAGCTTTTCGCTGATCGTCTACATCAATCACATATAAATAACCTTTGATACCGGGCGTTGCATTAAAAGCATTTACCAGATTAAACTGATCACTCTCAAGCAAACGTCCGTTCGACACATTCCATATTTCTTTTGCACACAAACAACCCATGGTGGGCGTAAGCGGATAGTACGGTTTGTTTCTGAAATACTCAGGATCAATAGTAGTGCCGTGGGCTATGATAGAATTACGTCCGATCTTACCGGCGTAAAATGCTTCCGTAACAGAAGGATTTGTTCTCCATGCCGGTGGCAGCAGCTGCAGATACGACCAGAGCATATCAACAGCCGGATTCAATACCAGACTATCACCCAAATGAAAGTAGGTTGCCCATTTTCTTTCGTAGGGTAACAGTAATTGCAGGTTGGGCGTAGGACCAATGAGCTTATTATAAGTTACAGCAGTTCCCTGTATGCTGTATACCCCCTGCGGCGTATTGCCATCAGCAATAAAATAAGGAAGCCCCGATGCAGACCGGGCGAGTTGTTCAAACACCATCAGCCGGCCATCGGCATAGCGCATAAAGCTGCCGTCGGCATTTTGTATAATGGCCAAACCTGCGTAATCCCGGCTATGTCGCTGAAAAGAATAGACGGCCTTTTTCTTTACGGTTTGCTGATAACGGAACAGTTCAACAATATCGGCAAATAACGGAGGCTTGTAACGGGTGTAATTATCCAGATATCTTTCCAGTTCGGCCAGTACAGGTACAGTAGCATATGCCTTAAACTGTTCTTTCATTCTCTTTTTAATATTGGTGGCATTGACGGCTGAGGAATCGTACCGGAAACAATATACCGCAGCGAGAGCAAACAATGTGGGGCTGGTTTCTTTTGCCAGCAGCAATTGTTCACTTTGAATATACTGATCAGGATACAGGCCATAAACAGTTTCAAGCATGGCCCGTTTGGTATCGAATTGTAAAGAATCGTATTGAATAAACAATTGGGTTATTCCCTGTTGCGTAGTATCATTATCCAGCATAAACTGTACAATGGCCCGGCAGGCGGCTTCGTATCTGTATTCTGTATTACTGTCGAGTGGCGATAAGAAGGCTTTGCCAACAACATTTTCATGCAAATCTTTATTCAACAATTTCCGCTTATTGTATAACACAAAGTCACTATAGATATCTTCCCTGCGCGGCTGTGCCAATAGATCAAATTGTGAAAGCAGTAGTAAACAGAGGAGTACGGCCCATAGTTTCATGACTGTAAATATACTCTACCCATTGTAAAAATTCTTTAATAATCCTTAACTTGGTAAGGCAGTTTCAGTCGCGAACGCTTAGTGGTTAGTTCTCAGTTACAAATGCAGGATTATTATTTATTGAATTTAAGTTAGTGATTTTGGTTTGTGGTTTGGTTTTTGCACAACCCCTTGCACCCCCACATCTTGTACCTTAATTCTTATGAATATATGTCAAAAGATTACGCATCTGCACGCCGTCAATTTTTAAAGCAACTAACTGCATCTGCCGCTATGTTGGCTTCGGGGCCATTTGCTTCATTGGCAAATGAAGAGAAAATCGAAGAACGCATTATCCGTTATCAAAAGCCCATCAGTGCCAATGATACGATTCGTATAGGCCTTATTGGTACCGGCATCATGGGTCATAATGATCTTCAAACAGCACTGAAAGTGCCGGGTGTTGAACTGGCAGGCGCCTGTGATCTGTACACCGGCAGGCTGGCACGAATGAAAGAGTTACATGGCGCTGACTTATTTACCACACAGGATTACCGGGAGTTACTTAATAAAAAAGATATTGATGCCGTGATCATTGCCACTACCGATGTATGGCATGCACGCATTGCTACCGAAGCACTTCGCAAAAGCAAACATGTTTACTGCGAAAAGCCTATGGTACATAAAATATGGGAAGGGTTGCCGCTAATAGGCGCGCAAAGACTTAGTAAAAAAGTAATGCAGGTAGGCAGTCAGCGCGTGAGCAGTATTGCCTATCTTAAAGCAAGAGAATTATATAAGGCCGGAGAGATCGGTCAGTTGAATTGTATTGAGGCTTCCTACGACCGGCAAAGCGCTATCGGCGCCTGGGAATATACCATCCCTACCGATGCCTCGCCGCAAACTGTTGACTGGCGACGCTACATACAGGGAATGCCACCCACCGCATTTGATCCCAAAAAGTTTTTCTGGTGGCGCAACTACAAAGCCTTTGGCACCGGTATGGCAGGCGATCTGTTTGTACACCTGCTGTCGGGTATTCATATGATCACGGATTCAAAGGGACCTACCCGCATTGTTTCTAGCGGCGAATTATCTTACTGGAAAGACGGACGGGATGTTCCCGATATAATGACTGCCATTATGGATTATCCATTAACAAAAGAGCATCCAGCCTTTCAGGTAATGTTGCGCGTTAATTTCATTAGTGGTGGCGGTAATAAAAGTGTAATCCGTTTAATTGGAACTGAAGGCGTGATCGAAATGGATGGCAATGGTTTTACTGTTACACACAGCCTGCTGCCCAAAGCTCCCGGTATTGGTGGATACGATTCGCTGAATACCTTTCCACAGGCTATGCAGGATGAACTGAAAAAACAATATAACGACCGCTGGACAAAAGACGATCAGAAGCGCCCTGAAAAACCACCGGTAAAATATCAGATGCATGAAGGGTACAGTGATCATCTTGATCATTTCACCAATTTCTTCGATGCCATCCGTAATGGCACTATGGCCAATGAAGGACCTGAATTTGCCTTTCGCGCCGCCGCTCCCTGTCTGGCTGCCAATGACAGCTATTATCAGAAACGGATTATTAACTGGGACCCGGTGAACATGAGATTGAGGTAGTTTTCCTTTCTTTGCACCATGGCAGAGAAAATATATTCGTATCAACAGTTATTCAACTTCACCAAACAGATATTTCAACAGATTGGATGTAGTACAGCGCAGGCCGAACTGGCTGCCGAAGTATTATTGAACGCCGATCTCCGCGGAATCGATTCCCATGGCGTAGCCCGCCTGAGCGGCTATGTTCGCCTATGGGAAGCAAAGCGGGTAAATGCAACTCCTTCCATTAAAATAATTCATGAAACACCATCTACCGCTGTGGTAGATGGCGACAGCGGATTAGGTCTTGTAGTAGCACCTTTTGCCATGCAGGTAGCCATTGAAAAGGCTAAAAACGTAGGTACCGGCTGGGTAAGCGTTCAAAACAGTAACCACTTTGGTATTGCCGGTTACCATGCCATGATGGCTTTGCAGTACGATATGATAGGTATGGCTATGACCAACGCCAGTCCGCTTGTAGCCCCTACTTTTTCTACAGAACGGCTGCTGGGCACAAATCCCATTTGCGTAGCCATTCCTGCGGGTGAAGAACCCGCGTTTGTGGCCGATCTGGCAACCACAACAGCCGCCAATGGTAAACTGGAAATTTTACAACGAAAGAATCAGGAAGCGCCGCAGGGCTGGATTCAGGATAAGAATGGTCATTCTTCTACCAATGCCCACGAATTAAAATCAGGCGGGGCCCTGCTACCACTGGGTGGCGACCGCGAGCACGGAAGCCATAAAGGCTATGCCCTCGGCGCTATTGTAGATATATTTTCTGCTGTACTAAGCGGCGCCAATTACGGCCCCTGGGTACCTCCTTTTCCGGCTTATGTACCCATGCCCACTGATATGCCTGGCAAGGGCATCGGCCATTTCTTTGGAGCCATGCGGGTAGATGCTTTTCGCCCTGCCGATGAATTTAAACAGCATATGGATAAATGGATCGGCCGTTTCCGCTCGGCCAAAACAGTTGAAGGAGAAGAAAAAGTGATTATTCCCGGCGATCCTGAAAGAGAAATGGAGTCAGCCAGAATGAAGGAAGGCATTCCTTTACTGGTTTCTGTAGAGGAAGATTTAAAATCGCTGGGTCAGAAATTTGGCATTACCCTCTGATTCATCACTTTACGCCCTTCGCAGACTTTATTTTTAGACAGATTCTAAGAATCGCAGTAGCCAATTGTCAACTGGTAACTGCTTATTATCTTTGCAGCCCTTAATTAAAAGCAACAGGAATGAATCGTCCATGAAAATTTTCATGGTATGGTCCATCCGGCTAAAAAACAACAACTAATTACAGATGAAAATCATGAAGTTCGGCGGTACCTCGGTAGGCAAACCTGAAAGGATGCACCAGGTAGCGCAACTGATCACCAAAGACGAAAGTGAGTCACGCATTGTGGTGTTAAGTGCGTTAAGCGGCACAACCAATTCGCTCGTAGCTATTGGCGACGCCATGGCAGCAGGCAATCGCGAACAGGCAAAAGAACTGATCGACAAGCTGGAAGCCCATTATCAGTCGTTTATAAAAGAACTGGTGAAGACCGACAAGGCTTATTCTAAAGCCAAGGCCATTGTACTGGAACATTTTGAGTTTCTCAATATTATTCTGAAGATATCTTTTAGTGAAGCTTTAAGCAAAGACATCCTGGCTCAGGGTGAATTGTTATCTACCAAATTATTCAGCGTTTACCTTGACGAAAAAGGCATTGACCATATGTTGCTGCCTGCGCTGGAATTTATGAGCATCGACGCTCAGGACGAGCCTCAGCTCAATCCCATTAGAGAAAAATTAACCAAACTGCTGAAGCAGCATTCCAATAAAAAATTATTTATCACACAGGGATATATCTGTCGCAATGCACGCGGCGAGGTAGATAACCTGAAACGTGGCGGCAGTGACTATACCGCTTCACTCGTTGCAGCAGCAGCAAACGCTTCAGTTTGTGAAATATGGACCGATATAGACGGCATGCACAACAACGACCCGCGTATCGTTAAAAAAACAGTACCGGTTGAACAACTGAGCTTTGAAGAAGCTGCCGAGCTGGCTTATTTCGGAGCCAAAATATTGCACCCTACCTGTATCTGGCCTGCACAGCAGGAGAAAGTACCCGTGAAACTGCTGAATACTATGCAGCCCGAAGCTACTGGTACAACCATTACTCAGGAGGCCGGTTCAGTAGGTGTAAAAGCAGTAGCAGCAAAAGACG
>Ga0105239_10004358_pt1 | contig 16957 bp, 16 predicted proteins | sample KBSC44metaG_FD_92761 | JGI IMG/M metagenome (GOLD analysis project Ga0105239, IMG submission 92761) | Corn rhizosphere microbial communities from Kellogg Biological Station, Michigan, USA - KBS C4-4 metaG | ecosystem: Host-associated > Plants > Roots > Rhizosphere > Soil | place: Michigan, USA...
GTCAGGACCTCGACGATGTCGCCGGACCTCAGCTGGTAGTGCAGCGGGACGATCTTCCCGTTGACCTTGGCGCCTACGCAGCGATGGCCGACGTCGGTGTGGACCTCGTAGGCGAAGTCCAGCGGCGTGGCCCCGGCGGCGAGCGACTTGACCTCGCCCTTGGGCGTGAACACGAAGACCTCGTCCTCGAACAGGTCGACCTTGAGGTTCTCCATGTACTCCTGCGGGTCCGATAGCTCCTGCTGCCAGTCCAGCACCCGGTTGAGCCAGCGCAGCTTGTCGGACTCGGTGTCGGGCTGGCCCTCCGTCGCGGACTCCTTGTAGAGCCAGTGCGCGGCGACGCCGTACTCGGCCATGTCGTGCATCTCGCGGGTACGGATCTGGATCTCCAGCGGCCGCCCCTCCGGCCCGATCACGGTCGTGTGCAGCGACTGGTACATGTTGAACTTGGGCATGGCCACGAAGTCCTTGAAGCGCCCGGGCAGCGGCTTCCAGAGCGAGTGGATGACGCCGACGGCGCCGTAGCAGTCCTTGACCGAGTCCACGATCACGCGCATGGCCGTGAGGTCGTAGATCTCGTTGAACTCCCGCGACTTGCGGGTCATCTTCGAGTAGATCGAGTAGAAGTGCTTGGCCCGGCCGGCGATCTCGGCGTCGATGCCCAGCGCCTCGAGCTCCTTGAGCAGGTACTCGCCGGCCTTGGTGACGTAGCGCTCGCGCTCGTCGCGCTGCTGGTTGACGAGGCCCTTGATGTCCTTGTACTTGCGCGGGTGCAGCGTCGCGAAGGCGAGGTCCTCGAGCTCCCACTTGATGGCGTGGATGCCGAGCCGGTGCGCGATCGGGCCGTAGATGTCCAGCGTCTCCTTGGCCTTCTCGATCTGCTTCTGCTTGGGCAGCGCCGAGATCGTGCGCATGTTGTGCAGGCGGTCGGCGAGCTTGATGAGGATGACCCGGATGTCCGAGGCCATCGCGACCATCATCTTGCGGTAGTTCTCGGCCTGCGCCTCGTCGCGCGAGGAGAACGTGATCCCGGTGAGCTTCGTCACGCCGTCGACCAGGCCCGTGATCTCGTCGCCGAAGTTCTCGCGCACCTCGTCCAGCGACGCGGTGGTGTCCTCGACGGTGTCGTGCAACAGCGCCGCGCACAGCGTCTCGGTGTCGAGGCGCATGCCGGCGCAGATCTTGGCCACGCCGACCGGGTGGACGATGAAGTCCTCGCCCGACTTGCGGCGCTGGTCGGCGTGGTGCTCGCACGCGAACACGAACGACTTCTCGACCTTCGCGCGGTCGACCTCCATCGCGCTCTCGCCCGCGTGCTCCTCGACGATCGCGAACAGGTCGGAGAGGAGCTGACGCTCGAGGTCGGTGAGGTCGGCGCGGGCGACCAGCGTGACGACGTCGTGCTCGACCGTGTCGACGGGCCGGCGCCGCTGCGGCGGCTTCGCGCTCCCGCGGGTCCTGCGCCCGTTGCCCTTGCCGTCGTCGGAGGACTTGCCGTCCTTGGATCGACTTGCCTTGGCCTTCAGGCCGCTCGTGCTGTCGCGCTGGTCAGGAATCGCAATCCGTCCTCGTAGCGCACATGGTAGGCCCGGAAGGTTGCCGCTTGGAACAAGTCCGTGCGCCGACCGGGGACGAGTTCCGCGCGCGGGGCGAGCCGCACGACCCCGAGCTCGGACAGCACGCGCAGCGCGCGACCCGTCAGCGCGTCCTGCGCGACGGCGTCCTGCTGCCCGTCGCGCAGCGCCCGGTACAGCGCCACCGCGGCCGGGCGCACGTCCCACGCCCGGGCGTGCGCCGCACGCGCGAACGCGACCTCGGGCGCGCCGTAGGCGAGGTGGAGGAAGCCGTTGCCGGCGGCGCCCTCCTGCCACGCGTGCGCGGGCGGGTCGACGAACACGACGTGGGTGGCGCGCTCGGCCAGGTCGGGCCCCCGCTCGAGCGCGAGGTGCGAGGCGAGCGCGAAGCCGCCGAGGCGCTCCTTCAGCCCGGGCAGGCGGCGCGGCGTGTCGGCGACGACGACGAGCACGGGCTCGCCCGTGGCCACGAGGTCGGCCACGACGCCGGCGATGCCGGACCCGCGGCGGTCCACCACCGCGCGCGCTCCGGCGGGGCGGCGGTCGGGCGGGTCGAGCGGCGCCGCCAGCTCGGCCGCGACGGGATCGGCGGGCTCGAGCACCTCGATCGGCTCCGGCGCGCACGGCCGGGCGCTGCGCAGCACCAGCCGCGGCTCGGTCATCCCGCCCCATTCGTTGCACTCCAGGCGGAAGGTCGCGTCGACGGGCACGCCGGCCGGCACCGGCAGCCGCGCGCCCTTGCCGAACGCCACCGCCCGCGACCGCGCGCCGCCGGCGGTGACCGAGAAGCGCACGTGCTTGTCCTCCCCCATCCCCACGGGGTCCGAGAACGTGGCCGCGCGCACGAGCAGCGTCGCGCCCGGATTGCCCGCGCCGCACGGCTCGATGCGCTCCAGCTCCTCAGCCAGCCCGAGCCCGAGCACGTCGCCGGGCACGACCGCGTCGACGCGCTCGAGCGGCACGAGGTCCTCGGGGGCGAGCACCGCCGCCGCGTGTGCCTCGAAGGCGGCGCGGAAGGCGTCGAGCGCGTCGGCCCGGATCTCCAGCCCGGCGGCCGCGCGGTGGCCGCCGTGGCGCTCGAGGTGCTCGGCCCCGGCGTGCAGCCCGGCGAGCAGGTCGAAGGCCGGGATCGAGCGCCCCGAGCCGGTGCCGCGGGCGCCGTCCATGGCCACGAGGACGGTCGGGCGGTGATGGCGCTCGGCGATCCGGGCGGCGACGATCCCGACCACGCCCGGGTGCCAGTCCTCGCCGGCGAGCACGTAGGCGGTGCGCTCGCCCGCTTCGCGCGCCTGGGCCTCGGCCGCGAAGAGGATCCGGGTCTCGACCAGCCGCCGCTCGGCGTTGGCGTGGTCGAGCTCGCCGGCCACCTCCGCCGCGCGCTCGGCGTCGTCGGTGAGCACGAGCTCGAGGGCGGCGTCGGCGCGGCCCAACCGCCCGACGGCGTTGATGCGCGGCGCGAGCCGGAAGCCGATCGCGTGCGCGCCCAAGCCGCCGGGGTCGGTCTTGGCCACGCGCATGAGCGCGCGCAGGCCGGGCTTGGACGTGGCGGCCAGCGCGCGCAGCCCGGCGCGCACGAGCCGCCGGTTCTCGTCCACCAGCGGCACGACGTCGGCCACCGTGGCCAGCGCGACCAGGTCGAGGTCCTCGTCGGCGCCGGCCGGGTCCTGGTCCGCCGCGCGCAGCAGCGCGCCGGCGAGCTTGTAGGCGACGCCGGTGGCGCAGAGCTCCGGGCACGGGTAGCCGCAGACCGCCGGGTGGACGATGGGCGCGTCCGGCAGCGCGCCGTCGGCCCGCGGTGCGTGGTGGTCGGTGACCACGACGTCGAGCCCGGCCGCGCGCGCCGCCGCGACCTCCTCCACCGCGGTGATGGCGCAGTCGGCGGTGACGAGCAGGCGCGTGCCGTCGCGCGCCAGCCGGTCCACCGTGCGCGCGGAGAGCCCGTAGCCGTCGTCGCCGCGGCTGGGCAGGTACCAGGCCGCGTCGGCGCCGAGGCGGCGCAGCACGCGCACCAGGACGGCGGTCGAGCACACGCCGTCGACGTCGTAGTCGCCGTGGACGACCACGCGCGCGCCCGCGACCGCGTGGCGCAGGATGAGGGCCACCGCGGCGTCGACGCCCGCGAAGGCGGACGGATCGTGGGCCTCCTCGGCCGCGAGCCACGCCCGCGCGCTTGCGGGATCGCCCAGCCCGCGGCGTACGAGCACCTGCGCCAGCGCGTGCGACACGCCCAGCTCGCGCTCCAGCCTTGCGGCGGCGGAGAAGGCATAGGCGGCGATCTGGAGGCGCGACTCGGGCACGCTGCGACGGTACGGCCGCGTCCCGACGGAATAGCCTGGTCCTCCATGCGCTTCGTCGATCTCAGTACGAAGATCACACAGTCTCCGCCCGAAACGCCGGAGTTCCTGCGCACGGAGATCGACTACACCGACCATGCCGGCGGCGCCGCGACCATCGAGCAGCTCTTCGGCATCGGCACCGACCTGCTGCGCGACGGCGAGGGCTGGGCGGTGGAGGAGTTCCGCCGTTTCGGCACCCACAACTCCACCCACGTCGATGCGCCCTGGCACTACAACTCCACGATTCAGGGCAAGCCGGCCCAGACCATCGACGAGCTGCCGCTCGAGTGGTTCTTTGCCCCCGGCGTCGTCCTCGACTTCAGCGCGCGCGCCGACGGTGAGGCGGTGACGGCGGCCGACGCCGAGGCCGAGCTGCTGCGCATCGGCCACGACCTCCGGCCGCTGGACATCGTGCTCGTGCGCACCGGCCGCGACGCGTTCTACACGGCGCCCGACTACATGATCCGCGGGCCGGGTGTGACCGCCGAGGCCACACACTGGCTGTTTGACCGCGGCGTACGCGTCATGGGCATCGACGCCTGGGGCTGGGACGTCCCGCTCAACCGCGAGGCCGAGGAGGCCAAGGCGCGCAACGAGAAGGGCATCTTCTGGGCGGCCCACCAAGCCGACCTCCCCTACTCCCAGATCGAGCGGCTGGTCAACCTCGACCAGCTGCCGGCCGATGGCTTCCGCGTCGCCTGCTTCCCGCTCAAGCTCGAGCGGGCCAGCGCGGCGCCCGCCCGCGTCGTCGCCATCCTCGACGACTGAGCGGGCGGGCGCGCGCCACCGGGTCGGCTAGGCGTGCAGCGTGCCGACCTGGACCGCCGTCATCACGCGGTTGCGTGCCTGGGCGGGGTTCGTGGCCTGGCAGGCGACCTTGAGGGCGCCGCCGGTGGCGGCACCGGTCAGCGTCATCGTGCGGCTGTAGGTCGCGAGGGGCGTCAGGTCCTCCGTCCCGGCGCCGATGATCTGGAAGCCCTGGAGGAGCTTGCAGCTCACCGAGTTGGCCGACGCGGCGTTGTTGCCGAGCTCGACCGTGGCGGTGACGATGTAGTTCCCGTTGCCGGGGCTGAGCTGGGCGACGATGGTGTCATCGGGGCCGGTGCCGATCGACGTGTTGCCGAGCTCCGTCGACGCGAAGCCGTCGGACGGGCCGGTGTCGCCCTTGTCGCCCTTGTCTCCCTTCGGGCCCTGCGGCCCCTTGGGACCCTGCGGGCCGATGGCGCCGCCGGCGCCGTTGGACCCGCTCGCGCCGTTGGTGCCGTTGGTCCCGGTGGTGACCTTGCGCTTCTTCTTCTTGCGGTGGTGCTTGCGATGCTTCTTGGCCGCCGAGGCGGTCGGGCCGCCCTGGTGGGCGTTGCTCGCGGCCAGCGCGCTGCCGCTGGTCACGACGCAGAGTGCAACGAGCGCGATCGCAAGCGTGCGAACGAACTTGGACATGCGGTTCCCTCCCTTTGGTGTGAAGCGCCCCCGCCGAGGCGGGGGCGCCAGAGTTCTTTCGATTGGATGCCGCGGTGAGGACCGAGCGCTCTAGCTGAGCTGTTCCTTCATCGATCCAGGACCGTCATGAGCACACTCGGGACGGTAAGCCCGGGCGGACGGCCCTTCTGTCGCGTTCGTTACAGAGCCGCTGTCGAGTGCGCGACGCTAATGCGTGGGCTCGGGCGTGACGCCGCGGCGGATGCCCTCGGCGTAGACCAGCCCCATGCCGATCAGGGCGCCGGGGATGGCCTCGAGCGCCTGCAGCAGGTGGGTCTCGGACTGGCCGGGGATGTGGAACCCGTTGATGAGCAGGCCGAAGAGGAACGAGCCGATGAGCGCACCGATGAACGCGCCGACGATGCCGCCCCAGAAGCGATCCGGGAGCCAGATCGTGAAGTGCCAGAGGGCGAGGCCCATCATGATCCAGGCCAGGGCGGCCACTAGCGGTTCCTCCCGTGTCGGCGGTTGCGCGGGCGCCGCTGCTTGGGGCGCTTCTTGCCGCCCGGGCCCATGATCCCGGGCTCGCGGCGAGAGGCCACGGCGGCCTGCGCGGCCTCGTCGACCTCGTCGGCGGACTCGTCGCGCTCCGGCTCGGGCTCGGGCTCGGGCTCGGGCTGGTCCGGCTCGACCGCGGGCTCCGGCTCGGGCTGCTTGGCCTTGGGCTTTGGCTTGGTGCGGGTGGGCTGCTCCTTGCGGCCGCCGCCGTCCTCCTCCGGAAGCTCGGCGACGAGCTCGTCGAACTCCTCCTTGGAGATCTCGGCCGGCTCCTCCGGCGTCGTGATGCGCTCGCGGCGCAGCGCGCGGCGGCGCTTGGGGCTCGGCTCGACGTCGACCGGCGCGCCGCCCGTGGTGGCCATGGCGTAGGCGGGGACCACGCCGCCCGACTCCTGCATGATCCGCGCCGTGCGGCGGGCGTAGACCGGCTCGCGCTCCTTCCAGTGCCACAGCACCGGCGAGGCGATGAAGATCGACGAGTACGCGCCCGAGAGCACGCCGACGAGCAGCGCGAAGGCGAAGTCGGTGAGCGTCTCGCCGCCGAACAGCAGCAGCGCGATGATCGGCAGCAGGGTGCAGAACGACGTCGCGAGCGATCGCGTCAGCACCTCGGACATGGACCGGTTGACGATCTGCTTGAAGGCGGCTCGCGGCATCCGCGGCACGTTCTCGCGGATCCGGTCGAACACGATGATCGTGTCGTAGAGCGAGTAGCCCAAGATGGTCAGCAGCGCGGCCACGGTCGCTGTCGTCACCTCCCGGCCGGTGAGGGAGTACACGCCGCTGGTGATCAGCAGGTCGTGCAGCAACGCGATGAGGACGGGCACGGCGTACTTCCACTCGAACCGCAAGGCGATGTAGGCGCTGATGACGAGCAGCGAGGCGATGATCGCGATGACCGCCGAGTTGGCCACCGTCTGCCCGAACGTCGGCCCGATCGAGGTGTTGGAGAAGTTCTGGGTGCCGCCGAAGCGCTGGTCGAGCTTGGTCTTGACCGCCTGGACCTGGTCGGGCTTCAAGGTTGACGTGGAGATCTGGAAGGCGTTCTTGCCCAGCTCCTTGTTGTCCAGGCGCTGGATCTTCGCGTCCCCGTAGCCGGCGGTCGACATCACCGAGCGGATCTGGTTCTCGTTGGCGGACTGGACCAGCGCCGTCTCGATCCGGGTGCCGGACTTGAAGTCGATGCCGAAGTTCAGGCCCTTGCCGCCGATGGCCAGCGCGCCGATGAGCAGGATCACGCCGGACAGCGAGAAGAACCAGCGCGACGCGCCCATGAAGTCGAAGCGCCACTTGTAGCGCTGCTCGCCGGCGCCGAGCGCGGCGCGGCTCTGCATGACCTTCGTGCGCCCGACGGTGCCGAGGATCGCCTGCGTCGCCAGCACGGCGGTGAACAGCGAGACGATGGTGCCGATGCCCAGCGTGAAGGCGAAGCCCTTCACCCCCGCGGTGGCGAGGATGAAGAGGATGAACGCGGTCATCACCGTGACGACGTTCGCGTCGATGATCGCCGAGAGGCCCTTCTTGTAGCCCGTGGCGATGCCGGACACGATCGATCTGCCGCCGCGTATCTCCTCCTTCACGCGTTCGAAGATCACGATGTTCGCGTCCGCGGCTACACCGATGGTGAGGATCAGGCCCGCGATGCCCGGCAGCGTCAGCGTGATCGGGATGAGCTTGATCAGCGCGAAGAAGTAGACGCCGTAGATGGCCAGGCCGAGGACGGCGACCAGGCCGAGCAGGCGGTAGAAGACGAGCAGGAACAGGATCACCACCGCCAGGCCGACGATGCCCGCGATCAGGCCCTGGTGGAGCGCCTGCTTGCCCAGCGTGGCGGAGACCTGCGACTGGGAGATCAGCTGGAGCTTGATCGGCAGGGCGCCGGTCTTCAGCAGGTTCGCGAGGTCCTGCGCGCTCTGGATCGTGAAGTTGCCGGAGATCTCCGAGTCGTTGCCCTGGATCCCGTCCGGGTTGGTCCGGTACGAGATGTACGGAACGGTGATCAGCGCGTTGTCGAGCGAGGCGGCGAAGTGATGGGAGAACTCGCGGCAGTCAGGGGTCTGGCAGGGCGTGGGTGGTGCCAGCGCCTGGGCGCGCTGGACGATCGTGCGCGTCACGTTGTGCCACTTGGTGGCGCCCGAGTCGGTGAACGAGAAGGTGACGTCGGGCGCGCCGCCGGTGCCGTTGGAGAAGTTCTGCTCCGGGTTGGTGATGTCCGTGCCCTTGAGGGCCGGGTTGTCGTTCAGCGCGTACCAGCGGTTCGGCGGCGGGCCCTTCGTGCTGGCCGACTGCGCGCGCACCAGGATCGTGCCCGGGTTGACCTTGACCACGCGCGTGCCGGCGGGCTGGCCCCTCTCCGAGAACAGGTCGGTGCGCGACTCCTCGGGGCCGCGCAGCACGGTCTGGGTCTTGTCGTTGACCAGGTACCACTGGACGCCGGTGGTCGCGGTCTTCGGGTTCATCGGCGGGCGCTTGGCCGCGATCTTCAGCGCCTGGTACTCGGGCAGGCCCAACGAGCCCGCCGAGGGGCCGCCGGTGACCTTCGCGTCGGCCGGGTGGGGCTTGCCGTCGGCCCCGAGGACGTCGGCCTCCCAGTCGTAGAAGTAGAGCTGGGCGACCTTGCCGACCTGCTGGAGGGCGCGCTGGGCGTTCTTGACGTCGGGCAGCCCGACCTCGATCTGGTCGGAGCCGGCGCGCTGGATCTCGGGCTCGGAGACGCCGAGCTGGTCGACGCGCTCGCGGATGATGTCCACGGCGCGGTCGAGCGCGTCCTGCGTCACCTTGGGCTGCTGCGGCGTGGGCTTGCCCTGGTAGACGAGCTGGACGCCGCCCTTGAGGTCGAGGCCCTCCTTGGTGGGCTGGGTCACGATGACCACGAAGGACGCGATCAGCAAGCCCAGGACCACCAGCAGGATGAGGCCGTTGCGTCGGCGGTCGGACATCCGAAGGGCTAAGGCTACTTCGCTGGGGTGAGCACGACGAGGAGTCCGCCGTCGTCGTCATACGCGGGAAACAGGTCCGCGGTCGCGCGCGCGGGGAGATCGCCCTCCGCGTTGACGGAGACCGGCTTGTCGAGCACGCGTACGCCCCACTCGAGCGCGGTGGCGATCTGGTCGTTGCCGTCGTCGAACTGGAGTCCGAGCACCTGGGTGACGTTGCGCCCGATGATCTTCTCCTCCTTCAGGCCGGTCAGCTCGAACGAGCCGCGGCCCGCGCCGATGACCCGTCCCTCCTGGTCGCAGACGAAGAAGGCGGCGTCTGGCGCCGGGTAGTAGTCGTCGAGCAACTCGAACAGGAACGGGAAGCCGCAGTTGCGGCAGCCCTTGGCCTCGCGGCGGAAGCCGGCGGTGCGATCGGTCGCAGTGGAGCGTGTCCCGCAGTTGGGGCAGATGAACAGGTGAGCCATCCCGGGAAGGAACGCTAGCGCCACCCGTTCAAGGAGAGCTTTGGCGGCTCAGGGGTGGTGGAAACAGCGCGTCTGGCCGGGCTTGCCCTTGCGGTACGGACCACCCTCAGAACAAGCGGGCATCCTCGGGCGGCGCCTCGAGGCCGAGGTGGTGAAACGCCCGCGGCGTGGCCACGCGGCCGCGGGGCGTCCGGGCGATGAGGCCGCGCTGGAGCAGGTACGGCTCGTAGACGTCCTCGATGGTGTCCGACTCCTCCCCTACGGCGACGGCCAGCGTCGAGAGGCCGACCGGCCCGCCGGCGAACTTGTCGCAGATGGCGGAGAGGATCGCGCGGTCGAGACGATCGAGGCCCTCGGCGTCGACCTCGAGCAGGTCGAGCGCGCTACGGGCGATGTCGGCGGTGACCGTGCCCTCGCCGTGGACCTCGGCGTAGTCGCGTATGCGCTTGAGCAGCCGGTTGGCGACGCGCGGGGTGCCGCGCGAGCGCGTCGCGATGGCCTCGGCCCCGGCGGCCTCGATTGCCACCCCGAGAATCGCGGCCGAGCGGATCACGATCTCGCCCAGGTCCTCCGGCCCGTAGTGCTCGAGGCGGTGCTGGATGCCGAAGCGGTCGCGCAGCGGCGTCGTGAGCAGGCCGGCGCGCGTGGTGGCGCCGATCAGGGTGAACGGCGGCAGGTCGATGGTGACCACGCGGGCCCCCGCGCCCTGGCCCACGGTGATCGGCAGCCGGCGGTCCTCCATGGCCGGATAGAAGGTCTCCTCGAGCGCGCGCGGCAGCCGGTGGAGCTCGTCGACGAAGAACACCGACCCCGGCTCGAGCGCGGTCAGGAAAGCGGCCACGTCGCCCTTGCGCTCCAGCGCCGGGCCGGCGGTGGGTATGAAGCCGACCCCGAGCTCAGCCGCGACGATGCCGGCCAGCGACGTCTTGCCCAGGCCCGGCGGGCCGGCCAGGAGCACGTGGTCGAGCGGGTCGCCGCGTCGCCGCGCCGCCTCGATCGACAGCGCGAGCTGCTGCTTGACCTTGTGCTGCCCGACGAAATCCTCCAGCCGCTTGGGGCGCAGCGAGCGGTCGAGGTCCTCCTCGGGGAGCTCCTCCGGGGTCTGGATGCGCGCCGGCGTCGTCATCGGCGGGCCCCACGTAGGGCCGCGGCGATGAGGGCCTCGGCGCTCTCGCCCTCGACGTCGGCCAGCAGGGCGTCGACCTCGGGCGGCGCAAAGCCAAGCCCCAGCAGGCCCTCGCGCGCCAGGCCGTGCGGGTCGTCGGCGTCGACGGCGCGGGTGATCGAGATGCCGTCGTCCTCGGAGGGCGGCGCGACCTTCTCGCGCAGCTCGACGATGATCCGCTCGGCCGTGCGCTTGCCGATGCCGGGGACTGCCTGGAAGCGGGCGGCGTCGCCGGTGGCGATGGCGGAGAGCAGCTCACGCGTGGAGCCGCCCGAGAGCACCGCCAGCGCCACCTTCGGGCCGACCGACTGCACGCCGATCAGGGCGAGGAAGAGGTCGCGCTCGTCCTCGGAGGCGAAGCCGAACAAGTTCAGCGCGTCGTCGCGCGGGATCAGGTGGGCGTGGAGGGTGACCTGCTTGCCGACCGGTGGCACGTGCCGCAGCGTCTGTGCCGAGACGGCGAGTCGGTAGCCCACGCCGCCGCAGTCGACGACGACGTGGTCGGGGCGGCGGATCGCCACCTCGCCACGGACCAGGGCGATCACGCCGGCACCCCGACGCGCGCCCGCAGCGGGGCGTGGTTGAGGTGGCAGATGGCCACGGCGAGCGCGTCGGCGGCGTGGTCGGGCCGCGGCGGCGCGGACAGCCCGAGCAGGCGTTGGACCATGTCCTGCACCTGGCCCTTGGCCGCGCGCCCCGAACCGCACACGGCGCTCTTGACCTGCTGCGGCGTGTAGTCCACGCAGGGCACGGCGCGCTGCCCGGCGGCGAGCACCACCACGCCGCGGGCCTGGCCGACCGCGAACGCGGTGCGCACGTTCTGGCCGAAGTACAGCGCCTCGAGCGCCATCGCCGCGGGCGCGTGCTCGCCCAGCAGGTCGTGCAGGCGGGCGTGGATGGCGGCGAGCCGCTCGGTGGGCGCGTCGCGCGCCGGGGTCTCGATGACGCCGCCGTCGAGCGCGACCAGGCGCCCGCCGCGCTGCGCGACGACGCCGTAGCCGGTCGCGGCCAGGCCGGGGTCGATGCCGAGGACGATCACTGCGGAGGGATTCTCCGCACCGCCCCGGATGCCTTTTGCCCGGCGGTGCCGCAAGGCCCTCGTACGCAGGAAGATGCGCGGCCTTCAGGGGGCCGTGCTGCCGGCGCCGAGGGCGGCCACCAGCTCCGGCAGCATCTGCTTCGCGCAGCCCTTGACGTGCATCTCGCCGTCGGGCCAGCGCAGGGGGAGCTCCTTCTTGGCGCTGTCGGCCACCTCGAGCCCGGCGCGCGGGAGCGAGGCGTGGGTGCGCGGCGCCCCGCCGGCCCCGGTCGCGAGCACGATCAGGCGCCGATCGGTGGCGGCGAGCAGGACGTTCGTGCTCTTCGTCAGCTCGGCCAGGCCGCCGGCGAGGGTGATCGCGCGGTGCTTGAAGGTCGGGTTCAGGCCGATGCACGTGGCCAGCAGGGTCTCGTCCGGCTCGGCGATCGGGACCAGCCCGTCGATGGCCTTCCCGAACCGCCCCCAGCCGCGCGGCAGTCGGTCCTTCTCGCGGGCGGTGACGTCGGCGGTGATCACGGCCGTGTAGTTTCGCCCATGTGACCACCCCAGAAGAGGCGATCGCCGCCATCCACGAGCGCTTCGGCACCCACCCCCGAGCCCGGCGCCTGCACGCCAAGGGAACGCTCTTGAAGGGCACATTCACCCCTACGCCGGCGGCCGCGCGGCTCTCGAAGGCGGCTCATCTGCAGGGCGGACCGGTACCGCTGACGGCGCGCGTGTCGAACGGCAGCGGCAACCCGGAGGACCCCGACTACGCGCCGGACGTCCGCGGGTTCGCGGTCAAGCTCTACGTGCCCGACGGCAGCCACACCGACATCGTCGCCCAGACCGTGCACCGCTTCGTGGGCCCCGACGCGGCCACCTTCAATGACTTGATGCGCGCTTCCAAGCCGCCCGCGGCGGCCTGGAAGTTGCCGCTGTTCCTGGCCCAGCACCCGCAGGTCGCGCTGGACCTGCCTCGGGCCGCCGCCGCCATGGTCCCGCCCCAGAGCTACGCCACGCGCCGCTACTACGCCCTCCACGCGTACCGCTGGAGGGACGCCGACGACAGCGTGCGCCACGTCCGCTACGAGTTCGAGCCCGTCGCCGGCGTCAAGACCCTCTCGCCGCTGGCCGCGCGCAAGCGCGGGCCGCACTACCTGCAGGAGGAGATCCTCGCCCGCGTGGCCGACGAGCCGGTGCGCTTCCGCCTCGACGTCGTCGTGGCCGAGCCGGGCGACCCGGTCGACGACCCGAGCCAGGTCTGGCCCGCCGAGCGCGAGCGCGTCGACGCCGGCACCATCGTCCTCACCGGACCCGACACCGAGCGCGAGACCGGCGACGACGTCCTCGTCTTCGACCCCACGCGCGTGGTCGACGGCATCGAGCTCTCCGACGACCCGGTACTGCGCTTCCGCACCCTCGCCTATTCGGAGTCGGTCCGCGAGCGGACCGGGCGGACCCGCCCCGAGCAGCTCGCCTAGCCGACGGCATGCCCGACTGGGAAGCCGAAGGACTGCTGGACGGGGTCGAGGACGAGCGCGACCGCGACGCCCGCCGCGCGCTCCTCGACGAGCTCCACGACGGGGGCGTGCCGCTCGAGGAGCTGCGCCGCGCCGTGGCCGAGGACCGCCTCGTGCTGGTGCCGGTCGAGCGCGTCCTCGGCGGCGGGGCGCCGAAGTACACGCTCGGCGAGTTCGCCGAGCGGGCCGGCGCGACGCGCGAGCTCGCCGTCGCCAACCTGCGCGCGGCCGGCGTGCCCGTGCCCGACGATGACGCCGTGGTCTTCCACGACGAGGACGTCGAGAGCCTGCGCCGGGTCAAGGGGCTGATCGACTTCGGCCTGCCCGCGGACTCGGTCTTCGACCTCGTGCGCACGCTGACCACCGGCATGGCCCGGATCGCCGACGCCGTGCGCACGGTGATCGGCGAGAGCCTGCTGCGGCCGGGCGACACGGAGCTCGACCTCGCCCACCGCTACACGGCCGTCGCCGAGCTCACGGCGCCGCTGACCGGCCCCGCGCTCGAGTACGCGTTCAACCACCATCTGCGCGACTCGATCCGCAACGACGTGATCGACCGCACCGCGCTGGCCACCGGGCGCCTGAACACGGGCAGCGAGGTCACGGTGGCGTTCGCCGACCTGGTCGGGTTCACGCGCCTCGGCGAGGAGCTGCCGCCCGACCGCCTCGGCAGCGTGGTCGACCGGCTCGGCGAGCTGGCCACCGAGGTCGCGCAGCGGCCGGTCCAGCTCGTGAAGATGATCGGCGACGCGGCCATGCTCGTCTCGCCCGAGCCGGAGCCGCTGCTGGACGCCACGCTGACCCTCGTGCAGCGCAGCGAGGACCAGGGTGACGACTTCCCGGCCCTGCGCGCGGGCGTGGCCTCGGGCACGGCGCTGACCCGCGGCGGCGACTGGTACGGGCGGCCGGTCAACCTGGCCAGCCGCATCACGAACATCGCCCGTCCGGGAAGCGTGCTCACCTCACGCGAGGTCCGCGACGCCGTGGGCGAGGACGGCTACCGCTGGTCGTTCGCCGGCGACCGCAAGCTCAAGGGCGTGCGCGGCGACACCCGGGTCTACCGCGTCCGCCCCGGCGACAACGGCGCGTCGAGAATGGGCTCAGTGCGGGATTGACGAGCCGGCGAAGACGAAGAACCAGATCCCGAAGCAGACGCCGGCCACCGCGACCGAGACCACCATCACCACGTTGAGCATCCGGAACGGGCGTCCGGACTCGCGCTCGCCGCGCATGCTCTTCATCCACGGCAGCTGCACGCGGACGTCGCGCTCGGTCCGCGTGACCCGGTGGTAGTAGCGGTCCAGGCGGCCCAGGAGCTTGCCGATCACGACCATCCCGATCGGCAGGCCGAAGATCACGACGAGGTACGGGCCCAGGGAGGGCTGCGAGCTGTCCTGCAGCTGCGAGGCGAGGTAGATGAGGCCGATGGGCACGACCAGCCACATCGCGATCGACCCGATGGCCATGAGCAGAATCAGGAGGAGTGCGGCGGCCCCACGGGATCCCGCCTCGACCTTGGAGCGCCCACCGGCGCGCTGCTCGACGATCAGTCCCACCGTCTTACCGAGTGTACAACTGAATCGAAGTCAACTCGGCAGTACCCTGTGGCTCACCATGGCCTCGCCCTCCCGCACGCGCTTGGATCTCGACGCGCGCCGGCGCCAGCTCGTCGAGATCGGTCTCGAGCTGTTCAGCGAGCGCGCCTACGACGAGATCGCCATCGACGACATCGCGGCGCAGGCCGGCATCTCGAAGGGCCTGCTCTACCACTACTTCCCGTCCAAGCGCGACTTCTACGTGGCCATCATCGGCGAGGCCGGGCGCGAGCTGCGCGAGCGCACCGAGCCCGATCCCTCGCTCAACCCGCTCGAGCGCCTCAACCAGAGCATCGACGCCTACCTCGCCCACGTCGAGCAGTACCCGCGCGGGCACGCCACGCTGCTGCGCGGCGGCATCGGCAGCGACCCCGAGGTGCGCGCGATCGTCGACGAGCACCGGCGCGTCAACGCCCAGCGCGTCCTCGACGCCATCGCCGAGGCCGGCGGCGACCTCACGCCGACCGTGCAGCTCGCGGTGCGCGGCTGGATCGGCTTCGTCGAGGCGGTGACCCTCGACTGGGTCGAGAAGCGCGAGGTCCCACGCGACGAGGTCCGCGCCCTGCTCGTCCAGACGCTGGGCTGGGCCGTCAGCTCCGCCGCCGGGACGGACCTGGCCTAACGCCGACGTAGACGTCGGTGAAGCTCGGGTCGTCGGGCCGCCCGCCGACCGGGATGAGGCGGTAGCGGCGCACCTCCTCGGGGGTGAGCCGCGCGCCCAGGTGCTCGACCCGGGCCTCGAGGCCGGCCGCGGCGATCCGGTCGCGCAGGTCGGTGCCGTACAGGCGCACGTGGTCGGCCTGGCCGAAGCGGCGCAGGCGCTCGTGCGGCGGCGCCGCCGGGTCCTCGTCCGTCGTCGCGCCATAGAGCGGGACCATGACGATGGCCTCGCCGCCGGGCGCCAGGACCCGCGCGAGTTCGCGCAGCGCGGCGCGGTCGTCGGCGACGTGCTCGAGCACGTGCACGCAGAGCACGCGGTCGAAGCTGGCCGGCGCGAACGGCAGCCGCTCGAGGTCGAGCGTGGCCATGGCGGCGCCCGGCTCGAGGTCGCCGCTGAGGTAGTCGAGGTTGGGGCGGTCGCGCAGCCGTCGCTCGAGCCAGGGCTCGGGCGCGAGGTGCAGCACGCGCAGGCGCTGCGCGAACAGGTCGCCGCGGTCGCGCAGGTAGAGCCAGAGCACGCGGTGGCGCTCCAGCGAGCCGCAGCCGGGGCAGCGGGAGTCGGGGGCCGGGAACGGCCCGCCCCCGTCGCGCAGCCGGCGCAGGCGCCAGCCGCAGATCGGGCAGCGGTAGCGCAGGCCGGCGTACTTGAGCGGCCAGAGCCGGCTCAACCCGTCGGCCAGCGCCGCAAGGCGGATCAGCCGGCGACGCGCTCGAGCACGTCGGCGGAGACGTCGAAGTTCGCATGCACGACGTCGACGTCGTCCTGCTCCTCGAGCGCGTCGATGAGGCGCAGCAGCGCCGGGGCGTGCTCGTCGTCGACGGGTACGCGGGTCTTGGGCTGCTGGCGCAGCTCCGAGGACTCGACCTCGACGCCGGCGTCGACGAGCGCCTCGCGCACGGCGGCGAGGTCGGCGGGCTCGGTGAGCACCTCGAAGACGTCGTCGTCCTGCTCGATGTCGAGCGCGCCCGCGTCGATGGCGGCCATGAGGTCGTCCTCGCCGTAGCGAGTGGCGTCGACGACGACCACGCCGCGCTTGTCGAAGAGGTAGGAGACGGAGCCTGGCTCGCCCAGCGAGCCGCCGGCCCTGGTGAGGATGTGGCGGACCTCCGAGCCGGCGCGGTTGCGGTTGTCGGTGACCGCCTCGATGAGCAGCGCCACGCCGCCGGGGCCGTAGCCCTCGTACTGCACGGTCTCGAGCGTGTCGGCGTCGCCGCCCTCGCCCGTGCCCTTGGCGATGGCCCGCTCGATGTTGTCCTTGGGCATGGAGGCGTCGCGCGCCTTCTGCACCGCGAGGGCCAGTGCCGGGTTGGCTTCGGTGTCGCCGCCGCCCTCCTTCGCCGCCACGGTGATCCCGCGCGCGAGCTTTGTGAAGAGCTTGCCGCGGCGTGCGTCGACAATGGCTTTTTTGTGCTTGATCCCTGCCCATTTGGAGTGCCCGGCCATCGCTTCATCGTAGTCTTGGTGTCATGAGCGGGCGGGACATGGGGCGCTTCTGGGATGAGCGTGCCCGGGAGGACGCGATGTTCTTCGTCGACGACCGCGAGCCCTACGGCAACGCCGACGCCGAACGCTTCTGGGCCCAGGGCGAACGCGACCTCGATCACATCCTTTCCACGCTGGGGACGCGCATCGCGTCGGGCGACAGCGTCGTCGACGTGGGCTGCGGCGTCGGCCGGCTGACCCGGGTGATCGCGCGGCGCGCGCA
>Ga0105239_10004361_pt1 | contig 16952 bp, 18 predicted proteins | sample KBSC44metaG_FD_92761 | JGI IMG/M metagenome (GOLD analysis project Ga0105239, IMG submission 92761) | Corn rhizosphere microbial communities from Kellogg Biological Station, Michigan, USA - KBS C4-4 metaG | ecosystem: Host-associated > Plants > Roots > Rhizosphere > Soil | place: Michigan, USA...
CCAGCCAGTCGCGCACGCGCCGGCCGCTGCGCAGCTGCTCGGTGGCCACGACGGTCACGGCAAGGACGGTAACGAGGGCAGCGGCGAATTCGGGCTCTCGTTACCGGACCGTTACCAGACGCATACCGCCTTTCAGCCCACGGCCAAGCCGAGCCGAGCGACGCTCAAGGCGCACACCGATGCAAAGAGGAGAGGAGAAACACTTGAAGCGCATGCGAACTCTCGCTGCGGTCGCGGTCATCGCCGCCGGCGCACTCTCGCTGGCCGGTTTCGCGGGCGCAAGCGCGAAGAAGGACAGCCTGCAGGGCGCCGGAAGCACGTTCGTCGCCCCGCTCGTCGCGCAGTGGCAGGCGCACTACCCGCACGCCGACATCAACTACTCCGCCATCGGCAGCGGCGCGGGCATCGCGCAGATCTCCGCCCGTACGGTCGACTTCGGCGCCAGTGACGCGCCGATGACCCGCGACCAGTTCGCCGCGTGCCACGGATGCGTCCAGATCCCGTGGGCGTTCTCGGCAACCTCGGTCATGTACAACGTCTCCGGAGTCGGCTACGGCCTCAAGCTGACCGGCCCGGTCCTCGCCAACATCTACCTCGGCCACATCAAGAAGTGGAACGACAAGCGGATCCGGTCGATCAACAAGGGCGTCAACCTCCCGAACGAGGACATCGTCCCGATCTTCCGGAGCGACGGGAGCGGCACCAGCTACAACTTCACCGACTATCTCTCCCGCGTCAGCAAGGAGTGGAAGAGCAAGATCGGCAAGAGCACGCAGCCGGCCTTCCCCGCCGGCGTCGGCGCGAAGGGCAGCTCGGGCGTCTCCGCGAAGCTCCAGACAACGCCGGGCGGCATCACCTACGCCGACATCGCGTACGCCTACAAGTTCCACTTCAAGGTCGCGAAGATGAGGAATCGGGCCGGCCGGTTTCTCCTGCCGCGAAGCACGACCGTGCAGGCGGTCGCAAAGCACGTGAAGAAGGTCCCGGCCAACAACGCGATCTCGGTGGTCGACCCGCCGAAGAGCGTTCCGGCCGGCTACCCGATCTGCACCTTCACCTGGGTGATCGTGCCGCTCAAGACCGGCAAGGCGCCCGCCCTCAAGACGTTCGTCGACTGGGCGGTGACGAAGGGCCAGTCGTACGGCCGGCCGCTGCTCTTCATCAAGCTGCCGGCGGTCGTCACCAAGGCGGCACGCAAGACCACCGCCAAGCTGCACACCTAGGCGCTTGGGAGCACGCAACGCACGTCGAGCCCGCGGCCTTTCGAGCCGCGGGCTTCGACGTGCCCGCCCGCAGTCTCGACCACATGCTTGACGATCGCGAGCCCGAGACCGCTTCCGCGAGTGGTCCGCGCCCGGTCGGAGCGGAAGAAGCGCTCGAACAGGCGCGCCGCATCCTCCTCGGGGACGCCCGCCCCGTCGTCGGCGACCTCGAGCACGATCTGCCCGTCCTCGCTGCGGAGCGAGACGACGCAGGAGGCGCCCTCGCCTGCATACCGGATCGCGTTCTCGACGAGATTCGCGGCGACGGTGCGCAGCATGCGCCGGCGGAGCGGGACGCGGATCGTCTCGTCCGCGAGCCTGAGCTCGAGCCTGATGCCGGCGGTCTCGGCCCGCTCCCTGCGCTCGGCGACGACGTCGCGGAGAATAGGCGCGGCCTCGGTCTCTCCGAGCGCGACGACCTCACGCCCCTGCTCGAGCTCGCTCAGGAAGAGGATGTCATCGACCAGCTCCGTCATCTCATCGACCTGCTCGCGCGCCTGCCGGAGCAGCTGCGGCAGGTCCGCGCCGGGGAGCTCGGCAGTGTCGAGCAGCGCGAGGAGCCGGGCGAGCGGCGTGCGTAGCTCGTGCGAGACCGCCGCCGTGAAGGCGGTGCGAAGCTCTTCGTACTCGGGGCTCCCCATTAGGGTGAGTATCGCGTGACCAAGGTCCTGATCGTCGAAGACGACGAGCTGATCGCCGAGGGCATGGCGCAGCACCTCGCGGCCGCCGGGCTCGAGCCGGTGCGCGTCGGCGGCGGCGAGACGGGGCTGGCGCGGCTGCGCTACGAGCGGCCGGACGTGCTCGTGCTCGACCTGATGCTCCCGGGCCTCGACGGCTGGAGCCTGATCGAACAGGCGCGGGCCGAGGCCATCGGCACGCCGATCGTCGTCGTCAGCGCCCGCGGGACCGAGCACGACCGCGTGCACGCGCTGCAGATCGGGGCCGACGACTACCTCGTCAAGCCCTTCTCGATGAAGGAGCTCGTCGCGCGGGTCGAGGCCGCTGCGCGTCGAGGCGTGCGCGGGATCCACGAGGAGCGCGGCGAGGAGCTCGTGATCGAGGAACTGCGGATCGATCCACGCTCCGTTCAAGCCTTCGTCGACGGCGAGAACGCGGAGCTGACGCCGACCGAGTTCAGGCTCCTGTACACGCTTGCCCTGGACCAGGGACGGGTTGCCTCGCGGGACGAGCTCCTACAGCGAATCTGGGGCCGCCGCGCCACGCACCGCGACCGCACCGTCGACGTCTGCGTGCGGCGCCTGCGAGAGAAGATCGACACGCGCGCCTCGAAGCACACGTTCGTCCAGACGCGCTACGGCGTCGGCTACAGCCTGGAACCAATCGCGAAGTAGCTATTCGAGCCGGTAGATCGGCACCAGGCTCTTCTCCGACTCGGTCTCGATCCGCGCGACGACCTCGACGTACGGCTCCAGGCCCGAACCGTGCAGCTTCGCCTTCAGCAGCTCGTCCACCTGGTAGAGGCCGGCCGAGTTGTTCATCTTGATCTCGACGGAGACTGCGCGGTCCTTGCCCTCCGAGATGACCACCTCGTCGATCGCCGCAGCCGAGATCGAGTGGATCGAGACCCGGCCGCGCTCGAACGGAATCCGGGAGCGGCCCTCCTCGATGTCGAGCGCATCGGCGACGCGGACGATGCCCGCCTCGAGCGTGAGCGGATGGCCGGACTCGCGGTGCGACGTGATCGCCTGCAGCACCTCGGAGACGACGACGGTGAGCTCCGGCTCGTCATAGAGGCCCTCGAGCAGGCTGTACGCCTTCGGCTCCGCAAGAAAGAGGCTCCAGTCCTCGTGCCGGTCGCGGTGGACGGCCATCCCGACGCAGTGCAGGAGCGCCCCGAGCACGACGACGACCTCGGCGTCCTCCTGCTTCATGTCGTAGTCCGCGACCATCGCCGGCTGGATGTCGCGCTTCTCGAGGATGCGCAGGAGCCGGAGCGCGATGTTGGCGACGATCTGGATGTGCACCCATGAGTGGTCGTTGATCCCGAGCCGCTTGACGGCGTTCACGTTGGCGACGTGCCACCAGGCCTTGAGGCCGTCGTCCGCGTTCACGCGCTCGAGCAGCGCGCGGAGCTTGCGGCTGCGCTGCGCGGGGACGTTGATCCGCATCTGGCCGACCGCCTCGGCCGGTGTGAGCCGCGCGTCGCGTTCGGCCTCCTCGGAGGCCGGCTCGTCGATCCGCTCGCGCAGCTCCGGGTCGATCTCGGACATGGCGCTAGCCGCTCAGCGCGGCGAGGCTCCGAAAGAGCTCGCGCGCGGTCTCCAGTCCGAGCGGCACGAACTCCGCGAGCAGCCGCTCGTTCGGCGAGTGGATGTTGCTCTCCGGAAGCGCGAAGCCGGTGATGATCGTCGGGATGCCCTTGTCCACCAGCGCCGGCACGATCGGGAGGCTCCCGCCCGAGCGGACGAGGAGCGGCCGGCGGCCGAACGTCTTCTCGAAAGCGTCCAGGCCCAGCTGCACGGCTGGGGCGTCCGGAGGGACGAGCCCCGGCGGAGCCGACGCCGTCCGCGTGACCTCGAGCTCGGCGCCTTCGGGAGCGGCGTCGCGGAGCAGAGCCTCGAGGGCGGCCGCGATCTCGTCGACGTCCTGGCCCGGTGCGAGGCGGATCGAGAGATTCGCCTCCGCCGCGACCGGCAGCACGGTCTTCTGCAGCAGCGGCGAGCCGCCCGCGATCCCGTGCACGTCGAGGGCGGGCTCAGCCGTGGTGCGAAGGTAGAACTCCTCGCCGGCCGCGGTGTAGCCGCTGCTCGCGCCGGCCTCTTCGAGAAGCTGCGGGCCCGGTACGAGCTCACCCCAGGCGGCGCGCTCCTCGTCTGTCGGCGGCGCGATCCCTGCGCGCAAAGCCTCCGGCAGGACGCCGTCGCGCGCGAGCACGCTCGAGAGCGTCGCGATCAGCGCGTGAAGCGCATTCAGGGCGGCTCCGCCGTAGAGCCCCGAGTGCAGGTCGCGCGCGCCCGTGCGCATGACGAGATGGAAGTAGACGAGACCCCGCGTCGCGACGCTGAACTCCGGCACGCCGCGCGTCGTCATCCCGGCGTCCCAGATGATCGCCGCGTCCGCGCCGCGCTCGTCGGCCGCGAGGAAGTTCACGATCTGGTCCCCTCCGCTCTCCTCCTCGGCGTCGCAGCACACCCGCACGTTCACAGGAAGCTCGCCCGCGGCGGCGAGCTCGGCGGCTCCCTTGAGCAGCAGGTACAGCTGGCCCTTGTCGTCGACGACGCCGCGGCCGAAGAGCCAGCCGTCGCGCTCCTCGAGCGTGAACGGATCCGAGTCCCAAAGGTCGAGCGGATCCGCCGGCTGAACGTCGACGTGGCCGTAGACCATCACCGTCGGCCCGCCGCCATTCGAGGCCGGCAGGTCGCCGATTATCAGCGGCTGCGTGTCAGTCGGGACGACCTCGGCCGAGCCGCCTGCACCGCGCACGAACTCGGCGAGCCAATCTGCAGCGCGACCGACGTCGTCCTTGCGAGCCGGATCCGCGCTGACGCTCGGGATCGAGATCAGCTCAGCCAGCTCGTCGAACCACGGCTCTGCCACGGCGGCGAGTCTATGCCGCGGCGGCGTCGCGCGAGGCCGCGAGCTGGCCGCACGCAGCTTCGATGTCCCGGCCGCGCGTGAGCCGCACCGTCGCGGGCACCCCGGCGCGGTCGAGCACCGCCTTGAAGGCATCGATCGCGCGCCGCGAGGACCCGTCGAACGCGCCGGTCGGGTTGTACGGGATCAGGTTCACCTTGAAGACCCGGCGGTCGAGGACTCCCGCGAGCTGCCGCGCCTGCTCGACGCGGTCGTTGACGCCGGCGAGCATCACGTACTCGACGAAGACCTTGCGCCTGCGGAGCGCGAAGTAGCGGCGGCACTCCGCGAGCACCTCCGCAAGTGGATACCGCTCGTTCACCGGCATCAGGCGCGAGCGCAGCGCGTCCTCCGGCGCGTGGAGCGACAGCGCGAGCCGGATCGGCTCCTCGACCTCGTCCACGAAGCGGGTCAGCCCCGGCAGCCAGCCAACGGTCGAGATCGTCGTCCGCCGGTGGGTGATCCCGAGGTCAGGAAGTCGCCGCGCGGCCTCGAGAACGTTGTCGAGGTTGAGCATCGGCTCGCCCATGCCCATGAAGACGCAGTGGTCGACGGCCTCGATCCGCCGGAAATGCAGCGCCTGGTCGAGGATCTCCGAGGCCGTCAGGTTCCGCCCGAACCGCATCGCGCCGGTCGCGCAGAACGTGCACGTCAGCGGGCAACCGGACTGCGACGAGACGCAGAGCGAGCGCCGCCCGTCGCGGTAGCGCATCAGCACCGCTTCGACCGGATGGCCGTCGTGGGTGCGGAAGAGGGTCTTCACGGTTCCGTCACGCGCCTCGGACTGCGCCGCGACCTCGAGCGTCGAGAAGGGAACTTCCTCCTCCAGCGCCGTGCGCAGCACGAGGGGGACGTTGCTCATCTCCGCGTAGCCGGCGGCGCCGCGCGCCGTCCACTCCCACACCTGAGCGGCGCGGTACCGAGGCTGGCCGCGATCGGCCAACGCCTGCTCGAGTAGCCCGAGATCCATCGGTCAACCGTAGCGCCTGGCCCGAGAGCCGACCTAGCGGCGGCGGCCGCGGCCGACGACCAGGTTGACGCGATGGCCGTTGGCGAGCTTTCTGCCGGCGCGCGGGCTCTGAGCGAGGACCTTGCCCCGTTTGCGCTTGACGGAGACCCTGCGCGACACCTTTCCGGTCCGGCAGTGCGCCTTGCGGATCTTGGCTCTGGCCTTCGCGAGCGTCAGGCCTACCACCCTCGGAACCGAGCAGCGCGGCTTCGGGGGCGGTGGCGGCGGGGGAGGAGCAGGCGGAGGCGGCGGAGGAGCCGGCGGCGGCGCAGGCGGTGGCGGCGGCCCACCGACCATCCACGGCGGAAGAGGTGTGTCGTCCCCGGCGCGGAAGGCGAACGTGCCGCGTAGCGCCGGAGCGCCACCCTCGCAGTGCTGTACGAAGCTGACGCTGAACGTGCGCACGTGACCGTCGGCCAGCCAGGTCGCGGAGTTGACTGTGAATTCCCCAGTGAGCGTGTTGCAGCCGCGACCGTTTCCACTGACGTCCAGGCCCGGGCCGTTGCCGTTGAACGGATAGCGCGTGGCATTCGGGTAGTAGCCGGGAGCGAGGATGTCGCCCGCGGCCGGCGCGAAGTCCGCGTACCACCAATCGCCGTTCGCGCCGTCCACGCCGAAGCCCACATATTGCCGCGTGCCGCCGACGCCGATGGCGTCGTTGGCGATCGTGTACGACCAGTTCCGGCCTCCGCCGATGTAGTCACCGGGATCGCTGGTCATCGTGACGCTGGTCTGGCCGCCGTACGCGAAGCCCTGGAGCGCGGCTTGCCGGTGGTTTCCCGCCGAGTCGCTGATCGTGAGCGTCGCCGTGCGCGTCCCGGCGCTGCCCGGGCGGTAGCGCAACCACACCTGGCACGCGGAGCCCACCAGCGTGTGCCCGGTGCAGTCGTCTTCGCGGACCTCGAAGCTGCTCGCGTCGGCACCGCCGAGCGACACCCCGGTCACGGTCACCGGAGCGTCGAACGCGCGCAGCGTCACCGGAACCGCCGTAGAGGGCCGGCCTGCATCGCTCGCCGGCCACCTGACGGTTCCCGGCGCGACGAGCGCGACGTCGGCCGACGGAGGCTCGCCCACCTTGACCTCGCCGTAGAGCGCGGCTCGCCCGCCCTCGCAATGCTGCTCGTAGATCAGCCAGATCCGATCGACCGCGCCGCTCGGCGCGGAATGGATGTCGAGCACCTGAAAGAGCCCGGAGTCCTCGTTGCAGCCGCGGCCGTCGCCGGAGATGTCGATTCCTGGATGCCCGGCCTCGCGAAACGGGGCGCGCTGCGCGTCGACGTATACGCCCGGGACGAGGACCGTTCCGGGCGGCGCGGCGAAGTCCATCGAGTACGAGTCGCCCGCCGTGCCGCCCGAGACATTCACGGTCAGATAACCGGCGGTGCCGCCGATGCTCATCTGGGAGTTGGCCGGGTCGAAGATGCGCTGCCCGCCGCCGCCGATCCAGTCCCCTGGATCGCTGAGCATCGTGACGAAGTTCGACGGTGCGGCCGCCGCCAGGGCCGGTGCAGCGAGCGCGCAAGCCGAAGCGGCCAGAACCGCAACGAGCATCTTGCGCAGCCCGCCCGTCATCCCCTCGCGCTTCTTCCTGCTACGCCCTCGGTCTAAACGAGAAGAGGCCGGCGCTCGAGCGCCGGCCTTTTGCCGTAGGTATCAGGCGACGTCGCGCAGCGCGACCGACTCCGCGAGCGCGCGCAGCTTCTTCAGGCTCTGGTTCTCGATCTGGCGAATCCGCTCCCGGGTGACGTTGAACGCGCGGCCGACCTCGTCGAGCGTGCACGGGTGCTCGCCGTTGAGCCCGTACCGCAGCTCGAGCACACGCCGCTCGCGCAGGCTCAGCGTTCCGAGGACGCGGATCAGTGTCGCCTTCCGCAACTCGACCTCGGCGGCTTCCTCGGGCAGCGGCTCGCTCTCGTCGGTCAAGAAGTGCCCGAACTCCGACTCCTCGTCATCCCCAACCGGCTTCTCCAGCGAGACCGGCGCCTGCGAGCTGCGGCGAATCTGCTCGACCTCGTCCGGCGTCAGCTCGACATCGCGCGCGATCTCGGCGGAAGTCGGCTCCCTCCCCAGTTCGGCTCGCAGCTTCCGCTCCGAGCGAACGATCTTGTTCAGCTTCTCGACGATGTGGACCGGCATCCGGATCGTGCGGCCCTTGTCCGCGAGCGCCCGGGCGACTGCCTGGCGGATCCACCACGTCGCGTAGGTCGAGAACTTGAAGCCCTTGCGGTGGTCGAACTTCTCGGCGGCGCGCACGAGCCCGATCGTCCCCTCCTGGATGAGATCGAGGAACGGGAGGCCCTGGTTGCGGTATCGCTTGGCGATCGACACCACCAGCCGCAAGTTCGCCTCGACCATCTCCTGCTTCGCGCGATGCTCGCCGCGCTCGATGCGCTTCGCGAGCTCGACCTCCTGCGCGGCGGTGAGCAGGTCGACCTTGCCGATGTCCTTCAGGAAGAGCTGCAGCGAGTCGGTGCTGACCTCGCGCGCTTCGGCGGCCGGCTCCTCGCGCTCGGCCTCTTCCGCGTTCGAGTCGACGACCTCGATCTGAAGCTCCTCGAGGGCGCCGTAGAACTCGTCGATCTGCCCAGCCTCGAGCTCCAGCTCGGCGAGCGCGAGGGCAATTTCCTCGGTCGTGAGAGAGCCGGCCTCGCGTCCGGTCTCCAGGAGGGCCTTCGCCTCGTCCGTCTCGAGGACCTCTCCGATGCTTGTCGCCCTGACCCGCTCCCCCTGCTCGCTCACTAACGCCTCCCTGGGCTCGTTATGTCCCGCCCCCTCCGGCGGATGCGGCACTAGAACACATGGCTCGGACGGACGCCATAGGCCGAACGGCTCATTTTCCGTTCAGTCGGACCCAGCCTTCGCGAGCACGTTCAGGTAGGCCGTGGCCTGCCGTCCGAGCGTGCTCTTCGGATCCTCGGTCCGAGCGAACTGTAGCTCGTCTCGGGCCCGGTTGACCTCTCCGATCCAGAGCAGCAGCAGGCCGAGGTGGAACCGGACGGTCTGGGCGTGCGGAAAGACGCGCACCAAGGGGCCCAGGCGGGAGAAGGCGGTGGACGGGTTGGCCTTGTCGAAGCGGCCGACGGCGGCGGCCGCCCGCGCCTCCGGATCGCTCGGCGCCGCCCGCGCCGCGGCGTCGAACTGGCGCCGGGCGGAGCGCGGGCGGTCGAGCCGCTGGAGGGCGACGCCGTACGAGATCTTCGCGTGGGCGCCCCCTCCACGGGCGGCGCGGGCGAGCGCGTCGAGCTCCTGCGCCGGCGGCAGGACGCGGATGCGTAGCGGCGCCTCGAAGGACGGGACGAACGTCGGCAGGCCCGGAGCGAAGCCCGCGTGCAGGAAATCGGCCGCGCGCACGGCGTAGAGCGAGTCGGGATCGAGCCTCGCGGCAGCGCGCCAGGCCTGCGCCGCCTCGGCGTCGTGACGCGCCCAGAAGAGGGCGAGCCCGAGGTGGAACGCGACGAGCGCGCTCTGCGGATGCCGCGAGGCGAGCTCCTGCAGCCGGCCGACGGTTCCGCTCGGCCAGGCCGCAATCGCCGCGCCCACCTGCGCCTCGAGCGAGTCGTAGCGGCGGAAAACCGCCTCCGCACGAGCTGCCTGCCGGTCTCGGTCGTAGAGCGTCTCGGCATTTCTGAGCGCTTGCGCCTCCGGATCCGAGCGGATTCCGAGGTCGAGCGCGAGCGGCGGCGAACCGGGGCGCGGCTTCACCGTCGGCACGTCGCTGCGGGTCGCGAGCACGCCGACCACGACGATTCCGGCGGCGAGCGCAGCCGCTCCGGCGACGAGCAGGAAAATCCGCGCGCGAGGGCTCATCGCGTCCATACAATCGAAAGCCTGATGCCCTCGTACAGAGACCTGCTCAAGAGCGTCAAGGCGGAGATCGAGGAGGCTTCGGCAAAGGGTGCCAAGGCGCTCGTCAGCGATGGTGCTCTGCTCGTGGACGTCCGCGAGCACGACGAGTGGCAGCAGGGACGGATTCCCGGCGCGATCCACATCGAGCGCGGCAATCTCGAGTCGCGGATCGAGCAGGCGGCGCCCGACCGCTCACGGCCGATCGTCCTCTACTGCGCGGCGGGAAACCGATCGGCGTTCGCGGCGAAGACCCTCGCCGAGCTCGGCTACGAGCGGCCCGTCTCGCTGGAGGGCGGCTACCGCGCCTGGCAGGGCGAGAGCCTGCCCACCGAGCTGCCGCGCACGCTCGGCCCCGAGCGGCTCGCGCGATACAGCCGCCACCTGCTGATCCCCGAGGTCGGCGAGGAGGGCCAGTTCCGCCTGCTCGACTCGCGGATCCTGCTGATCGGCGCGGGTGGGCTCGGGTCGCCCGCTGCGCTCTATCTGGCGGCCGCAGGCGTCGGCCGGATCGGCATCGTCGACGCGGATGTGGTCGACGAGACGAACCTGCAGCGGCAGATCGCGCACTCGACCGATTCGCTCGGCGAGCCCAAGACGGACTCGGCGCGGCGGCGGATCGAGTCGCTCAACCCGGACGTCGAGGTCGTGTCGTTCCGCGAGCGGCTGACCTCCGACAGCGTCGAGCGGATCCTCGAGCCCGGCTGGGACCTGATCGTCGACGGAGCCGACAACTTCCCGACGCGCTACCTGCTGAACGACGCCTCCATCTGGCACGACATCCCCGTCGTTCACGGGTCGATCTTCCGCTTCGAGGGCCAGGTCACGGTCTTCAAGCCTCGTGAGGGCCCCTGCTACCGCTGCCTCTTCCCGCAGCCTCCACCGCCCGAGCTCGCGCCGAGCTGCGCGGAGGGAGGCGTGCTCGGCGTGCTGCCCGGCGTGATCGGCTCGATCCAGGCCACGGAGGCCCTGAAGCTCGCGCTCGGCATCGGCGAGCCGCTCGTCGGGCGGCTGCTGCTCTACGACGCGCTCTCGGGCGAGTTCTCGGAGATGAAGCTGCGCCGTGACCCGGACTGCCCGGTCTGCGGCGACAACCCGACGATCACGGAGTACGTCAACTACGTGGAGTTCTGCGCCGGGGTGGGGCATTGAGCCTGGTCAGGATCCCGCCGACGCTCCGCGGCGAGACAGAGGGCGCCCGCGAGGTCGAGGCGCGCGGCGAGACCGTCCGGGAGCTGCTCGACGACCTGATGGGCCGCTTCCCCGCGCTGCGCGGCCAGATCCTGCACGAGGACGAGCTCGTGCCCTTCGTGAACGTCTACGTGGAGGGCGAGGACGTACGTACGAAGGACGGCCTCGAGACGCCCGTCGAGGACGACGCGACCGTCATCCTGCTCCCCGCGATGGCGGGTGGGTAGTCCGGCCGCTTCGCTGCTCGACCTCGTCGGCAACACCCCGCTGGTCGAGCTTCCGCGGCTCTCGCCGAAACCGTCGGTCCGGCTCTACGCGAAGCTCGAGGGACAGAACCCGACGGGGTCGATCAAGGACCGGGTCGCCCTCGCGATGGTGCAAGCCGCCGAGCGCTCGGGCGAGCTCGACCCCGGTCAGGAGCTGCTCGAGCCCACGAGCGGCAACACAGGCATCTCGCTCGGCCTCGTCGCGCGCCTGAAGGGCTACCGCCTCACCTGCGTCATGCCCGAGAACGTGACCGAGGAGCGCCACCGCCTGCTGCGGCTCTACGGCGCAAAGATCGTCGAGTCCCCGGGCGCCGAGGGGACGAACGGCGCGGTTCGGCTGGCGATCGAGCTCGCCGAGCGCGAGCCGCGATACCACATGCTCTTCCAGTACGAGAACGACGCCAACCCGGCTGCGCATTACGAGGGCACCGGCGCGGAGATCGCAGCGGCCCTCGACCGCGTGGACGTCCTCGTGGCAGGCCTCGGCACCGGCGGGACCCTGATGGGCGCCGGCGCGAGACTGCGCGAGGCGTTCGCTGAGATCACGATCGCGGCCGCGGAACCGCTCCCGGGCGACCCGATCATGGGCCTGCGCTCGCTCCAAGACGGCTACGTGCCGCCCGTGCTGGACGTCGCGCAGCTCGACCGCAAGCTGCTCGTGTCCAACGAAGATGCCGTCACGGCCCTGCGCGAGCTGCTGCACCGAGAGGGCATCTTCGCGGGTGTCTCCTCGGGCGCCGTCGTCCACGTCGCGCGGCGTTTGGCCGACGAGCTCGAGGAAGGCACGATCGTCGCCGTGCTCGCCGATGCCGGCTGGAAGTACCTCTCCGCCAACTTCTGGGAGTCGCCGGCGGAAGAAGAGCTGGAGACAGTCGTCTGGTGGTGATCCCGAGCGAGATCCGTGCCGAGCTTCGCCGTCACGCCGAGGCGGAGGCGCCGAACGAGGCCTGCGGCCTGATCGCGCTCAGAGACGGCGTCGCAGAGCGCTACATCCCCGGCCGCAACGCGGCCGCGAGCCCCTACCGCTTCCAGCTGGAGACCGAGCCCGAGAACTGGTTCCTGGAGGACGAGGGCTACGAACTGGCCGTCTTCCACTCGCATCCGACCCCGTCCGCGCGCCCGTCGCGCACGGACGTCGAGAACGTCGGCCTCTGGTCCGGCCGTCCCTACCTGATCCTGTCGCTGGAGACGGACGAGCTCGCCGCTTGGATAATCGACGACGGCGAGCTCGTGCCGCTCGAGATCAGGCCGCTCGAGATCAGGTCGACCTGAAGACGCCCTTCATGCCGGCCGCTGCGTGGCCCGGCACGGTGCACTTGTAGGCGTGCTTCCCCTTGCTGAGCGTGACCGTCAGCGTCGCGGTCTGGTTGTGACCGAGCATCTTGGTCTTCTTGCCCGCGATCCAGAAGTCGTGCCTCGTCCGGCCCACGTTCTTGACCTTGAAGATCGTCTTGCCGTGGCGCGCCGTCTTCTTGTCGAGGGCGAACCTCAACGTGTCCCTCGCCTGAACGTGGATGGTCGTCGCGGTCGTGCGAGCCGTGTTGGCGCCGGCGAACGGCGCGATCACGACGAAGGCAGCGGCCGCGATGGCGGTCGCTGCGAGTGCGGAAAGCGTTCGCTTCATGGATCTCCTCACAGGTTGTTGACCCCGTCCGCGAGTCAGGATACCTCTTTCAACTGCTCCTCCCCGCCGCCGTGCGGGACGAGCTCGATCTCGAGCCGCTCGATCCGCGAGCCCTCCACCTCGAGCACGGTGAAATGGGTTCCGTCCCAGTCGACCTCGTCGCCCGGCTCCGGCGCGCGGCCGATCAGGCCGAACACGAAGCCGCCGACCGTGTGGTAGTCCTCGATCGGGATCTGCCGCTCGAACTGCTCGTTGAAGTCGTCGATCGGGAAGGTGCCGTCGATCCTCATCTTCCCGTTGGGCAGGCGCTCGACTGACTCGTCGGGCAGGTCGAACTCGTCCTCGATCTCGCCGACGATCTCTTCGAGCAGGTCCTCGAGGGTGACGATTCCCTCGAGGTCGCCGTACTCGTCGACCACGATCGCCATGTGCTGGTTCGTCCGCCTGAACTCGGCAAGCAGCGCGGCCAGGTCCTTCGTCTCCGGGACGATGTGCGCCGGGCGCACGAGCTCCTCGATCTGCACTCCGGCTATGCCCCGGTCGGTCAGGGCTGAGATGAGGTCGCGCACGTGCAGGATGCCGACCACCTGGTCGAGCGACTCGCGGTAGACCGGGTAGCGCGTGTACGGCGACTCGATCATGGCCGCGAGCGCCTCTTCCGGGGGGAGCTCGACCGAGAGCGCGACCACCTCCGGCCGCGGCACCATCACCGCCGAGACCTCCTTGTCGGCGAAGTCGAAGACCTTGTAGAGCATCTCCTGCTCCTGCTGCTCGATCTCGCCGTGCCTGGTGGAGCGGTCGAGCACCATCTTCAGCTCGGCCTCGGAGAGAACGTCGTCCTCGTCGCCCGGCGGCTCGAGCCCGAGCATGCGCAGGACGAGCTCGCTCGCTCGCTGCAGGACCCAGATCAGGGGCTTCAGCGCGATGAAGAAGCCGCGCACCGGCGCCGATACCGCGAGCGCCGTCGTCTCCGAGTGGCGCAGCGCGACGCCCTTCGGCACGAGCTCGCCGATCACGACGTGCAGGAAGGTGATGATCAGGAAGGCGAGCGCGAGCGCGATCACCGAGGCGAGGATCGGGTCGAAGACCTGCGCGAGTGCCTGCTCGCCCAGGGCGCCGATGGCCAGGCTGGTGGCGGTCACGCCGAGCTGCATCGCGGCGATGAAGCGGGGCGGGTCGGCGACGATCTGCATGACCGCGCGCGCGCGGCGGTTGCCCTGCTCCTCGAGCTCGCGGATACGCGTGCGCCGGGCGGTGACGAGCCCGTATTCAGCCGCGACGAAAAACGCGTTCAGCAGAATCAGAACCGCGACGGCGAGAAGCTCTACGAAGAGGGTCACGCCCCGCTCTCCGGGGCGCGACGACTTGGCGGAAAGTCGTCGTCCAACAGGCTCTACAAATCAGTATAGGTGAGCCTTCCGCCGTCACCGGAGCGCGCGGCGCGGCCCTCATGGACAAGCCGTTCCAGGTGCGCGAGCGTCTCCGCGAGAGCGAAACGGCGGCCGCTCGCGTCGAGACTCTCGCCGAACAGCGCCACGGACACCTCGTAGCCCGTGCGCGGCTCCGAGCCGAGCGCTGCAGCCGCCTCGTCGAGCCGGCGGTGATGGTGCTCGACGATCTGGCCGGCGCGTCCTGCGGGATCCTCGATCGGCTCCCCGTGACCGGGAAGCGCCAGGCGCGGAGCGAGCTCGATCGTGCGCTTCAGCGAAGAGAGGTAGTCGCCGAGCGGATCGGGGCGCGAGTCCGGGTAGAGCCCGACCGTCGGCGTGATCGCGCCGAGCAGGTGGTCCCCGGCGACGAGGACGCCGTCGCGCAGGAGGCAGAGGTGGCCGTCCGCGTGGCCGGGCAGCTCGAGCACTTGCCAGCCCTCGACGTCGTCGCCCTCCGCGACCCGCTCGGGGTCCCGCGCGAAACGGATGAACGGGCCGAACGCGGTCGCCTCGTCCCTGAGCTCGGCCGCGACCTCGTCGGGGAGCCCGTTCGACTGCAGGTAGTCGGCAAGCCGCGACGACCAGTCGTCGCTCCCCCAGACGCGCTCGCACTGCTCGTAGTCGGCGCTTCCCTGCAGGACCTGCGCCCCCGTCAGCCGCTGCGCGTCCTCGCCGCCGCCCGCGTGGTCCGGGTGGAAGTGCGTCACGAAGATCCTCCCGACGTCGACCTCGCGCAGGACGGACGCCCAGCGCTCGTCCGCGTCCGGCAACCCCAGCCCGGTGTCGACGAGCGTCCAGCCGTCGCCGCCCGGAAGCAGGTAGCAGTGAACGTGCCGGATCCCGAGCGGCAGCGGAAACGTCAGGCGCCTGATACCGCCGGGAAGCTCGTCCATTACGCCTTCTCGAGGACGGCGACGTAGGTGTCGTCGGAGTCGATCGTCCGCGTGAGCTTCCAGCCGGTGCCTTCGACCAGCTCCTCGAGCTCGGCGCGCGAGACCATCAGGTAGTCGAACCACGGCGTGGCGGCGAGCCCATACCGGATCCGAAGCCGGATCTGTCCGCTCATCCGCCCACGACTCCGGTTCCGCTCCTGGTAGGCCAGGTGGACCGGGTCCTCCGTCGCGTAGATGTCGCGGGTCTCGGCGAGGATCCGCCCGCGCTCACTCGTCAAGTCGTGGAACCGGCGCAGCAATCGCTTCGCCTTTGCGCGGCCGGCGAAGAGGCCGAAGTTGTTCCCGAGCAGCACGATCGTGTCGAAGCGGCCGAGAGACTCGTCCACGTCCTCTATCGCGCAGACCCTCGCGTCCCGGACGCCGCGCCGCCGGCAGACCTCCACGGCGCCCGGCGAGACGTCGATCGAGACGACGTCGTGTCCGCGCGCCTGCAGGTGCAGCGCCACGCGGCCGGCTCCCGCGCCGACGTCCAGGACGCGGCCGCGCACGAGCCGCATCGCCCGCCGGTGATGCGCCGGCCAGCGGCGGAACGGGCTCAGGTACAGGAGCGGCGTCGCACTGGCGTCGATGAACCCGTCGTCGCGCTCGACGATCTCGACGACTCTGCGTCCGTCCAGCGCATCGAGCAGCATCCGCCCGAAGGCGTCCTCACGGTCCCCGAGCACCGCCCGAGAGTATGGGAGCGGCGACGCGAACGTACGTTCTATACTGGCGGCATGCGCGCCGAGTACCGCGAAGAGCCCTGCAAGGTCGCGCTCAACCGGGTCAAGGGGATGATGTTCGACTGGTCGCTCAACCCCTACATGGGCTGCGTCCACCGCTGCACGTTCTGTTACGTCCGCGCCTTCGAGTTACGCGCTGACCGCCCGTTCGACGACCGCTACGGGAGCTCGATCCGGGTCAAGACGAACGTGGTCGAGGTGCTGCGGCGCGAGCTGGCCAAGGCGAGTTGGGAGCCCGAGACCGTCGCGATCGGCGCCGCGACCGATCCCTACCAGCCCGCCGAGGGGCGTTACCGGCTGACGCGCGGCTGCCTCGAGGCGCTCGGGGAGGCGGCAAACCCGTTCTCGATCATCACGCGCGGGCCGCTGATCATCCGGGACGTCGACGTGCTCGCCGAGGCCGCGCGGCGCGCCTCGGTCTCGGTCACGTTCTCGATCCCGACCCTCGACGAGGAGGTGTGGCGGCGCACCGAGCCCGGAACCGCGCATCCTCGGCAGCGGCTGCGCGCGCTGAAGACGCTCGTCGACGCCGGGATCAAGGCGAGCGTCGGGATGGCGCCGATCCTTCCGGGGATCTCGGACCGGCCCGAGCAGCTCGAGGAGGTCGTCCGCGCGGCGCGCGAGGCCGGCGCCTGCGGGATCTGGTCGAACCTGCTCTTCCTGCGGCCGGGCACGCGCGAGCACTTCCTCGAGGCTGTGGCCCGCGACTACCCGGAGCAGCTCGACCACTACGAGCGGCTCTACGCGCGCCGCGCCTACCTCGGAGCCGACAAGACGAAGCCGGTCCGGACGGGGGTCTCCGAGCTCGCACGTAAGCACGGCGTCCGCGACCGCCGCAGCACCCGGCTCGAGCCCGAGCCGCCGGTGATCGCCGAGCAGCTGGCTCTGGCGCTCTAGCCGGTCAGGGCGGCGTCGAGGATCGTGAGCCCGCGCTCGAGCTCCTCGTCGGTCGCCGTGAGCGGCGGCAGCAGGCGGATCACGTTTCCGTAGAGGCCGCACGAGAGGAGCAGCAGGCCCTGCTCTCGGGCCGCGACGGTCACGCGCTTCGCCTCGTCGCC
>Ga0105239_10004365_pt1 | contig 16945 bp, 12 predicted proteins | sample KBSC44metaG_FD_92761 | JGI IMG/M metagenome (GOLD analysis project Ga0105239, IMG submission 92761) | Corn rhizosphere microbial communities from Kellogg Biological Station, Michigan, USA - KBS C4-4 metaG | ecosystem: Host-associated > Plants > Roots > Rhizosphere > Soil | place: Michigan, USA...
CCATCAGCGGCGTCCAGCTGTTAGACGAGCCGCCGAGCCCGTGGACGCAGAGCAGCGGGTCGCCTTCGCCGTCGATCTCGACGGCCATGCCGTTGATCAGTTGGGTCGTCATGGCGGCCTCAGACGAACTTGTTCTCGATGGCGCCCAGGCCTTCAATCTCGACCCGCACGACGTCGCCGGCCTTCAGGTAGCGCGGCGGCTTCATGCCCATGCCGACGCCGGCCGGCGTGCCGGTCGCGATCACATCACCGGGGTACAACGTGATGCCGCGCGAGATCGTCTCGATCAGGGTCGGGATGTCGAAGATCATGTTGTCGGTCGGGCCGTCCTGACGAAGTTCGCCGTTAACCCAACAGCGCACGCGCGTCTTCGTGCCATCGAATTCGTCAGCCGTCACGATCCACGGGCCCATCGGGCAGAAGGTGTCGAACGACTTGCCCATGTCCCATTGCTGGTGCCGCATCTGTACATCGCGCGCCGTCACGTCGTTGACGACGGTGTAGCCGAACACGTGATTCATCGCCTCGGCGCGGGTGATGTTCTTGCCGCCCGTGCCGATCACGACCGCGAGTTCGGCCTCGTAGTCGATCGCGTCCGAGATGCCCGCGGGAACTTCGACATTCGCGAACGGGCCAACAACGCACTCGGGCACTTTGGTGAAGACGATGGGCCACGAATCCGGATTGGCGTCGTTGTCCTTGAAGACCGAAGCCGACAGTTCCTTGGCATGCGCGTGGTAGTTGCGTCCCACGCACCAGACGTTGCGGCGTGGCAGCGGCAACGGGGCTTCGAGTTGGACGTCGCCAAGCTGCACAGGTTGTCCTTTGACGCCCGGGGCCTCCTGACCCGAGACCTGCTGGTCGATGAGAACTTGCGCACCGCGCAACGTCTGGTCGGCGTTGAGTGCCAGCGGGGTCACGGTCTTTCCGTCAACGTCGACAACGCCGACTTGGCGCTGCCCGTTCAGTACAAATGTTGCGATTCGCATGCGTTTCTCCAGGTTGTTGGGTGGGTTCTCGGCGACTCGTTGTCACGGCGTCGTTCGATGCAGTGAACTGTAGGAACCAGACGGCAAAGGCGCTTATCGAGCGGTGCGTCGACTTATCGCAGAGTCAGACGATGACGTAGGTACTTTCCCGAGGTTGATCGGCGCCCCAGCGGCGGAAACTGTGCTCGCCTGATGGAGACACGATGCTGGAGACGTACGCCCTTCACGAGGGAGCTTTCGGTCGCGCCGTGGTTCTTGAATTGCGTGATGACCTCGTGGCCCATGCGCACGCGGAGACGCAGCTCGCGCTGTGGTTGGGCGGAGCTCGCGTGGAAGGTCATGTCGGCTCGCAACTCGTCCCATACAGCGAAGGCCTGGCATTAGGAACCAACGCATACGAATCCCACGATGCTCGACTCCTTGATCGCAGCGGGCCGGCCGTTTTCCTGGTGCTCTATATCGCCAAAGCTTGGCTGGACGAAAGGCGCGCTGCCAGTGGGCGGCCGTTCTTCTTCGCGTCGCCGAGCGTCCCGATCAACGACGCGGTTCGGCAAAGTTGCTGGCGGGTACTCGATCAGATCGTGTCACCGCATCAACAACCGGGCCACGACATCGACGGCGAAGTCGAGCGTCTTCTGCTTGCAGCGATCAACTCATCGAATGCACCAATCAACGCCGCCGGCTTGACGCCTCACGCACCCGTGCTGGACCATCGTCTGCGCGCCGCGATCGCCTACATGCGGGAGCAAGTCAGCGAGCCGATGGCGGTGGAAGAGGTCGCGAGCCGGGTGGGTTTGTCGCGTGGCCACTTCTTCGCGCTGTTCAAAGACCAGCTCAATACGACACCGCAGGTGTTCTGGAGCGCGGTGAGGGTGGAGGAGGCAGTGCGTCGCCTCGTGCAACAGGAAGAGCCGTTGACCTCGGTGGCGCTGGACCTGGGCTTTTCGACACCAGGCAATTTCTCTCGCTTCTTTCGGGAGCACATGGGCGTCACGCCATCAAAGTTCAGGCGAGCCGCGACGGCGGCGCCGCACCTATTGACGGGAATCTCGTAGCTTTGGCTCCAACCTCGGCCGAATGACGGCTTTGCTGTCGCAGCGGCAATGCCCGCTCCTGGCCGGCAGCGTGAGTACAAGGCCGCGCCAGGTAGCTGACTTTCGATCCGTTGGTCCCGCCGGCCAAGGTCAGTTTGCGGCGGCCCTGGTGGAAACCCGGTATCGGCCATAAGGAGACATCCGTGACTGGCTGGTTCCCGGCAGCCTGCTTGGCTGGCTACGCTCCAGTACCGTCAAGTCAATCGAGCCTTGGCTTGATTCCTCGGATATTCCAAAACGATACGACGCCTACCAGTTGTTCCTCCCCCGAACAAACTGGAATGGTGCGAAAACCGTAGCGGTCGAACATCCGTGTGGCATCGCGCAGAGTCTCGCTTGTTGCTAGTGAAATCACGTGGTCCGTCATGATCTGCGCCAGAGTCTCACCATGTTCAGCGGCCACGATTTCGATTACCTCCTTGGCCAGCGTCTCTGGTGGCAACTTGATGTAGTCCTGCGTCGCATATAGCAGGATATTCTCATCATGCTTGTCCACGATTTGCTGAACCTTCGCCACCGTTGTGCGATCCATTAGCTTCAGCAGCTCGTCTGCCTCCGAACTCGGCAGTATCGCCAAAATGTCGGCCGCTTGCGCCGGGCTCATCTCGTTGACCAGTTGCGCCGCGCGTTCTCGGTGCATCGCACTGATCAACCTATTTTCCTCAGTTACCCAGTCCCCAAGGCGTCAGGCCAAGGTTCGGCTTGGGTGCGCAGGTCAATATTCGCTCAACGATGCTGCACTAGTTCGCCACATAGCGGCATGACTTGGCGGTGCCGAACAGTGGGTCGCCGAAGACAGCGTTCGTGCAGGCGATGCTGCCGCTGACACCGGTCTTCGTGGCCCAGCTGCTGTTCGCGCCATACCAGACGGTGGCGGTCTTGCCCGCGGGCAGCGTGCAGGTCTGGCCCTCGTTCGCACAGGCCACGGCGCTGGGTGGCGGCACGGCCGTCGGCGCAGCCACCGCGAGGCTGATCGCCGCGCTGGTGGTGCTGGCGCCGGCGTTGTCGTATGCCTTGGCAGTCACGCTGTGCGTGCCGACGCTGGCACCCTTCCAGCTGTAGGAATAGGGCGCCACGGTGGCCGTGCCCAGCAGCGTCGCGCCGTCGTAGAACTCGACCTTGACAATGCTGCCGTCGCTGTCCGCGGCGGTGGCCGCCAGCGCGACCACCGCCCCTTGCACGACGCTCGCGTTGTTGGCCGGCGCGGTGAGCGAGACCGTCGGCGGCACGTTCGGCGGCGGCGCGCTGGTCACGACGTAGCGGCAGGCCTTGCCGGTCCCCATCAACGGGTCGGTGAACACCGCGTTCGTGCAGGCGATGCTGCCGGTGACGCCGGCCTTGGACACCCAGCTCGTTTTCGCGCCGTACCACACCGTCGCGGTGGCGCCGCTGGGCAGCGTGCAGGTGCCGCCTTCGTTGGCGCATGCCACGGCGTTGGCTGGCGGCGTGTTCGCCGGGGCGGTCACGGTGATCGTCACGGCCGCAGTCGTTGTGGCCGCGCCGGCGTTGTCGGTGGCGCGCGCCGTCAGCGTGTGCGTGCCGACCGCGGCGTTGGTCCAGCTCACCGACCACGGCGCGGCCGCGGCCGTGCCGACGACGGTGGCGCCGTCGAGGAACTCGACCTTCGTCACCGTGCCGTCGCTGTCGGACGCGTTCGCGGTCACCGTGATGGCGCTGCCCTGCACGAACGAGGCGTTGGCCGCCGGCGCCGCCAGCGACACGGTTGGTGCGACGTTGGCGGCGCTACCGCCTTGGGCGTACAGCTGAACCACGTCGGCGTCGGACAGGGCTGCGCCGAACGTACGCAACTCGTCGATCGCACCGGCGAACCAGTCGTTGGGGCGGCCAAATTTGCCGCGGCCGACGTTCAGGCTGCCGTTGGCCGCCCAACCGCCGGTGAAGGCCGTGGTGCCTTCGAGCTTGCCGTTGACGTAGAGCTTCATCGAGCCGGCCGCCTTGTCACGCACGCCGACGACGTGGTACCACTGGCCCACCACCGGCGTCGTCGTTCCGACGGCGCGAGACGGCGTGCTGGTGGTGGAGTCGACGTCGTGCATGGTCAACAGGAATTTGCTGCCGACGCTCTCGCTGTACTGGAGCCAGAAGCCGCTGACATTCACGCCGTCCTGGTTGACCATGGTGCGCCAACCGGTCAGCGCATCGAGGCGCACCCAGGCCGAGACCGAGAAGCTCTGCGTGGTGTCCAGGACCGGCCCGCTCGTCGAGCCGCTGGCGGAGGTGCCATTGAACTGCGCGGCCTGGCCCACCTTGCCGGCCACCCAGCTCGTGTTCGACAGGGCCAGGGGGCGATTGCCACCGGAGCTGTCGGCCGCGCTGGCGCCGCTGCCCTCGTTGAAACTCCAGGCGCCGTTCGCATTGACTTCCTGCGCGCCGATCTGCTGTAGGTAGGCCACCAGGTTGGTCAGGTCGGTGCCGGCGACGGTGTTGCCGGCGTGCGCCTGCACCGCAGCGGCCAGCGTCGACGCGCTGCCGTCGTGCAGGTAGGGCGCGGTCTTCCAGACGTCGCGCAGCGTCGGCACGTCGATGCCCGTGAGCGGCGCGCCCAGGCGCTGGCCGCTCGTCGGCTTGATCGTGCCGATGTTCTTCAGCATGCTTGCATCGCCGCTCAGCGTGAAACCCGTGCCGCCGTGGCAGCTCGCGCAGTTGGCGTTGGCGAACACCGCCTTGCCCGCGATGGCTGCGGCGGTGAGCGTGCCGTCGGCGTTGCGGTTCGGGCTGTCGTCGAAGCTGGCCAGCGAGCCGAGATACGCCGCCAACGCGTCGAGGTCGGCGCTGACGCCGGCCTTCTTGTCACCCAGCGGGGTGTTGCGCGTGCCGGTATTGAACTGCGCGTCGCTCATCAGCCCGGAGCCGCCGGCGAAGTTGCGGATCTGGCCTTCAAAGTCCTGGATCTCGTCGAAGTTGGCGCTCCAGTGCACGAAGCCTTGGCCGACACCGGCGCGTCCTTTGAGCGCGGGCGTGTTGCGCAGCCCTTCGCCGAAGCCGGTGAAGTCCCAGGTGCGGCCGTCGTGGCCGGCGTCGCCGTGGCAGCTCGCGCAACTCATGTAGCTGTCGCGTGCCAGGCGCGGGTCGCGTGCGTCATAGAACAGCTGCTTGCCATGCAGCACGTTGGCGGCAAGCTTCTCGGTGCCGACGGTGCCGACCGTGGCCAGCACGGGCAGGTCCAGCAGGCCTTGCCTCATGAGCGGGCCGAGGTCGAGCACGCTGACCGTGCGGTCCATGAAGTTCTGGACGTACAACTTCATGCCGTCGGCCGACACCCTCACGGCCTGCGGTGCGCGGCCGACGTCGATCTTGGCGAGCTCGTACCCGCCTGCGGCATCCACCACCGCCACCTGGCGGCTGGTCTCCAGCGCCACGAAGAGGTAGGCGCCGCTCGGGTGGTAGGCCGCGGCCGAGCCGAGGCTCGAGTTGTCGTGGTCGATGCGGCGCGGGTAGTCCTCGGCCAGTGTGGTCATGTCGATGCGCGAGCTGATCGCGCGCACGGTGTTCTGGAAGTCCAGGCCCTGCGTGTTGCGCAGCGTGCCGCGCCTGATGTTGTCCTGCTTGGAGGGCACCCAGGCGCTGTTGCCGTCGGGCGAGATCACCGCGGCGCTCAAGTAGTTGGGAATACCGCTGCCTTGCACCTCGTTGTCGACCTTGTCGCTGTGACGCAGCACGATGGTTTTGTTGACGGTCATCGCCGCGGTGTTGACGGCCAGCACCTCGGCACCTGCGGTGCTGGTGTCGACCGTGGCGGTGGCTTCACCCGGCAGCGGGTTGGTGATGAAGCGCGAGACGAGCACGGTCGCGCCGTCGCCGGTCGCCGACAGATGGCGCGGGTTGGCGCCGACGGCCAGCGTGGCCTGCGTGACGCCGCTGGTCGGGTCGAGCTTGAGCAACTGACCGGTGGCTTCGAGCACGACGAAGGCGCTGCCCCCTGGCGCGAAGACCAGCCCGTGCGGCTGCGAAGCGCGCGGCAGCGCCATCGTGGTGGCGACGGTCAGCGTGGCCGGGTTGACGATGCTGATGCTGGCCGAGTTCTTGTTGGTGACCCACACGCGTCCATCCGGCGCGATGGCCACGCTGCGCGGCGAGCTGCCGACGGCGATCTCCGCGACGCGGGTGTTGCTCGCGGTGTCGATCACGGCCACGGTGTCGGTGTCGGGGTTGGCCACCCACAGGCGCGCCGAGGCGCTCGCGCGCGTCTCCAGCGCGGTGGCGCTCGAGGCGACCGGCTTGCCCGCGGTCGCACGGGCGACTACGGCCTGCAGGAAGGTGCGCGTGGAGGTGCTGCCGTCGGCGGCGAGCGCGGTGAGCGTGACGCCGTAAACGCCGGGGGCGGCATACACGTGCGTGATCGACGCGGTGGCGCTGAAGCCAGTGGCCGCGCTGCCGTCACCGAAGTTCCAGCTGTAGCTCACGCCGACGCTGGCCGCGACGGTGTAGCTGGCGGTGCCGCCGGCGGCGACCGGGGCGGCGCTGATCGCACCGCCGATGGTGGGCGGGTTGTACGGCGTCACGCCGCCCGGCGGCGTGCTGACGCCCTGACCCACGGCGATGATCGTGCCGCGCGAGGGCACGCCGTTGGCGTCGAGCGCGATGACCTGGTAATAGCCGGGAGGGGTCAGCGTGTTGCCCGGCAGCGTGGCCGTCAACCGGATGTCTTCCTGCGTGAAGGCCAGCGGGATGCGGCGCTGGCCACTGTTGAACGAGTGCGTGCCGACGCTCAGGCCGACCAGCACCAGCTGCGACACCGGCGCGTTGCTGGTCATGTCGATCTGCATTGGTGCGCCGTTGGCGTAGCTCAGGCCGCTGATGCCCGCCATCTGCGGTCGTGCCGCGAGCTGCGCGGTGCCGTTGACGGTGCTGAAGAGATAGGGCGGGTAGAACACCTCGCCCTTGAGCTGCACCGGCCCCGGGTTGCCGCCGCCGGTGGACAGCACGGTACCGTTGATTAGCAGCGAGGTCTGCGAGTGGTAGCCGCGGAACACCGCGGCACTGGCCAGCGTGGCCCAGGTGTTGGTGGCAGGGTTCCACTGCTCGGCGGCGTAGACGCCGAGGGCGGGATCGTTGTTCGCCTTGGTCTCGCCGCCGGTGGCCAGCACGTTGCCGTTGGGCAGGATGACGAGGTTCGCGAAGTTGCGTGCGTTGGCCATCGGCGGCAGTTCGGTCATCACCGCGCCGCCGCCGTTCAGGTCGATCGAGGTCGCCTTGCGGCTGCCGGGATTGCCGCTGCCGTTCTGGTACGAATTGCCGCCCGCCGTCAGCACCTTGCCCGGGGCGTACATCACACCGGACATCGTCGGGCCGACGTTGGGCGCGGTGTCGGTGGTGGCGTTCGGATCAGGCGGCGTCTTGTACTGGCCAAGGATGCTGATGGTGCCGTTGCCGCCGCCGCCATTCGGATCCACGTAGTACATCTGGTCGGTGCCGATGCCGAACACGCGGCCGTCGGGCGCGACCCACACCTTGGGCAATGAGGCGCGCAGGAAGTCGGGGCCGAAGGCGGTGCGGCTCTGTGCACCGAACAGCGTCCGCCAGGCGCCGTTCTCGAGCACCTCGGGCGTCATCGACGACAGGCCCTGGGCCACGGACTGGTCGGGATTGGTCCACTGACCTTCCGTGTACGGGTTGATGCCGCCAAGGACGATGGGCCGCCCGTCGGGCAGCGTGATCATCGCGGCGTACCAGCGCGAATCGGCCACGTTGGCGCCCTTCGCATAGCTGTCGGTCGACGGCGTGTAGACCTGGCTCGTGGTGTCGCCATTGCCACCGGTGATCATCAGCCGGCCGTCGCCGAGATAGACCGACGGCGCACAGAAGCTGTCCTGCCGGGTGGGGTCGTAGGTGAGGTTGTGGGCGGTGGCGTCGAACAGGCCGCGGTTGGGGTCCCAGAGGTCGAAGTAGCGTCCGTTCTGCGAATTGCCGTCGGGCGTAGTGCCCCAGGTGAGGACCCTGCCGTCGGGCAGCACCGCCTCGTGCAGGCCCACCATCGGCCAAGCGCCGACGCCGGACCACATCCCGCGCGTCGGGGCGTCGGCGGGAATGGTCAGGTTCTGCAGCAGCGCATCGTTTGGTGCCGCGATCGCCACCCAGCCGTTGGGATTCACGGTCGCAGCCAGGGCATGCGCGCGAGGGGCAGCGGCCGTGGCGGACGAGCCACCGGAACCAGCATCGTCCTGGCTGCCACCGCAGGCCGTCAGCAGCACGGCCAGCGCTGCCGCAGCAGCGACGCCGCGTGTGCGCAGCGGGGGGATGGTCGAGTGGGGGTGGGTTCCGACAGGTCCGTCTGTCATGCTGCTTGGCTCTTTGGGAGATTCTTCTGAGAGTGCTTTTCGACTGCTCGAAGGACGGGTTTGTCGGCTGCCGGCGCGCTCACGATTCGGGCCGGTGGCCGAGCTTGTCCAGGTCGGCCAGCTCGCGCAGCAGGCGCCGCACGTCGGGCGGGTTGCCGCTGTAGCGCATGCGCAGCTGGCCCTGCGCATCCACGAGCCACAGCGCGGTGTTATGTTCTTCGGGCTTGCGCACGTCGGTGCCGGGGCGGAACAGGCGCAGCGCGTCGGAAAGTTTTTCCACGTCCTCGGGCCGGCCGGTCGCGAAGGTCCAGCTCGAGAGGTCGGCACCCATGCGTTTGGCAAACGATCTGAGCACCTGCGGCGAGTCGTTCAACGGGTCCAGCGAAACCGACAGCAGGTGCATGCGCTCACGCAGCTCGCGCGGCAACCGGCTCTGCAACTCGGCGAGCGCGCGGGTCTGCAAAGGGCAGACGGAGGAGCAGCCGGTGTAGACAAAATTGATCAGCACGATGTGCTGGGCCAGTCGCTCGGGCAGGACAGGTTTGCCGTCCTGGTCAAGCAGCTTCGTGCCCTTGAAGTTGGCGTAGAAGCTGGTCGCCGCAGGTGGCGCGGCCTCGGCATGCTGCAGGGTGGCCTGGGTCAGGACACCAGCACCCCAGGCGAGCGTCAGCAGGCCGGCTCGAAGAAGCCGGCGCCGCGGCGCCGTGGGCCCACGGGCGCCGCTCGAAGACGGGGTGTCGCGAGTGGTAGATGAGGGTCGGCGCATCGTGCGGGCGGAAACAATTTGCTACTCATTCGAATCTTGCATGGTCGAAGGGCCGGGACGTCACCACTCATTCAGTGGCCTCCTCCGAATCGGGGGAGGATCTGTCCTCGGTTCAAGTGGTGATCTTGACGGGACGCCTGCGTCCGTCCGAGCGCGTGGCCGAAAGCCGCTTGGCCGAGCAGTTGGGCGTCAGCCGAACACCGCTGCGCGAAGCGCTGATGAAGTTGGAGAAGGAAGGACTGGTGGTCGGCCGGCGCAACGTCGGGTACAGCTTGGCGGATGTGGATCTTGCCGCGGTCTGCGACATGCGCGTCGTTCGGGAAGCCCTCGATGCCCGTGCGGCCGAGATTGCGTGTGTCACGGCAACGGAGGCAGATCTGCAGCGCGTGCGCGACATCATCGCCGAGATGGCGGTGCTCAACCAGCAGAAAACACCGGGGCCGGCCGATGCTGCTCGGCAACTCGAGCTCGGGCTGCTCATCCACAAAGTGATTGCGCAAATGACCCGCAACGATGCGCTCATACGCATCACGGATCAGATCTACGATCAACTACAGCTCGCACTGTTGCTGGAGGTACTCTGGATCGATCTCGAGGACTCAGGACTCGACGAGCATCGGGCGATCGCCGAGGCGCTGTTCGCACGTGATCCTGTTGCGGCGGCACACGCCGCACGGCTTCATGTGCAGAGCAGCCTGAAGAACATGACCAAAGTCCAGGAAATCCTGAAGCACCGGCAGGCCATCAGAATTCAATAGGCTGGTCAGCACCGTTTCACGACCGACAGACTGGTGGTGCGCCCAATAAGTTCGACATCCTGCCGTCATCGAAAATCCACTCGAGAGTCGTACTCCCTCACGTCTAACCTTCCGTGCGAACTTCGGCTTTGCGGCATCGAAATCGGCTCGGCGAAGTACGGCTCAGGGTCGGGTGCGGTAGGTGACGAGGCGTAGCAACAGTCGTTCGATCAGGTCCCGCGCCGAGCCAGCGTCAGCTACCTCGGCAATGTCAGCGATACCTTCCATTCCGGTCGTTGGCACACCGCTCGCTTGCGGCGGATGAATGGCCGGTCAGTGCCTGGCAGCGTGAATACGAGTCTCAAGATCGGCTGACCGCATACGCTGCATTCTTGACGGTCATCTGTTCCCGGCACGCAGGGACACGCACCCGGAATGGAGACGCTGCCGACGTCAAGGGTCGAAGCGGAGCTCAGTGAGTGCCTTCGCGCCTCACCCGAAAGACGCAGGTCGGCGCTTTGCGGGCGGAGGCCCGCCTCCCCATCGTGCGACGTAGCGTCGGGTGCTGGTAGGTCCTGGCGCTTCTATGTATCCCTCCGACAGAGAGGAAGGGAGATTGCACCTCGGCAGGGAAGACCGCAGCGAGCGCGCAGGAGCCATTGTGCGCCTGGTCCGTCGCGCTCGACCACGACGCCCGTTCACGACGCCGTCGCCCACCGGTCTTGCCAGTGCGCCAGATACGATCGCCGACCTGCGTTCGCACTGTCGGCCGATGCGCCAGTGCATCGTCTCGGCCTTCGATCGACGTGTACGAGTCGACCGCAGATCAATAGGGGCCGGCTCGTGCCAGCCGTGCCGCCCCGTGCCGCGTTGAAATGCCGTCGGCCCGCTTGCCTCTTTGTCGTGCGCGGCACCGCTGAAAGCGGTTCATTCAGACGTCGACGCCAACACCAAGCGACTACCATGCAATGCAAAGGACGCTATCCTTTTGCGGAGCACAGCGCACCCGAGAGCGAAATCAGTGCTCTCCGAATCGCACTACGAATGCTCACTCTCGGCGACGCCCCGACGAGTCGATAAGCCCGCAGACAGACTCGTGGACCGATCAGTCGATGTCGAAGGAGCGCACCGCGTATTCAGATCGAAGGCCCCGAACCCGGCGGCGGCAAGGCCGGAAACAGCTTCTCGGTGCTCATGATCACCATGCCGTTATGTACGTCGACGCATGAAGGTGCCAATCCGTTGGAGACTACCCTAAAGCGCAAGTTCAACGACGTGCCCGGTACAAGCGAGCCGCCAGCGCCGAAGCCTTGCGGAGCGAGCAAGCCGAGGAAGTCCGGCTCGACACCCGGTGGGTAGTACCTGGCATTGGCCGCGGCAACCTTGTCGGGGATCGACCAGGCCTGAATGCTGCCCTGATCGTAGAGCGTCAAGGTGTCACCCGAGGTCGATCTCCATCCCTTCCGGAACCCCAGCGCACCTTCACGGGACATGCTGGTCACCGCAGGCACGGCCAGCTCGAAGGCCCACGAATAGAATGTTGGGCCGGAACTGACGCCCTTGCAGCGGGCGCCGATGGCCAGCGCCCCGAGCGAGCCGAGGACCGATTTCAGCTGAGCGTCGGTCGCCATCGGGCCGTCCGGGCGACCCGCGTGCCAGGCAGAAGGCTCCATCGGGACCGAGAGGTCCGACCATTGTCCGGGTGTTGCGACCTCCAAACCATGGTAGAGCGTGATCGATGCCTTCGGCGGATCGGGCACGAGTTGAGCCATCGACATCGCCGGCAAGAGCAAGGCGGCAGCGATCGAGCGAACGCGAGAAGCCGACCGCCGGCCACTTGCAGCGGCTGGCCTCGGCTCAGTATCGAACGAATCCTTGGGCGACTCCAGGTTGCAGAGGAGACCCCTCCCGCGGTACCGTTGTCGCACGTCCCACACACTCTTGCATGTCATTGCGGCCCGCAGAGGTGAGCCGAAACAAGGCGAGGCCAACGCAATGTCGCTCGCGACGGCGCCGAATCTTGGTGAACTTCCCATGAGCTTCTCCTGGACGGATTGCGGCGGCTGGAACGCCCGGTCCACGCCGCTGTAAAACTCTCACTAAGGCACTCTACGTGAGGTGCCTTGGGCGGGCTGCTTGGCCACAACGATACGGTGGAAAGCTATCCGATCATGTACGGATCGGCAGTCCGAGAGGGCCCGCACAAGGCCGCACCCCCCTCGCTGCGTGCGGCGTATCTGAGACACCCGACGCGCAAACTGCCCCAAACCCGATTCATCCGCGTTTTATCCGCACTGGTGCCCCTGTGCGCCGGATTCGTCGCGTGAGACTGCTCGAGTCGAGTGGGACATGTTCAAGGCTGCACCTGACTATCAATAATGCTCAGCCGCCTGAAGGGCGCGCAGCGTGTGCGGCCCGGTGCTGCAGGCGGCCCAAATCAGACGGGCCAGGACCGCCTGGGTCGCGGCGATGGCGACGCTCAGCTTGCCCGGTGCCGCGCACGACGCCGCAGGGGGAAGACACCACCGCACTGCTGCTAAGCCAGGAGCTGCCCGACGCCCCGGGCAAGACCGGCATGGTGGTCGTCGTCAGCTATGCGCCGGGCGAGGCCTCGAAGTCTCATGTGCATCCGGGCTCCGTGTTCGCGTACGTGATCGAGGGCGAGGTGACTTCGCAGTTGGAAGCCCAGTCGCCTGTCACCTACAAGGCGGGCCAATCGTGGTACGAGCCGCCCCGGGTGCCGCACCTGGTGTCGCGCAACGCCAGCGCCACCGCGCCGGCCAAGTTGCTCGCGGTGCTGATCGTCGACGACGGCATGCCGCCGAAGGAGCCGTGGCCGAAGTGACGGCCCGCGGGACGTGCAGCGAATCACCCACCACTCATGCAACGAGGCTTGCCCTCAGACTCTCAGCGTGCCAACGCGGTCGGCACGTGCTGCACCAAGTGGTCGATCAACGCCCGCACCGCCGGGAGCATCCCGCGGCGGCTGACGAAGACCAGATGGATCGCCTGCTCGGCCGTGGCCCAGTCCTTCGCAATACGCAGCAGCGAGCCATCCTCCAACCCGCGCCAGGCAATGCGCAGCGGCAGCAGCGCAATGCCCACGCCGCCCGCGGCCGCTTCGACCTGGACGGTGTAGTCGGAGCACAGCAGCCGCGGCCGATGCGCGAGCTTCGCCGTGCGGCCGTCCGACGACACCAGCGACCAGCTCTGTTCGCTGCCGTCGTGCAGCCCGGCGATGGTGTCGAGCGGGGGAATCTGCGCCGGCTCGTCGATGGCCGGCCGCTCCGCAACGTAAGCGGGGCTCGCCACCAGCACCATGCGCCCGGAGGCGATGCGCCGCGTGACGAGCGCCGGATCCTCCAGGCCGCTGTCGCGCACGCGCAGCGCGAGGTCGATGCGTTCCTCGATCAGGTTGACGAGGCGGTCGGTCGACTCGATCTCGACCCGCACCTTCGGATGCAGCTGCATGAACTCGGCCACGATACGCGCCAGGTAGAACTGGGCGATCGCGACAGGGCAGGTCATGCGCACGGTGCCGGCCGGCGCCGAACGCAACTGCTCGACCGCCTGCTGCGCCGCCTCGGCCTCGACGAGCATCGCCGCGCAGTGTTCGTAGAAGGCACGGCCGGCTTCGGTGAGGGAGAGCCGCCGCGTGCTGCGCTGGATCAGGCGCACGCCCATGCGCTCTTCGAGCAGCGAGACGCGACGGCTGAGCTTCGACTTGGTGATGCGCGTGATGCGCTCGGCGGCGCTGAAGCCGCCGTGGTCGACGATGAGCGCGAAGTAGCGGAGGTCGTTGAGGTCCATCGTGCTCATCGGATTGGTCGTCCTGAAAATAGAACAATCCTTCTCGATATTGCCGTCTTATCGAGGATTGCATTCATCTCTATCGTAGCTCCCATCAACCACCCACCCAGGAGCTACGACCATGACCACCCGCCTCGATTTCTACAAAGCCAGCCCGGACGCGATGAAGGCGATGAACGCCCTCGAACAGCGCATCGCCAAGTCCGGACTCGAGAAGCCGCTGGTCGAACTCGTGCGGCTGCGCGCCTCGCAGATCAACGGCTGCTCGTATTGCATCGACCTGCACAGCAGCGATGCACGAAAGGCCGGCGAAGACGCACGACGCCTGGCCACATTGGCTGTGTGGCACGGGGTGCCGTTCTTCAGCGACCGCGAACGCGCCGCGCTGGCCTGGACCGAGTCGCTCACCCGCGTCGCCGAGACGCATGTGCCCGATGCGGTGTGGGACCGGATCCGCCCGCACTTCACGCCGGAAGAGATCGTCGACCTGACGCTGCTCGTCAACACCATCAACGCCTGGAACCGCTTCGCGATCGCCTTTCGCAAGCTGCCCGGCTGAGACCGAAGCGAGGCCGCCATGAAGACGCCTTCCCTCCTCCTCGCGGTAGCCGCCAGCCTGCTGACGGCCTGCGCCAGCATCGGCGGCCTCGCAGTCCACGGCTCACCCATCCAAGCCGATCAACTGGCGGCGCAACAAAGCCTCGCCCCCCTGCCGCTCTCCCCGGCCGCGTGGCCGCAGGAGGACTGGTGGGCGAGCTTCGGCGACCCGCAGCTCGACGCGTTGATCCGCGACGCATTGGCTGGCCAGCCGAGCCTGCGCGTCGCCGAAGCCCGTGTGCGGCAGGCGCAGGCAGTGGCCGGCATCGCCGGTGCTTCGCTGGACCCGCAAGTCAACGCCAGCCTGAAGGTCACGCAACAGCACTTCAGCGAGAACAGCATCTACCCGAAGGGCCTTGCCGGCCAGGTGCGGTCGATCGACGACGGCCAGCTGGGCGCCAGCTACGAGCTCGACTTCTGGGGCAAGAACCACGCCGCGCTCGACGCGGCGCTCGATCGTGCCCATGCGGCCGAAGTCGATGCCCAGGCCGCGCGACTGGTGCTGACGACCACGGTCGCCCGCACCTACCTGCGGCTCGACACGGCCTATGCCCGCCGCGATCTCGCCGAAGACACGCTGCGACAGCGCGAGCAGACGCTGGCGCTGGTACGCAACCGGGTCGCCGCACAACTCGACTCGCGCCTCGAACTCACGCAGGCCGAAGCCGCGCTGCCGGCGGCGCGCGAGCAGATCGCCGCGATCAACGAATCCATCGCGCTGACGAACAACCAGCTCGCTGCGCTGCAGGGAAAGGGGCCGGATGCGGGCCTGGCCATCCGTCGCCCGGCATTGACCAGTGCGACCGAGTCGGTGACGCTGCCGAGCGCGCTGCCGGCCGAGTTGCTGGGCAGGCGGCCGGACATCGTGGCCGAGCGCTGGCGGGTCGAGGCGACAAGCCGAGACATTTCCGTGGCCCGCGCCGGCTTCTATCCCAACGTCACGCTGAACGCCTTCGCGGGCTTTCAGAGCATTGGCCTGACGGACTTCCTCACCGCAGGCAGCCGGATGCTCGGCATCGGCCCGGCCCTCTCGCTGCCGGTGTTCGATGGCGGCCGACTGCGCGGCAATCTTGCGCTGCATCAGGCGGACTACGACGCTGCCGTCGAGAAGTACAACGCCACGATGATCGCTGCACTGCACGACGTGGTCGAGCAGCTGGTGTCGCTGAACTGGCTGGCGACCGAGTTCGACGAGCAAGGCCAGGCACTGGCGTTGAGTCGGCAGGCCTGGCAGATCGCCAGAGACCGCTACCGCAGCGGGCTCGCCAGCTATCTCCAAGTCCTCGCCGCCGAGGCACAGGTGCTGAGCCAGCAGCGCCAGGTCATCGAATCCCGAGGCCGCGAGCGCGAGCTGCGGCTGAACCTGATCCGCGCACTCGGCGGTGGCTACACGCCCGCCGCATCGCCCGAGCCGCAGGCTGCGAAGTCTTGATCCCCTCCCGAAGGAGCACCGACATGAATGCCAATGATGTTCCCCGGCCGGCTGACGTCGCCACGCCCACGCTGGCACCGACTCCGGTCCCAATCGCTGTCCCGAACCGCAAGCGCCCTGCCCGCGTTGGCCTGATCCTGGGCGCCACCACTCTCGCGCTGACGGCCATCGCCGCGGCGATCTACGCAGCCTCGACCTTCCGCGATCAGCAAACCACCGAAGACGCCTTCGTCAACGGCAACGTGGTCAACGTGACCGCGCAGGTCGGCGGCGTGGTAACGGCCCTCGCGGCCGACAACACCGACTACGTGACGGCCGGCAGCCCGCTGGTGAAGCTCGACGACGTCGACGCCCAACTCGCCCTGGCCCGCGCCACCGCCCAGCTCGCAAAGACTGTGCGACAGGCCCGCGCCCAGGTGGCGGCGGCTGGCCAGGCCGGCGCCACGCTGCAGTTGAGGCAGATCGACCTGGCCCGCGCCAAGGCCGATCAGGCGCGGCGCCAAACGCTGCAAGCGAGTGGCGCTATCGCTGGCGAAGAAGTCGCACACGCCGAAGAAACGGTGCTCACGGCGCAGGCCGCACTCGACGCGGCCAAGCAGCAATTGGCTGGCAGCCAGGCCCTGGTGGACCGCACGTCGAGCGAGAGCAACCCCGACGTGATGGCCGCCGCGGCTCAGGTGCGCGATGCGGTCGTCGCGACGTATCGCACCCGCGTGCCGGCGCCGGTCAGCGGCGTGGTCACCCGGCGCAACGTACAACTCGGGCAAAAGATCAATCCCGGCGTGGCGTTGATGTCGGTGGTGCCACTGGATCACCTGTGGGTCGATGCCAACTTCAAGGAATCGCAACTCGGCGATATCCGCATCGGCCAGGCGGTGACGCTGCGTGCCGACCTCTATGGCCACAGCGTCGCCTACGACGGCACAGTCGTCGGGCAGGACGCCGGCACCGGCAGCGCCTTCTCGCTGCTGCCGGCGCAGAACGCGACCGGCAACTGGATCAAGGTCGTGCAGCGCATTCCCATCCGCATCGCGCTCGATCCGAAGCAGGTGGCGGCGCATCCGCTGCAGCTCGGCCTGTCGATGAAGGTCACGGTCGATACCTCGCAGCAAGCTGGCGCCCGGCTCGCCGCGGCCGGCACCACGGCACACGGCGACCAGACCGAGGTGTTCGCGAACCAGCTAACCCCTGCCGACGACATCGTGCGCACGGTCATCCAAG
>Ga0105239_10004366_pt1 | contig 16943 bp, 19 predicted proteins | sample KBSC44metaG_FD_92761 | JGI IMG/M metagenome (GOLD analysis project Ga0105239, IMG submission 92761) | Corn rhizosphere microbial communities from Kellogg Biological Station, Michigan, USA - KBS C4-4 metaG | ecosystem: Host-associated > Plants > Roots > Rhizosphere > Soil | place: Michigan, USA...
CCTTGCGACCAAGGGCCATGTGTTCTGCGTCGGTACGCTTGCGCAGTGTCTTCGGCGTTGGAATCGCCTTCCCAGCCAAAGCAAAACCGAGACTTATTTAAAGATGGGCCGCGACGGCGTCACGCCCACCATTCTACGCGGCGACCAGATTGAAGAACTGGCCAGCAATGCGAAATTGACCCGGGCCTAGAAGCTCATTCAGCGCTTGCCACAACGGGATCCCTGTCCCGCCGCTCGGCGACACTTTTTATCGGCGACGTTGCGCCGATAAAAAGTGGCTGGGGGACTAGGATCCACTTCCATTGATTTCATTGAATAAATTGTGGCTGAAAAGCCGAAATACCGTCAAAAATACCGTCAGAATTTTCGCTAAAAAAATCGTGGAAACGGCGTGACGGTCGCAGTTTCAGATCGGTTTTATGCAATCGCAGTGGGGAGCGGCTGCCATATCTGGCGTGAATCGGGGCCGAATCGTTTCGGACTGACAAGAGGATCGCCGACCAATTTGGCCGAGGCAAAATTCACGCGATTTAGGAGCCGGAACGTCGGTCGGCGCCAAATGCGCCGACCGACTAAGCAGCTCGCCTTACTTCTGTTCCGGCTTTCCTGCCTCCGAAGCGCGGGCGATCACACTGGGGTCGTGCCTTTTTGCCGGCAAGATATTCCTTGCCCTTCGTCAGAGGTCGATCTGCGGCTGCCACGCGAGGCCCAAGAATGAAGATCTTCGATCTTGTAAACCACGCGGCCTCCAAGTTTCATGAATTGAGGTCCCGTTCCATAAACCCTGTACTTTTCTAATGTTCGAAAAGATAAGCTGAGCACTCTGGCTGCCTCCTTAGTACATAAATATCGACCGGAAATATCTTGAGAAATGGTCATTATAGGTCCTTTGTAATTCGCCGCTTTGGCGAAGAAACAAGTGGACTTCATTAGTTTTGCGATTGGGTTATTGGGGCTGCGTTGAAATGGGGCTGTTGGGGTTGCTTGGCCGAAGCGATGGCTGCCCCGGATAAGGCAGTGCGAATTGCGATCCAGCGGCAATCGGCTGCGGTTCCGGGAACTTGAGATTGAGACCAGACCGCTCATAACGGTTAGGTCGCTGGTTCGCGTCCTGCCTGGCCCAACAATATCTTCTGGGTTTTCTTCTTATCGGGCTCAGCGATTATACGGTGCGTTAAGGTGTGCCTACACCGCTTTTCCGATCAATAGTCCTATTCCCGCTGTCACCGCCATGGCGAACGCGCCCCAGAAAACTACGCGAATGGTGGGCTTAAGCAGCCCAGCACCGCCGGCCCTTGCGCCAATAGCGCCCAGAACCGCCAGATAGACCAGGGAAGATAGAGCAACGATCAGCACGATGCGGTTGGCGGGGCTCAACACTACCGCCAGTAGCGGCATCGCTGCGCCCGCCGAGAAAGTGAGGGCCGAAGTAACGGCCGCTTGGATGGGACGGGCGGTGGTGATTTCCGAAATGCCCAGTTCGTCCTTGGCATGAGCCGCCAGCGCATCCTTGGCCATCAACTCGCGGGCCACCCATCGCGCCAGTTCCTTGTCCAACCCACGTTGTACATAGATGCCCGTCAACTCGTTTTCCTCAGCTGCCGGATCACTGCGAAGCTCTCTTTTTTCCCGCTCCAGATCGGCATTTTCGATATCCGACTGGGAACTGACCGAGACATATTCGCCCGCCGCCATGGACATGGCGCCGGCCACCAATCCGGCCGCGCTCGCCAATAGGATATCGCCCTTTGATGCTGCCGCGGTGGCGACGCCGACGATCAGACTGGCGGTGGAAACAATGCCGTCATTGGCGCCAAGCACCGCGGCGCGCAGCCATCCGATCCGCCCGATTTGATGGCGTTCTCGATGCCGGCTGCGCATGGAATCTCCCGGATTTAGCGAACCATGAAAAGCGGAAGCGCGGACGCCTTGAGCAGGTCGCTGGTGACGCCGCCGAATATGAACTCTTTTATCCGGCTATGGCCATAGGCCCCCATCACCAGAAGATCGGCATCACAGTCATAAGCCATGTCCAGCAGGGCTTGCGAAGTGGACCGCTGAGGAGATTTGCACATCCGCACATCGGCCTTGATCCCCTGCCAAGTCAGATTGCGGACGAGATGTTCCGCGGAAATCCGCTCGGAATCGTCGCTCTCCTCTGCAACTGACAGGATGGCCACACTGCCGGCATGGGAGAGGATATGGGAAGCCGCCGTCACGGCTCGCGCCGCTTCCGCCGTGGCTTTCCAGGCAATCGCCACCCTTCTGCCGATGATCTCCACGGGCTTTTCCGGCGCCAGCAGGAGCGGTCTTCCCGACTGCATCAGGACACTGACGATGCGGTCCGCTGCGAGTTCTTCATTGCGTCCCATCACGGTCAGATCGTGGTATCGCGCTTCATGCAAAGTCTCATTCAGAAAAGATTGGTTTTCCTTCCAGGACGCGGAAATCCCGGCCGCGTCGCCGGGCGTGTCGCGAACCGCCAGGGTGCAGCGCTTGCAAATATCATCAAAAACCAGGCGGGCATGACGCGAGTGTTCGTTTTCCTGTTCGGAAATCCTGCGCAGAAGCGCGGAGACATCGGTATCGCGCCGGGGGGAAGCGGTTGCCATCAAGGCGGCGGCTTCGACAACGTCGATGCGGGTATGCAGGCAGGTGATATGCCCGCCCTCGATGCGCGCTGCCGCCACAGCGGCCTCCAGAACGGTGCGATCGGAGCTTAATCCGGTGAGGGAAGCCAATATCGTGCGAGGCATGAATGCTCTCCTGAAGAATTAATGGGAAAGAAGAACCGGCAGCGGCGTATCCGCCAGGATGGCCTTGGTGGCGCCGCCGAGGATGAATTCGCGCAGGCGCGAATGGCCATAGGCGCCCATCACCAGAAGGTCGGCGCCGATTTCCTTGGCATGGGACAAAACACAATCACCAACGCCACCTTCCTTCAACGTGACCTGGTCGATCGAGTATTTGACCTTGTGTGCCGTGAGATATTTTTCCAGGTCACCGGCCACACAGGTCGTGCTGAGGCCTTTTTCCCCGAACACGGAAAGCACATGCACTCTTTCGGCCAGGGTGAGGAGGGGTAAGGCGTCGGCCATGGCCCGCGCCGCTTCACGGCTATAGTCCCAGGCAATCACAATCCGCCGCAGCGATTGCAAAGGTCTTTTGCCTTTGCCGGACGGCAGCAACAGGCTGGGCCGGCCGGTGCCGAATATCGCTTCTTCCAAATAGCTGCGGCCGAACGAGTCGGTCTCGGGAACGGGCAAAATGGTGAGATCGTGCAGGCGGCTCAGGTCGACAAGCGGGTCCGCCGATGCCAATAGCGTTGAAAAGCTCCTGCGCATATCCAGTGGCACGCGCCATTGGGCGCATGTTGCGGTGATTTCGTCGGCGAGCGCCGCCGCATTGGTTTCGCTTTGCACCACTGCCTCATTCATCATCTGCGGAAAGTCCAAAGGGAAGGTGCCGATGATGGGCGGCCAGGTTTGCGGATCGCCGCTGAGCTGGGGGATATGGGCGGTCAAGGAGGCGTCCAGGGCCTGTGCCAGGAAAGCCGCGCCTTCCAGGCATTTTGCCGGGGGACGGTCGGGATGCGTGGGAAGCGATAACAAAATCTGTCGAATCATGGCCGGCTCCGGCTTCTGGTCTCGGCAACCCTAAAAAGAAGCGGGGAAGTTGCCTTGATCCCGCGCAAAGCGGGGTCTTGATCGGGATCCTAGCAAAAGGGGTAGGCTGCCCTTCTATGGGACCAAGGACGAACCGGACATGCAGCAATCAACGGCTGTGATCGAATTGCAGGTCGACAAGGTCGGGCAACTGTTCGACACGCTTGATCCGATGCCGTTCCGCGAGCGGGACCTGGACCGCAAGGCCGAGGACTATATCGTCAGCTGGGCTCGCGAACTGCCCCGCAGCTCTCCCATTCGTATTGTGGTCCACATGCCCGTGAACGAAGCCTCGGGCGAGCATGCCCAATTACTCAAGCAGGCGGTAGGCCGCTACTTTGATTATCGCGCCAAGGTCGTCCAGAGCGATCTGGCGGAGCTGTTCCGGTTGGGGCGTTACGCATTGTTGGTAGGCCTTTTCGTCTTGACCTTGTGTGTTACGGGCGGACGGCTGGCGACCAGGACATTTTTAACCGGAGAGGTTGGCGCGGCCGTCAACGAAGGCCTGATCATCCTGGGATGGGTTGCGAATTGGCGGCCGATCGAGATTTTCCTTTATGATTGGTGGCCGGTTGTGCGCCAGCGCAACCTGCTGCGGCGGTTGGCGCGCGCGGAGATCGTGATCTCAGCACGATAGGGTATCCGGTCTCGCATCCCCGGGGATTGCGGCAAATCAAACAGCGGGCAGCGGCTTTCTGACAATCTGGGGTCCATGTTCTGCTGCCTGATTGCCGCCTTGCTGCTTGGCCCCCTAGGTCTATGGACCCGCGCCCGTCCGGCCGGCGCGGATTGCTGTGCGGATAACCGGCGCGTATTGCGGATGGCATCGTTCGGCATGATGACCGTTGCCGCCCTCTGTGCCGCAATGTTTCTGCTGGCATGGTTCCAACCCGCGCCATTCCGCCACATCTGCAGCGTGTTTGCGCCCGCCTGATCGCCCCTGAGCTTGATCCGCATCAAGGCAGATCGACCCGGGATGCGCGACACAGGTATCGAAGGAAAAGGGGCGATCCCGCTTATGAATCAGACGTTAACACAGCCGGCCGGATCTGCGCCGAACCCCTGGCGGTTCGATCATTACTTCGTGCCGTTGATGATTTTCCTTGGACTGGTGGCGTCGCTGATCGAAGCCGCACGCTCACCCGATCCGCGCATGGTGGCTCAGGGGTGGATCTTCGGCGCCTGCATGGCCTTCCTGGGCGTCTGGTACATGTGGATGTATGTCGGCCAGGACCCCCCGGATGAAAAGCGGCAATATGCGGAAGGTGTGATCAAGGCCGGTGTGGTCGCCTCTATGTTCTGGGGCATCGCCGGAATGCTGGTTGGCGTCATCATCGCGCTTCAGCTTTCATTCCCGCATTGGTTTTACTTCCCCGACCAGGCCTGGACCAATTTCGGCCGCCTGCGTCCGCTGCACACCTCGGCGGTCATTTTTGCCTTTGGCGGCAATGTGCTGATCGCCACCAGTTTCTATGTTGTGCAGCGCACCTGTCGGGCGCGGTTATTCGGAGGCTCGCTCTCTTGGTTTGTGTTCTGGGGCTATAATATTTTCATCGTCCTGGCGGGTACCGGCTATCTGCTGGGCATTTCTCAAAGCCGTGAATATGCCGAGCCGGAATGGTATGCCGATCTGTGGCTGACCATCGTTTGGGTCTGCTATCTGCTTGTGTTTCTGGGCACGCTGATCAAGCGCCACGAACCGCACATCTACGTCGCCAACTGGTTCTATCTGGCTTTCATCGTCACCATCGCGGTGCTGCATGTGGTCAACAATCTCTCGATGCCGGTGTCGCTGCTGGAATCCAAAAGCTACTCGCTGTTCTCAGGGGTTCAGGACGCGCTGACTCAGTGGTGGTATGGCCACAATGCGGTCGGATTTTTCCTCACCGCCGGCTTCCTTGGGATCATGTATTATTTCATTCCCAAGCGCGCGGAGCGGCCGGTCTATTCCTACCGCCTTTCCATCATTCATTTCTGGAGCTTGATCTTTATCTATATCTGGGCGGGCCCGCACCACCTGCTTTACACCGCCCTGCCGGAATGGGCCCAGACTTTGGGCATGACCTTTTCCATCATGCTGCTGATGCCCAGTTGGGGCGGCATGATCAACGGCCTGATGACCCTGTCGGGCGCCTGGGACAAGCTCAGGACCGATCCCGTGCTGCGCATGTTGGTGGTATCGGTCGCGTTCTACGGCATGGCCACCTTCGAAGGCCCCGTGATGAGCGTAAAGGCGGTTAACGCGCTGTCACACTACACCAACTGGACGATCGGCCATGTCCATTCCGGCGCCCTGGGCTGGGTCGGTTATGTCAGCTTCGGCGCGCTTTATTGCCTGGTTCCATGGCTTTGGAAGAAGAAGCTTTATTCCAACGCGCTGGTGGAATGGCACTTCTGGATCTCCACCCTCGGCATCGTGCTCTACATCACTTCCATGTGGGTGGCAGGCATCATGCAGGGCCTGATGTGGCGCGCCTATAACGAGTTCGGCTTCCTGGAATACGCCTTTTCCGAAGTCGTTCTGGCCATGCATCCCTATTACATCATCCGGGCGCTGGGCGGGATCTTGTACCTCGCCGGCACCCTGATCATGGCTTTCAACCTGTGGAAGACCGTCCGTAGTGGGGCTTCGGTGGTGGCACCGGCGCCGATGGCTCTGGTCGCGGAGGCAGCGGAATGAGTCACGCTTGGCTGGAAAAGAATTCGGTTCTGCTTCTGATCGGCATCATTCTGGTGATCGCCATCGGTGGCGCGGTGGAAATCGCGCCCCTCTTTTGGGTGAGCGGCACGGTTGAAAAAGTCACCGGGATGCGGCCTTACACCCCGCTGGAGCTGGAGGGCCGCAACATTTATGTCCGTGAGGGCTGCTATGTTTGCCATAGCCAGCAAATCCGCACCTTGCGCGATGAAGTCGAGCGTTATGGCCATTACAGCCTGGCGGCGGAGAGCATGTATGATCATCCCTTCCAATGGGGATCGGAGCGCACCGGACCCGACTTGGCGCGCGTGGGCGGCAAGTATTCCGACGAATGGCATCGGGCGCATATGGCCGATCCCCGTTCGGTGGTGCCGGAATCCATCATGCCGCCCTACCAGTTCCTGTTTTCCACGGCGCTGGACTATCGCGACGCCAAGAAGCTGCTTGAGGCCAATCGCGCGGTGGGCGTGCCTTACACGCAGGACCAGATCGATCACGCCAACCAGGATTTGGAGGCCCAAGCTGATCCCACCGCCGACGGCCTGGACGATATGCAGAAGCGCTATCCCAAGACGCAGGCTCGCGACTTCGATGGCAATGCGGAGAAGATCACCGAAGGCGATGCGCTGATCGCCTACCTTCAGATGCTTGGCACCTTGGTGGACTTTAAGACCTATCGCGCCGACGCGCCTGAGAACCGGAGATAGCGATGGAACGCTGGGCTTACGAAGATGTGCTGACCTTCGCGCAAAGCTGGGGCGCGGTCTATTTCACGCTGATGTTCGTCATCGCCTTTGCTTACGCCTGGTGGCCGGCGAACCGGCCGCGCTTCGACCAGGCGGCGCAAATTCCGCTCAAGGATGAGGATGTCTGATGTCGAAACGGGAGATTGATCAAGTTTCCGGCACCGAGACCACCGGTCATGAGTGGGACGGCATCAAAGAGCTGGACACACCCATGCCGCGCTGGTGGCTGGTGGCATTTTGGGCCACGATCATTTGGTCGATCGCCTATTGGGTGGTGTATCCAGCCTGGCCCGGTATCAGCTCTTACACCCACGGCATCTGGGATCATTCCCAGCGGGATGAAGTAACCGCCAATGTCGCGGTACTGAAAGCGGAGCGCGCGGGGCGTGAAGCCGCGCTGGCCAAGGCTTCGCTGGCTGACATTCAGAACAATCCTGACTTGCTCCAATTCGCGATGGCGGAGGGAAAGACAGCTTTTGGCGACAATTGCGCCCCTTGTCATGGTGCTGGCGGGCAGGGTGGCCATGGCTATCCCAACTTGAATGACGATGTCTGGCTGTGGGGCGGCAAGCTGTCGGATATCGAGCACACTATCACCGTGGGCGTGCGATCCACCGCCGCGAATACACGCGAATCCCAGATGCCGGGTTTTGGCCGCGACGCGGTGCTCAAGCCGGCGCAGGTGGACGATCTGGCGGAATATGTCCTGCACATTTCCGGCAGGCCCGCCGATGCCCGGGCGGTCAAGCGGGCCACCGGCCTGTTCGCCGACAATTGCGCCGGCTGCCATGGGCCGGAAGGCAAGGGTGATCGGAAATTTGGCGCGCCCAATTTGACCGACAATGAATGGGAGTATGGACCGACCCGTGACGATATCCACGACCAGATCTGGAACGGCCATGGTGGCGTGATGCCGACCTGGGGCGGGCGCTTGTCGCCTGAGGAAATAAAGGCATTGGCGATCTACGTCCACAATCTCGGCGGCGGCGAATAGCTAGAGGCTTGCTTGACGGTGCACACAGTCATTTCTCCCGATAAGCGTCCCGTCCTGGCGGCGGACGGTGTGGTGCGATCCGACGCCGTCGCCAGCAATAGCGCTGCCAACCGCAAGCTGTTCGCGGCGAGGGTGCCGATCTATCCCAAGGAAGGAAGCGGGCAATACCGGTCCTTCAAGTGGGCGATGATGGCGATCACCCTAACCATTTATTATGTGACGCCATGGCTGCGCTGGAATCGGGGGCTGAGCGCGCCCAACCAGGCGGTGCTGGTGGATCTGGCGCATGAGCGCTTTTATTTCTTCTTCATCGAGATCTGGCCGCAGGAGGTCTATTACATCACCGGCCTGCTGATCCTCTCGGCGGTAGCGCTGTTTCTGATCAATGCCTTGTTTGGGCGGCTATGGTGCGGGTACTCCTGTCCGCAGACGGTTTGGACCGACCTGTTCATTTGGATCGAGACCAAGATTGAAGGCGACCGCAACGCCCGCATGCGCCTGGCGGCCGCGCCTTGGAGCATGAGCAAGATCGCCAAGCGCATCTCCAAGCACACGGTCTGGCTGCTATTCGCGGTGGCGACCGGCGGCGCCTGGGTATTCTATTACAATGACGCACCCACCTTGCTGCATCAGCTGCTGACGGGCACAGCCAGCTACGGCAATTATTTTGCGGTTTTGGGGCTGACTTTCACCACCTACACATTAGGCGGGCTGATGCGCGAGCAGGTCTGCACTTATATGTGTCCGTGGCCGCGCATCCAGGCCGCCATGACCGATAACGAGGCCTTGTGTGTCACCTACCGCCGTGACCGCGGTGAGCCGCGCGGCGCCCACAAGAAGGGTGATAGCTGGGAGGGCCGCGGCTCCTGCATCGATTGCAATCAATGCGTCGCGGTGTGCCCCATGGGCATCGACATTCGCGACGGCGCGCAGCTGGAATGCATCAATTGCGGTCTTTGCATCGATGCCTGCGACGATGTCATGCGTAAGATCGGCCAGCCCAGACGCCTGATCGCTTATGACACCGAAGCCAACATCAGCCGGCGCCAGCACGGCGAGGCCGCGCGGTATCGTTTTGTGCGGCCGCGCACCGTCCTTTACGCCGGTGTACTGGCCGGGGTTTCGGCGGTCATGCTTCTGACCCTGACCTTCCGTCACACACTCGATCTCGACGTGCTGCGCGACCGCAATCCCGATTATGTCCGGTTGGCCGATGGCGCGGTCCGCAATGCCTATACGCTCAAATTGATGAACCGTGGCCGGGAGGCGCGCACGCTCGATCTGAGTGTCTCCGGCGTCAAGGCGCGCCAGGTCCGCCTGATCGGCGATGGCGAAATTGTCTCTTCCGTGCCCTTGCGCGTTGACGCCGACAAGGTGCGCACGGTGCGTGTGCTCGTCACGGTTGCGCGGGCGGACCTTTCCGCAAGCCACGGCCTGACTTTCAGCTTGGCGGCCGGCGGCGAAAAACGCGAGGTCGATGCTGTTTTTGTTCCCGGAGCGGCCAGATGATCAGACCATTGACCGGACGCGGCGTGCTGATCTGGCTGGCGGGGTTCTTCGGCCTGATCTTTCTCACCGATGCGATTTTCATCACCGAGGCGGTGAAGACGTTTCGTGGCGAGGACGAGCAGAAGCCCTATCTGCAGGGTATGGAGTATAACCACACGCTTGCCCGCCGGGCCGAACAGGCCCTGTTGGGTTGGCAGGCCAGTATTGATGCGCGCAGGCTGAAAGCAGGCCGTGTCGCGATCCTGGTGAATCTGCACCATAAGGATGGTACGCCAGAAACCGGCGCCCGATTGAGCGGCGAACTCCGCCATCCCGCCGATGAAAATCGCGACCGCTCTCTGAATTTCCAACAGATTTCATCCGGCTTGTATGAAGCACAAGTGCAAGCGGGACCGGGCCATTGGGATGTGCTGGTTTCCAATGCAGGAGGATCGCCTTTCCAGGCGATGCGGCGATTATGGTTGCGCTGAACCTTTCCCGGCGGGACGGGGAAATCACACAAGACCTTTCTGCCCTGTTGCGGCACGGACCCGGCGGCGCCGACAGCTTCGAGGTGGCGGTCCAAGGCGCACGCTGCGCCAACTGCATCGCCAAGATCGAGAAGGGGGTCGGCGCCCTTGCCGGGGTTGAGCAGGCCAGGCTCAATCTTTCCACGGGCAAGTTGACGGTTGTTGGCCGCAAATTCGCGCCATCGCTGATCCTTAAGCGGGTTCGCGACCTGGGCTATGAGGCCCAGCCGTTTGAAGCGGAGGAAGTTCTGGGCGCCGATGAGGCGGAAGGACGCCTGTTGTTGCGTTGCCTGGCGGTATCCGGCTTTGCCACCGTGTTTGTGATGGGGCTGACGGACTCCATCTGGTACAGCGGCGATCTGGGCGGTCCTTTACGCAAGCTGTTCTTCTGGCTGGCGGGCGCGGTGGCGATCCCCGCCTCACTCTATGCCGGGCAGGTGTTCTTCCGTTCGGCGCTGCAAAGTCTTCGGGCCCGCAACACCAACATGGATGTGCCAATCAGTCTGGCGGTGCTTTTGTCGCTGGGGCTGAGTGTCACCCAGACTGCTCAAGGCGGCACGCACACTTACTTCGATGCCGCCGTGATGCTGGTCTTTCTGCTCCTGATCGGGCGCTATCTCGATTATCGCTTGCGAGACCGCGCGCGCGGCGCGGCCCGGCATTTGCTGGCCCTACAAACACTGTTGGTGCGCCGGCTGGAAGCCGGCGGGACCGTCAGGACCGTGGCGGCAAAAGATGTAGCGGTGGGGGACCGGCTGTTGCTGGCGACAGGGGATCGTGTCCCGGTTAATGGCGTTATCGAAGACAGCGACAGTGAACTGGATATGTCGCTTGTCACCGGTGAAAGCCTGCCACAGGCCTTGGCCCAAGGCGCCGAAGTCCTGGCCGGCGCCGTGGTCACCGGCGCTGCTATTATTTTGCGCGCCACGGCAAGAGTGGAAAACTCGCTGGTCGCCGATCTCGCCCGGCTGCTGGAAGCGGGCCAGCAGTCCCGCAGCGCTTATGTGCGGCTGGCCGACAAAGCGGCGCGCCTCTATGTGCCGCTGGTCTTTTCTCTGTCGTCGCTGGCGTGTGTAGGCTGGCTGGTCGTGGGCGCGTCCCTGTCCCAGGCCATCACCAACGCCATCACCGTCTTGATCATCACTTGTCCCTGTGCATTGGGGCTGGCAGTACCGGCGGTGCAAATCGTCGCCACCGAGCGGTTGTTCAAGCGTGGCGTGTTCATGAAATCCGGCGATGCGCTGGAACGGTTGTCGGAAATCGACATGGCGATTTTCGACAAGACGGGAACGTTGACCTTGGGCGCCCCCGCCTTGCTCAACGCCGCGGATTTGCCGGCCGGCCTGCTGGAGCGCGCCGCCCGTATCGCCCGTGCGAGCCGCCATCCCTTGGCCATCTCACTGGCCAACGCTGCCGGCACTGGTCCGGTCGCCGCCGGTGTGCGCGAAATCGCGGGCGCGGGACTGGAATTTGGCGACGGCGCGGAGCGCGAGCGTCTGGGCAGCACGGTCTGGTGCGGCGCCGGCGGCGACGGCTATCAGCTCTGGTATCAGCATGGGTCAGAGGCGCCCATCGGTTTCAAATTTCAGGATCATCTGCGGGCGGATTCCGCCGAAGTGGTCCGTGAGCTGCGCCGGCGCGATATCCAGGTGGAAATGCTGTCCGGCGATAGTCCGTCCGTGGCGGCCCGGATCGCAGCGGAAGCCGGTATTCCTTTTTGGCGGGGCGGCATTACCCCCCAAAAAAAGGCCGAGCGGCTGCAAAACCTCCAGCAAGCGGGGCATCGGGTTCTCATGGTGGGCGACGGCATCAATGACGCCGCCGCACTGGCGCTGGCCCACGCCTCCATCGCCCCGGGCACTGCCGCCGATATCAGCCAGCGCGCATCGGACATGGTGCTGCGTGGCCAAGAATTGGCGCCTATTATCGAAGCCATAGACGTGTCCCGCCGCGCGCGGGAGTTGGTGCTGCAGAATTTCGTCCTGGCTGTGGCTTATAATGTCACCGCTATTCCCATGGCGGCGCTGGGCTTTGTCACGCCTTTGATCGCGGCGGCAACCATGGCCGGATCATCGCTGCTGGTGACCCTCAATGCCTTGCGGCTGGCCGGAGGCAAACCATGGCGTTGATCATTGCCTCGGCCTTGTTTGTCGGTCTCACCAGCCTGGCGGTGCTGCTATGGGCCCTTTCCAGCGGCCAATATGAAGACCTGGACGGTGACGCCCAGCGCATCCTGCTGGATGACGACTTGATGACGGGTGATCAAACGAAATAGGCGGCGGCGCCCGCGCCAAAGGCCAGCAATGCCAGCCCGCTGAGCATCAGTCCCAGCCGCCAGCCACCGAACACAATCGCCAGGACGGATTTGGCGAGGCCGTTGGCGGCGCCGGCGATCAGGATCGTGGCGGCGGCCAGCGGCAGGGAAATGCCGCTATTGGCCATCTTGGCCATCGACAAGGTAACCGGGTCGACATCCAACAGTCCCGACAGGCCACCCAGGGCAAGCAGACCGCCCTGGCCCGCGGAAAGAAATTTTGCCAGCAGCAGGATTCCGGCCAGCAGCACGGTGAAACGCAGCATCAGCGACAATTCAAACGGATCCTGGATGGTCAGGCCGTCCGCCTGTGTCCGCTCTGAGGCGCGATACGCCAGTGCGGCGGCAATGAACAACAGGCTGGATGCGGCGCTTACCGGCCCTGCCAAAGGCATCAACAGTTGGGGCGCTATGACCACAGCCAGAGCCGTCATGCGCCACAGCGAAGCCACCCAAGCGGCGAGAATGGCGGCCATGACTTCCGCAGTGGCGGCTGGATGACGCTTTGCCAGGCGGGCAAAGGTCCATGTCACGGTCGTCGAGGTGGCGATTCCGCCCGCAATGGCCGCAAACAGCAGGCCCCGGCGCTCGCCCGCCACGCGCACCGCGATATAGCCGGCATAGCTTACCGCGCCCACCAATACGGTCATCAACCAGATCTGGTGTGGATTTAGCGCATTCCAGGGATCGACATTCCGGTCCGGCAATAGCGGCAGCAAGACCACCGTCATGACCAGCAACAACAGGGCGGCACGCAGCTCGACCCAGGTGAGCCGGCGCAGGAAGGCGTGCATGATTTCCCGCTCGGCCAGAATGGCGGTCACCGCCACGCCACCGGCTGCCGCCATCGCCATGTTGCCGCTGGCCGCATACGCACCCAGGACAAAGGTGGCCAATCCGGCGATGAAATTGGTGGCTGAAAGATTGCCCGCTTCCTGCGCGTGACGCCATTCAAAAATGCCCAAGGGCAAGGCAAAGCCCAGCACACAGAAAGCCAATGTCAGAGAGCCGGGCAAAAGCGCACCGAAGCCTCCCAACGCGCCGATCAGGGTAAATGTGCGGATGCCCGCGACACGCGAGCCGCTCTTGGCTTCCCGCTCCTGCCAGCCGCGTTCGATGCCGATCAGAAGCCCAATCGCCACCGCCAAGCCCAAGCGCTGAAAAAGTTCTACTTCCGCCATTTAGTTCGCCGTGACGTACGTCAGCGTCATAGCACACAAAATCTCGTTGCGCGCTTTCACTATCAGCCTTTGGCGGTGGGAGGGCGTTTGCCCCGCCCGCCGTGCATGGCAGCGCCAGCGAACAGGATGGCCGCAACGGCAAAAACCAGAAGAATAAGATCGCCTCTCATGCTTTCTCCTCTTGCTGCGCTACAGGCTCCTGTGCCCCCTCGGGATAGAAGTGAGAGGATGTTCCCACCCAGGTCACTGCGGGCGCTTTACGCGGCACGGCCGGCAACACCGCCTTGGGATGGCCCACCACGATGGGTGCAACACAGATGTTTCGTGAAGACAGGTTGAGAAGCGATTGCGCTTCGGGGGTGTTGAGCCAGCCCTGCGCGAATCCGATCCAGCAACTGCCCAATCCCAGGCTGGCGGCCGCCAGCATCAGATTCTGCGCCGCCACCGAACAATCTTCACGGGCCCATGGATTTTCGGAAGGCGCGGAAATGATGATCAGCGCCGGCGCCTGGTAAAACATGTGAAAGTTGTCGTCCCGCAGCAGATCCCGAAAGTGGGCGGTCAAGGCGGAAGCGTTCTTCAGGAACCATGCCTTTGCTTTGGTGGAAATCTCCTCCAGCAAGGCGCCATCCGTGATCACCGTGAAATGGCACGATTGCGCGTTCATGGCGCTGGGTGCCCAAGCCGCCGAAGAAATGAGTTGATATATCATCCCGGCTGAGATCGGCTCTCGTTTGTAATCGCGAACGGCGCGCCGGTCGCGTATGGCTTGCAGGACATTCATGGCGTAAGCTCGTGGAATAGAGGCGGCCCAGCAACGCGGTTGAGCGCTTCTCTTCATTTGATGTGTTTGTTTTCGCGCCACTCCATCCAGGATGCCCAGGCGAGCACGCCGCCGAACACGGTAAAAGCGCTGGCCACAAAAACCAGAAACCCCATTTCATTTGTCGACATGTCTGCCTCCTTTTTTCCGATAGTCACATTGGAGCGGGCGAGGTGCGTTGATCCCGATCAAACGGGCGTTTGCGCAAGATCAAGGCCTTGGCCGCGGGTTTCTGCTTCTCTCTCGAAAAAGGAGCCGCCATGGAAAGAGCGACATTTCGGACCTGTTTGGCAGCCATTCTTTGCTCGTTGCTCGCCAGTGCGGCCCAAGCCCGGCCGATGCCGGTGTCGCTGCCCCCCGGTGAATCCGGACGGCCCGCCCCACAGTTGCAAAACGGGATCGGGGCGCCGGATGACTTTGCCTTGTTGGATTGCCTGGGCGGTTTGGTCGTTGGCGATACAAGCAGGGCCGTGAAATCCTGCAGTGACGCCCTGGCGCACAATCCCAGGGAGCATGATGCCTACAAGCTTCGCGGTTACGCCTACCTGACGGAACACCGGTTCGAGCGCGCCGGTGCCGATTTCCAAGCAGCGCTGCGGCTGCGGCCGCGCGACGACCAGGACCGTGCAGGCTTGGCGCGGAGCTTCAGCGGTCAAGGGTTGTTCGACCGGGCTGTCGCGGAATATCGAGTCGCGGTCACCCTTGCGCCCAACAAGTCGCCTTATTGGAGCGCCCTGTGCTGGGCGCGGGCGGGCACCGGCCGCCAGCTCAATACGGCCTTGGCGGAATGCAACCGGGCGCTCTCGCTTCAGCCGGGCGCGGCAGCGGCGCTGAACAGTCGTGGCCTCGTAAACCTCCGGCTGAAGAAATTGGACGCGGCCATCAGCGATTACAATGCAGCCCTAGCTGCAGGCCCATTGCAGGCGTCGGCCCGGTTCGGAAGGGGGCTGGCGAGGCTCAGTGCGCATATGACCGCGCTGGGGGCCCGGGATATTGTCGAAGCGCGGCGCCGCGATCCCGACATGGATCGGCTTTTTGTGGTTCTGGGCGTGCTGTCCGCCAAATGCGGTTACGAACATACCGCCTGTCCTTCCGGCTTTCCGCTGCCGCTCGTGAAGCCCGGCCCGCCCAGCCATTTGGTGGCGAAGGCTGACTAATATAGTCCAGAGCTTCCCACAGCAGATTTCCTACGACCCGGTCCTCAGAAAACAAACAGCCCCGGCAGATCATGCCGGGGCTGTTGCGCCTCCTCCTGGGTTGGGGTCAGGTGGCGCTCAGACTTCGCATTCCAAGGTTATATTGCGCGAGGGCGTCGGCAGCAGCGCTTCCCCGAAGCAGACATGGAAAGCCTGCAATCCTGTTGCCGACACGCCGGGCCGTTTCCACGTCCGGGTCAGGCAAATGCGCTCCTTGGCGTCTTCCGCCGGCTGTTCCATCTCATAGGTCCAAGTCTCCAGCCGATCGGGGGGAAAAGGCTGGCAGTCCTTTCTGTGCCATCCATCCGGAAGCAGATGATAAAAGCCTCGCTCTATCTGAGGGTAGCTGGTCATTTTACGCCGCCAGATCTTCCAGGGCATCCGTATTGAGAATGCATACGTCCCGTATATTGCGCAGGGCGATGACGCCGTCGCGTTCGAATTGAGTAAGGCTACGGGAAACGGTTTCGATGGTGAGACCGAGATAATCGGCGATCTCCTGGCGTGTCATCGCGAGATGAATGACATTCTTCTCCCCAGAGCGGAACTGCCAATCCAGGAGGAAGGCCGCGACTTTTTCCGCGGCGCCCCGCCTGGCCAGCAAAAGCGAATGACCGGTGGCCTGGGCTAGATTCTGCATGGCAAATTGGAACATTTGGCGGGAAATGGTTTCGTCCCTGCTGGCCAGCTGTTCGACACTGCGGCGACGGTAGACGACCAGGGTGCAATCACTCACCGCCTCGGCGGACATCTCGCGCTCCAGACCCAATTCGATGCCAAACACATCGCCCGCTACTTGGAAAGCGGCGATCTGGCGGCGGCCGTCGGCGAGGAATTTGCAAACCCGCACCACACCGGAAACGACCTTGTAAAACACATCGGTGTCATCGCCCTCGGCGAATATTTCCCGGCCCTCTGCGATCTGCACGACCGTCCCGGCGGTGCGCAGCGGCTCGGGCGTTTTCTGGCCGGCCAGCCAGTCGGCCCCGGCTACAAGGGTAGCGGTCTTTGAAACGGTGGCTTGGAAGGCGGGATGGATGGTCATGGTTGGTTTCCCCAAAATGTGCCCCTGTTCTATAGGGGTGGGGGACCTCCCGAAATTCGGTTTGGTACCTACGGAATTTGCCTGTGGAATCTACGTAGGACACCACCACTGTCGATGTGGGTCGGACGTTTTTGAGGTAAACTAGAAAGATGGCTGGTATATCGACGAAGGAGGGAGTTGCGGCGGAGCTGGGAAATCGGCATTCCGAGCAGCTCGCCAAGGCGCGGCTGGCGGCAATCGTGGCATCTTCCGACGATGCCATA
>Ga0105239_10004367_pt1 | contig 16939 bp, 16 predicted proteins | sample KBSC44metaG_FD_92761 | JGI IMG/M metagenome (GOLD analysis project Ga0105239, IMG submission 92761) | Corn rhizosphere microbial communities from Kellogg Biological Station, Michigan, USA - KBS C4-4 metaG | ecosystem: Host-associated > Plants > Roots > Rhizosphere > Soil | place: Michigan, USA...
AGTAGAGGACGGGACTTTTGGGATCGAGGCGGAACGGCTCCCGCCCGGGAATGTAGAAATGCTCGCGGCCCGCATCACGGTCGGGACCTTTCGAAATTCCGACCAGCGTCACGTCTTCGACGCCGAGATCGGCGAAGACCTGGCAGGCGATGGATAGTTGTCCCGGTCCGCCATCAATCAACGCGACATCGGGCCACTTCGTCTTGGGATCGCCTTCCTCTTTTACAAGGCGTGCAAAGCGGCGCGTGAGAACCTCGCGCATCATCGCGTAGTCGTCCCCCGGCGTGAGCTCCGTCGATTTGATATTGAACTTGCGATACTCGCCTTTCTCGAACCCATCCGGCCCCGCGACAATCATGCCGCCGACGGCGTTGCTGCCCTGGATGTGCGAGTTGTCATAGACCTCGATGCGGCGCGGTGCCGTCTCGAGGCCGAAGATTTCCGCGACGCCGTCGAGCAATTCGCGTTGCGCAGAATTTTCCGCGATGCGGCGCGCCAATTGCTCGCGTGCGTTCTGCACTGCCATCTCCACGATCTCGCGCTTCTCGCCACGCTGGGGATGGGAGATTTCCACCTTGTGTCCCGCGCGCATCGCAAGCGCTTCGGCGAGCAGATCGCTTTCGGGAATATCGTCCGACAGCAGGATCAGCCTTGGCGCCGGACGCTCGTCATAGAACTGGCCGATGAACGCTTCGAGGATTTCGCCCGGCGACATCTCACGTGGATGACGCGGGAAATACGGTTTGTTGCCCCAGTTCTGACCCGCGCGGAAGAAGAAGACCTGGATGCAGATATCGTCGCCCTCGGCATAGGCCGCGAAGACATCGGCTTCCGAGAAGGTCGTGGGGTTAATGCCCTGTGTCGATTGGATCTGGTTCATTGCGCGCACGCGGTCGCGCAACCGCGCCGCGCGCTCGAAATCCGTCGCTTCCGATGCTTCGTTCATATCCTTGACGAGCTGGTCCTGAACGGTGCGACTTTTGCCGTCGAGAAACAGTTCCGACTCACGCACGAGTTCGCGATAGCCCGGTTCGTCGATGCGGCCGACACAGGGCGCGCTGCAACGCTTGATCTGGAATAGCAGACAGGGTCGCGTGCGCGATTCGAATACCGAATCCGAACACGAGCGCAGCAGAAACGCGCGCTGCAGCGTGTTGAGCGTTCGGCCGACCGCCTGCGCGCTGGCGAACGGTCCGAAATAGACGCCCTTGGTCGTGCGCGCGCCGCGATGCTTCAGGAGCTGCGGGAAAGGATGATCCTCGCGCAGCAGGATATTGGGAAAGGATTTGTCGTCGCGATAGGAGACGTTGTAGCGCGGCTTCAGCCGCTTGATCAGGTTGGACTCGAGCAGCAGCGCCTCGGTCTCCGACGCCGTGGTGACGAACAACATCTCCGCGGTGTCGGCGATCATGCGCGAGATGCGCTCGTTGTGCCCGCCGGTCTTGGCGTAGGACGACACGCGCTTTTTGAGGCTCTTCGCCTTGCCGACATAGAGCACATCGCCCTTGGCATCGAGCATGCGATAGACGCCGGGCGCATCCGGAAGGGTCTTCAGATAGGCCGAAATCCGCGCCACGCCCTTGAGCGGCGTGTCCGTTTGTGTTCCTGTTTCCGTCTCTTCCATGCCGCCGATATAATAGCGCGCCGCGCTGCTGCCAAAGCAACTGCCAAGAGGTTTTTCGTGCTCGTCTTCCGTCAGATGTTCGATCCGGCGTCGTCGACCTACACCTATCTGCTCGGCGACGGCGAGGAGGCGGTGCTGATCGATCCGGTGTTCGAACAGGCGCGGCGCGATACGGCCCTTGTCGAGGAACTCGGCCTCAGGCTGGTCGCGACGCTCGATACCCATGTCCATGCCGACCATGTGACGAGCGCGTGGCTGCTGAAGCAGCGTCTTGGCAGCAACATCGCGGTGTCGCGGGCGAGCGGTGCGCAGGGCGCGGACAAGCTGCTCGATGACGGCGACCGGATTTCCTTCGGCATGCGCTCGCTCGGCGTCCGCGCCACGCCGGGTCATACCAATGGCTGCCTGACCTTTGTGCTCGATGGCGAGCAGATGGCGTTCACTGGCGACTGCCTTCTCATCCGCGGCTGCGGGCGCACCGATTTCCAGGAAGGCGATCCGGGCCGAATGTATCGCTCCGTGCGCGAGCGCATCTTCTCGCTGCCCGAGGAATGCCCGCTCTATCCCGCGCACGATTATCGCGGGTTGACCGCGACCAGCGTGGCGGAGGAGCGCATGTTCAACCCGCGGCTCGGCGGAGGATTGAGCGAGAGCGATTTCGCGCTCACCATGAAGAACCTCCGGCTCGCCCATCCCAAGCAGATCGACGTGGCTGTGCCGGCGAACATGAAATGCGGATTTGTGGAAGGAGTGTCTCCGATGGCCGATCCCGACTGGGCGCCGCTGACCTACAGTTTTTCGGGCGTGTGGGACGTCGAACCCCGCTGGGTCGAGGAAAACGGGGCCTCGGTGCAGCTGCTCGATGTTCGCGAGCCGGCCGAGTTCACGGGCCCGCTCGGCCATATCGCGGGCTCGGTCCTGATTCCGTTGGGCACGCTGCCGGACCGCACTGGTGAGTTGTCGAAGGGCAAGCCCATCGTCGCGATCTGCCGCTCCGGCGCGCGTTCGGCGCAGGCAGTAAAGTTTCTGGAGCAGGCGGGTTTCAAGCGCCTCGCCAATCTGCCCGGCGGCATGATCCGCTGGCGGCAGGAGGGATTGCCGGCAGAGGGCGGCGAATAGCCCCGGCCTCTTCGATTGCCGCGGGCGAGAGCAGGGTGATAGACCACCGCCCATGAACGCACCCGACGAAAAAGCGACCGCGAAGTGGACCGGCGACCGCGGCTATGCCCGCATGATGGTGCGCGATCTGGTGATCAATATCCGTCTCGGCGTGCATGCGCATGAGCGGGTGCCGGACAAGCCGCAGCGCATCATCGTGAATGTCGAGATGTTTTCCGACGGCAAATCGCATCTCGAAAGCGAAGGCCTCGCCTCGGTCGTTGACTACGACCCGATCCATTCTGCGATTCAAGCCTGGTCCAACCGGCCACACGTTCTTCTGATTGAGACCCTGCTCGAGGAACTGATTGCGCTGTGCTTTCGCGACCAACGGGTGCGCGCCTGCCGGGTTTCGATCGTCAAGCCCGATATTTATGACGCCGCGGCCGCCGCTGGTGTCGAGATCTACCGGGTCCGGGATTGATCATGGAAGAGCATCCGAGCCGGAATGGCTGTGCGCTCGTCACCGGCGGTGCGATCCGCCTCGGCGCTGCTATCGTGCGACGTCTCGTTGCCGACGGCTGGGCGGTCGCGATCCACACGCGCAAGGAAGGCGGTGGAGATGCCCTGGCTACCGAACTCATGGCACACGGGCACCAGGTTGCGGCGGTTAGCGGCGATCTGGCTGAAACGAATGTAGCCGAGAAGGTTTTCGCCCAGGTCGCAGCGAAGCTTGGGCGTTGCACCCTCCTCGTCAACAGTGCTGCGGCATTCGCCTATGACGATATCTCGACGGTGAGCGCGGACACGATGGACGCGCTTTATCACACCAATCTGCGCGGGCCCGTCCTTCTCTCGCGACGCTTTGTCGAACAACTCGATGGCCGGGGCCTAATCGTCAATCTGCTTGATCAAAAGGTGTTCAACCTCAATCCCGATTTCTTGTCCTACACGATCATGAAATCGGCGCTGCAATCGACGACGCAATTGCTGGCGATGGCGCTGGCCCCGAAGGTGCGTGTGGTCGGCGTGGCGCCCGGACTTACGCTGCGCAGCGGCCAGCAATCCGACGACGGCTTCCGGCAAGCCCATTCGCGCGCACCGCTCGGTTTCGGAAGCACGGTGATCGATATCGCCGAAACAATCAGCTTCATCGCTCGCGTGCCGTCGATAACAGGCACGACCATCGTCGTCGATGGCGGACAAAGCCTCGTCCGCCGCGACCACGACGTGATGTTCACTTACGGCATTGACCCGAAGGCGCCGGTGAGTCCGAAGAAGCCTTAGACGACGAACCCGACGGCACGCTTGACCTCTTCCATGATCGGTGCGGCGATGGCGCGGGCTTTGGCGGCACCTTCCTTGAGGATACGATCGATCTCGGCGGTGTTGGCGAGCAGGCGGCGCATCTCATCGGCGATCGGCGCCACCTTCGCGACCGTCAGATCGGCGAGGGCGTTCTTGAAGTCTGAGAACTGTTTGCCGCCGAACTCGCGCATAACTTTCTCCTGAGTGGTGTCGGACAGCGCGGCGTAAATATTGATCAGGTTCTCGGCTTCCGGGCGTCCGATCATCTCGTCCTTGTTCGCGGGGATTGCGCCGGGATCGGTTTTCGCCTTGCGGATCTTCTGCGCAATGGTGTCGGCGCTGTCGGTGAGATTGATGCGCGAATTGTCGGACTCGTCCGTCTTCGACATCTTCTTCGCGCCGTCACGCAGGCTCATCACCCGCGTCGCGGGACCGATAATCACCGGTTCCGGCGGCGGGAAGAAATCCGGCACGCCGAAGTCGTTGTTGAACTTCTGCGCGATGTCGCGTGCGAGCTCGAGGTGCTGCTTCTGGTCCTCGCCCACGGGCACATGGGTTGCCCTGTAGACCAGAATATCCGCGGCCATCAGCACCGGATAGGTGTAGAGGCCGACGGAGGCGCGCTCCTTGTGCTTGCCGGTTTTTTCCTTGAACTGGGTCATGCGGTCGAGCCAGCCAAGGCGCGCGACGCAACTGAAGATCCATGCGAGTTCGCCGTGCTCCTTCACCATCGACTGCGCGAACAGCGGCGTACGCGCCGGATCTACACCGGCGGCGATATAGGCGGCGGCGACCTCGCGTGTCGCATGGCGCACATCGGCCGCCTTCGCGTAACCGGAATCCTGCGTCAGCGCATGCATATCGACCACGCAGAAAAGGCAGGGCATCTCGTCCTGAATCCGCACCCAGTTCTTGAGCGCGCCCAGATAATTGCCGAGGTGGAGCGTGTTGGTCGGCTGCATGCCGGAAAGGACAAGTTTCGAGTGCCTAAGAGTATTGGTCATGACCGTGAATCCGGAAGTTGGAAGGAAGACCGGTGCGAAAGCGCGCTGGGCGCGTTCAGGCGCGCCGCCAAAGCCCGACGGGCAACAACGTTCGGAGCAGGGAGGTGCAATCCGTCTTCATATGCGGGGATATAGCGGTTTGCGTTAGCGGAGAAAAGTCCCCTCGATCAGGCTTCGATCCGCTCGCCTTCCAGCGCCCCGAGCAAGCTTTCCTCGACGGCTTTCATCCTGTCGGGGTGGGTGATTTTGTGACCGAAGGCGTCGCGCACATAGAAAACGTCCATCGCGCGCTCGCCATAGGTCGATACGATCGCGGACGAAATCGACAGCCGGGAATCGAACAGCGCGCGCGTGACGTCGTAGAGCAGGCCGGGCCGGTCGGCACCCTCAACCTCCATCACTGTCGCGGTTGTCGAGGCGTCGTTATCGAAATGGACGCGGGAGCGGACCCGGAACACCTCCGTGCGCTTTCGGGAGCGGCGTCGTGCGAGGAACTCCCGCGGTGCGATTTCTCCCATCAGGATTTTCAGGATTGTCCTGCGCAGGCGCGATACGCGCGCGGCATCGCCAAATGGCTGGCCTTCGGCATCCTGGACAGAGAACACATCGATCGCCCATCCATCCGCGGTCGTGAACACCTTGGCATCGACAATGGACCCGCCGGATAACGAGATCGCGCCGGCGAGTTGGGAGAACAGGCCCGGACGATCCCTCGCGGCGATGACGATTTCCGTGACGGCGCGGAAGGCGTTGCTCTCCGCCGTAAGTGACACCGGATCGCTGCCTGCCTCGGCCTTCGCCAGCAATCGCGCATGGCGTTCGTGTGCTGCGTCGTCGAACACCAGCCAATAGTTGTCGTTGTGACGCGACAGCGCGTGTTCGCGCGCGTGATCCGGTATATCGGCGATGCGCGCAGTGAGTGCGGCCTTGGCATCCGCTATTCGCGCTGCGCGGACAGGCGCCGCATCGCCACCGGTCATCAGCGCTTCGGCCTCGTAGTAGAGTTCGCGCAGCAGCTGGCCTTTCCATCCGTTCCACACGCCGGGCCCCACCGCGCGAATGTCGGCGACGGTCAGCACGAGCAGAAGCCGCAGCATCTCCGGTGTCTGCACGGCATCGACAAAATCGCGCACCGTCTTGGGATCGGAGATGTCACGGCGTTGCGCCGTGTCGCTCATCACCAGGTGATTGCGCACCAGCCAGGCAACCGCCGCGGTATCCTCGGCCGACAGACCCCAGCGCGGACATAACCGCTCCGCGATCGCCGCGCCTTCGTCGGAATGATCGCCCTTGATGCCCTTGGCGATGTCGTGCAGGAGGATAGCGCAATACAACACCGCGCGCGATTTCACACGTTTGATGATGTCGGTCGACAGCGGGTGATCGGCCTTGAGTTCGCCGCGTTCGATTGCCGCAACATTTCCGACCGCGCGGAGCAAGTGCTCATCCACCGTGAAGTGGTGGTACATGTTGAACTGCATCATCGCGACGACGCGGCCGAACTCCGGCACGAAGCGGCCGAAGACGCCAGCCTCGTTCATGCGCCGGAGCGCGCGTTCGGGATCGCGCCGTGAGCAGAGGATCTGCAGGAAGAGCCGGTTGGCTTCCGGGTCTTCGCGCAACGCGTCCGTCACCAGATCCAGCGATCGCGTGATCGTGCGCAGCGCATCGGGATGCACATCGACGTCCTTCTCATCGGCGATATGAAAGATGCGGATCAGATTGACCGAACGATGCCGGAACGCGTTCTCACGCGCGTTCAATCGGCCATTCTCGACAAAAAAATCCTCGTTGCCGCTGCGCGGTTTGAGGAAGCCTGGGAGAAGGCGGGACAGCACGGGTTTGGGTTTGCGGTTCTGCTCCTCCAGTGCGGCACAGAAGATGCGCGTCAGATCGCCGACATTCTTCGCGACCAGGAAGTAGGCCTTCATGAAACCTTCGACGGCACGCCTTGGATCGGCATCCGTGAAGCCGAGTTGCGCCGCCAATTGCGGCTGTACATCGAAGGACAGCCGCTCCTCGGCGCGGTCGACGAGATAATGCAACCGCACGCGTACATCCCATAGGAACGCTTCCGCCTTCTCGAATGCCTTGTATTCCGCCTTGGTGAAGACGTTGTGCGCGACAAGGGCGGCGACGGCGTCCTCCTGGTAAAGATATTTACCGATCCAGTAGAGCGTTTGCAGGTCGCGCAGCCCGCCCTTGCCGTCCTTGATGTTGGGTTCGACGAGATAGCGGCTCTCGCCCTGACGCCTGTGCCGCGTGTCGCGCTCGGCGAGTTTTGCTTCGACGAAATCCAATCCCGTTCCGGCCGTTTCCGCGCGGAATTTCTTGCGCAACTCGTCTGCCAGGGTTTTATCGCCGGCGATGTGTCGCGCCTCGATCAGTGCGGTGCGGACCGTGATGTCTTCGCGCGCCAGCTTCAGGCATTCCGGCAGCGAGCGCGTCGCCTGGCCGACTTTGAGTCCCAAATCCCAGAGCATGTAGAGGATGAATTCGACGACGCTTTCGATCCACGGCGTTCGCTTGTAGGGGCGCAGGAACAGCAGATCGATATCCGAACCGGGTGCGAGCTCGCCGCGGCCATAGCCGCCGGTCGCGATGATGGCGAGATGTTCCGACGCCGTCGGGTTTTGGGCGTAGTAAAAATGCTTGGTCGCGAAATCGTAAAGGACCTGGATCAGCGCATCCTGAAGCGCAGAGAGCGTTCGCGCCGCTTCAAGGCCCGATAATTCGCCTCTCTCGACCCGTCGGCGGACAGCCGCGCGCGCGTCCTGAAATTTCGCTTTGATCAGCGCAAGGGAAGCCTCGCGCAGTTTCGTCTTGTCGGGTTCGGCATGTGCGAGCGCCGTCAGCGCCTGGCGCAGCGCATCGGCGTCGATCGGGGAAGAGGATTTATCCTGCGCCAATTCTGCCTCTCAGCGGCCGCGCCCATAAAAGGCCGCGGACCGCTGAAAGACAAGCAACGGGATCACATCTTCGATTGAACTTGTGTGCGGTCGCTGCCGAAAATCCAACGCTGCACGATTCCGGCGAGGCCGCCTCCGATCAGCGGCATCACCCAGAAGAACCAGAGTTGCTCGACCGCCGCGCCGCCCTGGAAGAACGCGACGCCCATCGAGCGCGCCGGATTGACCGAAGTGTTGGTAACCGGAATGGAGATCAGGTGGATCAGGGTCAGCGCGAGGCCGATCGCGATCGGCGCGAAACCTGCGGGCTCGGAATAGGACGTCGCGCCTAGTATCACCATCAGGAACATGAAGGTCATCACGATCTCGCAGAGCGCGCCGGCCTCCATCGAATAGTGCTGCGGAGAGGCATCGCCATAACCATTGGCTGCGAAGCCGGCCGATGCATCGAAGCCAGACACGCCGCTGGCGATGAGGTACAGCACCGCGCCCGCAGCCAGCCCGCCCAGCACCTGCGCGATCCAGTACGGGATGACATCCTTTGCCGGGAAGCGGCCCGCCGTGAACAGGCCGAGTGTCACCGCCGGATTGAAATGCGCGCCGGAGATATGTCCGAACGCATAAGCGCCCGTCAGAACCGTAAGGCCGAACGCGAGCGCCACGCCGGCGTAGCCGATGCCGACATCCGGCACACCGGCGGCAAGCACGGCTGCGCCGCACCCGCCGAGCACCAGCCAGAATGTGCCGATGAATTCGGCTGCAAGTTTGCGCGAATTGTCCATGAGATTTCCCTTCTGGTTTGGGTCCTGTCGAATCGGACGCCTCAGCGGGGATTCTAGCGCGGTCGCGCATTCCCGTGTTCGCCCGGCATCGCCACTATGCAGACGGAACGCCAGCCTCGACGGCAGCAGGAGTTTCGGCGGTCAGGAATATCGAAGGCCAGCCAAGCTCTTAAGTTTCAGCACGAAGTCGTGATCTCCGGCGCTGTTTTTCCCGAAGGAACGACGGGCATAATGTTGACCAGGATCGAACCAAACCTTCAGGGGGATAGACATGCGCAATTTCGCTTTCCCGTTTGTAACGGTCGTTCTGCTTTCGTCGAGCGCCGCGATCGCGGGCGATCCGGCGCCGGCACCGCAGCCCGCACAATCTGCCGCGCAGGCGCAGCCGGCGGCCGATACGATTTTGGATGGCAACAAGCTGGAATGCCGTTTGATGGGCGCCAAGACGGGAAGCCGCCTCGGTGCCCGGCGCGAGTGCCGCACCAAGCGCGAGTGGAGCGACATACAGCAGCAAAACGCGCATGAAATCGAGAAAATGCAGGCCCGCGACGCCATGGTCCCGCACTAGCGCATGCGGCACCTAGCTCTGGGATAGCGGGATGTATCCGGGCTGGTGCGACACGCGCGCGAGCCATGCGGTGACGGCCGGATAACGCGAGAGATCGAAGCCGCCTTCATTGGCCGCGTGGGTGTAGCCGTAAAGTGCGATGTCGGCGATGGAATAATAATCGCCGGCGAACCAATCCTGTTTCGCGAGATGTCCTTCCATGACGGCGAGGGCGGCGTTGCCGTGCTCATGCCATTCACCGACGAGATGGCGCTTCTGGTCGAGCCGGGCCTTGTCGGCATAGGCCAGCCAGAACCGCGCCACCGCGATATAAGGCTCGTGGCTGTACTGCTCGAAGAACATCCACTGCAGCGCCTGCGCCCGGTGCCATTTGTCCGCCGGCACCAGATGCGTGCCTTCGGCGAGGTACCAGAGGATCGCGCCGGATTCGGGCAGGAAGCGTCCGTCGCCGAATTCCAGAACCGGCACGCGGCCATTCGGATTCTTGGCGAGGAATTCCGGCGTGCGGGTCGTGCCGTCCTTCAGCCCGTAATCCTTGAGGCGCAGCGCAATGCCGAGCTGGTGCGCGCAGAGCCGCACCTTGTAGCAATTCCCGGAGATGTGCATCTGGTGAAGCGTAAGCATCGTGCCCGAATCCCGAAGGTCGGGCGCAGCATGCACGATTCACTTATGCGCGGCCTGCTTGGCAGCTTTGCGCGCTTTCGGCCCGATCGTGCGCACGATAACGCCGCAGGCGATGCGGTCGCCGGAATTGCCAGCAGGCTGGCTCGCATAATCGTCCGCCCTGGCATGCACGATGATCGCTGCGCCGTCGCGGTCGAAGATCGATTTCTTGCCGTTGCCGAGCGCAAACATGCTCGTCAGAGTCGAGGCATGCAGGGCGCCGTCCGCGCCGGCATATTGGTTTGGCAGATCGCCGGCATGGGTTCCGCCTTTCGACATGAATCCATGATTCTTGGGCTCGGGCGAGAAATGCGGCCCCGCGCTGGTGAACTTCGTCTTCGCATCGCAATTTCCGGATGTGTGGACATGGATCGCATGTGCGCCGGGCGAAAGCCCGCGAAGATCGAAGGTGACCAGCACGCCGTGATTGGTCTGCGCGAAGTCGATCGTTCCGGCATTGCCGCCGTCGAGCGTCTTCATATGCGCAACCGCATGCGGTTTTTGCGCGGCGATCGCGGTTCCGGCTAAAAGCAGAGCCGGCAGACAGAAGAGCAGTTTTCGCACGGCGGCATCCTTTCAACCTCTCCGGGAATATAGCGCAATCCGGAACGAAGGCGAGGGCTGTCGCGTTGTCGGGTTGTGGGCAAATCTGCCCCTGAAACGTCAGAGGATTTTGACCATGAAGATTTCGAACCTGTCGGCTGGCGCTGCTCTGGCAGCGATCCTGTCGCTCCCCACCGCGGCCGCCGTGTTGCCGATGGATGCGCCGACGAAGCTCGGCAATATCACAGCGGTCTGCACCGGGGTCGGATCGGCGAAGGACGAGAACCAATGGTCGTCCTATCCGATCAAGCTCGAATTCTCGAATGGCGGCGCACAATTCGTTTCCGGCGAGAATGTGAAGCTGATGAACCAGACCGGCGCGCAGATCGCGGAGTTCGACTGCACCGGGCCGTGGGTCATCCTCAATCTTCCCAAGGGCAGCTACAGCGTCACCGCCACGGTCGCGCAGAGCAATCTGGGACCGCGCTCGGCGAAATTCGACACGCCGGCGACAGGCCAGAAACGCGTCGAGATTCAATTCCCTGCCGCCGCACCCAATCAATAAGCCGGCGCTCGAAAAACAAAGGGACGGCGGGATTTCTCTCGCCGTCCCTTTCCACGAAGTTCAAAAGGCTTAGACGGCCTTGAGATTCGCCGCCTTGGCGCCGCGCGCGTCGGGAACGACGTCGAACGACACTTTCTGGCCTTCCTGCAGGGAGCGCATTCCCGCCGCTTCGACGGCCGTGGCATGGACGAACACGTCCTTGCCGCCGCCTTCCGGCGAGATGAATCCGAAGCCCTTGGAGGTATTGAAGAACTTCACAGTTCCGATGGTCATTGAGTTTTTCCTAGTCAAAATCCGCCGGGGCGACATGCCCAGACGGTGTGATGGCGAGCGATCATCGGAAGTTTGACTGTCTCGTCCAGGCGCGCACTTAAGCGAGTCGGGAATTCAAACAGGTGCGCTTCAACTGTCGGGACACCACCACGTTGGCCGGTATGTAGTCGATTTGGGCGGGGCTTACAAGATTGGGCGGAAACGCTGGGGAACTGCGCCGCACAATGGCGCTATCCGACAGATGGCGAGATGTTGTGCGCGGCGCGCGGTCGCTTGCTTCATCCTGTGCCTCTCATTCGAACCGCATCTTTCGAGGGGGGAGGGGGGCACTCGAAAAAACTGGGTTCAACCTCCATTTTCCGCCAAGAAATCTCCGGCCGTTTCACGCGCAGATATCTCTACATGCGTGGCATTCTCAGATGGGAATTGTGGCCGCGCTTTCAAGAGCGCCCCATCGCAGGATTGCCGAGGCGCGCGTCAATTCTCGACGCGCAAAATCTCGATCTCGCTTTTGGGGCTCGCCATCTCGACGACGTCGCCCGCTTCCGCGCCCATCACCGCCTGGGCGAGCGGCGCGCGCCACGAGAGCGTCCCGAGCTTCGGATCGGCTTCGTCCTCGCCCACGAAGCGGAAGGTCTGCGTCTTGCCATTGCGGGCGAGCGTGACCCGCGAACCGAACGCGATCCTCTCGCCCTCTGGCTTTGGGACGATCTCAGCGCGCGCCTTCGCATCGTTCCAGTAGCACAGATCGCGCTCCAGCGTTTCGCGCAGCAGCATATTGGTTTCCGTCTTGAGCGCCCCTTCGAGCCGCGCGACCTCGCCCGCGATCCGCGCAAAGCCCTCCTCCGTCACCGGATTGGGCCCCTCCGACACCATCCGCTCCGGCGGCGGCGCGGATTCAGAGGTCTCTTTGACAAAGGCGCGGGACATGGGCTTTGCCGACTTCGATATAACTAAACTAGTTCCGAGCCAGCGGAGTAATACTCCCAACAGAAATGACAGCAAACTCAAGAACTGGTCAATTAGCCGGAACTTCGTATGCAATCGGCACGCAATCTTGCCGCTAGTTCGGCTTGTCCAGAGGACCCTGGGATGAAGACGTCCTTCGTAAAGTCCGCGTCTTTCAGTTTGGAGTTACGAAGTAGATCAAGAAATGATTGCACCGAAATTAACTTAGGTTGCGTACTGATCTCTAGATAGGCGTCGCGGAAAAACCTCATCAGCCCCAAATATCCAGTCGAGCGGTTAAGTATATACTTTCTTCCGTCATCTTCCCACGCAGTTGGCCAACGTTTTCTAATCGCATCGAAATAGTTCCAAACAACAGTGACAATCTTCTCATCTTCGTCTTTCACGAAGAATGGTCTCAGTACGCAGCGCTCAAACTCTTCTTGCTTGACAGATAGCCACGCTCCGCCTCTCCGCCCCGTTTCGCGGTCTTGAACAGGATCCCTCGAAATATGTCGAATGAGACCCTCCACAAAGGTGGCTTGTGATAGTGTCTCGCCAAATCTCCCTTCCGTTGCGACGCCGAGGCGTTTTATTCGCTTGTAGAATGGACTGCGAGTGTCGCGATCAAGTATGACCGCCGTTTCATGACTGGTCTTCTCAGGGCTTCGAGTTTCTCTGTACGCAAATAGATCGAAGACCAGACTCTTATTTACCTTCGTCTGGGCAAGGTTCACAGTTGAGAAGATTTCAGCTTCAGTGGCTTTATCTAGCCCCACAAAAATGGCCACGTTCACGTCGAAATCGTGAGTTATTCGTCGTAGTGCCTCGAGTCTGTGCTGACCATCAATTACTGTGGCGATCTGCTTGAACAAGATTCGTTTCGACGCGTCCCGATGAGGATAATTCGAGAGCTTGAGATGCATAATTCCGGAGTTTCGCACGCCGCTCGGGTGTAGCTCAGCACATTCCTCGCGCACCGATAGGATGATCGCAGTTGGAAACGTCGCATCCATTGTTCCAAGATACTTGACAATATCTCGCACTCGCTTTTCGCTGACTTCTCGTTGGATCCCGATAAAATCTGTAAAGCGCTCCTTGTCCACAAGTCGTCGAATATCAAATTCGCTTATGTCCACCGCTATTTGGCGCGGCATTACACCAATGTAAAAGTCTCCAATCGCTTGAGAGACTGTTGTCACGGGAATTGTTACGGAACGCAGGTCCTCCCTCAAGCTGTCATCAGCCATCGCCGCCTCCGCGCAGTGCATTCACTTTTCGATGCAGGTCTCCCGCCTGAGACAAATTCGAATCTTCGACTGACGGTGGATGGAGTTTTTGAAAGGCCAATAACAAGATATAGCAGATGATCGAGAGCAAATAGATCAGTCCAGAGGGGACAGTAACTGCATTTGATGGAACGAAGTTGGCAGCAGCGGTTATTGCAATAAGGACGCCGCAGTAGGTAAAGCCGATGATACAACATAAGATAAAAACTGGGCGCGCTGGGATGTGCAGCTTTTTCTCTATTCCACAAATCCATGCCACGGCCGCCCAATTTGCAATTGCGTAAAAGGCAAGTTGGCCTGCCGCGATGTTGTTGTATACGAAGGCCCAAAGACTAAGGGGCGCAATGATCTTCGGTTGCTCCACATATTGATAGTAGGCAATGGCAAGCAAAGGCAGCAAACTAAGCGCTGTGATAAACGCGACCTCGTAGAGAGCCCTCGTGCCCGCATCTTTTGCTTCCTCACCAATAATATGTGTGCGCGCCATCACGAGTACGTCTTGAACAACAATTCGGTTGTCAAATTGCGATGGTCTGACGAACCTGCAATCACACTAGCGCGCTCTAAGCCAACAAACTTTCCCATGCCGGAATAGAGTGTGCGAACCGACGAATGATCAGCGTTAGTCATCAATATTTTTACACCGCGTCGTGAAGCACGGGCGATTGCGTCCCGAAGTCGTATTTGATCGTTCCATCCAAATAATTTTTCGTTGTATTTTACGAACCCGTTAAAATTGTGAGCCGTAATATAGGGGGGGTCAACGAAAGCGAAATCGCCGCTCTCTGTTTGATCCAGCATTTTTTCAAAGTCAGCGACATGGAGCTCCGCGGATTTTAGAACTTTGGCCGTTCCGCAGAAATCATCTGTATCTAGCAATACGGTGTCCTTGGTTCCGATAGGAACATTGAATTCACCACGCAGGTTCACGCGATAAAGACCATTCCAACATGTTCTGTTCAAATAAAGGAATTGCGCAGCGCGCTCGTGCGCAGCGCGGCGAACACGATTTCTCTCCTCGTAATAATATCGCTTGCTGTGATTGCCATTATGTCGACGAAGGGCAGACAGGACGCCCTTTGGATTGGATCTAATTTGCGAATATGCGTTTATTAGATCGGCGTTCTGATCTGACAGAACAGCGCTTGCCGGTTGTAAGTGAAAGTATACCGCGGCGCCCCCGAGGAAAGGTTCGAAGTAGCGTCGATATTCTGTCGGAAATAGGTGCTGGTGGTGAGACGCAAGCCACCGTTTTCCACCTGCCCATTTCAGAAAGGGAACTATTATCGGCTTTTGATTGTCAGTCAGTTGTCCGGCCCCTCGTCCATCGCCGGTTGAATACTTTCTAGATGTTTGTGAAGCCTGTCCAGATGCTACTCATTCTTACCTCCGCGTGCCTAAGCTTGGTAGCAGCAAGCGCTGGGTGGACGTGAGTGTGGACTGGCCCTCTCGGGCAAGAATGAAGTGCCCGTCCTGTATTTCGTAGATGGTTATCCGAGGCTTGACCAGCAGCCCAAGGCAATCGATCACGACGCCGGCGGCGGAGGCGCCTCGCTGGAGGGGTCGCGCGTCTTGGTGCGCGTCACGGCGGACATGATGCCGATGCCGACGATGATGAGCGCGCCGACGATGATCCAGGTCTGCGGCACATGAAGCAGATAGGCGCCATAGCCCAGTCCGCCGAGCAGGACGGCAAAGCCCAGCACATAGAGTCCGAATGACGACATGGCGCGTTCCCCGATTTAAGTCTTCTGCATAACGCGCACGCACGGAACTTCGTTCCAGCCCATCCCGCCGGGCAAAGAAGAACCCCGGCGCGGATCGCTCCGGCCGGGGTTCGGGATCGCTAGTGATCGTCGGGGCCTTCGCCGGGCGCTGCCGGATGCACGGTCACCCACGCATTCTTGCTGCTGTCCCAATAGCCGTAATCGCCGCTGACGTCGTGCCAGTGGTAGTTATGGGCTTTCCAGTCCCAATTGTCGTCGTAGTAGACGATGTGTTCGTCGGGATAGGTGTATTTCACATTGCTGTGCCAGCAATCGCCGCTGTCGTTGCAGACGACGTAGGCCGCCGCGCTCGTGGTCAGCGCGAACAAGGCCGCCGCCCCGGTCAGCGCGCCGATCGCGCCGGTGGTGAGAACTGTCTTGATGCTCATGGAACAATCTCCCTGGATATCATGAACCCAAAGCGCAAATGCACGTGCGGCGCTTGGGTTCAGGAAGTTCCGATGGCGATTGTGTAACGCGAAGTTCCGCTATCGCGCTCTGCTCCCAAATGTCTTCGGCGCGTTCGGGCGCGGGGCGCGGCGCATCTTTCCGCGCGATGTCTTCTGATGCTTCGGGCCTCGTGACGGAGAGGCTTGATCCTCCGCGCCATCGCGCACGGCGGAGAGGAACGCGTCGTCCACCGCGCGGTCGACTTCGCTCTGCCGCGCGAAGGGGTCGTCGGCGAGGGTGAGTTCGACGGTTTGCAGGCGCTTGATCTCATCGCGCAACCGGCCGGCTTCCTCGAATTCGAGGTCGCCGGCGGCGGCGCGCATGCGCTTCTCCAGGTCGGCGAGATGCGCCTTGATGTTGTGGCCGATGTATTCGCGGCCAGCCTCGGCCAGGCCGCCGATCTCGCCGACGCCGACCGTCACATGATCGCGCTCATACATCGAGCCCATGATGTCGCCGATGTTCTTCTTGATGCTTTGCGGCGTGATGCCGTTGGCTTCATTGAAGGCGCGCTGCTTGTCGCGGCGGCGCGTGGTTTCCGCCATCGCGCGCTCCATCGAGCCGGTGATGCGGTCGGCATAGAGCACGACCTTGCCGTCCACGTTGCGCGCGGCGCGGCCGATGGTCTGAATCAGGCTGGTCTCGCTGCGCAGGAAGCCTTCCTTGTCGGCATCGAGGATCGCGACCAGCGCGCATTCCGGAATATCGAGACCCTCGCGCAGAAGATTGATGCCGATCAGCACGTCGAACGCGCCAAGGCGCAAATCGCGGATGATCTCGATGCGCTCCAGCGTCTCCACGTCGCTGTGCATGTAGCGCACGCGGATGCCCTGTTCGTGCATGTATTCGGTGAGGTCTTCCGCCATCTTCTTGGTGAGCGTCGTCACCAGCGCGCGGTAGCCCTTCTTCGCGATCTCGCGGCATTCGTGGATGAGGTCGTCCACTTGCGTTTCAACCGGCCGTATTTCCACGGGCGGATCGATAAGCCCGGTGGGGCGGATCACCTGCTCGGAGAAGACGCCGCCGGTGCGCTCCATCTCCCAGTTGCCGGGCGTGGCGCTGACATAGACGGTGGCGGGGCGCATCGCGTCCCACTCCTCGAAACGCAGCGGCCGGTTGTCCATGCAGGAGGGCAGGCGGAATCCGTAT
>Ga0105239_10004368_pt1 | contig 16934 bp, 16 predicted proteins | sample KBSC44metaG_FD_92761 | JGI IMG/M metagenome (GOLD analysis project Ga0105239, IMG submission 92761) | Corn rhizosphere microbial communities from Kellogg Biological Station, Michigan, USA - KBS C4-4 metaG | ecosystem: Host-associated > Plants > Roots > Rhizosphere > Soil | place: Michigan, USA...
CGAAGCCTCGCCGGACGGCCGTCCACACCGACCGTCGAAAAGGCACCGTACGTCAAACGCGACGCCGTCACGCGGGAGCCAGGGACGTGGCCACCGTCGTCGTTTCGGCGGCCCAAACCGCCACCGTACCCAGACTGGTCGATCGAGACCACGAAGCCACTGCCGTACCGACCGTTCCGGCACCGGTACTTCCAGACGATGGGGCTCCGCAACGTGAAGTTCGACGACTGGATCGAGCTCGACAACCACTACCCACGGTTCCACGCGGACAAGGCGCGGCGCATCGTCGAGCGCGGGCCCAAGTGCTGCCGGACGTCGCCGGAGGCGTATCCCGCGGCGCTGGAACTCCTCGAGGAGCTGACCGACTACCTGTGCGAGCGGTACCCGACGCTGTACCAGCGCACGGACCAGGGCGTCAAGAACCTCTGGTCGGGCGAGGAGCTCGACACGACGTCGCGGCCGCTGCCGGAAGACCCGATGCAGACGTGCGCGCGCCTGACGCAGGACGACCTGGCGATCATGGTCGAGAAGCCCGACGGGCAGTACTACCTGCTGGCGGGGGCGATCCTGCTGGCGGGGTTCTGGCGGCTCGAGGACAAGATCGGGATGCCGCTGTCGGAGATCCACACGTCGGGCGACGTGCCGCAGTTCCGCGAGAAGCTCGAGAAGGGCATGATGAACTTCTTCCGGCGCCTGAAGCCCGAGGAGCTGGTCGCGCGCAACAACTACTTCATGCAGGTCGACGACGACCTGGCCTGGAGCCACAGCATCGGCAGCGAGGACTCGGACGACGGCATCTCCTGGAACACCGCCGAGCAGGACCGCGCCATCGCCCACCACTACTTCCGCTCCGAGCGCCAGACCCTGCGCCGCCTCCCCAGGACTGGTGCTGTCGTCTTCACCATCAGAACGTATTTCCATCCCATCACAGAGATCGCAGAGGAGGACTACGTGCCGGGCAGGTTGGCCAGTGCTGTGCGTAGCTGGGGCGATGATGTCAGTCGGTACAAGGGCAAGGAGAAGTATCAGAATGTCCTGTTGGCGTTTCTGGATAGGAAGCATCAGGAGCAGTTGGATCGTGGGTTGAAGGTCGAGGAGGAGGAGGATGTCTATACTTATCCCTGGTAGTTACCGCAGTTGATTTTTTCTTTCTTTCTTTCTAGAAGCGAGTGCATTCCACCATGAGGGGAGAAAGGGAAAGATTTAGAGTGGGAGAACAACCCATATGATGACATGAAAACACTGGTCAGACTGAAATGAGAATTTATACCCATCTTGATGACACTATTGTGATTTCTATCGTGTACGCATCTATAAATCACAAAGCTTTCATGGAGTACAGATGTGCCGGTTAGACATGACTCCTAGTCATATCCTCACCAGCGACTCCACCGTCAACAACTTCAGCTCGGGTCCGCCTCCTCTCCAAGCTCTCATTCAAGATGCGTTGATCCTGCGCCTTCAACCAATCACAGTCATCACGAAACTCGCAGACACGACACTTCCACGTGTCTGATAAAACCACACCCTTCGGTTCTCGCTCACCGCGCCAGAACGCCAGCGAGTCGTACAGGTAGCTGCGGAGGAAGGATGGGTTGAAGATGATGCTCTTGGAGCCGAGAAGACGGGGCTTGGACGGATCGGACGTGGATTTGAGCTTGGAGGACAGGTATTGAGCTGTTAACAGGGGTGAGAGGAGGGTAGGGAGGGTCGTTTGAGGTGGGAAGTCGAGGGATGAGATGGAGTGTGGTGTTGAACTTGGCGGTTCGTTTCCGTTTTGCTCTGATGTGGATTGGGATTGGGTTGCAAGTGTCGAAGAGCCTGACGATCGGGCTATGAAAGTCTCCTCAAACTGGCCGAGCATGTACTGCCAAAGACTCGAAATATTGTTGTGCTGGAGAATGATATCGATCGAATCTTGCGTCGACGGAAGGAACTCGTCCTCATCGTAATCAATGTCCATGCCATCCTCTAATGAGGAGGTCACGCGGTCGAACGCTTCCTGGTTCAGATTTCCAATCTGTGCAATGAATGAGTCCGAGAAAGTCTCGTTGACGTCGAATTTGAAACGCTGTGCTAAAAGCTCGAGGGGGAAGTTCCCTTGAGCGAAATTCTCCAGTAGGTGGTGGTAAAGGTGTAATTGGACAACGGTAGGTCGAAGACTCGAACCTGTGGGCAAAGATGAGACTCCTCGAGTCTTCACGTCTGTAATATAGATCCGTTTTTCACGGTTCGAACTAGTCGTCACTGATTTCCCCTCGCTGTTATTACTGGTCAGAGCATCAGCGATTGTTTGGCTCTGTTCCCTATGCTCGCTAGAGACAAGAAATTCCCTTATGCTTGTCTGATATTCGGGAATTGGAGGCTCATTGTTCTGTTTCCCCATCAATTTGAGAGACTGTTCCTCTAGTTTAGGATCTGGACAATCATAGCTCAGCTCGTCAATAACACCATTGACAAGCTCACCACCGACTGTTCCCCAGACCTCGAACTCTCGAGTCCTGCCTGTCTCCCTCAAGGTCCTCAAGCCCTGGATGATGTTCCACACCTTGAGGCCCCAGTTGTCTTCTCTTTTTGTGATTTGGACAGGGATGGTGACATGCACTTCCTCTTCTAGGACCTTGTGGACCGTGGTTCCCTGTTTCATGGCTGCCGTTGGTTTCTTGCGGCCGGTTTTGCTGCTGAGGATATAGAAGTACTGCAGTTCGCACCAGGCAGGAGAAGTGAGATCGGTGACAGACATCGTTTTCTTGGGGGGTTTTCTAAATCGTTCGAGAGGAGACCTCGTATCCTTCTGCGGCGTCGTGGGTTCTGCTGGTTCTGCATTTGCGTCCTCGGGAGGAGGCGACTGCCCACTCGGTTGTGAGACCTCATCTCTCTGCTTTTGATCCTCAGCCTTTACAGCAACTAGTCGCTAGTCAGTCAAGTCAGCCAAAAGGACGCGCATGGAAGAAAGAAAGGGCATCAAATGTTTGACATACCACTCTCGTCGCATACGATCTGGACCAAGCTTGACTGGGGTTCGCGGTTCTCAGTCTGGGCTGCGAGATTCCATTCTTGCCTAGACAGGATGTCAGACGCCTCAGGCAGACGTAGAGCCTGCGGTGCTGCATAGTCCTCGATATCTATGACTGCCGAGGGCGCAGGCGCAGTCGCAGTCGCAGTCGCAGTGTGAGCCGCAAGCTGCTGCTGCTTCTTCGCCGCCGCTTCTTGCAATAATTGCTCGATCGCTGCTAGCTCTTCTGGATCTGCACCAAAGTCGCTGAACTCGTCATCATCGTAACCCAGATGTGTCGTGTCCCCGGCTGGCGTGGGAACTACTTGCATCTGTATTTTGTAATGTGTGGGTGGTCCAGGAGGACTGCTAGTTGACATGGTCATGTTTGGAACGTAGAATAGGCGAGAGGGGTGGCGTTGGCAACGAGCGTCATTTAATCATGACTTCAAGTAGCCGCGAGGTATTTCATTTTCCACGGCCACGACCCGTCTTTGAGAGAAGTGAAGATGACATCTCCTGCAACGAGATAGGCACCTGTATGTACTTCAATTGTTCATGGTGCCTGCTATGGAAATCCTGTTCTGCCAGTGTTGATAGGCCTGGGGGAGGGGCTTCTGCCTGGTCGATTCATTCGCGTTTTTACCCGACGCGTCGCGGGGTTTGAGTCACTGTCACATCAGACTGCCGTTTCGGTATCGACACAGTTTGAAACCCGATCATCAAGTCTTTCATCTTGAATGTTGATTCAATTCTATCTCTAATTCTAGTTGTAACTCTACCTCTATGTAGGTTCGCAGCTATGCAATGGGTTCTTAACAGCCGCATATTGCGAGCCAGCCAGGCGTTATTGCCAACGACCTATCGTAAAATGGCATCTGTAACTCATGCAATCTAGCCTCCCATAAAATCAATGATGAAGATGCTGTTCGTATCTCTCCCGTTCTCCCTTCGTCTATCCACCTAGCGCATGCAATGGAGCGATGTCCTCATTCATTTCAAGAGCGCCCCCTCAGGAATCACGGGGTGACTCATCGAGTCCGTCGCCTCTTCGATCTTCTCTTCCTTTCTATTCAGAAAGCTGAGATAACACTGCCAGGCAACTGCGAAAATGCCCGAAAACATAAATCGATACTGTGCGGGGATGACCCAGAAACTGAACGCTGTAACGGCCGGCCATAGCTTGAGCGAATTGACGATGCTGATGGGTACGGTGCCCTTGATCCTTGTGATTGTGCCCATCGGCCCTTCGCCCGTAAGGACAGCCTGCATGCCGAAGAAGTAGGTGTTGAAGACGGGCGTGAAGACGGCCTGGTTGACTGCGACTTTGGTCGCGATCGAGGCTACTTTGGATGTGAAATTGAAGTTGCGGCCGAGGAAAAGGAACCTGTTTTCTCGATCAGCCATCATGTCAATTTCACAGCAACAGTTCCCATCCTCGAGAGAGGAGTTTCATCTCTATTCTGTCTTCTCCTCAGGGTCGCAACCATATCATAACATACCATTTGTAACCAGGTATAGCGGCAATGGCCCCAATAGTCAGCATCCTCAGCGTGCGATTGGGATCATAGGGCTCTCCTCCAATGTCCTGCGCCAGCAGATCACCACACAAGTATGTCGTCAGCGTTGTGCACAGCTGCACCGTATACGGTCTCTTCACCTGGGTGCGATGGAACCAGCTGAAGAACGTCGATACAGGGCCCAGCCTGTGGTACCACAGTTGGATCGGTATGTCCACTGGTGGCTCTCTCGCGCCGTTGACATCCTCGCCATTCTGTATCTTCGAGTTCGTGTTGTGTGGGGAGTTCTTCGAGCCTGCGCTCTTGTTCTTCAGTGGTGGTGAGTCACCTGCATGTCTTTTGCTGTTGCGCAGCGTCGGGTTGCGATTTCGGGGCGGCGCTCGTAGGAAGGGCGACTGGGCACCACCACCAATCCCACCGCCAAATCTGAACGATGCCCGCTGTAGAGCATTCATGTCATATAGAATAATATCATAGCGTCGCTAGCAGGAGTAAGTCTCAAACGCCTTCTTCCATTGCCAGCCAGCCCAGTGTCGGCTTGCGAAACGAGAGAAAGATGAGAATACGTCGGAGTACGGCGACTGCAAAACTTTGTTATTTAGGTACTCCGTTAGGCTTGTCCTCCCAGCGCTGGAGGTGCATTATTGGTGCTATTTGGCAAAGTTCCGAGGGAGTTTTCGGGTGAGTTTCAGGCAAGCACGTCAGCAGAGCCGAAAAAGATAATTATAGGCTCCGATCTGCTGCCCGATGACGAACTTCGGGGTTGGCCCTTCCCCAAAAATCCATGTTTTAGGCTTTGAGTTGCCCTTCTTGTGCTGAGGCTTGCCCCTAACGCAGGCACAGATCTTACCTACTACCACCCTAGGACCATTTCCTGCATCCCTACTAAATTTCATCTTGTAGGCTACTATTTGAGATTACAGATTCTCCAGATCAGATCACAGGAGGAAGAGTATTGGAACGAATGAGAGAATGTTTGAGGGCACATTGTTCTGATGTTTGGACGTGATCATATTCTCGACATCTAACTGTCTGAAGCGCTTGTCTGCTCAGTCCAGGCCATATCTGTATGGCTGGATTATTCGATGATTTACAAGCAGAAACGCCAAAGTCCCCATACCCCCATGATGTGAATGTTTGCTAAAGCAATACAAAGCCATTTGATTTGATCATCCCATTCGCCAGAAGCACTCGTGAAAACCCCCCTATACCCATCATGAAAACCAAGCTTCCCAAGAATTGGTGGCTCATTGTTGAAGGATGGTGAATCATGTTCATAGTGTCATCAATATCTAAGATCGTTCACCTCGGAGACGGCGAGCAAGCTGGATATCCTTAGATTGAATGGTAACACGCTTGGCGTGGATGGCGCAGAGATTGGTGTCTTCAAAGAGAGAGACGAGGTAAGCCTCGACGGACTCCTGGAGAGCGCCGATGGCAGAAGACTGGAAGCGGAGATCAGACTTGAAGTCCTGTGCGATTTCACGGACGAGACGCTGGAAAGGCAGCTTTCTGTGTGGATGTTAGTTGATATTCAGAGGCGACGGTGAGGTTGATGTAACTGACCGGATGAGGAGCTCAGTCGATTTCTGGTAGCGACGGATCTCACGGAGAGCGACGGTACCAGGCTTATAACGATGAGGCTTCTTGACACCACCGGTGCTGGGAGCAGACTTGCGAGCGGCCTTGGAGGCGAGCTGCTTACGAGGGGCCTTGCCACCTGGAGTTGCAGTTAGTATGAGATGCGATGATGGCGGCGAGGATGAAATATGAGGTGGATCTTACCAGTGGACTTGCGAGCGGTTTGCTTGGTTCGTGCCATTGTGAATGGTCTTGATGAGATGAATTGATGGAGTTGTTGATGGGAATGGATGAAGTTAGCTGGATATGATGAGTGAGGCTGACAAGGGAAGAAGCCAAGTGGTGGAAGTGGGCGGGAGGAAGAGGTATTTGTAGGAAGGTGGGAGAGAAGGGGGTGACGAGCAGGCAGTGCTTGGCGTGATCTGATGATCTGGGCAAGGGAGGAAGGAATGATCTCAAAGGAACAATTATTCTTGCAGGGAAAGCGGGTGGGTGCCTGGGTGGGAAAAGCAGCCAAAACAAAGTGATCAGATCAGAGCTGTGATAATGATCCAATTTACACGCCAGTTTTTGCGGGTGATTGAGAATCGCCAGCCAAATCAGGTTCCGCTTTCGGTTTAGTCCATCGCCTGATCCCGCGACTTGGCGTACCACCTCGAGATCTCACCCTCGAGTTTCAGGCACCAGGACCCCGGCATCATCATTCTACAGCAGATAATAATTATTGTAAATGATTTGTGAATCATCGCCGTGGCTCATTGACCGTATCTGCAGAAGGATCAGTCTGGATAAAATGTGGTGGGCGAGAGATCATCAAATCAGGTAAGCGGTGCCAGCATCATGGCCCGTTGTTGGGGCAGTGGCCCACCTGAATTTTGATTGGCTGTGATCTGACGGCCAGAGTTGATCTGGGACGCGCTGCTGGGGTGCATAAGGGTCTCCGCCACGCTCCCAATCAAAGCCTCCTTTCCTCTTCTATCCATACCATCAAACTTCAAGTCTTTCAATCTCACACTCACAAGCCCTTCAACCCATACCAATCTTTTTTCAAAGCTTTTAGCTTCAACCCTCAATCAACATGACTGGACGCGGCAAAGGAGGAAAGGGTCTCGGCAAGGGTGGTGCCAAGCGTCACCGAAAGATTCTTCGTGACAACATCCAGGGTATCACCAAGCCTGCCATCCGTCGTCTCGCTCGTCGTGGTGGTGTCAAGCGTATTTCCGCTATGATCTACGAAGAGACCCGTGGTGTCCTAAAGACCTTCCTTGAGGGTGTCATCCGTGATGCCGTCACATACACAGAGCAGTAAGTTCCTCTCTTGCAGCACCAAGCATCGAAATTGTAAATACTAACATCCCATCCAGCGCCAAGCGAAAGACTGTCACATCCCTCGACGTTGTCTATGCTCTCAAGAGACAAGGCCGTACCCTCTATGGTTCGTACTCGGTCCATTCCACTCTCACATCCATCTGTTGCTAACTTCACCTCCCAGGTTTCGGTGGTTAAGCGCGTCACTCTGATCTCTGCATCATTCTTATCACGACAGTCACAATCAGACACATCATGCATGTTGCCATCCATGAACATGATGGTCTCTTCTTTTTTGCTTTGAGTTTCGGAGTGGTTGGGCACGCAAATGGGTTCTCAATAGGGGCAGGCTTGCACGGTCATGGTTATGATGGGATGGCAAATCAATTAAATGGTGCCTTTGATGTATCATACATACACAGGCATAGTATGAGCAGCCTGAACGGCGTTTGCAGAAGGGTCTGAGAGCCATGACATAAGCATCAGAACCAGCATGAATTAAATTGTCAAAGCAAACGTGTCTTTTCGAGTCCCGAATCCTGTGCAGTGTTTCGCCTTCTCTAGTAGTCTCAGCGGTACCCTCTCATGGTCAAGGCCCTTATGAGTGTTCGACCTGTACTGGTGGTCCTGTAGCCTGTATGCAACAGCCACCCCCGACTCTTCGCAAAGTGCCTCGCTCACGGTATCCGATCACGGCAACCCCATTCGGCACAGATGTCCTGCTCTTATCCCTCACATAAATCTCAACACTCAAGTTCGAGATGTCGTATCGCGTTGCGTTCATTTTGCAAAACACGAGGACGCTGGAACGGTAACTCTGTCCAGCCCTCCGCGATGCCCACACGCACGTAGCATATACCGTATCACGGGAACCAGAAGCATTCGCCATTCTGGACCGTGATCCCTAAGTAGTAGTCAGTGATGACCGTATCATCACCGAGTCCGACTGCGACCTTCGTTTTGCAGCTCCCCTGCGAGTTGAGCCCCTGTCGACGTCGTAGTAGCACTGAGGAAACCCCCACCCCGAGGGGGAGAGGGAGCGCACATTCCATGTCGAGCTTCGCCCTACCTGTTACAGTCATCCGCCATCGCCCCGAGGCTTCCGTGGCTGGATACGACAGCGATACAGGGTGATGCCAGGAAAAAACCGCTCAGCGAACGCCGCGGATATACACACGTTGAGATCGTTGATTGATCATGTCGAGGGGCATGAACCCAAATCCTCGCTGCCCGATCGATCGCCCTTATTTGCATTTCCTGGTCCATTCATTGTTTCGTCAGTTCCTACGTGCGAATGCTAGATGCCAAGGAACTACTCCATTCAGTCCGGGGCAGGGTCACGGCAACCACGCAGTGCATCGGGATGTAGGATGGGGGGAGGCGGCGTCTGTGTTTCGCTCGGGCTTCATTGTTCTCCCGTGGCCCATGGCTTCGTGATATAGTACCGGGGAGGTACATTGGGCCCAACTCGATCGGTGTCCCATCGCTCATCCGTAAGACAAAATCAAAACAATGCCAAAGGGCGACCTGTAGCAGCAGCTGCCCCGCGGCCCAAAACAGCATTCCATCGCATCCCAAACGAGTACGAATATACGGCCGCCTTGCCCGTGTCTCGTATGCGCGTAACTTGGGGGGGTGGTAAAGTATACCTAGGTAATGTACCTAAGCCACTGATCTACGATCGCATACTAACCAATTCAGGAGACTGGGGAATGAGTGCGTGCGCGCTTTAAATGCAAAGGTACGGGTCATAGTGTAACAGCCAGCTGCCTACTACCCAGTATATGTCGCAAGGGTTGCGTGTATTAATTGGATAGTGTCATCGAGTGAATGCTGATGAATCAGCCTCGGTGCGGTCGGATGGTTGATTAACTCGAGGGATATATTATTTTTAATATTCTTGGCGGGTTCGTCTGGCATTCGACACCAAGCCCAACCCAACGTCTCCCATAGTGCACGACAGCGGAGGTGCTACGACAAAATGGCAAGGGAAGGTAAGGTAAGGTAAGCAAGCACTCTCTTTGATCTTGACCAGACATCTTGCAAATGCAAACAAACAAGTGGAAAGGTAATAAAAAGTCCATTCGGGTCCTCGGTGCAATGGTGCTCCATGCGCAAGCGAGCGAACCGACTGCCTTGGCTGGTACCTAGATTATTTCGCCCCCCTTCCACAGGAACAGGCAAAGACAGCACGAAGCACGAGGCAAGGAACGAAACTCGGTGCAAGTTTTCGAATCGCAGCTGCCTAAAGAAAATCGCTCGCCGCAAGGCCCCGGAGGCTCCTCGAATGCTTTTTGACTTCCCATCCGTACGTGCCGAGTCTGCGCTGTGCGAGCTCAGGCGCGGCTGCTGCTCTTAACCTCGATTATGGACCCTAATTAGGGCAGCGACGCGAGCTGGGCCTGTATACGGCGCCCGTGCAAAGCCTTCCTCGGGTCCGAAAAAGGGCAACTGCATGTAGGTAGGTAGTCGAGTATCATACTTTTAGAAGATATGGAATATAGTATGGATTACTTACATGACCACACCAGTATTGGGTCTTACGGTAATCATGGAAATTGAGAATGGTATTTGAAAATGGAATGCCACGCTACATACAGTTGAATCCCGCGAGGTTAGCTGCCACCGAAGGTACCTCGTGTGAGTGTGGTTGCTACGATGGGGTGGAGGTATCGTTTTTGCTCAGGCGGCCACTCCTCAGCCACAGGTGGTACATGGACCTCTCTCTCCAGTAGGTCCTCGGGCTTGTAGAGGCCCTTGCTCGGACACCGACTGATAGGTACATAGGTCGACATGACCATTGCAGCGCCCGAGTGCTCAGCTGCGCACCGATGAAGAGGAATTCCATGCCCGGCTGGCAATGGCCAACCGCATGGTGCAGTGACACCAAACCAAGGCAAATCTAAATGTACCTACGTAGCAGTAACGCATTGGCGGTGCAAAAAGTAAAATATTTTGATTCTGTGTATAGCCCGGTAGGTGGTACGAGATACGAAGCATCTCCAGAGGCACGGTTGCCGCTGAGGACTCGGATGGACTTCCCGAAAGAGGTGGTCTGGCCCATTCTAGAAGGTACAGCGCATGCAATTAGTGGTATACTGGTAAGAAGTAGCTCAACATGGACTTTGCATTGCCAACTGACATGTTTTTAATCAGCTGGCGCTTCACACCGTGATAGGGCACCGGTCGCATACCTTCAGCTCGAATCGCAAGATGCAGTGTTGTTGCTGATTCTGGAGCCCCATTCGACCCTCCTGACTCTACTACCAAAGTACCTTTTGTTCAGAGAGGGGCGGGTAGGCGGCAGTCCCACTAGGCTGCAGGAATTCCCCAGATGTGGCACGCATGTGGCGGTGCGGGATCGCGTAGGTAGTGTAGATCAACCAAGCAACGTAAGCTGAAAGCCACGCGGCTAGATTGCTCGATTCCTTAGCGAGCTTGCGAATGAACAAGGTAACTTGGTACCTCGATTTCTATTCGACCATTCGCACCTGAAAGGACAGATGTTTAAGATGGTCGAGTGGAGATGAGCGATGAAGGGTACTCAACCCGAGCTGTGTCTGGTTTTTTTCTGATTGATACCTGTTTCTGGAGGTCATGGGGCCCGGGAATACCGACGGGCAGGACATCGAATCATGAACACTGCAAACAATGGTATTATTGAGAAGCCATGTGGTTTCACCGCGGCGTTGTGATAGGGGGGACAGGAGAATGAAATTTTTTCCCACATCAGATCCAACTGTGCAGAAAATGCATCTGCCGGAACGGAAAAATTCAATTCCAGAAGGCATGTGCCTGCCTAATTAGGACTAGTCAACTTGGGAGCCCCCCAACTTTCCACAAGCCTCAGGCCCAGAAGCGCAGACGGGGGCCGCCGACGATAGCCGACAAGCCGACATTCCTCCATTCTCCCACCAAGAAGACAACGGAAGCAACTGGTGGCTTCTCGTGGCTTCTGGTGGTGTTTGCTGGTCCAATCAGTCGGCCAAGTCAGCCAAACAGAATTTTCTCCTTCAGCTGCCAGACCCTCGTGCCAGCCCAGTTCGGTCTTTGCCCGCACAGACCAGGGAGCGCGGATACATTTATCCAGTGGGGCTCTACCGAGCACAGCTGGCCCCCCCAAAAGAGCCCCCAAGAGCCCCCCCTCAAACAGTAGCCCATGCTAACTTTGCACCAGGGTGGTGGGACTCAAATGCAACGGCAGCTCGGCACGTTCCTGCATGTAAGTGACTAGTCCCTCGTAGACGAGAAAAATGAAATTCTAGAAGAACACGACAAGTGGATCCATGCGACTGTGGAATGCATTCCGGGCATTGGGCACTGGACGCTGGACATTGGACAGAGATGGAAACCTTGATGCACCAAAACATGCCTATTGCGTTAGACGATCACTGATCACCCTATGTTCTGAAACGGGTGTCTTATCACAGCCCTGCACTAATACTCGTATAGTACGAGTATACCGCACTACACCTTGGTCTGGAAAGACATGCCGACCAGACTTGCTGCTTGAAGTGTGTGTGCCGATCATCAGCCGGTCTAGCTGAATGTAGGCCTGAGAATAGCCAGATCAGCCGGATAAACACGCGACTGAAGAAACTTCTCCATTGAGAAGACTTGAGCGTCAAACAAGTCTCCTGGATGGCTGGAGATCACTGTGGCCGTGCCTGCGATGCGATAGCCACGATTCAATACCTAGCTAGATACAGTGCGTGACACATCCCTGGCCAGGCAGTCGCATTCGAGAGTCACCGACTTAGTCACAAGGCTGCAGTATTGATTACCAAGGTCAGGTGCCGCGAGTATGTACCTAATGTCGATGCGCGGAGATAGATGGAGGGACGAACAATTCCATAATCCTCAAAAGCAGCGATGGGGGGGGCTGTGTGAAAAGTCGAGGCTCAAAAGTGACAGATAATGACTAAGGCGCCCAAACTCTGTGGTTTTGGGGACCGCCGGCCGACGCGACAATCTAGAATGCGAAGGGGAGGGGGAGGGAAAGGGAAAGCTTTTCCACGGCGAGGTATAGTACGAGGTCTGGGCACTCGAGGTTGGACGGAGGTCTGTACCGAATACCGTCCGCATCTCCGTACGAAAAAAAAAACAAGCAGATACCAAGGAGAACACGGTGGAACGGTGGAATCACTGGAAGATTCTCGGGTGTGCTCGGGCCTACAATGTTCCGAGGGCTCTATTGGCTGGAGACGGCGCACAGCCACATGTATGACGACATGATCGAGGTCATTGTTCGGTCGTCATTGGCTTAGAGGGGTTGCGCCAAGAACGAATGTCCTAATGCGGCAGGAAGGTCGACCATTTATTACGTGGATATGTCGATCTGGAAGGAAGGACTGTAGGAAACAAGAATATGGCAGGTTCTGTGGGGTACTTGGTGATTGGTGCTTGCCTCGGTAGTAGAAGACCGGCGATGGGAGAAAAGGTGAAGATATCTGTCTCTAAACAGGCCGATTGTACGAGAGAGGATGAGGTGAGAGTGTGAACGTCTGAAGCGGACGAGAATCAAGCGAGGGTGCCGAAAGAAAACCGGGTGGGCAATGGGCATTGCACCCGAGGGTGCCAGCGGAAGGTAGTGGCCTCGAGTGATTGTAAAGGTAAAGGTGTGTAATGGCTGTGACGGTACCAATACGGTCATGACTCGCTCGTGCAGAAAAACCCTAAACGTATTGCCGAGCCCACAGGTTCACGAATACTAGTAATCCAATATGCCTCGATCCTGGTCATGCTGTGCGATGGGGCCCACGGCCGCCCAGGATCAACCCTACCCACCCTTGACCGTGACCGTGACATGGATCCGTCGACGTCACCGAAAAACGGCCCATGCAATGCAGGGTCTCCAGTTTCCGCTCTCTGCTTTTTCCTCGTTTGTTCGGCGCTGATGCAGTAGTGGTGGTGGTGGTGAGAGACATGGACCACCACTCACCACCATTCTATACGACCCTCAACATAATGCAATTTTCATCTTCCAAGTCCAAACGCTGCCTCCGACTACACTTACTCTTTCCAATGATCTTTAACGCTGCTGCTGCACTTGCTACTATCGGCATCTTTTTCTCTCTCGCCCGTATCCCACCGGGTACCGATACCTCCGCCTACTTACTTACTTCACGGTCCCTGCCTCCCATTTCCACCTCTTTCCACCCCCGTCTTTCGTAAGCCGTCTTCGTCCGGCCTATTCAAATACCCTCGCTCTCGCATCTACATTTGCCACCGACTCCTACCTTTCACAATACCACTTCCTAATCCGAACACCGTCCACGTACGACTCCTGCTCAACTACTCTCGCTACCCATTACCAATCCAAGCAGACACCTACTATACAACGCCCTTCCATCCTCGACGGAGGCCTGATCCCATCTTCGCCTCCTCCATACTACGAGTCTCACCTGCCACCGCAAACGAAACGAAACGACCCCAAGTCTCCCTTTCATGCAAAGACCTTCACCCAGTCCAACACTGCGAATATCTCACTCCAGCCCAACTCCCGCTCCTGCTCTCACGGCGTCAAGCCCGCAGTTACCCATGCTGGCTCAGAGCGCCCTTGTAGGAGGGTGGAACGACGGTTACAACGCAGGCCAATTCCTGAGTGCTCTCCCCAAGACTTTCCAGGACCAACGATTTCATAAGAGAGGCTCCTCCGGATCTTCGGTCACATCGGCAGGCCCACCTTCGCCGCTCAATCATAATACGATATATCCACACGTCGCCACCTCAGATTCAACTTTTCCCACACACTACGACTTTGACTACTCTCAAACTCCTCTGACCGCAAAGTCGGATTCAACCATCATGTATCCCACAAACACTGCCTACGGCGCCGTCGACATGAGGAGAATACAGTCGCAGGGTGTTGATGAGCGTGGTGCTTCATACAACTTGTCTGCGCCGCAGTCGGTCTCAACCATGAGCCATAACTCACCCGCGACGCCGCACACCAACTTCGAGCCCGAGTACGATGAGAAGACCCAGCAGATTTTCGGTGAGATCAGCGATGACGACGAACATTTGTTCGACTACTTACAATATGATTCAGGTTATCACCCAACAGCAGCTTACCAGCAATCATTACAAGACGTCTTTCCTGATCAACAGTACCAGCAACAGATGTCGTTCAACCAGGCGCAACAGAGTATGCAGAGACTGAATGTGACGCCACACAGGCAGACCATGATGGCCGACCGACTACAGGCCGCACAGCAAGATCATCTACGGCCCAACCCTTCAACCTCGAATCCTCGACAACGATCGCCATTTAGGCAGAACTCACCCTACATGGCTGCACCTCCTCAACGTCAACCTCCTGCCACCTTGCAAAAGCAGAGAACTTCCATCTCTCCCAAGGAGTTGATGCTCGATGAGCATGACATTGACGACAATGCGACTCCACTCTTTGCACAGGACCAGTCCCAAGATATGTTCGCCACCCATAGAACATCATCGAATCTGTCGACATTCTACACTCCAGACTCGTCGATGCAAATACCTCAGCAGTATCCATTTGTGAGTCAAGTCAGCCGCCAGCCAATCCACTCCGGCCTACCTGAAATGGCACCCGAGTTTCCTGCTCACATGATCTCGATGGAGTCTACCGGTGACGAGGGGCCGTCAGAGCCCTCGAGTCAACAATCGATCAAGTCAAGATCGCAAGTACCAACTACTCCGCAACAACAACAGTCACAATCCGTGCAGAGAACGCTTGACACATCATCTGACTCGGGAACATATTCGTGCACATACCATGGTTGTCACCTGAGATTCGAGACTCCTGCCAAGTTGCAAAAGCATAAGCGGGAAGGTCACAGGCAAACGTCACCTACGTCATCGCAATCGCCAAATCTAGCCCTGCGGAACTCACAAGCCGGACCCCACCGATGCGACCGTATCAACCCAAGCACAGGAAAACCTTGCAATTCCATCTTTTCTCGCCCGTACGATTTGACCCGACACGAAGACACCATCCATAATGGTCGCAAGCAAAAAGTTCGATGTCATCTATGTACCGAGGAGAAGACATTCTCACGTAACGATGCGCTGACACGACACATGCGCGTAGTCCATCCAGAAGTTGACTGGGTGGGCAAACAAAAGCGCAGGTCGCCGAAATAAATTCAGCAAGCAACGACGCCAAAAATTGGTGCCGTCCCTGGTGGGTGGCATTGTGAGTGCTGAGCGCTGAGTACCACCAGCTGGGGCTGACTTCCTGACACCCCAATCTGGGTGAGTGTGTTGCGGCTTAGTCAGCGATTGCTAAGTTGGGGCACAATTTGAGGGATTTCGGTCACTTTCCTTGCTACTTTTTGGGCCGCCATCGGAATCGGCCCGGAGCTACACTTACTTGTATGATTATGGCGGGATTTTTAATCCTATTTTTACAAGGCGTTGAATGGTGCTTTGCCTTGATTCCCAATCAAGTGGTCTAGCTCAGCGAACAGGAACGAACGACAATGACGAATGTACTTGGTGATTTTGTTGGGGTACGAGCAAGCGGAGGGGATTCCAGACACCTCAAGCGGGACAGAAATGGGAGGGAGCATGGCGCAAACATCAGCCTGAATCTTTGGGCTACGGTTGATTTACACACCCCATGGGCAGCGGTGGATTTTTGGGTTTCCGTTTTTTTTAATTTACGAGAATGATTTGTTACATTTCCATTGTTGTGTGTGGAGGCGAGATTTCTTTTCCCTGGTCGGAGGGTTTTCAGATGCATGGCTGGTTCGGACTCTCAAAAGAGGAACAAAAAAAGCGTGCGTGCGTGCTTTGGGTATTAAATGGTCCGATATGGTCCGATACGATAGACTGTACAACACTTTTTACAACAACGACATCAACCACGGGGTTTTGGGAAAGTATAATACAGTTGCTATACGAGTGTGTGCCTGAGGTGCCCGAGTGCAGGAGGCGGTGGTGTCTATTGCTACTACTACTACTCCTGCTACCTGCCTACTACATAGTGATGAATGAGAATGAGCTGCTCACGAGTGCTGATGATTACATGGTACACTATGTACCAGACACTGACTCTTTTTTTGCGTTTTCTTCTTTTTGGCCTTTTTTTGGGTGGGGGGGGGGAAAGGCTTTTGCGGCTTTTCGTTTCTTCCACTAATTATTATGCATGCCCGCAATTCTTTTGGTTTTCCAACTAATCAATAAAATGAAATAAAAAAATCACGGTCGATCCCAGCTGGGCGTGACGTAAGTAAGTAATAAGTAGTTGACTACGAACTAGTACTTGGTAATTAGTTTCCACCACAACCAGTGCGAGTGCGAGTGCGAGTAACCAACTAAGTAGTGTAGCATCATGGCATGGCATGGCATAGCATAGCATCATTTAGTAGCAAAGATGCGCTTACGTTTTCTATACGACGTGGTACTGTAGGTATGTAGGTAGGCATGTACGGAGGTGTGCATCAAAAGTTGTGACCGAGGCGTTTTCTGCCAAGGCGCTAAATGCGCGCTAAATGCGCCAGGTAGGGATTCGGGACTTTAGTAACAGGCGGTATGGGAAATCCAAG
>Ga0105239_10004369_pt1 | contig 16933 bp, 18 predicted proteins | sample KBSC44metaG_FD_92761 | JGI IMG/M metagenome (GOLD analysis project Ga0105239, IMG submission 92761) | Corn rhizosphere microbial communities from Kellogg Biological Station, Michigan, USA - KBS C4-4 metaG | ecosystem: Host-associated > Plants > Roots > Rhizosphere > Soil | place: Michigan, USA...
AATCATGAGTGACTCGAATCATCGATGAAATGAGAATGACTCGAATTATTAATGACTCAGACTCGGTAACTGCCAACGCTGATTGGAAGCCTCCGTCAACATTGACGACTTAGACTCGCGCGGTTAGTAATTGATTTATAGCCATTGTCACACGAATGGCTACAGAATATGTGATGTACCTTGCTTCATTGCCAAGCAAGAACACTAGGACTCGCGTAATGTCTTTAGGCTCAGCCATGCTTCCCAAACAAATATTGCCCAAGAATCTGTTTTCAAGCTCTTCTTTAGGTGCAATTCTTCGATTTAGCGCTGTGTGAACTATGCCCCTGGAGATCCGAATTAGTAACAATTACCATCCTCTCGTAGTTAAAATCTTCACGGGAAGAGAATGTCACGGAGCCACTGCATTGACTCCAATACCGTGAGGCCCGACTTCTTGTACGACGCTCTTGGTTAATCCTATCACCCCCTATTTGCTTGTGCAATAGACTACAGATGAGAGCAAGTTCACCACTGGATCAATATATCGTGTTATTGGGGGCTGGAGCATCTGAAATCATTTCAACCGAGATTTGCGATTAGCTGTAAGGGAAAGCAAGAGCGCTTCAAGTGTTGGTGCACTTTGTCTCTACAACCTATGTCAACCGAACATGTATGGTGTTTGGACGACAGATACCACGTGAAGGCGCAAAATTAGCATTCCACAAGCTATTCGAGTGTAGTCTACTGTTTACAGCAAGTTTCAAAGTTCAGTCCTCGACTTAGACAATTTATGAATCGACGGGCGCCGTTCGCTCCTCGCGGTGCTCTCGCTTTGACGCTTAACAGGACCATGAACCTAAACAAGACGGAAAGGGTCTGGGTCCGAGGAAGGGTGGTTCAAGAGGTCCCAGGCCTAACTTAGGAGCTGAAACCCTAGGGACCAATAGATAGCAAACAGCCCCTAAAGCTTAAGAATGGAGAACTCAGCCCATAACTGCCCTTAAGCGCCTGCATCGTCCAAAATGAATTCATCATCATCATCATCATCATCATTGGCATACCCTATCCCTGGTTCTTTCACATTTGCTCGAAATGTGCCATCGAGCAAACCCACTGTCGGAAGTTCCTGACACCGCAAAACCCCCCCCCAAAATCCTTCAAACTTTCCCAAAATTGCTTCCGTGGCGGGGGAGTTTGTGGTGGGTGGAGTCGAGAACAATCGCCGGTCCGATCGGGCCGGCTCAATTCGCCTCCCCCTCCCCCCCCATCGCGTAAATGCGGAGGTTAAAAGATGTTCGGATCTATACTGATCATGCTGTTTCACACTCGGCAAATCTTTCTGTACGCCTCTCACGGTGTTCTTTCGGTCGAAGGAGAGAGAGTTTATCGTCTTTGCTACCCAGTGACAAGGGGTACGTCTGTGTCTGTCGAATTGCATAAATACCGGTCATCCATATTTCCCCCTCATCACTGCTCCCAAGCCACCAAGACGCAGTGCAAAATCGTCCTCAAAAATGATCAGTAAAGTATTCCAAACCACTGCCAGCCCAGAGACCTGGGGTCCTGGCACATTCATCGACAATTCGAAGCCAAACGTTCCTGAAGACTCACGGCGTGTCTTCGAATTTCTGGCAAAGTCCACCCCGGGCTTCTCACAGGATCGTCGCCTATGGGACTCAGTCACTTTCGAAGGTAGCGCAGAACCAATTGCACCCGGCCCGCTGAAAGCCCCTGTTATTGCCGCCGCCTTGAACGCCTTGTGTGGGGTCGTTGCAAAGGAGCTCCTAGAGTTGAGGCAAGGTGGGGCATCCGACCACAAGATCAATATCAACACCGACTATGCAGCGCTTTGGCTAGGCACGGTAGGCCTCACCAAACGCAATGGCGTCAGCGTACCACAGTTGTCGAAAAGTGGAAAGCTGGGCGAGATTTTCCCCAAAGACCTGGAAAAGGATACCTTCAAGCCCGCTATCAGGTTGCGCACTACCGCGTGCTATCCCACGAAAAAGGAAGGAGTCTGGTTTCAACTTCACGGCTCGCTCAATGCTGATCCAGTATTGGAGACCATTGGCTTAGATTTTCAAACTCCGTGCGAGGGGCTCGAAGATGCCTACAGAATCATCGGCGACGAGGTACGCAAATATGGGCCCGAAGAATTGGAAATGCTCCACATACAGAAAGGTCTTTGTGGCAGCATTTGCTACACCCCAGAATCATGGAGGCAGACGCAAATGCACAAGGAGCTCTCCAAGCACCCACTGGTGAATTACACTCATGAATCATACGTGCTGCCCACTCCTGTCTCGCCACTGCCGACGCCGAGCGACGACCAACGCCCTCTGGCCGGGATCAAGGTGGTTGAATTGGTTCGCATCATTGCTGGCCCGGTGATTGGCAACACGCTTGCCGCCCTTGGGGCCGACGTCATCCGGGTCAACTGCAGTCGCCTTCCTGATTTCAATGTAAGTCAATCGCACTCGATCTTTTGAGCGACGTTCCCAGCCTTTTGCCGGTCACGGCTAAGATGGAGTTGCTACCGGGTTCCAGGCTGACATTCATGGACAGACCCTCCAATTGACGCTGAACGCCGGCGTTCGAACTGTCGATATTGATCTAAGCAAGTCCGACGATCTGTCCAAGTTGAAAGCACTAATTCAGGATGCGGATGTTTTCGTTCAAGGCTACCGACCCGGAGTTTTCGAGAAGAAGGGCCTCGGCCTCCACAGCATCCTCGAGATGGCCAGCAAGAGAGGCAAGGGTATCGTCTATGTCGAGGAGAACTGTTACGGACCAGATGGTCCGTTCCACGACCGACCTGGTTGGCAGCAGATCGCTGATGCGGCCTCTGGCTGTTCGTACGTCACTGGGAAGTATCTGGGCCACACCGACGGCACATGCGTGCTTCCAGCACTGCCGGTGCCTGACATGCTGACAGGGTTGATTGGCGCCATAGGCACTATGATGGCCATCCGGGACCGCGCCCGTCAGGGAGGCTCATATCACGTCTTCGCGTCGCTGATGGCTGCCGCTGCTTTCCCTCTGGCGCCCGAAGTTGGCCTGTATCCCCCCGAGGTTACCCAAAAATGCGATCAGAGGTTCAAGTGGGGCTCTGTGGATGCTTCACTTTTCGTCTTGGAGCTTCTCTCGGTCGTTATCGATGCGTGGCAGAGAGAACTCCCAGAATATTTTGGTCCCGAGTCACCTTGTTTCACCGAGCTGAAGGGAGAATGGGGCGACTTCGAACTTCTCAAGCCGGTATTGCAGTTCACGGATCCAAAGGTGTCGCCTCGGTGGTCGACGGCTCCTGAACCGAATTGTCGGCACGAGGCTCATGAGATCTCATTTGTTGAGTCGAAGAAGCCACTTTTGAATGGACATTGATGATGGAACGATTACGGTGCTACCGATTTATGGTTGGAAAATTACTGTAGACATGAATGTGAGACCATTCCTGACTTTTCGCAGGATCAGTCTGTTTATTGCATCTTTAAAATCCATTTATACCACGAAATTTGTGTGTGCTTCGTGTTCGAGCCCTTCAGCCTTGGAGTCAGGCCCATCAGACGAAGTCTCGGAAACCTTCGCGCCAGCCGATGCAGAAATGGCTGTCTTGCTGCCGCAAGACAACGGAATAGCGATATATGCGGTAGAGCACAAAAAAGGCGTGTAAATGCCTCTAGCTATGGTCTCCAGAAATTCCCTGCCAGATGCGTATCAAGCTGGTCCAGATACGCAACATTTAATATGGAGACAGAATTCACCTAGACACGATTTCAAGGACCTTATCAGTGGGACTAATCAAAACATGTTCGGTACGACCCTCCCCGAGTAGAAACCCATCATCTAGTCCAACGGAACCAAATCCTAACGGGAACCAATACCACGGACCCAACACCCTCGACGAGCAAACGGAGCAAGGCTGGTCCATCGCCGGTGATGTCATAGGTGGCGTTGCTGCCATTGCCATCATTGCCGGGGTAGGCTTCTGGTTCCGACGCCGACGGCGGCGACTGCGGCCAATACATGAGAAGACAGCTGAAGTTGGTCAAGTTTGCAACCCGCCGCCAGTGTACCGATAAGAGAATGTAGGCGGCGATGTTTATAAAGCTTCTCCGAGCAACGAGCCAAGGCATGAAGCCCCAAGCGACCAGCCCAGGAACGAGAGCAGCACCTCTCATTCCAAGGAGGGAGGTCAACCACACTTCTTCAAGTAACCTGTCAACTCTCGTGCCTGAGCCAATTGATGATGAAATCTGATGTGACACAAGTTGCCCGATTACAAAGAGAAATCGACTTGTAATACCTTTTATGATCTTATGAACGTTCCTGAAGCTTTTCAATGAATACTGAAGTACAGCATTGAACTGAGGTAGACATTCATGCTATCACTTACATGGTCATAGCTGGGCACGGTCGCTTATGGGGCGAACATTGCCTGCGAATCCCTTGCGATAGGAGCATTGCTATGAGTGGGGACTTGTGTTTGGAAGAGACTTTGTAACCTTGGCAGACCAATCCCAAGTTACATGCCAAAATTCGTAAAGATTTCAGGGATGCGACTGCTTCTCGAAAGGGACGAGCAGACTGAGCACCAGGCTGAGCAGCTCAAGCGAGGCTGGACCGAAGTTGAGCCGGGCACGTGATACGCGCGTAAAGCGGCAAGACACGCATTCTCAAGCGGCGACACAGGTGCCAAGGCAGGGTGCAAATTCCCAGATCCAAACTAAAATTTCGAATGTCGTCATACACAAAAATAGTGGTTCGCAAACATGTGAGGCACCACGTGCACATGTACCTACTGTACTTGAGTGCTGAGGAGGCCTAACTGTCATCTTCCCTCTCTTGATGAGCATACGTATAAAACGGTAGGTCTGCTGCCTGAAGCGGTCTCTGCCTGGCTTGTGATCCTTCCACCTCTCACATCTAGCTAAGGGGTTCAACACGAAATGCAGACAGCTATGCATTATTCGCAAACTCCGCTTCTTTCTGACAACATTGGGTTCATGGAGACATCGATATAGTTAGTGTTGCGTGTTGTGACACCTTTGCAAAAACACCAAAAATAGTACGGAATTCTCCTCAATGTTTGAGGCGGATCATCGAAGAAACAAGAAGTCGAAGAGATATCTTCGAGGCATGTCGACTGGCAATCAACAACAATGTGAACATGGAGTTCACTACACGTGACAGTGCTATTTATGAAGAGATATGGAAGTCTTATAAGTGACATGTTGACCCAAATGCGAAACAATTCTGCAGGACATGGACCGCGAACTTGGGCCATCCATGCCCGCACCATCAGGTCCTGCCAAAACAAGCAACAGGGTGGCCGTGGCTGTTCGCTGGCAAGGGAAAGGGCCTCAAGTCAGATCCTACCAGGAGTGCCTTTTGGGGAGATGTAAGTCGCGTCCCACTCTTGGCTTTTCTGCACACCAGCCATGAGTTTCCATCAGACCCGCAGCCTGTTCGACGCATTCTTCACGACTCAATCACGATGACACAAACAGAACACTTCCGCTCCAGGTGCGTGCAACCACCATCTTCTGGCATGCCAAAGTGGAAGCATCACAACCCCGTATCGAAAATGAAATAGACGCGATCCACGCAGGGAAATCAGGTTAGTCTCCCTGCCTGTCTAGTCTCCATTGATCATCAAATCGCATGTTCTTATGCGGGGCTGAATAGATGAAGACGAGATCTTGAACCCGTTGTCTCCCCTTAAGGTGCGTGCCAGTCATCTTGAAGTTGTGGGACAGCATCAAGCATGAATAACTAACTGGCTGATCGCCTGTGACGACTTCGACCAAGGGCATCACGGTGACGTTCGATTCTTATGGTAGATGGCGGGTCCCGCACGAGCTAGGTTTTATCCTTCACCGTGCCTGCTCACATCTGTCGGCCCCTCTGCCCGTGGTGAAATAGGGTTTGGAACAGATCCCCGGAGGTCGACGTTCTTTTGGTCCATTGCGCCAAAGTCGGCGCCCCAGCTGTCCACCTGCCCAAGGAATGTTGTGCTGCCGACCGACCAACGAGTAGTTGTCGCAACTCACAGACCAGGCAGATTTCCAACCTGGGAAACAGAGGCGCCATCTAGAATGTTTCGATCTGTTCCAAAGTCTCCTGGATTGTATTGCATCCCGAAGAGGTCGGTCCACGATTCGAACCACAAATCTGCACTGGGAGACTGGATGGCAGCCAGATTCGCAAATGTCTCATTCGAGATCGTGCTGTAGTCTACGAGCGACCATATGGTGTTCGCATATTCTGGCGAAAGGGGAGTGATTGATGGGCACAGGCTGGCGAGCTGGCTGTAGACGAGTGTATTTTCGGCGGCTTGCTGTAGAATGTCGCCCTGTGCATTTAATTTAGGTCTGTCCTAGAATCTCAAAACGCAATAAGTAGAGTAACGACTCACCATTGTTGAGACGTTGCGCCAATATCGGCCAGTGTCCTGAAGATAAGTAATAGCCTCCTGCAACAAATTTGAAGCCTTGGTGCGTTTTGAAACGTCTTCGTCATCAGCATAACATGCCGCGATGGAACCAGCAATCAGAATGCAGTAGCCACTGAAGGAGGAGCGGAACATGCACCCGTGCTTGTTGGCGGCTTTGAAAAGCTCCACCATTCGCTGTGCATGATGCCAGCCAGTGTCGAACATTCGAGCCAGGAAACTCGCGGGGGCTGTTATCTGACCTATTTCAAGCCGGCGTCGGAGGAGGAATGGATGAGTGAGCATGCAGTAGGACAAGTGGAACAGCGCGGTAGAGAAGACGATGGGCCCTGTGCAGTGATAATCTGCTCCTCCTGTAGGGATAAAATAGGGGGACAATGTCTCCGTCAGCGGCTTGTCGAGTTCGAGGCGACTTTCAAGATGCAGTAGATCCGCTTCGATACCAGCAAAGTCGGAGGATGGGTCCCACGGAGGGTATCGGGTCCGAATGTTAAATTCCTGTAACATGTACTGAGCGGCACGACCAACCGCGTACGCCAGGACAATGACATGAGCGAACAAGCCTACCCGTTGAGGACTTCGTGAGGTACGGTTGACAAGCTCGTCGAGCGTAAAAGTCTGCTGCCATAAACCATCTCTCCACATTTGCTCGTCGCATGGCAGCTGTAGTTGGCAGCAAGCGTCGACAATCGCGGGAGGTCGACCCCGGCCGCAAGAAACAAGTCGATCCAGCAGGTACACAGACCAGAAGACCCTCCGGCGTTCTTCTTGGTCGGTAAAAGACAAACCGGCTGGGGGCTCGAGCATCAGACCGAGATCTTGAGCAATTCTGACAGCCATTCCGATTTTCACCCAAGCGGCGCCGTGCCGCGACTTGCCAGCTAAGTCACGAGTCAGACCATTCCAACAAGTCAAGATCATGACCGACTTACCCGTAAAGTCAAAGAGCGCGAGCAAGGCAATCGTCTGTACAATGGAGACGTTGGCCGCCGTGCTCGTACTGAAGCAGTTGGAGATCACGGATTTCCACGATTTGTTGGCATAACTGACGGCCACCTCATGGGTATCTGCCGGTAGTAGTGGATGATGGCAAAATCGCACGGCACTCGCGACCACCGCTAGCACCAGATGGTCGGGTAGCGCATTCTGCGCAAGACGGCGGCGAAAATTGCCTTCGTGAAAGAAGGAATACGGCTGATTCTGGGCAAACATAAAATACGCATCGACGACAGACATCAGGATATCATCCGGGACGGAGTAGCCCTCGGGAGATGGTGATGTCGCCTCCAACTCTCCGTTGGAGATATGTTTCCTCTTAGACTGCCGTTCGACCGAAAGAGGAGCTTCAGGACCGAGTCTTGATACAGCATTGGAAAGTCTGCAAGTGGACGACAAAATCAAGAGGTAAGCTTAAGCTCAGAAATGATTGGCCAAAGCGGACCTTTCCAGTTTATCAGTGAAGCTTTGCAAAATTGTTTCCATAGAGTCTAGTCGCTCCATGATAGCCTCCTGCGCCATCGGACGTGTTAGATGGTGGTTATGATGATGTTTCCATGGACGAACTTACATTTGTAGGGTTACTGAGGACACTCTCCCCGGAGTTCCCCTCTTGCCGGCTGGGCGGGGTAGTTTTGGGACCGTTCAAGGAGTCTGTATAGACGCATTCTAACTCACACTTGTCATTACTTTTCGTATAGGCTAACGGGTAGTCACAAACCCTGTCCCAAACGGCGACATTGCATGCACATGGGCCGACTGCCGGTGCATCGGACCTTTTTGCGCCTCAAGAGCTTGTTAGAACCGTGAAAGAGGACAGAGGAGGCCTGGGCACAGCTCACCGACACGTAACGCACGCTTGAGCGACACGGTGGACAGCTAAATAGAGCGGCTCATCTTCGCTGTTCATGGTAGATTGTGTAGGATTGTTGGGGGTCTGATGTGTCATCTTTGTCCAGTGGCTGGCGAGCCGTTGACGAGACTTGGTATAGGTTCGAGGCATCAGGAGAGGCAGCACGAAGGGGAGTGTCTCGGGCGCTATTCTCTCCAGCTATTCTGCCAAGAGTTATTCCCTTTCACGTGACTACCCTCGTAGCTTGAAAATAACCCGAGATATACAGGTGATTACGGTGATTACTCTAGCAAAATGTCTATGTCTGCAAATATACTGCCTACTGCCCGACCTAAACCTCTCCTCTCGTAGTTAAACTTAAGAGAACCGATAGATGACATCTTCAAAAGCGTCGGTGGGAAAGACATAAAACCACCGTAGAGGCTCATCGTCTAAAGTCCAGATGGCGTGTTCTGCATCCCCTGGGATAAAAACCACACTCCCAGCTTGCACGGCGGTTTCCTTGCCCTCGATCTTAACCGTTCCTCGACCGTCAATGATATAATAGACCTCTGCTTGTGCGTGGCGATGGGCACATAGGTGGCCAGTTTTGGGAGGACAGACGGCGATCCCGGTGGTTAAAGAATTGGTGGGCGTGCGACTTGACGTGAACAGTGTCTTCCAAGTGACCTCGGCGCGGGGGAATGTCTCATCAGGCTGAGCAGCAATTTCTTGTTCTGAAAGAATCACCGGGCAGATTGAACGAGGCTGAGGCGAGGTCTGAGCGTCCAGAGACATGGTGGCTGTGACTATGTGTTGCCTGAGTCTGGATGGTCAGCCAAGGTTCGGAACGAGATCGGGCATCGCCAAACAAACATCTCTTGATCTTCTGGAACTTCAATCGTAGGGGTCGGGAGTGATCACTGGGGAACCATCTACGAGGAGAAAAAGCAGGGTTGACATGCCTGCCTCAACGGATTTCAGCGAGAAACAGCGGTCCGATCGGGCCGGTCTAGTGACAACCTCCCTGGGTAGTGTTGCGTGCTTCGCAAAAGCACCAAAACCAGAATAGAATTCCCGTCAGACGCTTGACCACTTTAGCATTATCCTGTTGCTAGAGACTGACTACTAGGGCTCAATTAGGAGAGGCCCTTTAAGCTAATCTAGGTGTCGGAGACTTATAGGAATGAAGTAGGTATAGACCTTGATTGGTGTTGTATCGGTATTATCTTCCTTGGTGTCTTAGAATAATGGTATTCCAGCCCCGATAACGGCCTCCCGGAATCTAATGAATAGTAGTGAGAGACTAATTACACTACAGAAATTTCACCCATCACATTTCAGCAAAGGCACAGGGATCTGGGTGCTGACCTTGCTCAGTTAGAGGTACCAAGAACTTGTGTCGGATGCCAGGCAATGAATTTCGAGCTTTTGCAAAAGATATCATGACACGCCGCATTACTCCGTACCTGGGGTTCCTTCTTGAAACCTCGGCGTTACTCTACAATTTGAGGCTCAGCTGATCGTCACCTTCGTCCAATTGGATCACCAACTTCCCAAACTGTTTACCGCTCTTCATATCCATGAAGAGTTCGTCAATACCGCGCAAGTTGCTGATACCCTGGATTGTGCGGGAAATGACCGGATGAATGCGTTTCTCCTCGACAAATTTGACCATCTGACGAAACTCTTCTCGTGACCCCATGGTGGAGCCACGGAGATCAATGTTTTTGAGAACGGCACTCATGGAGAAGGAGATCAGGGGGCCGGTTGTCATGCCGTATGACACGATTACACCGCCTTGCTGAAGAAGTCTTTAGTTCCAGGGCATGGCCAGAGCTCGAGGGGATCAGGTCGACACTTACCTTGAGAAGCTTGACCCCGCTTTGTACGATGTTTCCTCCCGCCCCATCAATGATGGCGTCAAAGAATTTCCTGTCGCCGGGGAGTTGTGCTAGGAGCTCTTGTTCCCACCCCTTCTGATTATACTTCACGCCTCCGCGGGCGCCCAGTGTCCTGGCCTTGGCCAACTTTTCTGTGTCGCTGCTGGTTACATACGCATTTATCCCCAATGACACACTGTAAGCAAGAAGCATCAACGCAACACCGCCACCAATACCCGTGATCAAGATATTGCGACCTGCCACTGCATTTCCACTCTTCGTAACCAACGCCCGCCACGCTGTCAGTCCCGTCAGCGGGAGGGCGGCCGCTTCGAGGTTCGACAGATGCGATGGTGCTTCTTCAACATCGCTCCAGGCCACGCGGATGGTTTCTGCCAATGTTCCTTTGGGGTTCAGTTTAGTTCCGCCCAAGATTTTATAGCCAGACTGGTCCTCTGGACCCTCTGGGGCCTTCTGCCAACCACATCCTGGGTTGATGATGACGCGCTTGTGAAGCAGAGCTGCCGCGGCAGGCGATTTTCCCGTCGAAACCACCGTTCCACAACCGTCTGAGCACAATGGTACGTTGAAAGTAGTTCCTGGGTAAAGATGCTGTCGAATGAAGAGATCTCGGTGATTCAGTGACACGGCACTGATCCTCACGATCAACTCGTCATCGCCAGGCTCCGTTTCAGTATATGTTTTAATCTCGCAGGGATAGTAGACCTCGCCAGGACGACCCTCAATCTGACGAATCACTATCGAGCGTTGCTGCATATTGACTGCCATGTCTTTAGCGGCTTTTACAGTCCTGAGAATTTCCAGTCTTTAAAAAGATGAAGCTAAGGCAATAATGGATATCTCCGTAGGAAAAGAAGAAAAGCTGAACATGATCGGTCCGCCCGGGCCGGGCTGCCCACCTCATTTTCTTTACCCCAAGTCCTGTCCCACACTGACAGCATTAATTAGGTTATTTCCGCTTCCACTCGGATTTCTTAATCCTGGTACGGAGTACTTCCTGACACGCAAGGATCCCAGTCCGCTCAGAAGCCTTTAAATGTACGACCTTGGCTGTTCAAAAACCAACTCTGCGGGAATGGCTCGGGAGCTCTAATGGCATGATCCAATAGCCAAGGATGCATTATGCCAAGAGGTTTGATTTTGGCCGTGTTTTCACCCACAATTCCATCTCTTTGCATAGATGCCACTGTACGGAGTGGAGTTTCACCAATCGCATCGAGTCACCTTCTGACCTCGCCGTCGACCCCTTTATCCCATTTGTATAGACTTTTTTGGTGTTTGACAACTCCTCCTGCTCATCCCAGTGAGCTCTACAGCCTTTCCTACAGCACCTCCTCCCTCGAGGTCTTTAGACGTCATTCCTAGTCCTCCTCCTCTACCAGACACTTTGGATTTAGTAATCCTCACTCCAGAGAGGCCTCGGCTGCGTCGTGAACCGTCACCTGAGGCTTCTCCCATGGTAATTAGGTGGGAAGAGCCTCCAGCGTCAACTGCGCCCGCAGCACTGGGAAGAGCAAAGAGACGCTGTAATCACGCTACTGAATTTAAGGAGGGTCGGCAGCAAGGGTTTATCGTAGAGTCACGAGAGTGGTAAATGAGCAGAGCCCCATTTCATGATCCGTGGGGTTCTCTAAATTGAACGGAATAACGTTGATCCAGCGGCTCTATAAACGCGTCAACAGGGTTGACGCTGACGAGGTTTTATCAAATGTCAGCCTCGCGATGGAGTAATTTCACGAGGAATGAATTCATATACATGGAATGGAATGAAGCACAGAGTACTGGCGTTTTTGGTGAGGTGTCGTTCGAATTGACATGGCCGTGGCATTAGATCTGCTCCCGAGTCATTCCCCACTCCGCGCACCTTCCCGTACACTTGACTCAGAAGCCAACCACCTTGTGTGTAATCTTGGCCAGTCTGGTCGTTGGTTCCTTCACAGGGTGTGTGCGTTCGTAATCTTCAATCTCGTCAAGGCCTGACACAAGATCTGCCTCCAGTGCTCCGACGAATGATGTCCGTTTGAATAACTTCCACCCAATGTACATTACGGGGAAGAGACCGACACTGTATTCCCCCTTATGGTCAGCACAGTTTCTTCAAATTTGTTCGTGGACGTCAAGAGAGGGGGCAAGATGGGAGTGGACGCTGTAGACGGCACCAGTGACATACGTGAAGTAGCAGAAGATGAACGATTTAGTGTCCCAGGAGCCGTTGATGAATAAGTAGAATCCGTTGAGGAGCATCACCAAGATGCACCCAACGAAGCCATACCAGGCGAGGAAAGGCTGCCATCGAGACTTGTAGGGCAAGGCATCCCGAGATAATCCCTGGGCCTTGAACGCACGGCGGAAAAACATGTACGTAACACACGCGCAGGCAAAGTTGAGGAGTTGAGAAGCGGTTATAAGATTGAAAAACCTAAAAGTATCCGTGAGCGTCACCTAGGGCAGATGTTACAGCAGGCAAGGGCTGAGAAGGGCTACTCACCAGTTGAGCACCACAGCAGACGAGCTGCTGACTTGCAAGAAAGCCAGGCAAGAGATGGCCAAACTCAAGAGCACACAGTAAATGGGCACGCCTGCTTTGGTACATTTGGTGAAAATCTTGGGTGCTTTTCCATCCAAGGCCAGACCGAACAGGCTGCGGCTCGAACAATAGACGTAAGAGTTCCCAGCCGACAAGATTGATGTCATTATTAGTGCGTTCGTAATGTGTGGGAGCACTGGAACATTCAATATGTCCATGCCAATAACGTACGGCGACGCTGCACCAGTACCGCCGCCTTCTCCCGAGCCAAAATACTGTATACACGTCAGAAACCGGACCAGAACAGCTTGGGAGACCGCTGTCGACAATGAGAGGTAGAAAAGGATGAACTTCAAAGTTGTGCCTCGCTACCAGTTGACCCGGTATTGGTGATGTGAAGGGTAACACTCACGATGGCCGTCAGCGTCTCATTGTTATATGGGCATATAATTCCCACGCAGAGTGCGCCTCCAATGAAGAACGCTGCAAATCTGTAACTCATCGTTCGATAGGCCTGTGGGAGAGACTTTCGGGGATTCTTGACTTCTCCCGCGGCCATGGAAATGTACTCCGGACCACAAATCGTAAATCCGGCCTGGATGACAGCAAACAAGAACCCAATCAAGCGACCGGTGCTTCCGGGCTCTAAGTAGGATGCGAAGGCTCCGGGATTGTTCCAGTAGCGAAACCCATAAGCATCTCTTTCTGGATTTGCACCGACCATGGTGAGGAATGTGAAAAGAGCCAGACCTGCAGCATATAAGTATGGATTTGCGTTCAAATCTTGCTCCATTCCAGCCGTTTTCTTACCGACGATCAAGATGACTTTGCCGCCAGCCAGCCAAAATTCCGCCTCTCCAAAGTATGCCACGGTGAAAAGGTTCAGACCTGCATATAGAACAATCAAGAACGCCACGACCGCGGCCACGGGAATCTTGTCCGTCCAGAAAGTCAAGACGAGGGCGAAAGCGGTCATTTCGAAAGGTACAAGTACTTGAAAAACATCAGTCGTCACGATCTTCGCAGGATTTATACCGACATACTGGCTTCGTAGATGAAAAAATTCCACCCAACCGCAAAGCCGTATGCGTCGTCAACCCATCGGCCTGCGAAACGAATGAATGACGATGATACAGGCAGGTAGCTAACCATCTCCGCTGTACGCGCAGTCAGTGCTTTGTCCAGAGCAATGAGTAATCATCGTGGAAGTTGACTTACCCAGACAGCTGTTGCAGGCTAGTATGACGGTCGAGAAGATGAGAAATCTGCTACCTGTCAGACCCCGACCGTTACCGGCATCAGAGAACTCACGCAAGGAGAAGGCTAGCAGGTCCTGCTTTTGCCAGAGCACCTCCGATAGACACAAAGAGCGCCGTCCCCTTAATTTTTGATCAGAAACGCTTCATACACGGGGCAAAAACGAGGCAGAGAGGCAGCCGTACGATTGTCCCCCCGATCGCTGCGCTCATCGTTAGCAAAAATCACTGAGAAATCGTGGAGAGAATGTGGTCTACCAATAAACTGGAGATGCCTATTGGTCAGGCCGCGATGAGTGTGGTCCCATGAGACCGAGTTGACAGTCACCGTATGTTCGATTTGGTTTTCAAAGTGAGCCTCACACTCGACTGTGGACTCTTTCTCTTGAGAATGACCTTGCTTGGGAGAAGCCATGGAAACGACTCCGCCAACAGCAGAGCTGGGAGAGTGCATGATAATCGTATAATGGAAAAGGGACTCGACAGTATCAATCTTGGAGGACTGAAAATGCGGCGGGGAAATCCATGAAGCTTCTATCTGGCTACCATCTCATATACATACCTACTGTCGGTCGACCACAGGTTAGGCCAGTGATCGATGACTGCCTATGCCCTCCAGATGACGGATCCCACCGTCACGGCTTGCACGGAGACGTGGTATCCGCACGAGCCCGAAAGCCTAATTACCTGGGGACCCCAATGCCCCGTACAGACACAACGTGTGCAATCTGTATAGGTAAAAGGATTGTGTCTGGGGAAACTGGTGATCCCGGTCCGATCGGACCGTTCGCGCGGTCCGAGATTATCAGCTTTGAGTTTCAGTCGTCGTCTCCTGACCAGAACTGTAGGCTAAACCTGAAGTTGGTGCCTGACTTTTACGCCGAATCTCCGAGACTCGACCTTTTACGTCGTCAGCATCGGCATTGGTGCCAAAAAGAAGCCAACTTTGCTTACTGGTTTCTCACCGAGTTTTAAGACTCGATCTACCCCAGATGTACTGTTTAGCCTCAAGGTTAACGGTGTTGTTTCCGTGAGGCCATACCTTGGCAAGCGCGACATGAGGTTCCTAAACGGATTCGTTAAATAGGCATACTTCTGTTGTCTTTAAAAGAATAAAGTAAACCTGCCAACTGTACATTGGACTACCCGTACGTTAGGCTAACTATTTCATCCACCATGGCGAGTTCCAAAATGCTGCTGGAGAGGACGAGCACTATTGGCTTTATCGGATTGGGAGCAATGGGAAATCATATGGTATGGGTGTTCAGCACCATTTGATCCGTTCACACAATGATGCTAAAGCTGGGGACCAGCTGAACAATCTCGTCACATACTCGGTGAAAAGCTCAAGTCCCTTCAAAAAGTTCGCTATTTTCGATGTCAATGAAAACGCGATGAACGGCGTCATCCAGCGACATCGAAAAGACCACCCGCTGGCCCAGATTATAAAGTGCTCTTGTGAGTACAGTGGCCCAAATCAGACCTCCAAGGCCTTTCCTACCTTGTGCACTGACTTTGATTTTCAGCTCCTGCAGAGGTTGCCACCAACGCGTCGTATATCATAAGTATGGTCCCGACCTCAAAGCATGTCCAAGAGGTCTACACCGGCAAGAATAGCGTCTTGACTGCGTTGCAAAATCTTGACGAAAAGTCAAGATCACAGACGCTGTGCTTGGATGAGTCAACTATTGAGCAAAGCGTCAGCAAGGCTGTTGCGCTCAAGATGCGGGAAGCCGGGGCTGAGATGATGGATGCGCCTGTGTCTGGAGGTATGAGTGTTCTGCCAGATTCATATCGCATCAGGCTGTTGCTGACTTGTCCGTCCAGGAGTCGTTGGTGCGCGGGATGGCACCCTTGCCATCATGGTAGGCGGTGATGCGGGAGCCTTCGAACGAGCCCTCCCGGTTCTGTCACCCATGGCACGAAAGGTCACGCATTGTGGTGATCTAGGGACTGGCCTCGCTGCCAAAATTGCTAATAAGTGCGTTGAACGCTATGATTCCCATCTTTGAGCGACCATGAGCACTAACGTCGCTGAATCTTCAGTTTGTTGCTTGGAATCACAATGCTTGGACTAAGGTGAGAAAAACCGCCCCTTCGACTATATTAACGTGGGTGAGAACATGGGTGGTAACTTTGAGCAGTGAAGCCACCCTCCTAGGCACCTCCCTCGGAGTGAAGCCTCAAGTACTTGCCGACATCATCAACAACTCCACTGGAAGGTCCTGGTCAAGTGAGGTATGTGATTTCGCTCGCCGATTTGTGGCTGGAAACAATCGAGATAAGAATCTCACCGCTGACTGCTATCATCAGATCAACCATCCGGACCCGGCTGTAAAGGTCGGGACCTCCTCGCCTCCAGCTCATCGCCAGTACGAAGGAGGATTTGTGACAAAGCTGGCTCACAAAGATCTTGGTCTTGCAGTCAGGGCCGCAGAAGAGGCGGGAGTCTCGTTGGAACTGGGGAAGCGCTGCGAGGAAATCTACAGGCCATTGGCAACAGGTCAACAGTGGAGTAATCGCGATTTTAGCTGTGTTTTGCAAGCATTGCGCGACCTCAAAGGTCGTTCTGGACCAAGTCGGCCTTCACTGTAGTGGGGTCAAGTTGTTTTTCACAAGGAGACTAGTCAGGCCACTTAATCGTACAATGTAAATTACCTTGGAGATCCAGCCACCCGTGCCTTAGTCATACACTCAGCCTCGTCAACATTCAGCACGTAAGGGGTTGTAAGGAGGAAGGTGTAATTCATCCGCCTCGGCAACCATGTCCATCTCCTTGACGTGCTCTATCAATGCCAAACTTGCAAAATCGACTGACACGGATTATGCTAAGTCAACTGACACGAAGTTAAAAGACTTAATCATACGGATAAGAGCAAAATTGGAATAACTCAGGCATTAACAACCCCCCCCCCGGACCAAGCCTGTAAAGGAGATGGTATGGGGAAGCAGGAAGGAACCACTACACTGCGATTCGATCGAACT
>Ga0105239_10004371_pt1 | contig 16926 bp, 12 predicted proteins | sample KBSC44metaG_FD_92761 | JGI IMG/M metagenome (GOLD analysis project Ga0105239, IMG submission 92761) | Corn rhizosphere microbial communities from Kellogg Biological Station, Michigan, USA - KBS C4-4 metaG | ecosystem: Host-associated > Plants > Roots > Rhizosphere > Soil | place: Michigan, USA...
GGCTGACCTTTGCACCCAGCAGCTCTATAAACCCCCAAAACACGGGTGCATGGACCGCTTTGAAACCCACCTGGGACTTTTACCAGAACTATACCTGGAAAGATACGGTCAGGCGGTTAGCCACCGTTTTCCGCAACGGCGATTATTATCCCGAATTGAATGCCGCCGCCGGCGGTTATACCGCAACCGGGGTATCGATGAAAAAGCATATCATCGGCAACGAAAAAGATAATAGCTCGCCGACAATGGACATCTGGTCATCTCCCGAACACAACGCTATCCTCCGGTTGGCCGATGTCTACCTGCTATATGCCGAAGCCATCCTGGGCAACAACGCCAGCACCACCGATGCGGACGCCTTGCTGTATTTTAACAAGGTACGCGCAAGGGCCGGTGTGGACCCCGCTCCCATGCTGGATGCCGACACCCTTATGCGGGAAAGAAGAGTTGAACTGGGTTTTGAAGGACAATACTGGCTGGACCTGGTACGGCTTTCGTACTATAACCCGGACAAGGCGGTTTGGATCATCAATAACCAGAAACGAATGACCTTCTCTTATGATCCTACCGCGCGTACGGCCACCCCGGATACCACCACCGCTCCCGCGATCGTTCCGGCAACCATCAGCGCATTTACCATGCAGATCCCGGCCTCCGAGCTCACGGCCGATCCGAAACTCGTGCAACCTCCCGTACCTTATTATTAATTCAACTACATAAAATAGGATTACTATGAACAATATTTCAAATAGCCGGTTGTTAACGCTGCCGCTGATCCTGCTCGCGGTGGTTTTCCTTCCGGCTTGTAAAAAAGATACGGGAGCTCCTCCAAGCATCACCGGCGTCAGGAACTATGTAGCCTCGCCAAACGATACCCTGCTTACCAGCCTCGCGCCAAATGGCCAATGGGTGGTGATTACCGGGGTGCATCTGCAGAATGCCGTCCAGATAGAATTCGACGGTGTTCCGGCTGCCTTCAACAACGCCCTTTTCTCATCGACCAACGCGGTAGTCCAGATCCCCGCGATCGTATTCCCCACGATAGATACCAGTAAGCTCTATACGATAAAATACACCACGACGGCAGGTACGACGACCTTTCCATTTAAATTGGGTCCGGCGGCGCCCACGATCACGGCCATCTCCAATGTTTTTGCCAATCCCGGTGATTCCTGTTTTATCCTGGGGACGAACCTCGTATTGGTTCAGCAGTTTTCTTACGGCGGAACGAACATTACCTCGTTTAGATCGAGCCCAGACGGCACTTCACTTGGCTTTGTCATGCCCGCGCAAACAACCAACCAGCAGGTTGTCATAGCTACAAAGACCGGTACCGCCACCTTCCAGATAGTGGCTACACCCACGATTATCGCCATTTCCAATGAAAATGCCAATCCCGGCGACTCCGTATATGTCTTTGGTACCTATCTGAAAAACATTCAAACGCTGACGTTTGCCGGCGCAAGCGTCAGCTCCTTTGCTTCCTCCGCCGACGGCAGCTCGGTAGGTTTCGTTCTGCCCACCCTGACGCAACCCGGGCCGGTATCGGTGACGACCCCCTTCGGCACGGCCACAACTTTCTATAATGTGAATGATATCGCTACGGGAGCCATAGCGAATTTCGAACCTAACGGGCAATTCGGTTGGTCCTGGTGGGGCGGCGCCTCCCTGTACAGCGGCAATCCCGGCAGCGGCTGGCCGCCCTACATTCCCGACTTCCCGGGTAATACAAGTCAATACCTCGGACTCAAAACGGCCGTCCTGTCCAGCGGAGAAGGAAATACCTGGTCCAATTATGCCCTGCTTATGGGCTCGGCACAGTGGGTGCCCACGGCCCATCTCAGCGACCCTCCCGCCAACTGGGCGTTTAAATTCGAAGTCAGCATACCCAACGGCTGGAATGGCGGGACCATCGATATCCAAAGCGGACTCGGCACGTATATATTCCGGTGGGAACCCTGGCAGATAACCCCGACCACCACCGCGCCCATCACTACCAAAGGATGGATAACAGCGACCATTCCTTTGACCGCGTTCCGTGCAAAGGATGCTACGCTCGGCGATGGCAAAGGGGCGCCCCTGGCCGCTATTACGGATCTGACCGGTTCAACGGGGGCCAACTCCTGCACCATGTATATACATAATTACAGCGCAACGTCGACTGCCACCGGATTTTATGGCGCCTTCGATAATATAAGAGTCGTACAGATCAAATAATAAAACGGATATGAAAAGATTCATAATTGCTTGTTCGTTCCTTGCGGCACTGGGTTGCCACAAGACCGGAACAACGGCCTCCCCGACTACCCTTTCCAATATCACCGATACCCTACCCGAGACCGGCGGGACCGTTGCCTTGACGTTTACCTCCAATGCAGCCTGGACCATCGACACTACCGGTCTCGGCTGGCTGCAACTGAGCCCGTCCTCGGGCAACAGCGGTAAAGCGGTGATTAACCTCACCGCCCCGGCAAATTCCACCGGCCTCACCCGGTCGGTGATGTTGACGGTCAATTTCGCCAACGACCAAAGCAGGCGAGTCACCGTTGTCCAACTTCCCCCGATCTATCCATCGTACAATACCTCGCCTGCGGCCGCCGATCCATCCGGCATGAACAGCACCGCCGCCCAGCTGGTCGCGAATATTAAACTGGGCTGGAATCTCGGTAATTCGCTCGAAGCCCCCGGCGGTGAGACAGGGTGGGGGAATCCCGTGATCACCCAAGCACTCATCGATCTGGTAAAGAGCAGTGGCTTCAATGCTATTCGCATTCCCTGCGCCTGGAACGGGCACGCCAATCCAGCCACGGGAGCGATCGATACTGCCTGGCTCGGAAGAGTTAAACAAGTAGTGCAATACTGCGTCAATGACGGGATGTATATCTTGCTGAATGACCATGTGAACGACGGCTGGCTGGATTGTACCGCTATCGGTATGCGGCTGGATACGATCAAGGCCAAACAAAAGGCCTATTGGGAACAGATCGCTACGGCGATGCGCGATTTTGACGAACATCTGATGTTCGCCAGCGCCAACGAGCCCAACGCCACGGACCTGGCTTCCAGTACACTGCTGGAGAACTATCACCAGATCTTCATCAACGCGGTGCGTTCCACCGGGGGGAAGAACGCCTATCGTACCCTGGTCATCCAGGCGCCCTCCACATCCGTGGACCTGGCCGACTATTTTATCGGGGTGCCGGGTATGCCGGCCGATCCGGTTGCGAATAAACTGGTATTGGAAGTGCACTGGTACTCGCCGGCTAACTTCGCCATCTTATCGGCGGATGCCTCCTGGGGCAATGAATGGTGCTTTTGGGGCGCCAATTATCACTCACAGGACCTGCCCGCGAGAAATGCTACCCCCAACACCGAAGAAGCATCTGTCGACAGCACCTGGGCCTACATGAAAAGAAGATTCGTCGATAACAAAATTCCCGTTCTGATCGGTGAATACGGGGTGCCGCGACACAATGCCACGCTGACGGGTAATCCGACGGATTCCATCCTTTCCTTGAATTCCCGGGCGCATTGGTATCAGTATGTCACCCGGTCGGCAAAAAAGAATGGGATCCCGTCCTTCATCTGGGACGCTTACTATGATCTCATCGACCGGCACAACAACGCCATATTCGATCCGCAACTCCTGGATTCTTTACACGTCGGAGCCGGTCTATAAAATAGGTCAACTATGAGAACGATAATTGTGATCCTGCTTTTTGCCATTACCAGCGCATTGAAGGCGCAAAGGACCGTTCACGCGAATTTTGACAGCACGGCCGGCCCGATGAATCCGATGTTCAACGCCTGCGTCGGCGCCGGCCGCGCGGCCGAAGGCCTGCGGGCCGACTGGCAGCAACAGCTGGCCTACCTAAGAAAGGAATGCGGCTTCCGCTATATCCGCATGCACGGACTCCTGACCGACGACATGGCCGTTTACTCGGAAGATAAAAATGGAAAACCACTGTATAATTTCATGTACGTCGATGTTTTATTCGACTTTCTGCACAGCATCGGCATAAAGCCCTTCGTCGAGCTCGGCTTCATGCCCGCAAGATTGGCCAGCGGCAGCAAGACCATATTCTGGTGGAAAGGGAATGTCACCCCTCCAAAGGATTATGAAAAATGGGCCGGTCTCGTGCAACACCTCGTCGAACATTTCACGGAACGTTACGGCGCCGACGAAGTAAAGACATGGTACTTTGAAGTATGGAACGAGCCGAACCTCGACGGATTCTGGGCGGGCACCCAACAGGATTACTTCAAGCTGTATACCTACAGCGCCCGCGCCATCAAAAGCGTCAACCCATCCTACCGCGTCGGCGGCCCCGCTACCGCCGGCGCCGCCTGGGAACCGGAAATGATCGCGTACTGCCACGGCAACAACGTGCCCCTCGACTTTATCAGCACCCACGCCTACGGCGTAAAGCAAGGATTCCTGGACGAGTTCGGCAACACCGGCACGGTCCTCGATACCAACCCCATGAGCCTGAGCGGGGACGTCCTTCAATCCCGTAAAGAGATCACCCAATCCGCCATGCCCGGCCTCGAGCTCCACTACACCGAATGGAGCGCCTCCTATACACCCGCCGACCCGATCCACGACAGCTACCACGAAGCCGCTTACGTGCTGCAGAAGCTCAAACAGGTGGGCAACGCCGCGAACTCCATGTCGTACTGGGTTTTTACGGACATCTTCGAAGAGCCCGGCCCCCGGTTTACCCCCTTTCACGGGGGCTTTGGGCTGCTGACCATCCAGGGGATCAATAAACCGGTTTTCTACGCCTATCAGTTCCTGAATCAACTGGGAAAAATCGAACTGGCCAATAAAGACTCGTCCTCCTGGGTCTGCAGGGACTCCACCGGCAATATCCAGGTCCTCGCGTGGGATTTTACCATTACCCAACCCGTCGATTCGGTTAACAACCAGCAATATTACATCCGGGACCTGCCCGCCCGGCCCAAAGGCCCGCTGAAGATAAGCATCGGCCACGCGCCGCCAGGGAAGTATGCACTGAAAGTTTACCGCACCGGGTACCGCTGTAACGACGCTTATTCCACCTACCTGTCTCTCGGCAAGCCGGATCAACTGAACAAACAGCAAGTCACACAGATAAAGGACCTGAACGGCGGAGCTCCAATATCAACTGAGATCGTAGTGATAAAGGAAGGAAGGCCTTTTGTCAAAGAACTTGAATTCCATGAAAATGATGTCTACCTGTTGCGGCTGATCAAAATTCAATAGACCAGCCTTCATTTTCACGCATCCGGGATCACCGGTTCTACCAGCTTCTGCAACTTATCCAGCGACTCCTGCCAGCCCAGATAACACATTTCCACAGGAATAACGGCCGGGATCCCTTCCTGGGTTATTTGCAGTTCCGTGCCGCAGATCACTTGCCTTAGCCTAACGCTGGTGGTCATTCCACCAGGTAAATTCGGATCATCAAATTTATCCGTGTATTTCAGGAACTCGTTGGGTTTTATCTCTACGTATGTCCCACCAAATGAATGGCTGCTGCCCGTGGAGAAATTGGTAAAGGACATTCTGTGTTCGCCCCCTTCTTTAAAGTCCAGCTGGTGAACCGTACACAAAAACCCGTATGGCGGTATCCAGGATGCTATTGCATTAGCTTCGGAAAATGCGCGGAAGACCTTTTCGGGCGATGTCTTGAAGACCCGGTGTAATGAGACGCTGTTGTTTGACATATTATTTGATTTTAGTTTGTGCTTTATGCGGTTGCCAATGTACTATCGGCGTTTAATTTGTGATAGCAAGAATAGGATACGGCAAGAATAGCCAGAAATATCAGCGGAAAAAAGGATTGAAAGTTCACTCCATCCACCGCGAGAAGACTGATGCTTGCAAAAATGAAATCAAATGCAAAACCCGCATAAGCCCATTCTTTGATTTTTTTGGGAACGAAAGGAAGAATCAACGCCAGGGCCCCCAGCACTTTAAAAACAACCAACGCATTTCCAAAATACCCCGGATATTGCAAGTGCCGGATGCCCTCTTTAGCTAATTCGGTTTGTGAAGTCAATGCGGGTAATACGCCTTCCATTATAAATACTAATGAAGTCGTGATCCAATAGATAATTTTTGTCGTTTTCATCTCAAAAAGTTTTTTGTGTTTGATGATTCAAAGATTGTACATAAAATCGACTTGTCTAGGGTGCATATGCGACATTTGAAGGGTGGATTCTGCCATTCAGCCGGCCAATCTCACTCGCCCGTCGGCATACTCGTTGCATCCATATAGACAATTTCCCATTGATGTCCATCCGGGTCTGCAAAGCTGTGCTGATACATCCAGCCGTAATTTTGCGGTTCCGCATAAATGGAGCCCCCAAGCTCGGTTGCTTTTGCGATGGTTTGCTGCGCTTCCTCACGCGAAGCCGCATCCAGCGCCAGCAAGACTTCAGTTGCCTGGTGCGAATCGATGACCGCTTTTTTGGTGAAGGTTTTAAAATAGCTCTCTACCAACAAAGGCCACCTTTTTAGGGGTCTGGCCCTCGGTAATAAAATAACCTCCCTTGTTGTAGGTGTTTTCGCGGAGCAAGGCTGCCCACGCCGCCTGGGCGGGCGGCGAAAGTTCCGCGTAAGTTCTTATTTTCTCGAAAAAAGCATCTTGACTCATATATTTTTATAATTCATTCCTCCTCCGGTATTCGCCCGGCGTCAGACTGGTAACCTTCTTGAAGATCTTCGAAAAATAGGGGAGGGTCTCGAATCCCGTCGTTTCCGCGATCTGTGCATACGATAGCCGGGTGGTCGCAATCAGGTATTGCGCCCGCTCGATCCGTTTGGAATGTATATAGGCCAGCGGTCTTTCGCCGGTGTACCGGAGGAATTTTCGGGAAAAGTAGTCGGGTTGAAGGTTGGCTCTCTTAGCGAGGTTGCTGACAGCAAGGGGACTTTTAAGGTTCTGCTGAATATAGCTGATGGCCGCCAGGATCTTGGATGGCATGGGATCACCGGCAGGGAGCCGCTCCGACCCAATAAAGCGGGAAATGAGTTGATAGATGATACCTTGCGTCTCGATCAGTGTGGCGTCGCTGGCCAGCCTGTTGAGTTCCTGGTAATGCTTATAGTACACATTCCTTTCGTAGATCTTAGGATTGTCGCTCCGGTTGATTCCCCTCCCGGGATTGATCTCCAGCAGTCGCTTGAAGTTGGCAACGTCCATTTTACCCGCAGGGACCTTCATCACCTTCCGGTCCCGCTCGAAAAGGGATATGCCCTCCTGCGACTCTTCGAAGAAATGGAGGAAATATTGGCTGAGATACTTGTCGCACCGGAGATGACACAGGGTGAAGCTGGGGACCATATAGAGATAACCCTTTTCCAGCCGGCATTTTTCCTTTGCGCTAAGAATATATCCTTCCCCGTCGTCGATATAATAGATCCTGAAATAAGGACTGACCACATGGGCATAATTCCATTTCTCATCGAGCAGGACCTTGTCTGCATGCAGCAGGGAGAAGGCATGTCCTAATAACCTCTTGTGCATGGCTTCAAGATACAAAAAAGTCGGATTTGTATAAAACAAAGTCTTTTTGGAACAAGGCTTTGAGCCTGGGTGAATGATAAATTTGTGGAAATTGTTTGTCATGTCCATTTCCCGCAGAAATCTACTGAAAGGCCTTGCGCTCGGCCTTCCTGCATTACAACTGAATCCCGCCGCAATGGCCGCCGGAGCCGGATCGTCCCCCGCCGGCCCCTTCGAACCCACAAGAGCCTCCCTGCGAAAGTATAAGATACCCGACTGGTTCCGCGACGCGAAATTCGGCATCTGGGCCCATTGGGGCCCGCAATCCGCTGTGGAATACGGCGACTGGTATGCCCGCAACATGTACATGCAGGGTGAGCGGCAATACGAGTATCATGTAAAAACCTATGGCCATCCTTCAAAATTTGGATTCAAGGATACCATCCCCGCCTGGAAGGCGGAGAAGTTTGATGCGGACTACCTCATGGGTTTGTATAAGAAGGCTGGCGCCAAATATTTCATGAGCATGGGCGTCCATCATGATAATTTCGACCTGTGGGATTCAAAATACAATAAATGGAACGCCGTGAACATGGGTCCCCGCAAGGACATCGTCGGGATGTGGAAACAGGCGGCCCAAAAGCATGGATTGAAGTTCGGCATCAGCGACCACCTCTGGATCAGCTACAAATGGTTCTCCACCAGCAAGGGCAGCGATAAGGACGGACCATTTGCAAAAGTTCCCTACGACGGCGCCGACCCGAAGAATTTCGAATACTACGGAAAATGCGAGGAAGTGTTCAGGACCCTCGACTGGAGCGAGAATGGGATACCCGAAGCATGGAAACAACATTGGTTCGACCGGATCAAGGATCTCGTAGATAAATATGAACCCGACCTGCTCTATTGCGATGGACACATGCCCTTCGAAGAGCATGGCCTCTCCATCCTCGCCCATCTGTATAACCAAAGCGCGGCAAAGTACGGTGGTCTCACCCAGGCCGTATACACAAGCAAGCGCGCAGAAGATTCCGCCGAAGGAACCGGTATCTGCGTCTTCGACGTGGAACGCGGAGTGGTGGAATCCATCTGGCCCCTGCCATGGCAGACAGATACCTGCATCGGCGATTGGCATTACAACAAGGAAAGGGTAGGACACTACAAATCCGCCAAAACCGTCATCGACCTGCTCGTCGATATCGTCAGCCGCAACGGCAACCTGATGCTGAACTTCCCCCTCCCGGCCAGCGGTATGCTGGACAGCGATGAGCTGGACGTCCTCGATGGGATCACCCGGTGGATGGCGGTCAACAGCGAAGGCATTTACGCAACCCGGCCCTGGAAGGTATTTGGCGAAGGACCCACAGCCGAGGGCGCCTCGGCAACGGGCAAAGGCGCCGCCTTCAATGAAGGCAAACGAAAAGACATGACACATGAAGACGTCCGGTTTACCACAAAAGACGGAAAATTATATGCCTTCGTCATGGGCTGGCCGGAAAGTGGCGGACAGCTGGTGATAAAAGCGCTTGGTTCGCAAGGCGCCCGCAAAGACGCGACCATTGCGGACGTGCAGCTGCTGGGACATGGAAAGGTAGAGTTCCAGCGCGTGGAGGAAGGACTGAGGATCATGCTGCCCGGACGTCAGACCGGCGCCTATGCTTTCACGTTTAAGATCAGCGGAAATGGTCTCGCTTAATAGGAATGCATTTGGGACGCCCGGGAAACTCCTTTTTTGGCTTTCCCTGGCCCTCGCGTCATTCTCCGCTCGCGCCCAGCAAGGCTACAGCACCCCGGGCACACTATTCGACGACCACTGGAAATTTGCCCTGGGTAACCACATCGCCGCAGCAAAAAATAGCTTCGACGACAACAACTGGAGAACGATCGATCTCCCGCACGATTGGAGTATCGAAGGCGCGCCCAACCGGCAGAACCCCTCCGGTGCCGAGGGCGGTTATTTTCCCACGGGAATTGGGTGGTACCGGAAGAAGTTCGCCGCACCCGCTTCCTGGAAAGAAAAAGAGGTTACCCTGCTGTTCGAAGGGGTGTATAGGAACGCAGAGGTATACATCAATGGACGGTCAATGGGCGTTCACCCTTATGGGTTCACCCCCTTTTATTTTGACATCACGCCATGGCTGGATTGGCAAAAAGAAAATTGTATCGCGGTACGGGTCGACAATTCTCAGCAACCCAACTGCCGGTGGTACACGGGTTCCGGCATCTATCGCCACGTTCGCATCCTGGTAAAGGACCCAACGCATATCGATCCCTGGAGCGTGGCCATCACCACTCCGGATGTCGCGAGCAACAAGGCTATCGTTAACATCGAAGCCCTGCTGAAAAATGATTCGGCCGTATCCGGAAATCTCGTCTTGTCCACAGTGATCCTCGACCCGCACGGTAAGCCGGTTGCCCGCGACAGCATGAGCCTCCGCCTGAAGCCAAAAGAAGAGCACCATCTCTCCCGGACGATACCCGTCGCGGCGCCATTGCTATGGTCGGTAGACAGCCCCCATTTATACCAGGCATCGTTGACCCTGACAAGGAACGGCAAACGGCTGGATCGATACATCAGCACTTTCGGTATCCGGACCATCGCCTTCTCCCCGGAGAACGGCTTTCAGCTCAACGGCAAGTCGATAAAGCTTTACGGCGGTTGCGTCCACCACGACAACGGCTGCATCGGCGCAGTCGCCTGCGACCGCGCCGAAGAACGAAAGATTGCTCTTCTGAAGGCCGCCGGTTTCAACGCCGTCCGCACCTCCCACAACCCTCCGTCCATCGCCCTGCTCGATGCCTGCGACCGGCAAGGCCTGCTGGTGATCGACGAGGCTTTCGATGGCTGGCGGGAAGCGAAGAAACCGTATGACTACACCCTGTTCTTCGACAATTGGTGGCGGCGCGATCTGTCATCCATGGTGCTGCGCGACCGTAACCACCCCTCGATCATCATCTGGAGCATCGGAAACGAGATCCTCGAAAGAAAATCGCCCGACGCCGTCAAAACGGCCCGAAACCTGGTTTCCCTTGTTCATCAATACGACACTACCCGGCCCGTCACCTCCGCCATGACCACCTGGGACAAGGAATGGACGATGTTCGACCCGCTGTTCGCCGCACAGGACATCGGCGGCTATAATTACCAGTTGTTTAGAGCGCCTTCGGATCATCAGCGGGTCCCCTCCCGGGTCATCGTACAGACGGAATCCTATCCAAAGGACGCCTTCGCCAATTGGAAGCTCATCCGGCATAATAACTATATTATCGGCGACTTTGTCTGGACGGCGATGGACTACTTCGGCGAATCGGGCATAGGACGAAACATCTATCCCGGTGAACCCGACAAAGAGTTTTACGAGACCGACCTCTTCCCCTGGCATGGCTCCGATTGCGGCGACATCGATATCACCGGATATCGAAAGACGATCTCTCACTACCGGAACATTCTGAATAACAATACCGAGAAATTGTATATGGCCGTCCGGGAGCCAAAACCGGCCAACGGCGCCATAAAAGAATCCCTTTGGTCGGTTTATCCCTCCCGGGATAGCTGGTCCTGGCCCGGCAGAGAAGGACAGGACATGCAGGTCGACATCTACTCTAAATATCCAACACTCCGCCTCTACCTGAACGATTCATTGCTCGGCGAACGCAGTTGCACCGAGACCGATGAATATAAAGTTTCCTTTACCGTGCCGTATTCCGCCGGAACCTTGAAAGCCGTCGGATCAGGCCCGGATAATACCGCCGACTCCGCTGTCCTCCGCACTTCGGCCGGGCCCCGGACAATCAAACTAACGGCGGACCGTACAGCCCTTCTGGCTGACGGCCAGGACCTGTCCTATATCCAGGTCGAGATCACCGATACCCACGGTACCATCGACCCCAATGCCGATCACCGGCTGCACATCAATGTCAATGGCCCCGCCCTCCTGGCCGGCATAGCCAACGCCGATATGCAGGACCTGGATACCTATGCTGGCAACTCCCGGAAGACCTGGCATGGCCGCGCGCTGGTTGTCCTCAGAAGCACTCATCAGGCCGGAAAAATAACGCTGACCGTCTCTTCCCCCGGCCTGGAAACGGCAACAACCGTCCTCGATACCACGGCAAGTCCTGTCAAGTGAGATTTCACCCGATTGCGCAAAATCGTCGAATTCAGGCGATAATTGACTACCGTGCCCGGAAATATACCCTGACAAACAAAAAAAGCACAAAATTTAAATCGATTGCGCCAATTAATCCCTAGTTTCGTCTTCGTCGGACCATTCACCATGGCAAAATCGAACGACCTGACTATCTATGATCTCGCAAGAGAGCTGCGCGTATCCAGCTCAACCGTAAGCCGCGCGCTTAGGGACGACCCTCGCGTCACCGAAAGAACACGCAAACGTATCAAGGAGTTTGCCGAAAAAAAAGGTTACCGCGCCAACTTCTACGCAAGGACCCTGCGAAGCCACCGCACAAACACCATCGGTTTGCTCGTAAATGAACTGCACAGCGAATTCATCGGTTCGGTCCTCGCCGGGGTCGAACGGGTGCTCGCCACCGCCGGATACAATCTCATCGTCGCCAATTCCCTCGACAGCCATCAAACCGAACTAAAGAATGTCCGCAATCTTCTCGACCGATGCACAGATGGATTGATCGCTTCCCTCTCGCCGGAGACTAAAAACCTGGATCATCTCCTGCCCCTGCCCGACAAAGGCGTGCCCGTCATCCTCCTCAACCGTGTCGAACATCCCCTCACGTTCCCAACCGTCGCCTTCGATTATTACGACTGCGGCCGCATGGCTACCCTGCATTTGACAGCCCAGGGATGCCGCCGTATCGTCCATATGACCGGCCCGCTGACCCGAAGCGAATACAGCGACCGTTACCGCGGCTACCGCGACGCGCTTCAACAGTCCGGACTACCGGCCGATAGCGAACGGCTGATCGTGAACGATCTCGGCGCCGAAGCGGTAAGAGCCGCCGCCGAAACCATCGCCGCCATGCGCCCCCTGCCGGACGGCCTGTTCGTCCCGGATGACTACGCGGCCGCCGTTTGCATGCGCACACTGAAAGAACACGGACTCAGAATACCACAGGACATCGCCATCGTAGGTTGCAACAACGACCGCATCGGGATCCTCACCGAACCGGCCCTCACCACGATGAGCTTTCCCGGCTGGCAATTGGGCGAGCTCGCGGCAAAGGACCTGCTCAACCGTCTGGGGCCCGGCGGCGCCAAACTGCCCATAACGATCACCATGGTGCGATCCGAGCTGCTCATCCGCCAATCTTCCCTGCGCAACGCAGGCAACTGAATCGCTAATGAATACCAACGAAAATTCACAACAACTGTCGGTCATTGAAAAGCTGGGCTATAGCCTCGGCGATCTGGCCGCCAACCTGATCTTCCAGACCCTCGTGGCCTTCCTCACTTTCTTCTATACGGATATCTACAAGATCCCGCCGGCTAGCGCCAGTCTTGTGATGCTCACCGGCGGCATCCTCGGCGCCTGTTTCAACGTGGTGATGGGCGCGATCGCCGATCGTACCCAAACGCGCTGGGGCAAATTCCGGCCATGGATCCTCTGGACCGCCGTCCCCTTCGGCATCATCTCCCTGCTCGCCTTCTCGACTCCTGACTTCGGCCACAACGGAAAAATAGCCTATGCCTTCATCACCTATTTCCTGCTGGTCATTGTCTACTCCGCCAACAACCTGCCTTACTCCGCCCTCAGCGGCGTCATGACAGGCGATATGAAACAACGCAACAGCCTTTCGGCTTACCGCTTCGTCGCCGTGATGATCGCTCAATTCACCATCCAGGTCCTCCTCCTGCCCCTCGCGCTGGCCGCCGGTCATGGCGACAAAGCCAAAGGCTTCGAAAAGGTCATGCTGGTGTTCGCCGTCACCGGGGTCATCTGCCTGCTCATCACCTTCTTCACAACAAAGGAACGCGTAACACCCCCGCCCACTCAAAAGACCCCGGTTCGGCAGGACCTGGCCGACCTCACCCAGAACCGCCCCTGGCTCGTCGTGCTCGCCCTCACCATCCTGGTCTTTATTACCCTGTCCATAAAAGGCGGAATGAACATCTTCTATTTCAAATACTACCTGACCGGACAAAGCGAAACCGCCTTTCTTAACAAGGTCGGGCTCTCGGGCATCCTGCAGGGCAGCGCACCATACGACGCTGCCAGCCTCTGCAACGGTTTCAGTGTTATAGCCATGATCCTCGGCATTTTCTTTTCCAAATCCCTCGCCGACCGCTACGGCAAACGCAACATCTTCGGCCTCTTCCTGGCCTTCTCTGCCCTCTGCCTCCTGGCCATCTGGTTCGCCGGACATGACGATGTCATTACCGTCTTCACCCTGCTCGGTATTCATGGTTTCCTCTACGGCATCACCATCCCCCTGCTTTGGGCAATGATCGCCGACGTGGCCGATTATAGCGAATGGCGAAAAGGCCGTCGCGCGACGGCCATCATCTTCTCGGCCATGATCTTCGGCCTCAAATTCGGCCTCAGCGTCGGCGGCGCCCTGTCGGCCTGGCTGCTGGACATCTTCGGCTATATTGCCGACGCCCCCACCCAGTCCGCCGGCGCCATCACCGGCATCCGCCTCATGGTAAGCATCCTGCCCGGCCTGATCTTTATTGCCGGTGCCCTCCTCCTCACCGCCTACCCCATCGGCAAGCCCACCGAACTGGCCATCGAAACGGATCTCAAACAAAGAAAACTGATATAATAACCTGTATGCCCGAAGATAGTATCCAACACATCGACTTCCAGGAGCTGAACCGCAACGCCATCTCCCAACCCCTCGTATCCCACATCTATACAGCCGATCCCTCAGCCCACGTTTTCGACGGAAAGATCTATATCTATCCTTCACACGACATCGACACCGGTATCCCCTTCGACGACCTCGGCAGCCATTTCGCAATGGATGACTATCACGTTTTCTCCATGACCAACCCCGAAGGGCCCGTTACCGACTATGGCGCCGCCCTCCGCCTCCGCGATATCCCATGGGCCAAAAAACAACTTTGGGCGCCCGACGCCGCTTATAAAAAGGGTAAGTATTATCTCTATTTTCCCGCAAAACGGCGGGACGACATTTTCCAGATCGGTGTAGCCGTCAGCAACTCCCCGGCCGGCCCTTTCAAAGCCCGGCCCGAGCCCATCGCCGGTAGCTACTCCATCGACCCGGCCGTCTTCACCGACGAGGACGGCGCCGCCTATATGTACTTCGGCGGGCTCTGGGGCGGACAACTGCAATCGTACAGAAATAACCGCTATGACAAAACGAACGAGGAACCGGCTCCCCACGAACCCGCCCTGGGCCCGCGCATCGCCCGCCTCTCCGAAGATATGCTCGAATTCGCCGAATCCCCCATCGAACTCAGCATCCTCGATCCGCAAGGCCACCCCCTCCTCGCCGGCGACAACAACCGCCGTTTCTTCGAAGCCCCCTGGATGCACAAATACCGCGGCCGCTATTATTTCTCCTGGTCAACCGGAGATACCCATTTCATCTGTTATGCCATCGGCGACAACGCCTACGGCCCCTTTACCTATGCCGGCAGGATATTGAACCCCGTCGTCGGGTGGACCACCCACCATTCCATCGTCGAATTCAAAGCCGAATGGTGGCTGTTCTACCACGACAGTAGCCTCAGCAGGGGCGTGACGCACCTGCGTTCCATAAAGGCGACACGCCTCAGCTATGATGACGACGGCTTCATCAACACCATCGATCCCTATGGCCCCTGCAACGTATTAGCCGCTGCAGCCAACAAAATATAATTAGCGCAGATACCCACCGTCACCTCATTCTCCCCCCAGAAAAAAGGCCAATCCTCCTTATTCTCCGGAAAATCCGGTTTCAAAATCAGGATACCTGGCACCACTCCCCCCGCGATATAGCTGAAATCCGCCCGGTTATTACCATACGTGATCTTCTTCGAATGGGTCCCCACCGCCGATACAAAAGAGATGTTCGAATACGGATGGCAACCAAAAAGATAATCGAGCCCCCTATAGACATACTCCGAACCCACGACATCCGGAAAGCACCGGTGCGCATAATAACAGGTGATGGCCCAGTTGACGATCCCGCTGTTCCCACCCCATCCACCGGTGGCCATAGGCACTCCATACGGGTTCTGCCGGGCATACCCGTCGCTCATCTCCTTATACCGGCCGACATAGGTCTTCAGCTTGTCCCGATAGGCCTGGTCCATATACGGACAGGCTTGCAACGCCGGCAGCATCCCGAATTGCACCCCGCGATCCAGCGCCGCCCAAATACCCTCCCTGAACTCCCGTCCAAAGCTCTCTTCCTTTGTCGTGATATATAGCTGCAACGCGGCGGAAGACCTCAAATTCCGCCGGAATAGTATCGAAAATCGTGAGGTGTCCTGCTTGCCGATGCTGTCGTCTTCCACCCAAAGCTTGCGGGCATAGTACAAGCTTTGCGCCGCAAGGGTGTCGTCAAATCCCTTCAGAGCACGGCTCGCGGCGGCCAGCGCAGCAGCCGTATAATAGTCCAGGAATACCGTTCTTTCCGTAAACGCCCACCGGTCGTCCATCGTCCCGCTGGACCTTCCATCCGTCTCATAGGGCTTAAGCCCCGGGTTATAAGGCAGATTGTCTGTCTCCATGGACCCATCGCCCAAATGATGATACTGGTGCAGATTGGGTACGACGATGCCTCTCACCGGATGACCGATGTTCTTCACCTGCGCAACCATGTTCAACACCCCATGCCTGATCTGCTGCAGGAGGTCAGGCATCCCATCGGGCCGATGAATATCTACATACCTCGTCGGATAATCGACATACGTCTCATCCCGCTCCAGCTTGAATCTTTCCCACGTCTCTGTCAGCGCCAGCACGGCGTCGCAATGCGATCCGGTCTGAATATCGAAGTCCCCGGCATCGTACCAGCCGCCGGTCGCCAGACCCGGGATGCGCTCCAGCGACTTGTATTTTGTCTGGGTGGACGGTCCCATCTTATACCCGTCGAAATGCTGATGGTTCACCGGAGCCTGCAGCGCATCATCCAGGAACGACGCGCCATGCCACACCCTATAGGCTTCATTCACTTCCATATGATCCATCTGCACCGGGAACCATATATCCAACGTCGGATGCCAGGTATCCGCGAATACGTCGGGACTGATCCGGAAAGGGTTCGTTCGTTGTGTCCCATATTGCAAAAAATAGACGCCGGGTTCTCTCACCTCGCTGAAATCGAAGATCTGGTAGTTGTACCGTAGATACTTTCCCCACGGACGTACCGGAGCCCGCAGCTTCGCCACCTCCCGGCCATCTTCCGTAACCTGGAACAGCACCGCTTCCCGCAGCGGCTCATCGGCTTTATCCAGTTCGATCACCGCTCTCTTGGCCTGCCCGGGAACATACCCCGCCTGCGA